>Ga0137308_100149_pt2 | contig 109646 bp, 77 predicted proteins | sample Inofrocosms_June_FD_97181 | JGI IMG/M metagenome (GOLD analysis project Ga0137308, IMG submission 97181) | Mouse cecal microbial communities from Vienna, Austria - N-Acetylneuraminic and N-Acetylglucosamine D2O microcosms_June | ecosystem: Host-associated > Mammals > Digestive system > Large... | reverse complement strand
CCTGTGCCTGTTTCATGCCCTCTATGAGCCTTTCAAAGTGTTCCTGCGCCTGCCTGTCAATGTCGGCAAGATAAGCGCCCTGCCTGCCGATTGTAAGAAGATTGGTATATGTAACCTTTCGGTACTGCTTCAGATAATCCAAATGCCGCTGTCCCCATATGCCTATGGGCTGTTCTTCTTTGGCGGGTACAGTCAAACACGGTATTAAATAATCGCCTTTCCTTTCGTATCTGCCGCCCAGTTCCTCAAATAATGATTTTGTCATTTTCTATTTCCTCCAAATAAGATATTCACTCCACATTATGGTGTCTGTTGTCTTAAACACAATTTTTAGTTTTCTCCTTATCTGGTTTCACTCATAAATGAGCATATTAAAAAATTTATGTAGACAGTGAATTAGAAGAGGCGGCAACTATTCGGAATTTTCGAATAGTTCAGACGGAAGGCTCACGTCAGGTTACTCGTGATACGAAGCATTATAATCTTCAAATGATTATTGCTGTTGGATTTAAGGTGAACAATGAGCGAGCTGTACAGTTTCGCAAGTGGGCAAATTTATGACCGAACTGCAAAAACAACAAAGCAGTTCTTTGCAAAGGTACAGAACAAGATGCACTATGCGGTGCGCGGACATACGGCAGCAGAGTTGATTTACGAGCGTGCGGATGCAGATAAGCCGCATATGGGACTGACCACATGGGCAGCAGCACCGGAAATGCGTTCGTTAGAGCGTATCGTCTGCATATCTGGATTTGGCAGAAGATCGTGCAGAGCGCCATATCCCTATGACAATGGAAGATTGGGCGAAGCGACTTAATTTGTTCCTTATGGCAGATGACAGAGAAGTTTTGCAAGATGCAGGCAAAATCACAGCAGAGAGTGCCAAGGCAAAAGCTGAAACTGAGTTTGAAAAATATCGTGTAGTTCAGGACAGATTGTTCATGTCCGATTTTGATAAGTACATGCTGGAATTGGAAGAGAATGCGAAGAAGTAGAATGATTGCTTCTACCTTTTGATGCTGAATTTTCCGGTATAATAAGGTCGAGTGCATGGAAACAGTGCTATCAGCTAGGCCTAAAAATAGCCGTTGACCTGTTTACTATTTATCCGGGATTCTGTATCAACTTCGCCGGACTGGATATCTAACAGTGTGCATCCACTCAGGGGAAAATTTCCCGCAGCGGGAATGATGAAGATAAGCTGAGTACCCAAATCGAGTACGCAGGTCAGAGAAGACCTGTGCAAAGCTTAAGCTGTCCGTCAATATAGCGTTTGGATTCAATATTCTTCAATATCCGTTCCCTTCTCTGCCCGCTGCCGTATGCCATTTATCGGCTGCCATGCAGCGGGGCAGCCAAGGGAAAAAGTAACTGCCGCCCGTGCCAACCAATTGGCACAATGGGCGGCTTTCACTATGCAGAAAATGAAAAAAGCCTTGAAAACCAAGGCTTTTTAAAAAGCTGAAAAAGGGACTTGAACCCTCGACCCCTTCATTACGAGTGAAGTGCTCTACCAACTGAGCTATTTCAGCCTGTCCTGCAGTACCATGTAACTGCTGACTAGATTATTATATCTTTTTTTACGGCATTTTGCAAGTACTTTTTTTTATACATGTTTTTTAGTCGGAGATAATATACTGTAAGGAAAAAAATCTGGAGATTTTTCTATGGTTAATAAACAAAAACTTCTCGGACTAACGAAAATTGCCCTGATTTTCCTGCTGGCGTTTTTTGCCGGACGGCTGGCGGCAAGCCGCTTTTCACCTGCAGCGAGTTCCAGGGTGCAGCCTGAAGCAGACAACTGGGGCTTGAGCTTTCAGGAGGAAGGACAGCCGCCCATAGCAAATGCATCTGTCCAAGAACTGGAGCAGTATGACGCCTACTATGCCGAGGATACGGAAGAGAAAGTGCTCTACCTCACCTTTGACTGCGGCTATGAAAACGGCAATACGCCCCTGATACTGGATGCGCTGAAAAAACATAACGTACCCGCCACATTTTTTGTGGTAGGAACTTTTATACGGGATTCGCCTGACATGGTAAAGCGGATGGCAGAAGAGGGACATACGGTCGGTAACCATACATACCATCATCCAGACATGTCAAAAATTTCCACACTGGATACATTTTCAAAAGAACTTCAGGATGTGGAGTCGATTTACAGGGAACTCACGGGTAAGGACATGATTAAATACTATCGGCCCCCACAGGGGAAATACAGTACAGATAATCTACAGATGGCAAAAGATTTGGGATACCATACCTTTTTCTGGAGCCTTGCCTATGTGGATTGGTATCAGGACAAACAGCCGAGCCGGGAAGAAGCTTTTGAGAAACTTCTTGGACGTATCCATCCGGGAGCTATTGTCCTCCTTCATAACACTTCAAGTACAAATGGGCAGATTCTTGATGAGCTTCTGACAAAATGGGAAGAAATGGGATACTCATTTAAATCTCTGGATCAATTGATTTCCGCAACAGATTCCTGAGTGCCTTTTATGCGGTCTATGATGAACTGCTTTACTTGTTCCTGTTCCATATCCAGGGCGACGGCAAGCTCTCCATAGAGGTTTGATTCAGCGAGATGGAGATATTTTTCATCCCCTGTAGTCACTTTTTTTCCGGCAGCCACCCTGGATTGTTTTCTGAGGTACGTGGTTTTTATGATTTTGACCAGCTCCAGGCAGTCACATTTCCTGAGGGCATCTTTGTAATAAGATTCTCGTTTTCTTTCATCGGGAACCCACAGTGTCTCGATATCTGTCATATCGTCAATCAGCGCTATAGCTTCGTCTTTGCTGATAACCGGGCGGATAATCGCTTTCTGGTTGTCTACCGGAGTGAAAACTTTCCCACCCAGTATGTGGCACGGCTCCAGCGTATAATAGAGACGGTCATCGGGAGCGCCTGGTAAGTTCAGGCATCCCACGTCAGTTACTTTGCATACGCCCTGTGAGCCATAGACAACAAATTCTCCTACATGAAACATATTTATCCCTCCTTAAGCAGATGTCCGGTAATGTACTTTAAAACCAGGAAGGCTCTGTATAGGTTTGTTAAGTTCCGGACAATTGCATTTTTTATATATTCTAAGCATATCACATTGTTGATAAAAATGTCAGTGTTTTTTTGGAAAAAATAAATTTTATTTTACAGTTCAGACATCTATTAAATGGGAAAAAAGATTTTTGTACACATGGGGCATTTCCATGTGGTCTATACAGTGAGGACTTTTGTGACGAAAATGCAGGAAAAAAATTGCGAAACAGAAAAAAATACTTTATAATAAAAGCAAGGATTCAGAAAATACATAAGAAGAGGAGAGGCGGAATGAAAAAATTCTGGAAGGAGTTCAAGACATTTATCAGTCGGGGGAATGTCATGGATATGGCAGTTGGTATCATTATAGGAGGCGCTTTTACGGGAATCGTATCATCGCTGGTAGAGGATATCATTTCTCCGGTTCTGGGACTGTTCGGCGGGCTGAATTTTGACAAGCTGAGTGTTACGCTTATGGGGGAAGTGACACTGAACTATGGGAAATTTATCACGGCAATTATTAATTTCCTTATCATGGCGTTGGTGATTTTCAGTATTGTTAAAGCTATGAACGCCGCGTCATCAAGGATGAAGCCCAGGGAAGAAACAGCGGCGCCCAGAACGAAGACATGTCCGTTTTGCAGGAGCGAGATAGCGCTGGAGGCGGTAAGGTGTCCGCATTGTACATCAATTCTGGAAGAAGATTTAGAAAGAAAGGAGATAAAGGATGAAACTGGCAATCGGGAATGACCACGCAGCAGTAGAAATGAAAAATGAAATCGTCAAATATCTGGAGGGAAAGGGGTATGAGATAATAAATGTGGGAACAGATACAAATGAGAGCTGCAACTATGCAGAGTATGGCGAAAAGGTTGCAAACCTTGTAGCTTCGAAAGAAGCAGACTATGGAGTGCTTATTTGCGGCACCGGCGTAGGGATTTCGCTGGCGGCAAACAAGGTGAACGGCATCCGTGCCTGCGTGTGCAGCGAGCCGGTGACAGCGCGGCTTTCCAAACAGCATAACAACAGCAATGTGCTTGCATTCGGAGCACGTATCATCGGAATCGAGACGGCAAAAGCGATTGTGGACGGCTGGCTGGAGACAGAGTATGAAGGCGGGCGGCACGACATGAGGGTGTCCTATCTTACAGAGATTGAAAAGAAACAGAAATATGTTGAAAAATAATAAGGTGTTTTATTGTCAGGCGTTATCAAAGGTCTTCTATGATGAAATAAATTATCATAAGGAGGCCTTTTGATATTTCACTGATTTTCAAGTGCGGAAAGGTTATGATATAAGCAGTTTGCTTTTTGGAAAAAGTGTGTTATGATAATCCGGAAAGAAGTTAAGCGTCCGTACCTTGAAAGAGCAGTGATTTTGCAGTGCAGGCATGGATGTTTGGCGCGTTGTTTGAGGGTATGGAAAATATCTGCCGGATATAGGAGTTTTGGAATGAATCAAGCAAGAGGGAAATCCCATGAAAAGAGAGTAAAAGGCGGAGGCCGGCGGTATTATGACTATAATCTGCTGGCAATTGTGATTCTGCTTACATGTTTTGGACTGATTATGCTGTACAGCGCCAGCGCCTACCGGGCACAGATAACAGAAAAAGCCGCGAAGGACATGGAGTATTTCGGCAAACAGGCGAAGATTTGTGCGGTATGTTTGGCCGGCGTGTTGATCGCGTCTCAGATTGATTATCATTTTTATGCCAAATTTGCAGGGATTGCATATTTGGCGGCAAATTTTTTAATCATTATTACAAAATTTATCGGGCGCTCCGCGAATGGTGCGACCAGATGGATTTATGTAGGCGGCGTGTCTTTTCAGGCGGCTGAGTTTGGTAAGGTGGCAATTATCCTTTTGCTGCCTGTGGTAATTGTGAAGATGGGAAGGAAAATAAGAGGTTTTAAGGCTCCGGCGATGGTGCTTCTCCTGGGGGCAGTCACTTCTATTTGTACGCTTTATTTTACGAGTAACCTGAGCACGGCGATTATTATAGCCGGAATCACGATTGTTCTGCTGGGGGTGACGCATCCGCGAGCAAAGCGGTTTGTTATTTTGGGAGGCGGGGCTATCGTAGCTGCCATATATGCTGTACGAAGATTTGCGGAGTCTGAGTGGTTTGCTCATTTTGTAGGAAGCCTGGAAAGCGGAGGTTCTCTGCAGAACCGTCTGAACCGGCTCCTGGTATGGGTGGATCCGGAGACTTATTCTTCAGCGGGCGGCTATCAGGTTATGCAAGGGCTGTATGCCATTGGTTCCGGCGGATTTTTCGGAAAAGGACTGGGAAATAGTATTCAGAAATTGTCAGCAGTGCCGGAAGCACAGAATGATATGATTTTTGCGATTATCTGTGAAGAGCTGGGGGTTTTTGGTGCGGCGATGCTGACACTGATGTTTATTTTTATGCTGTACAGGTTGATGTTTATTGCACAGAATGCGCCGGATCTTTTGGGGTCACTGATTGTTACCGGGATTTTTGCGCATATTGCGCTTCAGGTGGTTCTGAATATTGCAGTGGTATTAAACATGATTCCAACCACAGGTATCACGCTTCCATTTGTGAGCTATGGCGGGACGTCTATTGTGTTTTTGATGGTAGAGATGGCTCTGGCTCTCAGTGTTTCGAAACAGATTGAGTTTCAGACGGCAGAGAATGTGTCAGGGCAGCCGGCGCAGAATCCGCAGAGAGGACTGCGTCCGGAGCGTAGGAAAGCGCAGTAAATTTAAAAAACGGGAGGATTCAGATGAAAGGAATCAGCAGAAAAATTTATCTGGAACTGGACGAACCTACGGAAGAGGATAACCGCTCTGGCCAGATGAGGATAATAGAGGGACTGCGTGCCGAAGGAATTGAAGCGCGCATGTCTTTGGCGGCGTTGAAGGAACTTTATCCATTGTGTGAAACGGAAGGCTGGAAAGTGACGGTTTCCCTTGCATGGGAAGGAAGCGGGTGGATGGTGACCCGTCTGGAGGCAGGAGATACCAGTGCAAAGCATTATGGACTGGCTACGGACCTGGGAAGCACAACAGTGATGACAAGACTGGTGGACTGTTGTACAGGGCAGGTTCTGGCAGAGTCTGGTCATTACAATCGGCAGATTGCGTATGGAACAGATATCCTGACAAGGATTTTTTATTGTAAAGATTCTCCTGAGGCGTTAGAAAAGGTGCGTTTGGCGGCTGTAGATACGATTTTGGAAAATCTAAAAGAAATAGAGGAAACGGTGGGGATTCGGCCGGAAGAATGCATCCAGATGACGGTATCAGGAAATACGACGATGGTTCATTTCCTGTTAGGGCTGGATGCGTTCTGCGTGTTTGCTGCCCCTTATGCGGTTTGGGCAGACCAGCCCGGATTTCTGAAGGGAATAGAGATTGGAATTCCGGTGAATGGCTATGTGTTCTGTTATCCGGGTAAATCTAACTATCTGGGAGGAGATATTACCAGCGGCCTGGCAGCTGTAAAGATATATAAGGAAGAGGAATTGTGTATTTTTTTCGATATCGGGACAAATGGCGAGCTGGTTATTGGAAACAGGGAATTTCTTCTGTGCGGCGCCGGGGCGGCAGGCCCGGCTCTGGAGGGTGGTGTGGTGAGAACCGGGATGCGGGCGGTAAAGGGCGCTGTTGATAGGGTTCGTATAGAAAACGGGGAGATTCACAGCCATGTTTTGGGGGAAGGGAAGGCAGAGGGAATCTGCGGCTCAGGTATTGTAGATTTGCTGGCGGAGATGTTTAAGAATGGGTGGATAGATCTGCGGGGGAAACTGGATCCGGAGAAAAGCCCTCTGATTGAGCGGCAAGGCGGAAGTTTAGCGGTAGAATACGCGCCGGGACTGTTTTTTTTCCAGAAGGATATTGACGAATTCCTCAGAACAAAAGCGGCAGCTTATACAATGGTGGAATACATGCTTATGGAATCCGGAGTGTCTCTGGATGAGATTTTGAAAGTTTATGTTTCAGGCGCATTTGGAAAGCATGTATCCAAAGAGTCGGCAGTTACTATCGGCATGTATCCCGACATAGACAGAACACGTTTAATAAGTCCCGGGAATACCTCTCTGGACGGTGCGGTGGAAGTTTTACTGGATAAAAGTATTCTGGACGAAATTGATGAGATTTTGGATAAAATGGTATACATTCAGTTCGGAGCCGTGGAGGATTTTCTTCAGATGATGACAGCGGCGCTGGCGCTCCCCCATACCGATCTGGAGAAGTTTCCGTCTGTGACAGAAATGCTTGCCAGGCGGCGGCAGATGGATATGGAGGAAGGAGATTGATATGGAAAATGAAGATATACGTATTGCCCGGTCAATTATACATATTTTAGATTCCAGTGTAGGGGTTCCGGTGCTGTCAGATAAAGAGCTGGAGCATGGTTCGGATTTCGGGGATTTTCTTCGGGGGCATATCCTGCGAATTGCGGGAAGCGATGATATTAAGAGCTGTAGTTTTGATAAAGAGGAATCAGCGGTATATCCGCTTCTTGCTTCCTGGGAAGACGAGAAGTTCGTAGATGTTTCAAAGCAGATTGCGGTGGAGCTTTATCAGGTGATGAATGCAAATATTGATATTCCGGCCGCAGACCTTCTGGTGGTGCAGTATTCGGTAGAACGACATCCTTACCTGGCGCTTTTGAAGATGAATTATAAGACGGAATATACCCATATGACGAATTCAGACCCGTGGGGGAATCAGAATGACGTTCTGAAATACAAAGCAATCCTTCCGGGAGAGAAACAGAAGCTTTCGGAGGCAGCGCTAATCAGCCTGGAGGATTATTCTATCCGTCTGCTGGAAAAAAAGTACGAAGTAAATGGTGTAAAAACTAATTACTTTTCTACAGTTTTTTTGAAATGCAAGGGTTCCATGTCCTCGAAGACAAGATTGGCAATTGTCAACCGGACAGTTGCCGATGTACAGAAAAAATATTATGACGAGTCTGAGCAGTTTGAAGTTCAGATGGAGGCAAAGAGTATTATCAGCCAGGAGCTGGCGGAGAAAGGAAGTCTGGATGTTCCGGCAGTTTTGGGAAAGATTTTCAAAGGAAAGACAGAAATGGAAGAGGAAGTGCTGGAAAAGCTGGATAAATGGAACATTGCGGACACTCCGGTAGCGCCGCAAAACCCAGCCACTACCCGGAAGTTTGAGAAACAGCATCTGATGACAGATACAGGGATCGAGATTAAAATCCCGATGGAAGCCTATGATAATAAAGATACGATTGAATTTATTACAAATCCTGACGGGACAATTTCTATGCTGATTAAAAATATTGGAAAAATTGAGAGCCGGTAGCGGGAGATTTTATTGAGAATAGCATTGTGCCAGACGGATAGTTTCCGATGCGCAGTGACAGAAGATGAGAGTTGTATCAAAAATGGTATAGAGGAATATAAGAAAATCTTCAGTTCTCGTTTACAACATGTTTACACTGCTGTGTTTATTTTGGAATGCCCAAAAGCTTATACTTATTTTTGAAAAGAGTGAAACTTTTTAACGAAAAGCGGACTCTAATAGATAAAGGGTAAGTGTAAGTGAGGGGATAAAGATGAAGAATATAAAACAGTATCTGGATTTGTTGATGGAGGAAGGACTGGTCGTATCATATAATCTGTACCAGAAAGCAAAATCACCCATTTATCATATGACTTATGGTTCAGGAGATGCGAAGGAAGATACGTTATTCCTGTGCAAAGGCGCTGCGTTTAAAAAAGATTATCTGCTGGAGGCGCTGCAAAGGGGAGCTGTGGCGTATGTGAGTGAGCAGTATTACGGCACGGAAGAGGAAGTTCCTTATATTCGGGTGAAGAGCATGAGAAAAGCTATGCCCGTACTGGCAAAAGCGTTCTATGGAAATCCGGATGAGGAACTTTTCCTTACGGGAGTAACCGGGACGAAGGGGAAAACTACGACAGTTTATTATATCCGGGCGATTATGGATGAATATTTGCGGGCAAAGCAGGAAAAGGCATCCGGTTTGATTTCTACCATAGAAACCTGCGATGGAATGTCCTGCGAGGAATCAAAGCTAACGACGCCGGAGTCACCGGAACTTTTCCGGCATTTAAAAAATGCTGTAGATGCAGGAATAAGCCATATGACAATGGAGGTGTCCAGCCAGGCGCTCAAATACCATCGGGTAAGAAAAATTAAGTTTGATGTGGGAGTATTTTTAAATATATCAGAAGATCATATCAGCCCGACGGAGCATGAGGATTTTGAAGACTATTTCAGTGCAAAACTTTCGCTTTTTAAACAGACAAAGACAGCGTGTGTAAATCTGGACTCTGACCAGGCGAAAAGAGTGCTGGCTGCGGCAAGAATGTCTGATCAGGTAATTACTTTTGGGACAAAAGGGAATCCTGATATTCTCGGAAGCAATATCTGCATGAAAGACAGAACGCTTTCATTTGATGTGGAATGCAGGGAGTTCCGGCAGCATTTTACGCTTGCTATGCACGGCATGTTTAATGTAGAAAATGCGCTTGCTGCCATTGCCGCGGCTTATGCTATGGGAATTCCGGTGAAATATATGGCGGCAGGTTTGGCAAAGACAAAGGTTCAGGGGCGGATGGAAGAGTATGTGAGCGCGGACGGGCGGCTGCAGGTTATTGTAGATTTTGCCCATAACCGTCTGAGTTTTGAAAAATTATTTGATTCTGTGCTGATGGAGCATCCGGACGCCAGAATTGTGACTATTTTTGGCTGTCCCGGAGGAAAAGCTTTTAACAGAAGGAGAGATTTAGGGCTTATTGCAGGGCTTTTTTCTGAGAAGGTTTATCTGTCGGCAGACGATCCGGGGATAGAGTCTCCACAGGATATTGCAAGGGAGATTGGAGGATATCTGGAAGTTACAGGATGTCCTTATGAATACATAGAGGACAGGGGACAGGCTATTCAGCGTGCAATTCAGGAGGTAGAAAGAAAAACGGTGCTGCTGGTACTTGGGAAAGGAAATGAGGCACGGCAGAAATATGGAAAGATTTCTTACAAGTTCCCTACAGATGGAGAATTTGTACAGATTGGAATCCGGGAATACAACAGGAGGCATATGCGGAGAAGCGCAATAGCAGGATAGCAGTCGGCCTCCTGAAAATAGGACAGCCTGTTTTGGCCGTCCTGGAAATAATATATGGGAGGCAAAATATGAAACAGATTGTACTTGCTTCCGCATCGCCGAGGCGGCGGGAGCTTTTAGCGCAGGCAGGCATTGTATTTACAGTGAAAGCCAGCGATGCAGAAGAAGTTGTTACAGAGAATGCGCCGGACAAAATCGTGAAAGAACTGGCGTTTTTAAAAGCAAAAGCAGTGGCAGAGAGAGAAGAGGATGCACTGGTCATCGGCGCTGATACGATTGTGGCGGCAGAAGGGAATATTCTTGGAAAGCCGCACAGCAGAGAAGAGGCATTTTCCATGCTCTCTATGCTGCAGGGAAAGACCCACCAGGTATATACAGGCGTGGCGCTGATAGCAAAAGAAGCAGGGAAGGAGAGATTAGAAGTTTTTGCTGAGAAAACAGATGTTACGTTTTACCCAATGACGGAAAAAGAGATACAGGAATATATTGATACGGGAGAATCCATGGACAAAGCAGGAGCGTATGGAATCCAGGGGCGCGCTGCGGTTTATATCCAAAAAATCTGCGGCGACTACAACAATGTGGTGGGGCTTCCTGTCGCGAAATTGTACCAGAAACTGAAAGAGTTTACCAGGCGCTGATTTTATAAAAAAGAGCCTATCTTTTTGAAAATACGCATGTTATACTTTCCTTGTACGGAGAACTATGCAGGAATCTGCCCGGAGAAGCAGATTCTGGCAGACAGAAAAGGAGGTATTTTATGCGTATCTTATTTTTTGGGACAAAGAGCTATGATGAGAAGTTTTTTAAGGAGTTTTTGGAGAAAGAGAATTATCATGATTTGGAGATTCATTTTATCGAGCCTAACCTGACAGCGGACACAGCCAGGCTGGCAGACGGATATGAAGCGGTGTGTGCATTTGTAAATATGGATTTGGGGACGGCTACGATAGATATTCTCCACGAATGCGGTGTGAAGCTGATTTTGATGCGCTGTGCAGGATATAATAATGTGGATTTGGATGAAGCGGCAAAACTGGGAATCACAGTTATGCGCGTGCCAAGCTATTCACCCGAAGCGGTGGCGGAACATGCTATGGCGCTGGTGCTGACTGCAAACCGCCATATGCATAAGGCATATGTAAAAGGGCGTGAAAATGATTTCAGCCTTAGTGGGTTGATGGGAGTTAATTTATATGGAAAGACGGCGGGAATCATAGGAACAGGAAAGATTGGCGCGGCGATGGCAAGGCTCTGTCATGGATTTGGGATGCGGGTTATTGGCTATGATACGTATCAGAATCCGTCTCTGGATTTTGTGGAATATGTGGATTTCGACCATATCCTGGCAGAGTCGGATTTGATTTCGCTCCACTGTCCGTTGTTCGAGTCAAATTATCATATGATTAATAAAGAGGCCATCGACAAGATGAAAGATGGTGTGATTCTGGTAAATACGTCCAGGGGGGCGCTGATTAAAACGGCGGATCTGGTGCAGGGAATCCGTGACGGTAAGTTCTTTGCAGTAGGTCTGGATGTGTACGAGGAGGAAACGGGCAGTGTTTACGAGGATATGTCCGAACAGATTTTGAGTCATTCGACGATGGCGCGGCTTTTATCATTCCCCAACGTAATGGTAACTTCCCATCAGGGATTCCTCACGAAAGAAGCATTGGAGGCCATCAGCCGTACGACCCTTGACAATGCGCAGGCATTTGTGGAGGGCAGGAAGAACGGAAACGAGCTTTGTGCATGATTTTATTCCCGCGAGCAACGAGCCAAGTGACTGTTTGCAGGCATTTGGCGACTGCCGCGAGGGTCAAATACCCCGCCCCTTGGGGCGCTTCAAGTTTGATGCCCCGTTGCTTGCAGCGGGGGTTTTGACTTCATATAAGAAAGGACTGCGGAACGGGCAGTCCTTTTTCTTATGGCAGTCAGGTTATTGTGAATAATAACGAAATTATCAAATGGGCAGATTCGTTTTTTGTGCAGTTCACAATGGAAGGGATGTGTGTTATAATATGAGGAAATGGGGAATGAAGGGAGACAAAAGATGAATGGTTTTAAGGAATGGATTTCCGATAATCTGAGATATATTCTTCTGGCATTGATTGTACTGCTGATTATGGGGGCGGCAGTTCTAGGGGTCAGCATTTATTCAAAAGTGGTAAATGACGGAAGGGGACAGAAGGAAGCGGCGAAGCACACAGAAACGGTGAAGATTACGGAAACCGAGAGCGCGCGGGAGACGGTGGAATCGGAAAAAACCACGGAGTCCGTAGAAGATGCGCAGGATACGGAAACAAACAAGAACAATACAGAGGCGCCTGTGGAGACTCAAAAAGAAACAGAACCTCAAACGGAATCTCAGACAGAACCTCCATCTGAATCTGAGACGGAGTCCGAGACAGAGCCGCAGCCGGTGTACCTGACGATGCAGGGGAGCTGCTATTTGCGGGCAGAGCCGAGTATGGAAGGAGAAATCATCGGTGAATACTGGACAGGAACAACGGTAGAATTCCTGGAGGATGTAGGCGGCTGGTATAAAGTGCGTGTGGACGGCATGGTTGGATATATGGGAGCCAGATTTTTTTAGAGACAGGGGAGATACAAAATGACAAAGAAGCAGAGGGCGTTAGAGATTATCGAACGGTTGAAAAAAGAGTACCCGGACGCAGGATGTACGCTGGATTACGACCAGGCGTGGAAACTTCTGGTCAGTGTCAGGCTTGCGGCGCAGTGTACGGATGCCCGGGTAAATGTGGTGGTAGAGAAACTATATGAAAAATATCCGGATGTAGAAGCTTTGGCAGAAGCTCCAATGGAAGCGATTGAAGAAATCGTGCGCCCCTGCGGCTTGGGAAAGAGCAAGGCGCGGGATATCAGCGCCTGCATGAAAATCCTGAAAGATGAGTATGGCGGAAACATACCGAAAGATTTTGATGCGCTTTTAAAACTTCCGGGTGTAGGGAGGAAAAGCGCGAACCTGATTATGGGGGATGTATTTGGCGAGCCGGCGATTGTGACAGATACCCACTGCATCCGGCTGACAAACAGGATGGGGCTTGTGGATGGGATCAAAGAGCCGAAAAAGGTAGAAATGGCGTTGTGGAAAATTATCCCGCCGGAGGAGGGCAGTGATTTCTGCCACCGCCTGGTTTATCACGGAAGAGATGTGTGTACTGCCAGGACAAAGCCATTTTGCGACAGATGCTGCCTGGAGGACATCTGCAAAAAGGCGGGCATATAACAGGTGAAGTTTGCACGTAATGTGTGGATGATATAAAGAAGAAAAGGAGGCAACTTATGAAACATCGTTTTAACAAGCTGCTGGCGGTTATGCTCGCAGCGTCGCTGTGCGTTACAGTACTTCCCAGAGCAGCGGCAGGGGCGTCAGACAATGACGGCGTCAGCTTTACGGAGCCGGAAGTGGTGAAAGTGAGCGCTGTTAAGGAAGAGCGGGAGACGAATTTTAATGAAGGATGGAAGTTTAATCTTGGAGATGTGAACGGGGCCCAGAATATGGGCTATAATGATGCAGCGTGGAAAGATATTACAATTCCGCATGATTTCAGTATCTTTCAGAATTTTACTTCCAGTGGGGAAGCAGAGAGCGGTTATCTTCCGGGAGGCACAGGCTGGTACCGGAAAACGTTTACTTTGCCGGAAAGCTTTGAGGGGAAAACGATACTGTTGAATTTTGACGGAGTATACAGCGATGCGTATGTTTATGTCAATGGGACGCAGGTAGGGGAACACCACTATGGCTATACGGCGTTTGCGTTTGATATCAGCGACGCGCTTACATGCGATGGCGCAACGCAGAATTTGATTGCAGTAAAAGCTGTTAATAATATTCCGTCCAGCCGCTGGTATTCGGGGAGCGGGATTTACCGTGACGTGACGCTGGTGGTTACAGAACCTGTACATGTAGATTTGAACGGTACGACTGTCACGACGCCGGAAATTGAAAATGGCGGCGGGAAGGTAAGGGTAGAAGCAGATATCGTAAATGACGGCGCTTCGGCGAAAACAGTTACAGTGAAAAATACGGTTTATACTGCTGAGGGAACAGCAGTTTCCGGGGTAGCTGAAACCAGTGTGGAAGTAGGCGCAGGGGAAACTGCGGCAGCAGTTACGGAATCAAATGTATCATCTCCGAAGCTGTGGTCATTGGATGAAACGAATATGTATTATGTGAGCACAGAAGTTTTGGTTGACGGAAATGTGACGGATACATATAATACTGATTTTGGATTCCGTTATTTCGCATTTGACCATGATACAGGTTTTAGCCTGAACGGTGAGAAAATGAAACTGAATGGCGTCTGTATGCACCATGACCAGGGAGCGCTCGGTTCCGCGGCGTATTATGACGCGGTATACAGGCAGCTTTCGATTCTAAAGGATATGGGTGTGAACGCCGTAAGGATTACTCATAATCCGGCAAATAAACAGTATCTTGAAATCTGCAATGAGCTGGGGATTCTGGCAGTTGAAGAATTTTTTGACGGGTGGCATCTTGCGAAAAATGGGAATAGCAATGACTTTTCCAGATATTATACCCAGCCTATTGGCAGCGGGAATGGGATTTACGGCGGGAATGCTTCTATGACATGGGCAGAGTATGCATTGAAATCTACCGTAAGGCGTGACAGGAACAATCCGTCTGTCATTATGTGGTCCCTGGGAAATGAGGTTCAGGAAGGAACCAGCGGCAATCATCCGGATTATCCTGTCCACGCCAGAAATATGATTCGGTGGATGAAGGAAGAGGATAGCACGCGTCCGGCGACAACGGGAGATAATACAAAGGATTCCGGGTACTCTTATGTAACAGAAATGAATGAAGTTGTAAACAGCAGCGGCGGAGTTGTAGGATTTAATTATGCAAGTTATAGCGCGATGACGAGCCTTCACAATAAATATAATTACATTGTGGCGTCGGAGACTGCTTCGGCAGTCAATAGCCGCGGGATGTATAAAACGCAGTTGAACGGTTCGGGAAATCAACCGGCATATCAGAATAATTACGGCTACCATCTGACTTCCTATGATACGTCAACAGTAGGTTGGGGAAAAACGGCAAAAGAATCACTCTGGGATACGATCCGGGCGGATCATGTGGCAGGGCAGTTTGTATGGACAGGCTTTGATTATATTGGAGAGCCGACACCCTGGAATGGGACGAACCCAGGAGACGGCGGAAGGGGATGCGTACCGAACAGCAGCTATTTCGGTATCGTGGAAACGACCGGGTTTCCAAAAGATTCTTATTATCTCTACCGGAGCCAGTGGAACCAGAAAGATACGACGCTTCATTTAGTCACGGCATGGGATGCGGACAATATTATGTACAGCAGCGGGAACAAGACGCCGGTGTGGGTTTACAGCAATGCGCCAGTGGTAAAGCTGTACCGCAACGGTACTTTGATTGGGACGGCTACCCAGACGGAAATACAGACGGCGGCGGGGTATAAGTACTATACGTATCAATCTGTGAGCAGCAATACATCGGCATGTACAGCAGTTCAGACATCCGGATCAGAAAGCCTGTTTGCGATTTTTAATGTAGAGTATGCGAGCGGTACGATTTCTGCGAAAGCTTTTGAGCAGGATGGCACTACGGAGATTACACAGGTAGCAGGAAATGCGTCTGTCTCCACACCGGGAACAGCGGCTAAGCTGCAGGTAACGGAGAAGAAGGACGAGATTGCGGCTGACGGAAGCAGCCTTGTGCATATTGCGGTGGATGTGACAGATGCAAATGGCGTTCCGGATACGGCAGCCTCTAATGAAATCAGTTTTTCTTTAACCGGAAATGGTGAAATCGTAGGTGTGGATAATGGCGACCAGGCAACGGCAGATAAATATCAGCAGGCTTCGGTGCTTACCGGTCCTACATCCGCAAAAATTAAGGCTTATGCGGGTAAAGCTCTGGTTATCGTACGTTCTACAAAAACCGCAGGGAGCTTTACGCTGACAGCGTCTTCTTCCGGACTTCAAAATGCTTCTGTTACGGTAAATACCGTTGAAGAGGAAGCGGGAGGCGCTGCAGAAAATATGGTTGAAAGTTATAGGATGGTAAAACATTGCTATGCGCCGAAAGGTATTTCAGATATCACCCTTCCGGGCACTGTAGAAGCTTCCTACACGGATGGCAGTACAAAAACCCTGACAATTACATGGGAAGATTTTGACAAGGCAAAACTTGGAGAGACGGGAGTTTTCCCGGTTAACGGGTCTGTTCGGGATGGCGGGCAGACAATAAGCCTGTTTTTGACGGTGCATGTTTACGGAGAGGTCAGTGGTGTGAGGAACTTTTCGCTGTGCACACGGCCGGGAGCAGTTCCAGTGCTTCCAACGATGGCGATGATTTACGATGAAGAAGGAAACGCTTTTGAAGAATATCCAACGCAGTGGGATATGAGTGGGATCACAGAAGATTCTTTCATGAATATCGGGGATGTTATTACAATTAATGGTACGGTGGATGTAAGGGGGACTGTTTATAATACAAAAGCGTCTGTACGTGTGGCTGAGGGAACGGTGGATTCTGAGAAGAATGTCGCTACAGGAAAACTGCATTTGGCAGATAACGGTCCTTACTCTGACGAACTGAGTTCCATTGTGGACGGGAACAGAGCAGATACAGGGGAGAGCAGTTCACGCTGGACAACTTGGGGGAAATATGATGCCGGGGAACATGTGGATGAAGTTACCATCAGCATGGACTGGGCAACTGCAGTCACTACCAATAAAATTAACCTGTTTTTCTTCAAAGATGAAAATTCAGCAGGTTCGGCTCTGCCTGCCAGCGTTGAATTTGAATATGCATTAGGTTCCGAGTGGGATGCGGATAATGGTACGATTAGCGCGGACTGGCAGAAGATTGAACACAAAGAGCGAGAAGAGATAACGTTATCTGCGGCAGAAAATCCCCGGGGATTTACACAGGGATTTAGCTATGAGCTGACAGAAAACATTAATCCGGTGGCAATCCGTATCAAATTTAAATATAATGAAGGAACGTTTATCGGCCTGAATGAAGTGGAAGTAATAAGCACTACTTATGCGTATCGGCCGAATACGTCGGCAGAACTGAGCGGTGTGACCGCATGCGGAAAAGAGACAGATTTTGATGACGAGTCAAAGACATATGAAGTATATGCAGGATTCCCGGAAGAGATTGAATTTGATAATCCTGAGAACGCATCGGTAACATTCCTCCAGATATCGGCAGACATCTTAAAAGCGGTAGTTATTTCAGAGGATGGGAAAGTTACAAAAACATATACAATGAAGCTGACAAACCTGCCGACAGCTGCAAGTAAAGATGCGCTCCAGAGTAAGCTGACGGAGTATAAAAATATTGACAGTACTCGCTATACGCCGGAAAGCTATGCGGCCTTCCAGAAGCTGATAGAAGATATGGAGGCGGCGATTGACAAGACGTCAGAATCACGCCTGAAAGATAATCTGGATGCATTAAACGATGCATATGCAAAGCTTGAGAAAGTATCGGATAAAGAACCAGATACAGAGCCGTCTACAGAACCATCAACGGAGCCGTCCACAAATCCAGGTACAAAACCGCCTGTAGATTCGGGAACTGAACCGTCTACAGAGCCGGGGAATCAGAAACCGCCGACAGGCGCACAGGATACGGAGCTGAAAAAGAATCAGATTGTAACAGTCGGCGCGATGAAATATAAAGTTTTGGATCCTGTGAAGAAGACGGCGGAATTAGTCAAAGCCGACGCGAAGAAGAGCGGGAAATACGTAGTTGGCACCGTTGTGCTGAGCGGCAAAACATATACAATTGTATCCATTGGAGCCAATGCGTTAAAAGGGGCGGGAAAACTTACTTCCGTCAGCATTGGAAACAATGTGGTATCTGTAGGGAAGAATGCGTTTGCCGGTTGTAAGAAACTGAAATCGGTGGTAATTGGCAAGAAAGTGAAGTCAATTGGCGCGGGCGCTTTTACAGGGTGTAAAAAACTGGGCAGTGTCAAGTTCCAGGGAACGGCTGTTAAAAAGATTGGAAAGAAAGCTTTTGCAGGCACGGCAAAGAAGATAACGGTTAAAGTACCGAAGAAATTGAAGAAAAATAAGAACTTTAAAAAGAAACTGGTGAAAGCAGGCATGAGTAAAAAAGTGAAAGTACGCTGAGCCTTGTAAAAATTGTATAAAAAGTATGCGGCAGTCCGGCATTAGACCGGGCTGCCGTTAAATTTATATAAAAAAATGACATTTAGGTGTAGAAAAATTGTATAAAAAATGTTAAAATTCAAATAGGACTTTGTGGATAGTACACAGAGAGAAGAAAAAGGAGGTTTTTTATGAAACAACGTTTAAACAAATTGTTGGCAATCGTGCTTTCAGCGGCATTGTGCGTGCCGATGCTGCCGGCAGGGATGGCTAAGGCGGCAGAGGAAAGTGTTACTTTTACAGAGGAACAAACGATACAGGTCAACAATTATGGGCAAGAGCGTTCTACGCTGTTTAATGATGGATGGAAATTTTCATTAGGAAGATCTTCTGAGGCTTATAAGCCCGAGTTTAATGATGCAGATTGGGAAAGCATAGATTTGCCTCATGATTTCAGTATCTCGCAAGAGTTTACTTCAAGAGGAGAGGCAGAGAGCGGGTTTCTTCCGGGTGGGACCGGGTGGTACCGTAAAAACTTTATTATGCCGGAAGAATGCGATGGAAAAAGGCTTGTGTTAAATTTTGACGGCGTATATTCACATGCGTCTGTTTATGTTAATGGGACAAAGCTGGGCGAGCATCACTATGGTTATACAGCTTTCGCGTTTGATATTACGGATTATGTGACATGTGATGGCTCTACAGAAAACATCATTGCCGTAGAGGCGGTGAACAATATTCCTTCCAGCCGCTGGTATTCAGGAAGCGGTATTTATCGTGATGTGACCATGATTGTGACGGAACCGGTACATGTAGCGTTAAATGGAACATACGTTAAGACGCCGAACCTGAAGGAAAGCAATGGAACGGACGGTACCGTGAATATTGCCGTAGATGTTCAGAATGACAGTACGGCTGCTGCAAATGTTACCGTGCGCAATACGGTATATGAAAAAGGCGGCACAGAGGCAGTTGCGTCGGCATCAGCAGAGGCAGATGTAGCCGCCGGCAAAACGGAAACAGTGAGCACGACACAGCAGGTTGGGTCGCCAAAGCTGTGGTCGCTGGATACGCCGAATCTATATTATGTAAAGACGGAAATCCTGGAGAACGGAAAAGTTGTAGATACCTATGAAACAGAATTCGGTTTTAAATGGTATGATTTTGTGGCAAATACAGGATTTAAACTGAATGGAGAAAATGTAAAGATTAATGGTGTCTGCATGCATCATGACCAGGGGGCATTAGGAGCGGCGGCATACCGGGACGCTATATACCGCCAGCTTACGATTATGAAGGATATGGGGGTTAATACTATCCGTATCACGCATAATCCGGGGGCAGAAATTTTTGTGGACATTTGTAATGAGATTGGATTGTTGACAATTGAGGAAATGTTTGACGGATGGTCCCGGCCGAAGAATGGCAATACAAATGATTTCTCTACGCATTTTAAAGTGAACCTTCAGGAAGAGAATCAAATTATTGGTGGAGACAGTTCTATGACATGGGCTGAATTTGTGTTGAAAGCCACAGTTAACCGTGATAAAAATGATGCTTCCGTTATTCTCTGGTCTCTGGGAAATGAGATTACAGAAGGCGCGTCAGGAGATACGTCAGATTACGGCGAAATCAGCGCAGATTTGATTCGTTGGACGCAGGAGGCTGATACAGAACATCCTGTGACTTTTGGCGATAACAGAAGAAGCACTGGAGGCGTGACCGGGCAGGTTGGGAGAAATATTTATGATGCGGGAGGCGTTGTCGGATTCAATTATGGAAGCATTGGTGAAATAGATAACCTGCACAATACATACCCGGTTATGCTATATAGTGAGACTGCGTCTGCGGTGAACAGCCGCGGTATATATTCCGGTTTTCGGACCCAGGCTAATATAGACGGGAAATATCATTTGACTTCTTATGATACTTCCAGGGTAGGCTGGGGGAAAACAGCACATGAATCTATTTATAATGTTTATACCAGGGATTGGCTTGCAGGGGAATGTGTATGGACAGGTTTTGACTATATAGGTGAGCCGACTCCCTGGAATGGAACAGGAACAGGAGACGGCGGGCGCGGCGCAAAGCCGAACAGCAGTTATTTTGGAATCGTAGAGACATCAGGTTTTCCGAAGGATAATTATTATCTTTATCGCAGCCAGTGGAATAAAAATGCGAATACACTGCATCTGGTTACTGCATGGGATGGCGATAATATGTTGAATTCTACTTCGGGCAAGACACCGGTTGCAGTTTACAGTAATGCGCCGACGGTAAAACTGTATCGCAATGGGACAGAAATCGGAACGGCAACCCGCAGCGTGAATACGACAGAGGCAGGGCATGCTTATTATACTTATACGGCGACAGGAAGTACATTGTGTACAGCCGTGACAAGTGACAATGCAAGCTCTCTCAGCGGCGGCAGTGATTTATATAGTGAAATGTATAGTCCGTTATATTCGGTTTTTGATGTGGAATATGAGGCTGGAACTATATCAGCAAAAGCTTTCGACGAGACCGGAAAGGAAATTACAGATACCTGTCAGGGAAATAGAGAGGTGCTTACACCAGGTACGGCAAGTAAGCTGGGAATAAAATGCGACAAGGAAGAGATTGCAGCTGACGGCAGGAGCCTGACATATATTTCTGTAGATGTGCAGGATGCCGCAGGGACTTTGGATACTGCCGCAGAAAATGACATTGTTTTTGAACTGGAAGGCAATGGAGAAATCATGGGCGTGGACAATGGGGATCAGGCAACGGTAGATAAGTATCAGCAGGCTTCCGTCCTTACCAGCAAAACTTCTGCGCATATTAAAGCATATGCGGGTAAAGCGCTGGTAATCGTACGATCTACAACGAAGGCAGGCGGGTTTACAGTAAATATTTCTTCATCAGGTTTAACCGGAGCCGCAGTCGAGGTAAATACAAAATTGCCGGAGGGACAGGTGGAAAATAGAATTGTAAGCTACCAGATGTCAAAACATTGTTATGCACGTGTAGGAACTGCTTCTATTACCTTACCGGTTACGGTAGCTGCTACGTTAGCAGACGGAACAAATAAGGATTTAAGTATCGAATGGGATTCTTATGACAAAGCGAATCTGCAAAAGACAGGATTATTTAAAGTGAACGGCTCTATATCAAATGATGGGCAGGAAATTGCAGTGTCTATGACAGTGCATGTATATGGAGAGATTAAGGGAGCTAAGAATTATTCAGGAATCACTCCGAAGGGCGTAATGCCAACGCTTCCGCCAACACTTATGACCTATTATGCAGATGGGGCTGCTTTTGAGGAAGCGCAGGTTACCTGGAATACATCCGGTATCAGCGCAGCAGATTTTTCTGAAATTGGAAAAATTGTAGAAATTGCAGGAAGTGTTAGTATACTTGGTAAGACCTACCCGGTTACAGCAAGGATTCGTGTGGCGGAGCCTGTATATGGAACAAGGCAGAATATTGCACCGGATGCCAGCGACTTGCAGTCAAATGCGACGGGTGATACTCTGGCGGCAATAACAAATGGAGTTAAATATGCACCTACAAATGGGCAGAGTGAACGTTGGTCAAATTGGCCCGAAAGAAATAACGCAGGTGCGGCTACTATAACTATGGCATGGGATACTGCGCATTTGGTGGATCAGGTTAATTTGTATTACTATTATGAGGATGTTGCTACTTATCAGTTCCCGACCAGTGTTGCTTTCGAATATTCACTGAATGGCAGTGATTTTGTTCCTATTGAACATGAAGAACTGGAAGAACTGCCGTCAGAACCCGGAAAGGTAGAAAACGGTCACAGTTTCCAGTTAAAAGAGGCAATAAATCCGATTGCCATAAGGATTTCTTTGGGACGTGATACGGGCAAATGGACCGGCCTGACAGAAGTTGAGATTATAGAGACAACGGTTTCCTATAAAGAGAACACCTCGGCTGATTTGAGCGGTATTACGGTAGGAGGCGCAGAGATTGCAGGATTTGCTCCGGATGTATTGACTTATCGGGTAGATTCCCTGGCAGATATCAAAGTGAAAAACCCTGAAAACGCAGCTGTAACGATATTGTCGCCCTCTGATGATGTTATGATGATTATTACTTGTTCTGAAGATGGCAAGACAACGAAGACATATACATTACTGCGCACAGCTTCAGCAGCCGAGAAAGCGGATGCATCCCAGAAATTGACGGCAGCGAAAAGTGTGGATGGCAGTTTGTATACGCCGGAAAGTTATGCGAAACTGCAGAGTGCAATCGCGGCATTGGAGAAAAACCTGAATAATGCAACGGCAGATGAGCTTAAAGGGTATTTGGCTGACTTGATAAAAGCACAAAACGAGCTGGTGAAAAAAGGGACGGCACCAAACCCAACACCAAACCCGACACCAAACCCAACACCAAACCCGACACCAAACCCAACACCGAATCCAACCCCGGCGCCAAAGCCAGGTGATGTGATTAAAGCAGGGGCAGGACGTTACAAGGTACTTGATGCAAAGAAAAAAACTGCGGCTCTTGTGTCAGTAAATAATAAGAAAGCATCGAGCTTGAATGTCCCGGCAAGCGTTAAACTGAATAAAGTGACATTTAAAGTTGTTCAGGTCGGAGACAAAGTGATGAGCGGAAACACTAAGCTCAAAAAAGTAGTTTTAGGTAATAATGTTACTACCATTGGAAAACAGGCATTTATGGGCTGTAAGAATTTGAAGAGCGTTCAGCTCAAGGGCAAAGCGCTGAAGAATATCAAGAGCGGCGCATTCAAGAAAACATCTGCGAAGCTGGTAGTAAGAGCTAAAAAGATGAGCAAAAAGGATAAAGTAAAATTGCTTAAGAAGCTGAAAAAAGCAGGCGCAGGAAAGAAGACAAAAGTAAAATAGTTATGGCGCTGTAAGATATGGCTGTATAAAGTGAAAAATGAGAACGGGGCTATTGCGAGGGCAGGCAGACAGCCTGCAGGAGCAGTGGCTCCGTTTTTTGAAAAAGCGGAGGATATACAAAAAAGGATGAAATCCAATCTGCCGGATTTCATCCTTTTCTAAATACATTAATTTTCTTTCTGAGTCTCGACTTCCGCCATTTTCATAGCGCGGACTTTCAGCGGCAGGCCAAACAGAGTAATGAAGCCGCTGGCGTCATTGTGGTCATATAAATCTCCGGTGGTAAAGCTTGCCAGAGATTCATTATACAGAGTGTAGGGGGAAGTAGTTCCAGCTTTGATGATGTTGCCTTTGTAAAGTTTAAACTTTACTTCTCCGGTCACGTATTCCTGGGTCACGTCTACAAATGCCTGGATAGCTTCACGCAGTGGTGTGAACCATTTTCCTTCGTATACAATCTGAGCAAATTTGTTACCCATATCCTTCTTTGTTTCCATGGTAGCGCGGTCAAGCACCAGCTCTTCAAGCTGTTCGTGTGCTTCCATCAGAATCGTTCCGCCTGGCGTCTCATAAACGCCCCGGGATTTCATGCCTACTACGCGGTTTTCTACGATATCTACGATACCGATGCCGTGTTTGCCGCCGAGTTCGTTCAGTGTGGTAATAATCTCAGATACTTTCATTGCCTTCCCGTTAATGGAGGTAGGAATACCTTTTTCAAAAGTCATTGTGACATATTCACCCTCGTCCGGAGCTTTTTCAGGAGAAACACCAAGTACAAGGAGATGTTCGTAGTTTGGCTCGTTTCCAGGTTCTTCCAGCTCTAATCCTTCATGGCTGATATGCCACAGGTTACGGTCGCGGCTGTAGCTGGAATCAGCAGAGAAAGGCAAATCAATGCCGTGCTGTTTGCAGTATTCAATTTCATCCTCGCGGGACTGCATCGTCCATACATCTGTCATACGCCAGGGAGCGATGATTTTTAAATCAGGAGCCAGCGCTTTAATGCCGAGTTCGAAACGGATCTGATCGTTTCCTTTTCCGGTAGCGCCGTGGCAGATTGCAGTAGCGCCTTCTTTGCGGGCGATTTCTACCAGGCGTTTTGCGATAACCGGACGTGCCATAGAGGTTCCCAACAGGTATTTATTTTCATATACAGCGCCTGCTTTTACGCATGGCATGATGTAATCATCACAGAACTCGTCGATGATATTTTCGATATATAATTTGGAAGCGCCGGAAAGTTTCGCCCGCTCTTCCAGGCCGTCCAATTCATTTCCCTGCCCGCAGTCGATGCAGCAGCAGATAACTTCATAATCAAAATTTTCTTTCAGCCACGGTATGATAGCAGTAGTATCCAATCCGCCGGAATAGGCTAAAATAACTTTTTCTTTCATATACAATTCCTCCTCATATAGTAAATGTTCAATTGGCATGTAACAGTTTGGTAAGCTTCCCATGCCTGACTATCCCTTACTATACAGCAATCGCCGGGATTATGCAAGTATAAATTTGGGAGAAATGAATAAAAATGCATGTATTCAGGATGAATACGGTAAAAAACATAAAAACCGAAAAAAAATATTGCATAATATACAAAGAAAATGTATAATTATTCTTGCGTGCGTAAAGCGGAATGCAAGAAATTAGAGTTCAGAATACAAACCGCAATTTTTGAAAAGAACTTTACTTGAACAGACGATTGTATTATGATGGTTACAGTTTGAAAAAAGGAATGAAAAAGGAGTAATGAAAAAATGAAGGTAGGAATTATCGGAGCGACGGGGTATGCGGGAGGCGAGCTTGTCCGGCTGCTGATGGGGCATCCGCAGGCAGAGATTGTCTGGTATGGCTCGAGAAGCTACATAGATAAGAAGTATTATGAAGTATTTCAGAATATGTTCCAGATTGTGGACAGTAAATGCCTGGATGATAATATGGAGGAACTGGCGGCGCAGGCTGATGTGATTTTTACAGCGACACCCCAGGGATTTTGTGCCTCTATTATCAATGAAGAAATTCTGTCGAAGGTGAAAGTTGTTGACTTGAGTGCAGATTTCCGCATCAAGGATGTGAAGGTTTATGAGGAATGGTATAAGATAACGCATAAGTCCCCACAGTTTATTGACGAGGCAGTTTATGGCTTGTGTGAGATTAACCGGGAGGACGTGAAAAAGGCAAGGCTGGTGGCAAACCCCGGCTGTTATCCAACTTGCAGTACTTTGTCTATCTATCCGATGGTGAAGGAAGGTCTGATTCATCCGAATACGATTATTATTGATGCGAAATCAGGAACTTCCGGCGCGGGAAGAGGGGCAAAGGTGGACAACCTTTACTGTGAGGTGAATGAAAATATGAAAGCGTACGGTGTATCTACCCACAGGCATACACCTGAAATTGAGGAGCAGCTGGGGTATGCGGCGGGAGAAAAGGTTGTGCTGAACTTTACTCCGCATCTGGCTCCTATGAACAGGGGAATCCTGGTGACGGCTTATGCGTCTTTGAAAAAAGAAGTTACTTATGATGAGGTTAAGGCAGTTTATGATAAATATTATGGAACAGAGAAGTTTGTGAGGGTACTGGATAAAGATGTATGCCCGCAGACGAAGTGGGTGGAAGGAAGCAATTATGTAGATGTAAACTTTAAACTGGACTTCCGTACTAACCGTATCATCATGATGGGAGCTATGGATAATCTGGTAAAGGGAGCGGCCGGGCAGGCAGTGCAGAATATGAATCTGATGTTTGGACTGGAGGAGTCTATGGGACTCTGCCAGGCGCCTATGTTCCCATAGGAAACCCTGTTTTGGATTGCGGCATTTGCCAAATGCTTGTGCGAGCACGGCGTTTGGCTCAGTGTTTGCGGAAATAAAGGAGGATGAAAATGCAGGTAATAGAGGGCGGCGTTACTGCGGCGAAAGGATTTCAGGCAATCGGTATTCATGCCGGAATCAAAAAGAACAAAAAGGATATGGCAATGCTGTACAGTAAGGTTCCATGTGCAGCAGCAGGAACGTTTACGACAAATGTGGTGAAAGCGGCTCCGGTGAAATGGGATCAGGAGATTGTATACAACCATCCCGCAGCGCATGCAGTTGTGGTAAACAGTGGAGTGGCGAATGCATGTACCGGGGAGGAAGGCTATGGGTACTGCCGGGAAACAGCCGGGAAAGCGGCCAAGCTTTTGGGGATTGACGAAACAGAAGTGCTGGTGGGTTCTACGGGAGTAATCGGACAGCAGATTCCGGTGGATACGATAAAGCAGGGGATTGAAAGAATGATACCGCTTCTGGAAGATACGAAAGAGGCAGGTGTTTTGGCGGCAGAGGCGATTATGACCACAGACACTGTAAAAAAAGAGGCGGCAGTTCAGGTGGAACTTGGCGGTGTGACGGTTACCGTTGGCGGTATGTGTAAAGGCTCAGGTATGATTCATCCGAATATGTGCACCATGCTGAGTTTTGTAACTACAGATGCGGCGATTTCGAAGAAGATGCTGCAGAAAGCGCTGAGTGAAAGTGTGAAAGATACTTATAATATGGTATCGGTGGACGGTGATACATCCACGAATGATACGGTGCTGCTGCTGGCAAATGGCGTGGCGGGAAATCCGGAAATTACAGAGGAAGGGGAGGATTATCGTAAATTTGCAGAAGCGCTGAATCATGTTAACACAGAACTTGCAAAGAAAATAGCGGGGGACGGCGAGGGGGCTACGGCGCTGTTTGAAGTAAAAGTAATCGGTGCGGAGTCGAAAGAGCAGGCGGTAACGCTGAGCAAATCCATTGTGACGTCCAGCCTTACGAAAGCGGCAATTTACGGGCATGATGCTAACTGGGGACGTATTTTGTGTGCAATGGGATATTCTGGGGCACAGTTTGACCCGGAACAGGTGGATTTGTACTTTGAGAGCGCAGCCGGGAAGCTGAAGATTATTGAAAACGGTGTGTCTACGGGATACAGTGAAGAAGAGGCTACAAAGATTCTCTCGGAACAGGAAGTAACTGCCATTGCAGATGTGAAGATGGGGGATGCGCACGCGACCGCCTGGGGCTGTGACCTTACATATGAATACGTGAAAATTAATGCAGATTACCGCTCATAAACAGCGGAGCGAACAGCAATATATATTTTATGAGGAGATGAAAAGATATGGAATCAATGGAAAATTGGCTGCAAAAAGCAGGTGTCTTAATTGAAGCGCTGCCTTACATACAGCGGTTTCACGGGAAAACAATCGTGGTGAAATACGGAGGAAGCGCTATGGTTGACCATGATTTAAAGAAGAGTGTCATCCGTGACGTGGCGCTTTTGAAGCTGGTAGGATTCCGGCCGATTATTGTCCATGGAGGGGGAAAAGAAATTACGAAATGGACAAAACGCCTGGGGATTGAAACAAACTTTGTAAATGGGCTGCGTGTGACGGACAAGCAGACTATGGAAGTGGCAGAAATGGTTTTGAATAAGGTGAACAAAGGCCTGGCATCTATGATGGAAAAGCTGGGCGTACATGCGGCAGGTATCTGCGGAAAGGACGGCTCCGTGCTCCGGGTGGATAAGAAGCTCTCAGGGGGAAAGGATATCGGCTATGTGGGAGAAGTAAAAGAAGTTAATGTAGGGCTTTTGAATACGCTGCTGGACAATGATTTTGTTCCGGTTATCTGCCCGATTGGCTCTGATGATAATTACCATTCGTTTAATATTAATGCGGATGATGCGGCATGTGCGATTGCTACGGCGGTAGGCGCTGCGAAACTGGCATTTCTGACAGATATTGAGGGGGTATACCGTGACCCGCTGGATAAATCCAGCCTGATTTCAGAGCTGACAGTGAAGGAGGCGGAAGAACTGCTTGCCAGCGGAAATGTAGGCGGCGGGATGCTGCCAAAGATTCAGAATTGTGTGGATGCTATCAAGGCAGGGGTTTCGCGGGTACATATCCTGGACGGACGCATTGCCCACTGCCTGTTGTTAGAGTTTTTTACGAACCGCGGTGTAGGGACGGCGATTATCGGAGATGAGGAGGAGCGGTACTATGAAGCCAATGAATGATTATATGGAAGCAGCGGAAGCGCATGTTCTGCATACGTATAACCGCTTTCCGATTGTATTGGAAAAAGGCGACGGCGTATACCTTTATGATACGGATGGGAAAAAATATCTGGATTTTGCTGCGGGAATCGCCGTTTTTGGACTGGGATACCATTATCCTGGTTATGACGAGGCTTTGAAGGAGCAGATTGACAAAGTCATCCATACATCCAATCTGTTTTATCATGTACCGCTGGCAGACGCGGCAGGAAAACTGGCCAAGGCAAGCAGAATGTCAAAGGTATTTTTTACAAACAGCGGGACAGAGGCCATCGAAGGCGCTATTAAGGCGGCGCGGAAATATGCATACCTGAAAGATGGGAGTACGGATCATGAGATTGTCTCCATGAACCATTCTTTTCATGGCAGAAGCGTAGGCGCGCTGTCCGTAACAGGAAATTTCCATTATCAGGAAGCGTTCCGGCCGCTGATGGGAGGCGTGAAGTTTGCAGACTTTAATGATTTGGACAGCGTTAAGGCGCAGGTGAATGAAAAGACCTGTGCGGTGATTCTTGAGACGGTTCAGGGCGAGGGCGGTATTTATCCGGCAGAAAAATCTTTTCTGGAAGGAGTAAAAGCTCTTTGTGAGGAAAAGGATATCTTGCTGATACTTGATGAAATCCAGTGTGGCATGGGACGGACAGGGAGCATGTTTGCGTGGCAGGAGTATGGCGTTGAGCCAGATATTATGACTTGTGCTAAGGCGCTGGGCTGCGGCATCCCGGTGGGGGCGTTTGTGCTGAATGAAAAGACAGCTGCCGCATCTCTGGTTCCTGGTGATCATGGGACTACTTATGGCGGAAATCCGCTGGCATGCGCGGCAGTTTCAGCAGTTCTTGACATTTTTGAGAAAGCCGGTATCCAGGAACATGTGAAAGCGTTGACGCCGTACCTGGAAGAAAGGCTGGACGCTTTGGTGGAAAAATATGATTGCCTGAGTGTGCGGAGAGGAAAAGGCTTTATGCAGGGGCTGGTGGTTACAGGGCGGTCTGTGGGGGAAGTCGTGAACCAGAGCCTGGAAAACGGGCTGATGGTGATTTCAGCGGGCAGCGATGTGCTGCGTCTGGTGCCTCCGCTTGTCATTGAAAAAGAACACATTGATGAGATGATTGAAAAATTGGAAAAGAGTTTGGCATAAAAGAACTCCCTTTGCAGATACTAACAAAAAATGCAAAGGGAGTTTTTATATGACAGGGATTTTAATCGCAATGCTTTCCGGTGCACTGATGAGCGTTCAGGGGGTCTTTAATACACAGGTTACGAAAAATACCAGCCTTTGGGTTTCCACAAGTTTTGTGCAGTTTTCTGCGCTGGCAGTGTGCCTGGTTATCTGGTTTTTTGCGGATAGGCACAGCTTTTCGAGTATACTGGAGGTACCGGATAAATATACGCTGCTGGGCGGCGTGATGGGAGCGTTTATCACCGTGACTGTGATAAAGGCTATGGGCAGCCTGGGACCGGCAAAGGCAGCGATGCTAATTGTAATTACTCAGCTGATTGTGGCGTACCTGATAGAGCTGTTTGGGATGTTTGGTATGGATAAGCAGCCCTTTGAGTGGCGTAAGGCAGGCGGGATGCTGTTGGCGATCATAGGGATTGTGATTTTTAAATGGTAAGGGCAGGTAATTTCTAATAGATTTTTACAAATTGATGCGAATGGGGAACGCCATAACGGAACTATGACAGAAATATGACAAAAAGTGAAAAATGTGTTGTAATTGTGGGGTATTTCCGTTAAAATAAAGTTGACTGTATAAGGGGACTCTTTGCCCAACGGGGAAAAGAGGAATGTACGGTATGAAAGGAAGAAAATATTTTGCGGTATTTGTTGTTTTGGCAGTGCTGTTTTGCGTTTCAGGATGTGAAAGAGACAAAAATGTGCAGATTTATGACCGGATTTCGGGCATAGAGTCAGAGAGCGTGACGCTGTCTGACAGGGAAACAGAAGTGGTGCCGTCTTCGGAAGAAACGGAGAGTTCCGTGCTATATGTGTATGTCTGCGGCGCGGTGGAATACCCGGGCGTAGTAGAGCTTCCGGCAGGTTCCAGAGCGTTTGAGGCGATTGAAAAGGCAGGCGGGCTGTCCGGGGAGGCGGCGGGTTTTGCTGTGAACCAGGCGGCAGCGCTGGAAGATGGGCAGCAGATTACGGTGCCAACGAAGGAAGAAGCTTCCGGCTGGGAGCCGGAGCGGGATGCACGGACGGCCAGAGCGGAAGAGAGTTCCGGAGAAAAAATAATTAATATTAACGAGGCAGCTGCAGAGGAACTGACGGTCCTTCCGGGAATCGGGAAGGCAAAAGCGGAGAGTATTGTGGAGTACCGGGAGTCCGCAGGCAGATTTGGCAGTATTGAAGAGATTAAGAATGTGAGCGGAATCGGTGAGGCTGTCTTTGAGAAGATAAAGGACAAAATAGCAGTATAAGGAGAATGGAAAATGGCGAAGAAGGTTTTGGTTGTTGATGATGAGAAGTTGATTGTAAAGGGGATCCGTTTCAGTCTTGAGCAGGACGGCATGGAAGTGGACTGTGCGTATGACGGTGAGGAGGCGCTGGAGATGGTGCAGGCAAAAGAGTACGATATTGTGCTTTTGGACATCATGCTTCCGAAACTGACGGGACTGGAAGTCTGCCAGCAGATTCGTGAATTTTCTACTGTGCCTGTAGTGATGCTGACTGCAAAGGGAGACGATATGGATAAAATCCTGGGGCTGGAATATGGAGCAGACGATTACATTACCAAACCTTTCAATATCCTTGAAGTAAAGGCGAGGATTAAAGCCATTATCAGGAGGACTACCCCAAAGGAAAATGTACAGAATAAAAGCCAGGTCATCGAGGCAGGGAATCTGGTTTTGGATTGTGAGAGCAGACGCGTGAATGTAGATGGAAAAGAAATTAATCTGACAGCAAAAGAATTTGACGTGCTGGAGCTTCTGGTGCAGAATCCGCAGAAAGTGTACAGCAGGGAAAACCTTCTGAATATTGTCTGGGGATATGAATACCTGGGCGATGTGCGGACGGTTGATGTACATATCCGAAGGCTGCGGGAGAAGATTGAGGCGAATCCCAGCGAGCCGAAGTATGTCCACACGAAATGGGGCGTAGGCTATTATTTCCAGTATTAGAGGTTAGCGGGCGGTGAAAAAGTTTCTAAAGAATGGATTTATTTTGACTCTTACAAAGAGCCTGCGGTTCCGTTTTTTTATCATCGTGCTTCTGGTAGGTATCCTGCCTATTTTTGCGGTAGAATATGGAATTCTGACGAACTTTGAAGATCAGTCTATTCTGCAGCGGGGGAACCTGGTACAGAGGCAATGTATGAATATTGCGGAGCAGCTGGTAGATTCCGGCTATATAGAGAAAAAGGGTTCCGAAATTATTGAAAATGAACTGAATCAGCTTGCGAATCTTTATGACGGGCGTATTGTAATTGTAAACAGCCAGTTTATGATTGTGAAAGATACGTTTGGGCTGGATGAGAATAAGACAATTATTTCAGAAGAAGTCGTGAAATGCTTTCAGGGAGAAGATATCCTGAAAGTGAATAAAAAGAGCCGTTTTATTGAGATGGCGGTTCCGGTAAAGAATCCGTCCACCGGGGAAGTAAAAGGCGTGATGATTGTGAGCACGCCGACAGAGGATGTTCAGGAAAGCCGCAATGCGCTCAGCCAGCAGGTGTTTTTATTGCAGGTCGGGATGGTCTTTGTGATTCTGGGTATAGCGTTTTATACTTCCCGTATGCTGGTAAAGCCTTTTGAAAAAGTGACAAAATCCCTGGAGGAAATGACGGGAGGCTTTGCGGAGCAGGATATTTCGATTTTGGATTATAAGGAGACGCAGCTTTTGTCGGATGCTTATAACCGTATGCTGAAAAGGATGAAAACGCTGGATGATTCCAGGCAGGAGTTTGTGTCGAATGTGTCGCATGAGCTGAAAACGCCGATTACTTCTATGAAGGTGCTGGCAGATTCTCTGCTGATGCAGGAAGATGTCCCAGTAGAACTGTATAAAGAATTTATGTCGGACATTGCAGAAGAAATCGACAGGGAAAATAAGATTATCAATGATTTGCTTTCCATGGTGAAGATGGATAGGAAATCAGCGGACGTCAATATTCAGGAGACCGGCATTAATGAAATCCTGGAAAGGCTTCTGAAACGCCTGCGTCCGATTGCGGCAAAGCGGGATATCGAGCTTGTGCTGGAGAGCTTTAAGCCGGTACGTGCGGAGGTGGATGAGACGAAGCTGGCTTTGGCGCTTTCGAATCTGATAGAAAATGCGATTAAATATAATAAAGAAGAAGGCTGGGTGCATGTGTCCCTGAATTCTGACCATAAGTATTTTTATGTGAAAGTAGAAGATTCCGGTATCGGCATCCCCCAGGAGGCGCAGGAGCATATTTTTGAGAGGTTTTACCGGGTAGATAAATCCCATTCCAGGGAGATTGGCGGAACAGGGCTGGGCCTGGCGATTACCCGGGGCGCAATCCTTCTGCACCGAGGGGCGATCCGTGTCTACAGCAAAGAAGGCGAGGGAACGACATTTACCGTGCGTATCCCGCTGGTTCATGTGGAATAGGGGGAGTGCGTATGGAAAAGTCAGGAAAAATCTTTTTTGTGCTTTTTCTGTCTCTGGTTTTGGCGGGATGCCAAAAAGAGCAGACAGAGATATCAGGATATCAGATTTACCGCGTAAATGCAGATGGAACTGTGCTGGAACCAGAGGATTACACGCCTCAGGCATCCGGGGGAGATGCGCTGATTCAGGAGTTTGTTGACAAGCTGGGGGAGGTTCCTGCGCAGGTAGGACATAAAAAGGCGATTCCTGACGGGGTCGGGATTACTTCAGTGAAGCGCACGGAGCAGAATCTGAGAGTGGATTTTAACGGAACTTACAGTAAGATGGATAATATTACAGAAGTATTCTGCCGGGCGGCGGTTGTGAAGACACTGGTGCAGATACCGGGTGTGGAAACAGTGGAGTTTACCGTAAACGGACAGGAACTTGCGGATGTACAGGGAAATCCTATTGGCGTAATGGGTGACGACAGCTTTATTGACACAAAGGGAGAAGGGATAAATTCGTATCATTCCGCTTCCCTTGTCCTGTATTTTGCAGATAAGGATGGGAAAAAGCTGGTGAAAGAAATGAGGAATATTCATTATTCCAGCAATGAATCCCTGGAGCGGCTGGTTGTGGAGGAATTGGTGAAAGGGCCGGAAAATGAGAAACTTCGCAGCGCGGTTCCGGCCGACACAAAGATCCTGGACGTGACGGTAGAAAAGGATACCTGCATCATCAGCCTGGATAAAGCATATGGACAGACAGGCGCGGCGGCCGTCACTCCGGAAGCAGCCGTTTATGCGGTGGTGAATTCTATCTGTGAAAATTGCGATATTGACAAGGTACAGATAAAGATAGACGGGGAATCGGAAGTAAAGTTCCGTGACGCTGTGGATTTAAGCCAGGGGCTTACAAGAAATGAAGAAATTGTGGTTCAGCCGGAAGAGAACGGAACAATAACGCCGGGCGTCGGAGTGGATCCGGCGCTCAAAGAATAACGGCTGCGGGGGCGTCTGGTTAAGGCGCGGAGGGAAAGGAGAGGATGGATGGGCAGAAGGCCACTATGCCTGGCGGCGCTGCTCTTCGTGTTCTGGATTCTGTGCACACAGGTGGGAAACCTGGAGGAAAAAGGCGGGGGATTAGAAGCCCGCCTGACGGAATCCGGTGAAAGCCGCAGGATACGGGTGCGGGGAGAAGTTTACAGGCAGGAAAAGAAGAAAACAAATCAGATATATCTTAAAAACAATTCTATTTTATCAAAGGGAAATCAGGAATCGTTTGATTCAAATATCATTATTTTTCTAAAGGAAGAAATTTCCTTAAAAATTGGAAATATCGTGGAAGTAAGCGGCGAGTGGAAGGAACCGGAACGCGCGGGGAATCCCGGGCAATTTGACATGGAGAAGTGGTATCAGTCTCAAAAAATCGGAATGCTGATGATGAAATGCCGGATTGCTTTGCTTGACGGAAAGTGCAGCTTTTGGATGCAGTTAATTGTCGATATCCGGGAAAGGCTCAGGGAAAGTCTCTATGGAATTGCGGAGCCGAAAGAAGCTTCTCTGATGTGCGCGATGCTTTTGGGGGATAAGAATGACCTGGATGAAGAGGTGGAAAAACTTTATCAGGATGGAGGGATTTCGCATATATTGGCAATTTCAGGACTTCATATTTCTATGCTTGGGATGTTGCTTTTCGGGCTGCTTCGGAAGCTGGGGCTTTCTATGGGGGCAGGAGGAGCCATTGCCGGAGGCGTGATGGGTATTTACTGCATGATGACGGGACTGGGTGTTCCGGCTGTCCGGGCATTTGTGATGTTTTTGGTTTATCTGGGGGCGCAGGTCTTTGGGAGGACGTATGATTTGAAAAACAGTTTATCGCTGGCAGTGATTTTGATTTTATTCCAGAATCCGCAGCTTCTGTTTCAGGGCGGGTTCCAGCTCTCAGTGCTGGCGGTTGCGGGACTGGCGTATTTATATCCAGTGTTGAAAAAGCGTGTGAAAATAAAAGGGAAGGCGGCGGACGGGCTTCTAATCAGCATGTCCGTACAGCTTATGATTTTTCCATGTATTCTATATCATTTTTATCAGTTTTCATGGACCGGGATTTTTGTGAATCTTCTGGTTTTGCCGTTGATGTCCGTGCTGCTTCTAGCGGGGCTGGCAGGCAGTGCGTTGGGGATTTTCGTTCCGGCAGCGGGAATTCTTGTATTTGCGCCCTGCCATTATATATTGTGGTTTGTGGAGAGGCTATGCAGGCTGAGCCTGGAGATACCGGGGGCGGAGCAGATATGGGGGAAACCCGAAGCTGTAAGCATTTTTCTGTATTATGGAATTTTAGTTTTGGTATTTGCTGCGCTGCAGCGGCGGGACAAGAGTAAGAAAATTTTCGGGGCAGTGCTATATGGATGTTCTCTGTCTGCGGCTGTCTTTGGGCTTTCTGTCCATGACAGAAAGGGGCTGGAAATGGTGTTCCTGGATGTGGGGCAGGGAGACAGCATTTTTTGGAGAGCAGATGGAAAAAACTTTCTATGCGATGCCGGAAGCAGCGGTGTAGAACAAGTGGGGAAATACCGTATTATCCCATTTCTGAAATGCCAGGGGATTTCAAAGCTGGATTATCTGTTTCTGAGCCATATGGACGGCGACCATGTAAATGGAGCAGAGGAGATTCTGGAGGGGGATACCGGAATATCTGTAGGATGCCTGGTGATGCCGGAGATTGTAAAGCAGGATGGAAGATACTGTTCGGTGATAGCTGCTGCAGAAAAAAGAGGAATTCCGGTGGTACGGTTTCATGAAGGGATGGAAATTGACACAGGAAAATCGAGGCTGGAATGCCTGGCTCCGCGAGAAGGGGCGAGGGGAGAAGATAAGAATGCGGACTCTCTGGTGCTCGCCGTGCAGTATGGAGAATTTCGGGCGCTGCTGACCGGGGATGTGGAAGGCGAAGGAGAAGAAAGGTTGATAGAAAGCGGCAGGGCGGGAAAGGTGTCTGTCTTGAAGGCGGCGCACCACGGTTCAAAGAATTCTACGCCGGACTGCTTTCTGAGGCAGACCCGTCCCATAGTATCAATCGTATCCTGTGGACGGGAGAATCCTTATGGGCACCCATCGCCGGAGCTTTTACAGCGGCTGGAAGCCGCCGGGAGCGTGGTTTATAAGACGATGGAAAACGGCGCGGTCACAGTAGCATCAGAGGGAAAAGGATTCGAAGTGAGGTGCTTTTGGGATAATTTTTAAAGTTTGCCGGGGATTTTCGGGGCTGCCTGCCGTAAAAAGAGAAATCTGCTGAAAATCTGTAAAAAATAAAGGAAAAAAATGAATTTATGCAGAATATAATAATTAGAGGTGATAACAGCGCAGAAAGGGGGATTTTCAATGACGATACGTGAAAAGGCAGAATTGAGGGAGAAGCAGTTTTTCAGCCCTTATGCATCTTTCAGCACTGGGACAAAAGGGCGTGAGCGTGAGGAAGCGCTGTGTGATATACGGACGGTGTACCAGAGGGATAGGGATAGAATACTCCATGCGAAATCTTTCCGAAGGCTGAAGCACAAGACACAGGTGTTTCTCCGTCCTCAAGGCGACCATTACCGCACACGGCTGACGCATACGCTGGAAGTGGCGCAGATTGCACGCACGATTGCCAGGGCGCTGTGCCTGAATGAGGATTTGACAGAGGCGGCTGCACTTGGGCATGATTTGGGGCATACGCCGTTTGGACATGCCGGGGAACATGCTCTGAATGAAATCTGTCCTCTGGGATTTGCACACTACCGGCAGAGTGTCCGCGTGGTAGAGGTGCTTGAAAATAAAGGCAGGGGACTGAATCTGACCTGGGAAGTCCGGGATGCGATTGCAAACCACAGGACGTCGGGAAAACCTTCTACCCTGGAGGGGAAAATCGTGCGGCTTTCGGATAAGATTGCATACATTAACCATGATATTGATGATGCGGAGCGGGCGGGGATACTGATGGAGTCGGAGATTCCGCTGCGCTATCGGGAAGTGCTGGGATTCAGCACGAAAGAGAGGCTGAATTCTATCATTCATGATATCGTGAGAAACAGCGAAGGACGGCCGGACATTGTGATGTCTCCACACATGGAACAGGCGATGTCGGAGCTGCGGCAGTTTATGTTTAAGCATGTTTATAAAAATCCCAGAGCAAAAACAGAAGAGGAGAAAGCGCGGAATATGATACAGGCTTTGTACCGCCATTATGAGAAACATCCGGAAGAAATGCCGATGGAGTATGTGAGCCTGACAGAGCGCGGGGAGCAGAGGGAACAGGTAATCTGTGACTATATAGCCGGGATGACGGACCAGTATTCCATGGACAGGTTTTCGGAATTGTATATCCCAAAGTCCTGGCAAGTAAAATAGAGGTGGTAAGTTGTGTTATATCCTGAAGAATTAGTGGAAGAAATAAGAGCAAGAAATGATATTGTGGATGTGGTTTCCGGCTATGTGAAACTGCAGAGAAAGGGAAGCTCCTATTTTGGGCTGTGTCCGTTCCATAACGAGAAATCTCCCTCTTTTTCCGTGAGCCCGGGAAAGCAGATGTATTATTGCTTTGGGTGCGGCGCGGGTGGGAATGTCTTTACGTTTCTGATGGAATATGAGAATTATACATTTCCGGAGACGCTCAAGGCGCTTGCCGACCGGGCGGGGATTTCACTGCCGGAGCGGGAGTATTCCCAGGAAGAGAAGAAGCAGCAGGATTTAAAGTCCCGGTTGCTGGAATTAAATAAGATGGCGGCGCGATATTTTTATTACCAGCTCAGGTCGGAAAATGGCAGGCAGGGGCTGGAATATCTGAAAAGCAGGCAGCTTTCGGATGAGACGATTAAAAGTTTTGGCCTGGGATTTGCCAATAAGTACAGCAATGATTTGTATAACTACATGAAGAAGCAAGGCATCGGCGATGAGCTTTTGAGGGAGTCAGGGCTGATGAATGTGGATGAAGCGAAGGGGATGTATGACAAGTTCTGGAACCGTGTGATTTTTCCGATTATGGATGTAAACAGCCGGGTAATTGGCTTCGGGGGACGGGTGATGGGGGACGGAAAGCCTAAATACCTGAATTCACCGGAGACGCCGATTTTTGATAAGAGCCGGAACCTGTACGGGCTGAATGTAGCACGCACCTCCAGGAAGAAGAATATTCTGGTATGTGAGGGGTACATGGATGTGATATCTTTGCATCAGGCAGGATTCCGGAATGCGGTAGCTTCCCTGGGTACAGCGCTCACCACGCAGCATGCGGGACTTCTGAAACGCTATACAGATGAAGTAGTGCTGACTTATGACAGCGACGATGCGGGAACACGGGCGGCGATGCGGGCGATTCCTATCGTGAAAGCCGCAGGGCTGTCGGCGAAGGTGCTTCATATGCAGCCCTATAAAGACCCGGATGAATTCATTAAGGCGCTGGGAGCCGAAAAGTTTCAGGAGCGAATTGACAAGGCAGAGAACAGCTTTATGTTTGAAATCTCCATGCTGGAACGAGAGTATGATATGAAAGACCCGGAGGGGAAAACAGCATTCTACAATGGCGTGGCGGCAAAGCTGGTGGAATTTGAAGTGGAGCTGGAGAGAGAGAACTATATTGAAGCAGTGGCGGAGAGATATCATATCGCTTTTGACAGTCTGCGTAAGCTGGTAAACCGTGCCGCCATGAAAGGTGCAGTGCCAGTGCGGACGGAGCCAAGGAGGGGAAAGAAAGCAGCCGGGAAAGAGGAAGGAATAAAGAAGTCTCAGAAACTTTTGCTGACTTGGCTGATTGAAAAGCCGAAGCTGTATGGGCAGATAAAGGGGCGTATCAGTACGGAAGATTTTACAGAGGGGCTTTATTATGAGACTGCCGAGCTGCTGTTTGCCCAGCTTGAGGAAGGCAGCGTGATTCCGGCAAAGATTATCAATCACTTTACGGAGCCGGAGCAGCAGCGGGAAGCCGCCGCACTGTTTAATGCGAGCCTTCAGACGGATACTCCGGCAGAGATGGAGAAGGCGCTGAGGGAAACAGTGTATCGAATCAGGAATCATGGGATTGCCCACAGGCGCGCGATGCTGGAGCCGACTGACATTGCAGGGCTGCAGAGAAGCATTGTGGAAGAGAGGGAATTAGCAGAATTGAAAAATCTGCATATTTCCATTGAATAAGGTAAAAATTGAAAAAGGAATTACGTTTATAGATGGATGAAAGGCAGGAAACCGGATGGGACAGAATGCAGCAGGCTTTGAAACGAAATTAAAGGAATTACTGGTATATGCAAAGACGAAGAAAGACGTTTTGGAATATAAAGAAATCGCCGATTTTTTCAAGAATGAGCCGCTCACGGAAGAGCAGTATGATGCGGTTTATGAATGTCTGGAGAAAAAAGGGATAGATATCCTGGATATGTCAGAGAAAGAGGATAATATTCTGCTCAGTGATGAGAATGAAGAGGATTTTACGCCGGATGATGGGGAAATCGACATCACAAAGGAGGATTTATCTGTTCCTGAGGGGGTGGGAATCGAGGATCCGGTCCGTATGTATCTGAAAGAAATCGGAAAAATCCCGCTGCTTTCCCCGGAAGAGGAAATCGAATTGGGCAGACAGATGGAGGAAGGGAATGAGCAGGAGAAGGAAGCGGCGAGGAAGAAGCTGGCGGAAGCGAACCTGCGCCTTGTAGTAAGTATTGCGAAGCGTTATATGGGACGGGGAATGGCTCTGCTCGATTTGATTCAGGAAGGAAACCTGGGGCTTATCAAGGCAGTGGAGAAATTTGATTACCGTAAAGGCTTTAAATACAGCACCTATGCGACCTGGTGGATACGCCAGGCAATTACAAGGGCAATTGCCGATCAGGCCCGGACAATCAGGATTCCGGTTCATATGGTAGAAACGATTAACAGAACCCACCGGGTATCCAGGCAGCTGCTCCAGGAGTACGGGCGCGAGCCGAAGCCGGAGGAAATTGCAAAAGAAATGTCGCTTCCGGCAGAGAGAGTACGGGAAATTTTGAAAATTTCCCAAGAACCGGTATCGCTGGAAACTCCGGTAGGCGAGGAGGACGACAGCCATCTGGGAGATTTTATCCAGGATAACAATATTCCTGTTCCGGCAGAAGAGGCGGCGTACACGCTGCTGCGGGAACAATTAGAAGAGGTTATGGAAACATTGACAGAGCGCGAGCAGAAGGTGATACGCCTCAGGTATGGACTGGGCGACGGGCGTCCCAGAACCCTGGAAGAAGTCGGGAAAGAGTTTCATGTGACGAGGGAACGTATCCGTCAGATTGAGGCGAAGGCGCTCAGAAAGCTGAGGCATCCCAGCCGGAGCCGGGTTTTGAAAGATTATTTGGAGTAAATGTATCATGCAGTTATCAAAAAGATTATTGGAAGTTTCAGGTCTGGTGTCTTACGGCTCCCGTCTGGCAGACGTGGGCACAGACCATGGATACATACCTATTTGGCTGACAGAACAAGGCGCAATCCGCAGCGCTGTCGCTATGGATATCAATCGGGGGCCGCTTTTACGGGCGCAGGAAAATATCCGGCGGCATAGGCTGGAAGAAAAAATCAAAACGCGTCTTTCCGATGGAGTGGCAGAGCTTCGCCCCGGTGAGGCGGACAGTGTAGTGATTGCCGGAATGGGCGGAAGCCTTATGGTGAAGATTTTGAAAGAAGGGAAAGAGGTGCTGGAGACAGTGAAAGAGCTGGTGCTTCAGCCCCAGTCGGATATCTGTAACGTGCGGAGATTTCTGCAGGAAAATGGATACCGTATTGATACAGAGCGGATTGTTTTGGAAGATGGGAAGTTCTATCCTATGATGCATGTGGTACATGGGAAGATGGAGCCGCTTTCTGATATAGAAGCTATGTATGGACCGTGCCTTCTGCGCTGCAGGGATGAATGTCTGCGGCTTTGTCTTGAGAGGGAGAGGCAGACACTGTGCCGGCTAGAAGAAGGACTGGCAAAAAACAGAACGGAGAAGGCGCAGGAGCGCCGGGCAGAACTTCAGGACAGGCTGCGGCAGATAGAAGAAGCGCTGTGTGCGGTTTTGCGAAAGCATAAATAGGGCAGTGCGAAAGGAGAAGCTTTATGAAGTGTGGGGAAATCATAGAAGAGCTGGAGAAGAAATATCCTCTTTTCATGGCGGAGCCCTGGGATAATCCGGGGCTTCTGGCAGGACGCAGGGAGAAGGAAGTGCGGAAAGTATATATCGCCCTGGACGCCACAGATCGGGTTATCGGGGAGGCAGAAAAGGCAGGCGCAGACCTTTTGCTTACCCATCATCCGATGGTGTTTTCGGCATTAAAGAAAGTAAATACAGATGATTTTATCGGAAGAAGGCTTGTGGAGCTGATACGAGGTGATATTTCTTATTATGCCATGCATACAAATTATGATGTAGTGACGATGGGGGAGCAGGCGGCAGAGATGCTGCGGCTTCGCGATACGGAGATTATGGAAGTTACTTATGACGATGGCAGTCGGCAGGAAGGGCTTGGGCGCACGGGGGAACTGCCTGGTGAAATGAGCCTGGCAGAATGCGGCAGGTATGTAAAGCAGGTTTTTGAGCTGGATACCGTGCGGCTTTTTGGAAATCCGGAACAAAAGGTTAGCCGTGCGGCTGTTTTGCCGGGATCGGGGAAGAGCCTGGTGGATGCGGCGCTGAGAACGGGCGCGGATGTGATGATTAGCGGAGACTTCGGGCATCATGACGGGATCGATGCGGTGATGAGGGGGCTGACAGTGATTGACGCCGGGCATTACGGGATAGAGAAAATCTTTGTTTCCCAGATGGCAGGGTATATCAGGGAAACGTTTACAGGGCTGACGGTGTATACAGAGAAGGATGAAAACCCGTTTTGGGTAGTTTAGATAGGAAGATATCATTTTATACAGGACAGGAGATTACAGATGGAAGAGGGTAAAATCGTTTCCGTACAGATTGGTTCAGAGGTGAGGGAATACCCGGCGGGCATTTCCTATGAAGAAGTTGCAAAAGACTACCAGGAAAGAATGACGCATAAGATCGTGCTGGCATGGGCGGACGGGCGTCTGCGGGAGCTGCAAAACTGCGTGGACAGCGACTGCTATCTCAGTTTTCTCACTACGGCAGATAAGATTGGTTTCCAGACATACCGGAGAAGTATGGTTCATTTGCTGATGAAAGCCGTATACCATGAAGGCGGCCATGAGAATATTGAGAGGGTAGGCGTGCATTTTGCAGTGAGCGGAGGCGTGTACTGTACAGTAAAAGGTTCCCTTGTGCCGGATGAGGAGTTTCTGAAACAGGTAAAAGGATATATGCGTCATCTGGTGGAAGAAAGGATTCCGATTAGAAAGAAGAGCGTAAATACAGATGACGCTATCATGCTGTTTCAGAAATATGGGATGAAAGACAAGGAAAAGCTTTTCCGTTACCGAAGGGTATCAAGGGTAAACATTTACAGCATTGATGATTTTGAGGATTATTATTATGGCTTCATGGTGCCGAATACGTCTTATCTTCAATATTTTGATTTGAAATTATATGACGAGGGATTCGTACTGTTGCTGCCTGCCCAAAAAGAACCGGAGGTGATACCGGAATTTGCTCCCCAGCGCAAGATTTTTGAGGTGCAGAGAGAATCCATGAAATGGGGGGAGATGCTGGAAGTTCCTACCGTGGGGGCTTTGAATGATTATATTGTCCATAAAGATATTCATGATTTAATCTTAATCCAGGAGGCGCTTCAGGAGCAGAAGATTGCAGAGATTGCCAGGAGAATTGCGGAAGACAGAGAGAAAAAGCTGATTCTGATTGCCGGACCGTCGTCGTCGGGAAAAACGACATTTTCCCATAAGCTTTCCATACAGCTTTCGGCGCATGGCTTGAAGCCGCATCCGATTGCAGTAGATGATTACTTTGTAGACCGGGAAGTTACACCAAGAGATGAAGACGGAAACTATAATTTCGAATGCCTGGAGGCTCTGGATGTAGAGCTGTTTAACCGGGATATGACGGCGCTGCTTGCCGGGGAAAGGGTAAGTCTGCCTACTTATAATTTCAAGGCAGGCAGAAGGGAATACCTTGGAAAATACAAACAGCTTGGAGCGGATGATATTCTCGTTATCGAGGGGATTCACTGCCTGAACCCTGCGATGTCAAAGGGGCTTTCAGATGAAAGCAAATTTAAGATTTATATCAGCGCGCTTACCCAGCTTAACATTGACGAGCATAACCGGATTCCGACCACTGACGGCCGTTTGCTCCGCCGGATTGTCCGGGACGCCCGTACAAGGGGGACGTGTGCGAAAAATACGATTGCCATGTGGGACTCGGTGAGAAGAGGCGAGGAGTCCTACATCTTCCCATTCCAGGAGGAAGCGGATGTGATGTTCAATTCGGCGCTGATTTATGAATTTGCAGCTCTGAAAATCTATGCGGAACCTCTGCTGTTCGGCATCGGAAAAAGCGATCCGGAATATCAGGAAGCTAAGCGGCTGCTGAAGTTTCTGGACTATTTCGTGGGGATTCCGGCAGACAGTATCCCGATGGATTCCCTGCTGCGGGAGTTTGTTGGAGGGGGATGTTTTCGGATATAGGAGGTAATGTTTTTGATATAGTGAAAGCCAGTCAGGATTACAAAAATCTGACTGGCTTTTATCAGTTACCCATCAAGGGATTGTTACTTGATTCTTACCTTCTTTCCTGCGCCTTTTGCTTTCAGCAGCTTGGCGTAGGCTTTTTTCTTACTCTTGGGTACTTTTACCGTGGCTTTTGACGAGATTCCTTTAAATGCTTTTGCGCCTACATTTTTAGAAGTCAGTTTGGTAGATTTTATCGTAATGGTTTTCAGCTTGCTGCACCCGGAAAATGCGGCTTTCCCTATTTTTTTGATTTTGGCCGGAAGCGTTATCTTCGTCAGTTTCTTACATTTAGCAAAGGCGTTTGCTCCGATAGAGGTTACGTTTTTGCCGATGGCTACGGACTTTAGGTTCTTGTGGTCAGTAAAAGCGTTGTCGGAGATTCCTGTTACCTTGTAAGTCACGCCGGAGAGAGTAACAGTATCCGGGACGCGGATGGAAGAAGCTTTCCTGTTGGCAGTTCCTGTGAAAATGACGCCTTTCCCTGATGGGTCGATGGTGTAGGATGCGGCTGTTCTAAAATCGGACAGGCGCGTACCGGGGGTATTGCCATGCGCAGGCGCTGTGGCAAGCATGGAATCCGGGATGCTTTCGGGGTAGGCAAGATAAACAGTGACCTTTAGAGGAATATCTTCTGTTCCGTATATTGGGGCGCCGTCAGTATCATAGCCTGTGATAACATCAGATTTCCGAACCAGACCGGCGTTGTATAGATAGGATAAAGTAGCGGGCTTTTCTTCGCTCTTAAACAGGACGATTCCGTTCGAGAGCTGGGCGTTATCTGATGTGATTGTGATTTTGTCAAGGTTCTCTGGTCCAACGATACCGGACAAATTTAATTTCCACTGGGTGTCCTGCTGGTATGGACGGGCTCTTACCGATTGGATGCAGGAAGAATCAGAATCATACAGGCATCCGTCGGGCACGCTGAGGGTAGCTAAAGCATTTTCATAGCAGGTTAATTTCTCAAGGCCGGGATTCAGGGTAAGAGACTCCAAAGAGGAATTATAGGTGCAGTTTAAGCTGTGGAGCTTCGTATATTTGCTGACGTCAAGAGAAACCAAGGAACTGTTTACACAAGATAATGTGCGGAGTTCAGGACAGCTGCTGGCGTCAAGAGAAATCAGGTAGAAATTTTGTGTAACATTTAAATTCTGCAAGGACGGGCAATGTCCCAGGTTAAAGGAAGTGAGTCCCATGTTATGGATAATGTCCAGCTCTACCAGGGAAGGACAGTTCAGAGTAAGGGAAGTCAGGGCGTTCATATCTGAAACTGTCAAGTCCAGCAGAGAGGAGCAGCCGCTGAAATCAAGAGAAGAAAGGCTTATATTGGATGAAATTTCCGCGTCCAAAAGAGAAGAACAGTCAGCTAAATTGAGGGAGACAAGATTATCTAAATTCAGGATACTCAGGGACTGCAGAGCAGTATTGTTTTTCAGGTCAAGGGAACTAATGCCTGTAAAGGAGAGCGACAGGGACTGCAAGGCAGTGTTGTGGCTCAGGTCAAGCTCTGAAATCTTCGCGCCGTGGCACTCAAAGGACTGTAAAGCGGTACAGTTGCTCAAATCAAGGGAAGAGAAAGATTCGTATGCATCATAAGCGGCCTGGGCTTCAGCGAACTCTTTTTTAAGCTGCTGCAGCTCAGCTTCAGAAAGCGTATCTCCAATAAGAAGATAAGGTAATACCTGAGAAAGTTCTTCCGCCGTTGGACCCGGAGGGTCAATCCGAAACCTTGCGCGCAGCCCCCACTGCAGGTCTGCGATTTCATCGTTGGTGATGCGCAGGGATAACAGGGCGGTATTGCTGCTTAAATCAAGGGAAGTTAAATTTGTTTCCATGCATTCCAGGTACTGGAGAGAGGAACATCCGCTCAAATCGAGAAAAGACAGGGGAGCATAGACGCAAGTGAAAGACTGCAGGGAAGAGCAGCCATTGAGGTTGAGGGATTCCATGTTTGAGTGTGAGACAGACAAGCTTTTCAAAGAAGAGCATCCGCTCAGGTCAGCGGAAATCACATTGCGGCTTATGAAAAGTTCTTTCAGGGAAGAACATCCGCTGAGATTGAGAGAGGTTAAAATTTCTTTATCTGCCAGGCGAAGCCCTAACAGGCTGGTGAAGTTGCTCAGATTAAGGGAAGTTAAAGTTGTCCCGTCACAATCCAGGCTGGCCAGGGGAACGTTAGGGGTTATATCAAGAGAATTTAAGCTTGTGTCATATAAAGTCAGGCTGCCCAGGGAAGTGTTAGACCTTAAATCCAGGACATCGAGTTTTGAGTCTTCGAACATTAGTGTTGTTAGGGCAGTATTATCACTTAAATCCAGGGAAAATGTGTTTAATCTGGAGATAAGTAAATCGGTCAGTGCAGTGCAGTTACGCAGGTTAATGGAACGGAGGTATATATCTGAGGAGTAGTAATTTAAATGCTGCAAAGCAGTGTTATGGCTTACATCAAGGGAGAGAAGCCCACAGTTGTCAAGCTGGAGTCTTTCCAGGGCGGTATTGTCGGACAGGTCGAGGGAAGCAAGCTCTGCTTCGTGAACAGTTAATTCCTGCAGGGAGGTATCGCCGCTCAGGTTCAGGGAGTTCAGGTGATAAGCCGACCAGAGAGATAACTTCTGCAGAGAGGTACAGCCGCTTAGATCGAAAGAAATTACGTCACTTTCTAAGAAAAATACTTCCTGCAGGGAGGTACATCCGCTTAGATTGAGAGAAGTCAGGTTTGTAACGTAGTAGAGGGATACTTCCTGCAAAGAGGTACAGCCGCTTAGGTTGAGGGAAGCCAGGTTCGTGACTTTCTCAAAATCTACTGTTTGCAAAGAAGTGTAGCCGCTCATATTAAGGGAAGTTATATTCACGCCGGAGAGCGTTAAAGATTGTAGGGCGGCGCAGTTTGGCAGGTTAATGGAACCTATGGTTGAAGCATAGATCGCTAGATGCTGTAAAGCGGGGGTATCCTCCAGATTCAGGGAAGCCAGAGTTGAGGTCTGAATATTCAGTTCTTTCAGGGAAGAACATCCGTTTGATTCAACGGAGGACAGTCCGTCCATATGATAAAGCTCTAACCTTTGCAGGGAAGAGCAGCCGTTCAGATTGATGGAAACCAGGTTGGGAACTTTTGAAAGATATAATTTCTGCAGAGAGACGAAATCGCTCAGGTCAAGGGCAGAGAGATTGTCATTGAGACAGACGCTTAAATCTTCCAGGGCAGTAAAATATTCCAGTCCCTTTACTGTGGAAGTTTCATTGGGGATAGAAATCATGGTGGCTTTTGCGATTTCCGCCTCATCCAATACGCCGTCCCTGTTAAGGTCAAATGATTGGATATCTTTTCGGAGATATTCATCCGGGAAGTTTTCAGCATCAATAGCGACGTCGGCGGATTCTGTTGCAGGCGTTGTTTCCGCCGCGTTTGCTGAAAAGGATTTCAACGAGAATGCACTCAGGATGATTCCGGACGCAAGTGTAAATAGCATGAATTTTTTCTTCATTTTTAGTCCTCCCTCTTTATAGGTTTGCATATTTTTGGATGTAGTGGTAATGAAAGCTTGAAAATATTATCTTTGGTAATATTTTATCATGAGCCGGACGGAGAAACAAGGAATTATTGAGCGAATGTTGGACTTTATTCAATAAAAAGAGGGCATAAAAGTTGGAAAATCAATATACTTTTTCCAGGGTTTGTAGTATAATCCTTATGAGAGTCTGGTCTTGTGGACTGGAAGAAGATTTCTTCAGGGAAATACTATAAATGAAACAGAGAGGTGACGGAATATGGAGATTACAAAGGACATCCGTTATGTGGGTGTGAACGACCATGAAGTGGATTTGTTTGAAGGGCAGTATGTGGTGCCAAATGGCATGGCTTACAATTCCTATGTGATTCTGGATGAGAAGATTGCGGTGATGGATACGGTTGACCGCAATTTTACGCATGAATGGCTGGATAACATAGCGGCCGTACTTGGCGGCAGGAAGCCGGATTATCTGGTTGTACAGCATATGGAGCCGGATCATTCTGCGAATATCGCGAATTTTATGAAAATTTATCCGGAGGCAACGGTTGTTTCCAGCGAAAAGGCGTTTGTGATGATGCAGAACTTTTTCGGGACGGATTTTGCCGACGGGCGTATCGTGGTGAAAGAGGGCGACACGCTGAATCTCGGAAAGCATACGCTTACGTTTGTAGCGGCGCCGATGGTACACTGGCCGGAGGTTATCGTGACGTATGACAGTACGGACAAAGTATTGTTTGCCGCAGACGGATTTGGAAAGTTCGGGGCGAACGATGTGGAAGAAGACTGGGCGTGCGAAGCGAGAAGGTATTACATCGGAATCGTTGGGAAATACGGCGCGCAGGTGCAGGCGCTTCTGAAAAAGGCGTCTGGTCTTGAGATTGAGAAAATCTGTCCATTGCACGGCCCGGTGCTGACAGAGAACCTGGGATATTATTTGAACCTGTACAATACCTGGTCATCATACGGTGTGGAGAGCGAGGGCATCGTGATTGCCTACACTTCGGTTTATGGAAATACGAAGCGGGCAGTTGAAGTCCTGGAGGAAAAACTGAAAGCGAAAGGCTGCCCGAAGGTAGTTGTGTGCGATCTGGCGCGGTGTGATATGGCGGAAGCGGTAGAAGATGCATTCCGTTACGGCAGGCTTGTTCTGGCTACTACTACTTATAACGCAGATATTTTCCCATTTATGAAAGAGTTTATCCATCATCTGACGGAGCGGAATTTCCAGAACAGGACAATCGGCCTGATAGAAAACGGTTCCTGGGCGCCGCTTGCCGCGAAAACGATGAAAAATATGCTCTCCGGCTGCAAGAACCTGACGTTTACAGATACGACAGTGAAGATTATGTCCGCGTTGAATGAAAGCAGTTCTGCACAGTTGGAGGAGCTTGCGGAAGAGCTGTGTAAAGATTATCTGGCGCAGCGCGATGAGACGGCGAATAAGAATGATCTGACTGCGCTTTTCAATATTGGTTATGGCCTGTATGTGGTGACGTCCAACGATGGCAAGAAGGATAACGGGCTGATTGTCAACACGGTATCGCAGGTTACAAACACGCCGAACCGGATTGCAGTGACGATTAATAAGCAGAATTATTCGCATCATGTGATTAAGCAGACAGGGTGCATGAACGTGAACTGCCTGTCCGTGGACGCGCCGTTCAGCGTTTTTGAGAGATTCGGCTTCCAGAGCGGAAGGACGGTGGATAAATTTGCGGACGAAACGCCGCTGCGCTCGGATAATGGACTTGCTTTTCTGCCGAGATATATCAACTCCTTTATGTCGCTGAAGGTGGAGCAGTACATCGACCTTGATACGCACGGCATGTTCATCTGCGCCGTGACAGAAGCAAGGGTGCTTTCCGATAAGGAAACGATGACATATACGTACTATCAGAACAATGTAAAGCCGAAACCTGATACAGAAGGGAAGAAAGGCTTTGTCTGCAAAGTGTGCGGTTATGTGTATGAGGGAGATGAACTTCCGGAAGATTTCATCTGTCCGCTCTGTAAACACGGAGTTGCGGATTTTGAACCGATAGCATAAGGGAATAGAAGGGCTGGCTGACGGAAAAATACCGGAAGCCAGTTTTTTTGTCTGCAGATAAATGATTGTACATTTTGGAGAGATAAAGTATAATAAAAATTAAGTGGGCGCAGAGGGAAGATAAGCAGGTATTTCAGATTATAGTGGAGGTGGCTGAATGAAAAAAGTTTTGCCAATTGGCGTAGATAATTTTGAAAAATTGGTATTGGGAGGTTATTGTTATGTGGACAAGACGATGCTTGTAAAAGATCTGCTAGATTTGAAATGCGAAGTAAATTTATTTACCCGTCCCAGACGCTTTGGAAAAACGCTGAATCTCAGTATGCTCCGCTATTTTTTTGAGGACACTGGAGACCAGGAGAAAAACGCGCAGAACAGGACGCTTTTTCAGGGGCTTAAGATTATGGACGCGGGCGGGGAATATACCGGGCAGATGGGGAAGTATCCGGTTATCAGCCTGACCTTAAAATCAGCGAAGCAGCCCGCTTTTGAATCGGCGTACGTAAAACTGAAAAGGGAACTTGCGGAGGAATTCAAAAGGCATAGTTTTATTCTGGAGAGCGAAAGGGTTGACGCCGGGGATAAAGAAATGTTTCAGAAGCTGGCAAATGAAGAAGCGGGATATGATGATTATTCCGGCTCGCTGAAATTTCTGAGCAAATGCCTTTATCAAGCGACAGGGAAGCACACGGTAATTTTGCTGGATGAGTATGATGTTCCACTTGAAAACGCATATTTCCAGGGATTTTATGAAGAAATGGTCAGCTTTATACGTTCTCTTTTTGAGTCGGCATTAAAGACAAATGACTATCTGCAGCTGGCGGTGATTACAGGATGTTTGCGGATTTCTAAGGAGAGTATTTTTACAGGACTGAATCATTTAAAGATGATTTCCGTGCTGGATAAGCAGTACAGTGAGCATTTTGGCTTCACGGAGGCGGAAGTGCTGGGGATGATGGAATATTACGGAGTGGAGAGCCGGTTTGGTGATATGAAAGCATGGTACGACGGCTATACCTTTGGCGATACGGAGGTTTATAATCCCTGGAGCGTGATCAATTTCCTGTATGATTTGCGGACGGATGTTCAGGCGTTTCCGCGCCCATACTGGATCAATACCAGTTCCAATGACATTATAAAGGATCTCATCCGCAGGGCAGATATGGAAACCAGGGAGCAGATTGAAATGCTTCTTGCGGGAAAGACTATGGATATTCAGGTGCATGAGGAAGTAACCTATGGGGATATGTGCAGCAGTGGGGAGAATTTGTGGAACTTTTTGTATTTTACTGGATATTTGACGAAGGAGAGCGAGTATTTTAAGGAGCTGTCAATTTTCCTGCGGGCGCGGATTCCGAATGCGGAAGTAAAGACCATTTATCAGAACACCATTTTAGGGTGGTTTCGGGAGACTGTCAAAAAGCAGGATTTCCGGGATTTGTACCGTTCTATGGAAGAGGGAAATGCGGAAAAAATGGGCGAAATCCTGAGCGGGCAGCTTTTTTCTGTGATCAGTTTCTATGACAGCGCAGAAAATTTTTATCACGGCTTTCTGACTGGGATTTTAAGCCAGAGCGATAAGTACCTGGTGAAATCAAACAGGGAGACTGGGAACGGCCGGTCGGATCTGGTAGTGAAAAGCCCGTCGCTGCGGGGGAGGGCATTTATTTTGGAAGTCAAGGTTTCTGATAAGATTGACAATTTGGAATCAGACGCAGAGAAAGCGCTGGGGCAGATTTCCGATAAGAAATATGCGGAGGAGCTGCGCGCGGAGGGGTACAGGAACATTGACTGCTATGGAATATCGTTTTACCGGAAGGACTGCGAAGTGCGGTTTGGGATAAAAGGTTAGCGGTGTATATCGACGGTACAAAAATAGGGGCAAATGCAAACCGCTACAAACATTCCTCGTATCTTCCCGTTGACTTTTGCAGTGGGAAATCATATAATGAAAAAAGTGAAAGAAAACTGAAACTGAAAATGACTTATGGAAGCAGGTGAAATTCCTGCGCAAGTCCGTTACTGTAGAGCCAGATACATAGTATTTTCAGAGAATCATGAAAGCAGTCTGCGGCAACCGGATGTTTTCATAAATCATAAGATGAAAATCCGTTGTCTATAGGACTGCGGATTTTTCTTTTTCTGTTGATTCATGTTGGCAGGGGAAATGATTTGTGACATGCCGCACTATGAAGAAGTGGGGGAGGAGCCCAATGGCCGGGAAGCATACAGGTCTGGAAGGGTATTACAGCATTAAAAATAATAAGAAAATGAGGTTTGGCTATACGACCGGGTCGTGTGCGGCCGGGGCGGCAAAGGCGGCGGGCAGGATGCTTCTGCTGGACGAGAGCTGTCGGTATACGGAGCTTATGACGCCGAAAGGGATTTCGCTGAATCTGGAAATCCTGCATATGACGAGAGGAGAGAATTGGGTTTCCTGTGCCGTCCAAAAGGATGCGGGAGACGACCCGGACAGGACGGACGGGCTGGAAATCTATGCAAAGGTTGAAAAAAGGAATGCGCCGGGTATCTGCATTGACGGAGGAGAGGGCGTAGGCAGGATTACGAAAAAGGGACTGGAGCAGCCTGTGGGGAGCGCGGCGATTAATAAAGTACCCAGAGCCATGATAGAGAAAGAACTGGAAGAAATCTGCGATGCGGCGGGTTATGATGGAGGTCTTTTCGTGACGGTGAGCGTGCCGGACGGGGCGAAGACGGCGGCCGGAACGTTTAATCCAAGGCTTGGAATTGAGGGAGGCATTTCGATTTTGGGGACTTCCGGAATCGTAGAGCCCATGAGTGAGGCGGCGCTGGTTCGGAGCATTGAAGTGGAGATGCGTCAGAAGGTGGAGAATGGCGCGCAGTATCTTCTGGTAACGCCGGGGAATTACGGCGCGGCTTATTTGAAGGAGCATATGGAGCTGCCTTTTGCGGACAGTATGAAGTGCAGCAATTATGTGGGAGAGACGCTGGATATGGCGCTGGATATGGGAGTTAAAGGGATTTTATTTGTCTCTCATATCGGAAAGTTTGCAAAGGTTGCGGCGGGGATTATGAATACGCATTCGCGCTGCGCGGACGCCAGGGCGGAGGTGCTGGCGGGCAATGCCCTGCGGGCGGGAATCTCTCTGGAAGGGGCAAAAGAAATCCTGGATACAGTTACCACAGATGAGGCGCTGGGAATTATAAAGAGGGAGAAGCTTTTAACGGAAACTATGAAGGAGATGACAGGGAGGATTTTGTATTACCTGAATCACAGAGTTTACGGCAGGATGCTTCTGGGAGCCGTGCTTTTTTCGAATGAATATGGTTATCTGGGAGAGACGGAGAATGTACAGGAGCTGGCACAGTTTCTGAGAAAACAGCATGGAATACCGGAGTCCGGGACATGCCGAACGTAGCCAGACAGCGCTTGTCCGACTCAATGCCCGTGGGAAAAAGAAATATAAGGAGATATGAAAGATGAGTGGAAAACTGTTTGGATTAGGGGTAGGACCGGGAGATGCGGAGCTTCTCACGTTAAAGGCGCTGCGTTTGATAAAGGAAAGTGAAGTGATTGCAGTACCGGGAAACGATACGGAGAATAGTGTGGCGTACCAGATTGCCAAAAGCGTGTACGGCGGGCTGGATGAGAAAATCCTGTTGCCGGTTGCCATGCCTATGACAAAAGACGCCGCCGTGCTGGAGGAAAACCATAAAAAGGCGGCGGACGATGTGGAAGTTCATTTGAAACAGGGACGGCAGGTAGCTTTTCTTACGCTGGGGGATCCGACGGTGTATTCCACGTATCTGTATGTCCATCAAAGGATTCTGGAAAGAGGATATGAGGTGGAGATTGTCAGCGGAATCACTTCTTTTTGTGCCGTGGCGGCAAGGCTGAATATGGGGCTTGTGGAGAGGGCGGAGCCGCTTCACGTGATTCCGGCTACCTACAAAGCGGAAGAGCTGGAGGGGATTTTAAAGCTTCCGGGTACGAAAGTTCTGATGAAAACAGGAAAGAAAATGAAACAGGTCAGAGAGAGTATTTTAAAAAGCGGGCAGCAGGCGGTGATGATTGAAAACTGCGGAATGGAATCAGAAAAAATTTACGAATCAGCAGAGGAAATCCCGGAAGCAGCGGGGTATTACTCCCTGATTATTGTAAAAGAGAGTAACTGATTCAGAACAGGTCGAAGCACTTGCTGCTGAGACCGTGAAAATATGATTCAAGAGTGCAAAAATTCCATCGTTAAAGACGATTTTCATGGATTTTTGCATCGGAACTGTGAAGGTACTGAACAGTTATAAAAGAGAAAAGAAATGAGGATACGATATGATACATTTTGTAGGTGCAGGCAGCGGGGCGGCAGACTTAATCACCGTCCGGGGAAAAAAATATTTGGAGAAAGCGGATGTCATTATTTATGCAGGCTCGTTGGTCAATCCTGTGCTTTTGGATGAGACAAAAGGCGGCTGCCGGATTTATAACAGCGCCAAAATGACGCTGGAGGAAGTGCTGGAGGTGATGTTCCAGGCAGAGAAGGAAGGGAAAATGACAGTGCGTCTCCACACAGGAGACCCCTGTCTCTATGGAGCCATCCGGGAGCAGATGGATGTATTGGATGAGAGAGGAATCGCGTATGATTACTGTCCGGGCGTCAGTTCTTTTAGCGGCGCTGCATCAGCCCTGAACTTGGAGTATACGCTTCCGGGTGTGTCGCAGAGCGTGGTGATTACACGTATGGCGGGACGGACGCCTGTGCCGGAGAAGGAAAGCATTGAGTCTTTTGCTGCGCACCATGCCACGATGGTGGTGTTCTTGAGCGCCGGAATGCTGGACGAGCTTTCCGGGAGGCTGATTGCCGGGGGATATGCGCCGGATACCCCGGCGGCGATTGTGTATAAGGCCACCTGGGAGGATGAAAAGTCTTTTGTCTGCACCGTGGAAACATTGGCGCAGACTGCAAAGGAAAATAATATCACGAAAACGGCGCTGATGATTATTGGGGATGTGGTCGCCCATCATTCTTATGAGCGTTCGAAGCTGTACGACCCTGGATTTACTACAGAATTCCGCAAGGGAAGCGATATAGTAGAATGAAAATTTCAATCATTAGTTTTAGTCGGACAGGCTGCTGCTTAGGAGAAAGAATCTGCGGGGACTTACAAGAGCGTTTCTATGAGGTGAAGTCTTACCGGAAGAGTAAATATGTAAAAGAAATGCCGGAGGAATCTGAATGCCGGGAGAAAGTACAAAATCCGGCGGAGGAATCCGTATGCCGGACGGAAGTACAGAATTCTTCAGAAGAACCGACATGCCAGAAGAGTGTGAAGGATTTGGGAAACGTGGAAACGTGTTCGGAGCCTGTTACGGAATCGGTAAGGGAATGGACGGGAAAGAGATTTGCCGACAGCGACGCCATCGTTTTTGTAGGGGCCTGCGGGATTGCAGTGAGGAGTATCGCCCCGTTCGTAAAAAGCAAGAAAACAGACCCGGCGGTTGTGGTCGTGGATGAGAAAGGGAATTATGCGATTTCTCTTCTGTCCGGGCATCTCGGAGGGGCGAATGAGCTGGCATGGGAGATTGCGGAACTGGTCGGTGCCGAGCCGGTTGTGACGACGGCGACCGATTTAAACCGGAAATTTGCCGTAGATGTTTTTGCTAAGAAAAACGGATGCCGGATTTCTGATATGAAGCTGGCAAAGGAGGTTTCTGCCGCGCTGCTTGCAGGGGAAGAAGTCGGTTTCGGCACAGATTTTTTCTGCGAGGGGGAACTGCCGCGCGGACTATGTCTCTGTAAAGCGCAGGAAGAAAAGCCGGAGCTTGGGATTTTCGTTACGCTTAATGACAGGGAACGCCTTTTTACAAATACGCTTTATCTGGTTCCGGAAATTATCACGGTGGGCGTGGGCTGTAAAAAGGGAACGCCAAAAGAAACAGTGGAAAATGTAATCCGCAGGGCATGTGAGGAGATTTCTGTTTCTCCTGCAGCAGTGGCGCAGGTAGCAAGCATTGATTTGAAAAAAGAAGAAAAAGGAGTCCTGGAATACTGCAGGGAGAGAAACCTGCCGTTTTTGACCTATACGGCGGAAGAGTTAAGGCAGGCGGAAGGTACGTTTACGGCTTCCGGATTTGTGGAGAAAGTGACCGGGGTGGATAATGTATGTGAAAGAGCAGCGGTTTTGGGAAGCAGCACAGACGGAAAAGCAGGAAGATTAATCGGCAGAAAATATGCGCGGGACGGCGTTACTGCTGCGCTTGCCGTGAAAGACTGGAGGGTGGAATTTGAATAAATTGTATGTGGTAGGCATCGGGCCGGGAGCCTACGAAAAGATGACGATAGAAGCGGCGGAAGCATTGAAGAAGAGCGATGTAATTATCGGCTATACGGTGTATGTGGATTTGGTAAGGGAACATTTTCCCGAAAAAGAGTTCATGACGACGCCGATGAAAAAGGAGGTCGACCGCTGTATCCTGGCGTTTGAGGAAGCGAAAAAGGGAAAAAACGTTTCGATGATTTGCAGCGGGGATGCGGGCGTTTACGGAATGTCGGGGCTGATGTATGAGACGGGCGTAAACTATCCGGAGGTAGAGCTTCAGGTGATACCCGGCGTTACTGCGGCGACAGGCGGGGCGGCAGTGCTGGGCGCGCCGCTGATTCATGATTTTTGCCTGATCAGCTTAAGCGATCTGCTGACTCCGTGGGAGAAAATCGAGGCAAGGCTTCTGGAGGCTTCCAAAGCAGACTTTGTGATCTGCCTGTACAACCCTTCCAGCAAAAAGCGCCATGACTATCTGGAAAAGGCATGTAAGCTGATGATGGAATATAAAGCGCCGGAGACTGTCTGCGGGATTGTCTGGAACATCGGAAGAGACGGGGAAGAGAGCAGGGTTCTGACGTTAAAGGAGCTGAGGGATACGAAGGTGGATATGTTCACCACGGTATTTATCGGTAATTCCCAGACAGTGGAAATCGGAGGGAAGATGGTTACTCCGAGGGGATATAGGATTTGAAACAAAATTTGTGTGTAGCAGGCCGCCTTATCTGATCTGCTGCCCAAAAAGGGGGAAGCATGTGTAAAGTAATTGTTTTTGCAGGGACAACAGAGGGAAGGCTGCTCGCAGAGTTCCTCAGTAAGCGGAAGGTTCCCGCATATATATGCGTGGCTACGGAATACGGGGAGGAGTTATTGCCGGAGGGTGGATGCCTGGAAATTTCTCATGAGCGGCTGGATGAGGAACGCATGGAGCTTTTGATGAGAGAAAAAAATCTTCCGCTGGTGATTGACGCTACGCATCCCTACGCCGTCGAGGTCACGGAGAACATAAGAAAAGCATGTGAGAGGACAGGGGCTTCTTATGTGAGGGTGCTGAGGGAAAATCAGGGAGATCTGGAGGACGGGAAGTGCATCTTTGCTGACAGCGTGGAGGCGGCGGCTGCCATTCTGGAACAGACGGAGGGCAATGTTCTTGTAACCACGGGAAGCAAGGAGGCGGCGAAGTATACGGCTTTACCGGATTATCAGAACAGGGTCTTTTTAAGAGTGCTCTCGCTTCCGCAGGTGGCGGAAGAATGTACGCGGCTTGGATTTAAGGGGCGGAATTTAATCTGTATGCAGGGGCCTTTTTCGAAAGAACTAAATGCGGCGATGCTGCGTCAGCTGGATTGTAGATATCTGGTTACCAAGAGGTCGGGAAATACCGGGGGCTTTCAGGAAAAGCTGGACGCGGCAAGGGAGTGCGGCTGTATTCCGGTAATTATCGGAAGACCTTTGAAGGAAACAGGGATTTCCGTGAATGCATGTAAAAGGCTGCTGTGTGAAAAGTTTTCAATTCCGTCCACAGCTGAAGTCTCTCTTGTGGGAATCGGCATGGGAGGCAGGGAAAGCCGCACGGAAGAGGCGTCCAGGGTTCTGCGGGAAGCAGATGTAATCATAGGGGCGAAGCGGATGGTGGAAGCCTGTGCGGAGGCTGGGCAGGACACATATCAGGAGTATGACAGCGCGAAAATTAGAGATTACATAGCGTGCCATCCGGAATATGAGAAAATCGCGGTGGTTCTGTCGGGAGACGTCGGCTTTTACAGCGGGGCAAGGAAACTGCTCGCGGTACTTGGAAAACAGGTACACATCATATGTGGGATTTCGTCGGTGGCGTACTTTATGAGCCGTATCGGGAAGCCGTGGGACGACGCGGTCATCACCAGTGCGCATGGCAGGAGAAGCAATCTGGCGTCCCTTGTAAAACATCATCGTAAAGTATTTTCTATTCTTGGAACCACGGGCGGGATTGCGTCTGCGGCAGAGAAACTCTTGGAATACGGGCTTGGAAACGTGACCATGTATACCGGGGAGCGGCTTTCCTATCGGGAAGAAAAAATCCTTCACGGGAAGCCGCAGGACTTTGTGGGATATCAGGCGGATACGCTCAGCGTGGTGTGTATTGAGAATGAGGATTATGAAGAGCTTCCGGCGACGCATGGAATCCGGGACGGGGAATTTATCAGGGATAAGGTGCCTATGACGAAGGAGGAAATACGGACGGTTTCTCTTTCCAAACTGGGGCTGAAAAAGGATTCCGTATGCTACGATATCGGCGCGGGCACGGGTTCTGTCGCGGTGGAAATGGCGGTGCGGATGCCGGAGGGAAAAGTCTATGCCATCGAAAAGAAACCTTTGGCAGTGGAGCTTTTGAAGAAAAATAAGATAAAATTTGCAGCGGATAACCTGGAAATCGTGGAGGGAGAAGCGCCTTTTGCGATGGAGGGCCTGCAGCCGCCGACCCATGTGTTTATCGGCGGCTCTTCGGGGAAGATGAAGGAAATCATGGAGCTGCTTCTTGAGAAAAACCCGGAAGTAAGGATAGTGATAAACTGTATTGCCCTTGAGACCGTTTCAGAGACGCTGCACTGTCTGAAAGCATTGCCTGTGGAAGATACGGAAATCGTTCAGGCGGCGGTCAGCAGGGCAAAAAAGGCGGGAAATTATCACATGATGACAGGGGAAAACCCGATTACGATTATTTCGTGCACAGGAAAAAGGCGGCAGGAATAGGAAAGAAGGAATAGTTATGAAAATACCCCGTTTTCTTTTGGCGGCAGGCGCGAGCAGCAGCGGAAAGACGCTGCTTACCTGTGGGATTCTCCAGGCGTTTGTAAACCGCGGACTGACCCCGGCGTCCTTTAAATGCGGGCCGGATTACATTGACCCGATGTTCCATACAAAAGTTATCGGCACAAAGTCCCGGAATCTGGACACCTTTTTTGCGGATGAAAAGACAATAAGGCATCTGTTGGCGAAAAACAGTAAGGGCTGCAGTCTGGCGGTGATGGAAGGAGTCATGGGCTATTATGACGGAGTGGGAGGGACAACCACAAAGGCAAGCGCTTACGACCTGGCGCGGGTTACGGATACCCCCGCTGTCCTGATCGTAAACTGCAAGGGTATGAGTGTTTCCATACTGCCTTACATAGAAGGTTTTATCCGGTTTCGGAAGGACAGCGGGATAAAGGGCGTGATTTTAAATCAGATGTCCCCTATGCTTTATCCACGGGTGAAAAAGATGGCAGAAGAGGAACTGGGAATCCGGGTGTACGGTTATGTGCCGAAGGTGGAGGAGTGTGTGATTGAGAGCAGACATCTGGGGCTGGTAATGCCTGAGGAGGTGGAGGGATTTCGGGAAAAGCTCTGCCGTCTGGCACAGATTCTGGAAGGGACATTGGATCTGGACGGGCTTTTGGAACTGGCGGAGAGCGCGGGAGAATATGAGGAAACAGACTGTGCTGAAGCGGGGAAAAGCATGTTAAAGGGACAGGAAAAAGTGCGCATCGGGTTTGCAAGGGATGAAGCGTTCTGTTTTGCGTATGAGGATAATCTGGAACTCTTAAAAGAGCTGGGGGCTGAGTTAATACCGTTTTCGCCGCTCAGGGACGGCAGGCTGCCTGAAAATCTGGACGGGCTTTTGCTGTACGGAGGCTATCCGGAACTTTTCGGCAGGCGGCTCGAAAAAAACGCCGCGCTCCGGGAAGAAATCAGGGAGAAGCTGGGGCAGGGAATGCCTGTGATGGCAGAGTGCGGAGGCTTTATGTATCTGCATGATACGTTTGAAGATGGAGAGGGAAATCCCTGTAACGGTGTGGGCGCCATTCATGGAAGGGCATATAAAACGCCAAAGCTTTCCCGTTTTGGATATATTTCTGCGAGCAAAAAGGAAGGGACAGTATTTGGGGAGGAGATTGGCGCCTGTCCTGCCCATGAGTTTCATTACTTTGATTCGACAAGCTGCGGAACGGATTTTTATGCACAGAAGCCGGAGAGCGGCAGGGGGTGGGAATGTATCCATAGTACCGATACGATGCTGGCAGGATTTCCTCATTTTTATTATTATGGAAATCCAAAACTTGCAGAAGCATTTTTAAACGTCTGCCGCAGGAAGAGGAAGCGTAGATAGGAGGAGAAACATATGAATTTACAGGAAACATTAGAGAAAATCGTACCTCTTGACGAGGCGGCGATGGAGTACAGCAGAAAGCGCTGGGATGGCATTGCGCATCCGCTCCACAGCCTGGGAAAGCTGGAGGATATGGTGGTGCAGGCAGCGGGGATGACAGGAAATCCGAACGTCCGCCTGGAGAAAAGGGTGCTGGTTCCTATGTGCGCGGATAACGGCGTGGTGGAGGAAGGAGTCACACAGAGCGGGCAGGAGATAACAGCTCTGGTAACAGAAAATTTTCTTTCGGGAAAGGCGGCCTCCAGCATTATGTGCAGAAGCGTGGGGTGCGATATGTTTCCTGTGGATGTGGGTGTTGCCGCAGAGGTTGGCATCCTGAACCGCAAAATCGCCTATGGGACGAAAAATATGGCAAAAGAGCCCGCCATGAGCCGGGAACAGGCGATACGCGCCATTGAGACGGGAATCGAAGTAGCGGAGATGATGAAGGAAAAGGGATACCAGATGATTGCTACCGGGGAGATGGGAATCGGAAACACTACGACCAGCAGTGCGGTGGCGTCTGTGCTTCTGGAGCTTCCGGTTGAGCAGATGACCGGGAGGGGAGCCGGGCTTTCCACCGAGGGGCTGATGCGGAAAATCAACGTGATAAAAAAAGCGGTAGCGCTTCATAAGCCGGACAAAAACGATGCGGTGGACGTGCTGGCAAAGGTAGGCGGTTTTGACCTTGCCGCCCTTGCGGGACTCTATCTGGGAGGAGCCGCGCTCCATATTCCAGTCGTGATTGACGGAGTGATTTCCGCTACGGCGGCGATGGCGGCGGCGGCAATGTGCCCGCTGGCAAAGGACTATATGCTGGCGTCCCATGTGTCAAAGGAACCGGCGGGCGCGCTGCTTCTGGAACGGCTTGGAAAGGAAGCGCCTCTGCACTGCGATATGTGTCTGGGCGAGGGAACGGGCGCGCTGAATCTTTTCCCGCTTCTGGACACAGGGCTGGCAGTTTATCACAGCATGGATGACTTTGGAGACTGGGGAATGGAGGCTTATCAGCCGTTGGATTAGGAGAAGCCGATGATAACATTGATTATAGGGGGAAGCGGAAGCGGAAAGTCTGCCTATGCGGAACAGGTTGTTATGGATTTTGGGGACAGGGACAGAATTTATATCGCGACGATGTTTCCCTTTGATGAAGAGAGCCGCAGAAGGATTGACAGGCACCGGAGGATGCGGGCAGAGAAAAACTTTACGACGATTGAGTGCTATACGGGACTGAAAACTGTGGAAATACCGGAGGGCGCCTGTGTGCTTTTGGAGTGCATGTCAAACCTTACTGCAAATGAAATGTTCCGGGAGGACGGAGCAAAGGAGGATACGGTTTCCGAGATTCTGGAAGGCATCAGGAAGGTAGATGCTCAGGCGGAACAGCTTGTGATTGTCACAAATGAAATCTTTTCCGACGGCATAGATTACGATGCGGAGACAACCCGATACCAGGCATATTTAGGAGAGATGAACCGGGAAATCGCAAAGCTCGCCGCCAGAGTGACAGAGGTGGTATACGGGATTCCCCTGGTGCGGAAAGGATAGAATGATGGGAAGATTATGGAACAGTTTTAAAATTGCCTTTTCCATGTATTCAAAAATACCGATGCCGAAAAGCGAGTGGACAAAGGAAAATATGAGGTATATCATGTGCTTCTTTCCGCTGATTGGCGCTATCATCGGGGGGCTTTCCTGGATGTGGGGCTATTGGGGGATACGGCTTGTGAACAGCCGTACCTTTTATGCCGTGGCGCTTCTTTTGATCCCTGTCATGGTGACGGGCGGGATTCATCTGGACGGGCTTCTTGACACCTCGGATGCTCTGCATTCGTATCAGTCAAGGGAGAGAAAGCTGGAAATCCTTAAGGATTCCCATGCAGGAGCATTTGCAATCCTCACGGCTGTAGTGTATTTTCTGGCGTATCTGGGCATATATCATGAGCTGACGCTTACCGGGCTTCCGGTGGTGTGTATAGGGTTTGTCTTGTCCAGGGCGCTGGCGGGATTTTCTATTGCCGCTTTTCCGATGGCAAAGAATACCGGGCTTGCAGCGGCATTTTCCGACGGGGCGCAGAAAACTTGTGTGAAAGCAGTTTCTATCTTTTATGCAGTTGTCTGTACCGCTCTGATGCTGTGGTACAACCCGGTCATCGGGGGCTGCGCCGTGCTGGGGGCTGCTTTGGAATATCTGTATTATTATAAGATGTCAAGGAAAGAGTTTGGGGGCATTACAGGGGATTTAGCGGGATTTCACACGCAGATATGCGAATTGGTGATTGCGTTTTCCAGCGTGGCAGGAGAAATGATTACAAGAATGTGACAAGGAGAAACAGGACTTATGAAGCTGGTGACAGGCGGCGCTTTTCAGGGAAAAAAGGAATATGCGAAGCTCCGGTTCGGGCTGAAAGATGCGGAGATGACGGATGGGGCGCTGGCATCCTTTGAAGAAATTTTCCAGTGCAGGTGTATGTATCATTTTCATGAATGGGTGAAAAAGGGACTGAAAGAAGAATGGGATCTTGCGGGGCTTGCGGACAGGCTTCAGGCTTCGAATCCCCGGATTCTGCTGATTTCGAATGAGCTGGGATGCGGCGTGGTTCCCGTAGATGCGTTCGACAGGAAGTACCGGGAAACAGCGGGGCGCATCTGCACCGAGATTGCGGCAAAAAGCAGCCAGGTAATACGGGTGGTGTGCGGAATCGGGACGGTACTCAAGGATGCTTAAGGTGATTCTGATACGCCACGGGAAAACATACGGGAATATGCTGGGCAGATATATAGGAAGCCGGACGGATGAACCTTTATGCCGGGAGGGAATCCGTCTGCTGCGGGAGAAAAAGTACCCTCCGGCGGAGTATGTGTATACCAGCCCGATGCGGCGGTGCCTGGAAACGGCAGGGGAGATTTATCCCGGTGTTCCGTGCGGGAGGAATCATTTGCTGGCGGAATGTGACTTCGGGGCGTTTGAAAATAAAAATTATAAGGAGCTGGCCGGAGACGCCCGTTATCAGGCGTGGATTGACAGCGGCGGGACTCTGCCGTTTCCTCAGGGAGAGAGTCAGGAAGCGTTCAGGAAACGCTGTGAAAAAGGTTTTGAACAGTGTGTGGAGGATGCGTGGGCAAAGGGGAGACGTCAGACGGCTATGGTTGTCCACGGCGGTACGGTTATGAGTATCCTGTGCAGGTTTGCCGTCCCATCCGGGGAGTATTTCAAGTGGCAGATAAAGAACGGAGAATATTATGAACTGACGCTGGAGCGTGGGCTTTGGGATAAAAAAAGGCAAATCCGTTCGGTAGAGAGAGGACAGTTTTAAATGGTGAAGTGGACAGCATTGGCTCTGATTTTGGGCTTTTTGATAGATTTATCCGCAGGAGATCCCCGGTGGCTGTATCATCCGGTACGGGTGATCGGAAACGGGATTTCCTTTTTGGAAAAAGGGCTGCGGAAGATATTTCCGGATACGCCGGGAGGAGAGAGGATAGCGGGATTGTTTCTGGTAATCCTCATCAGCGTGTTTGGGGGGGGGATTCCGCTTTTGCTTTTGTATGGGGCGTATCATGTGCACACAGGACTGGGACTGGCGCTGGAAACCTTCTGGTGCTATCAGATGATAGCGGCGAAATCTTTGAAAAAGGAGAGTATGCGTGTCAGCAGGGAACTGGAAAAGGGTAACCTGGAGGGAGCCAGATATGCCGTTTCCATGATTGTAGGAAGGGATACGGAGAACTTGACGCCGGAAGGGATTACGAAGGCGGCAGTGGAGACGGTGGCGGAAAATACCTCGGACGGGGTGATTGCACCGCTGTTTTATATGGCGCTCGGCGGAGCTCCTCTGATGTTTTTTTATAAAAGCGTGAATACGATGGATTCTATGGTGGGATATAAGAATGAAAAGTATCTGAACTTTGGGAGATATGCGGCAAAGCTTGACGATGCGGTGAACTATCTTCCCTCCAGGATTTCTGCATGGCTGATGATTGCCGTTTCTTATATGGGAGGGTTTGACGGAAAAAATGCCGGGAAAATCTTTTTCAGGGACAGGTATAACCATGCAAGCCCCAATTCCGCCCAGACCGAGGCAGTGATGGCGGGCGCCCTGCATGTACAGCTTGCGGGAGATGCCTGGTATTTTGGCAGGCTTTATGAAAAACCGACGATTGGAGATGCAGACCGCCCAATAGAGTATGAAGATATCAGAAGAGCGAACTGTCTTTTGTATCGAAGCGCCGTGCTGGGAGCTTTTCTTTTTGCAGCTCTGAGGATGGGAATCATGGCGGTTATTGCCATGTGTTAAAGGAGAAGGGACATGACAAAGCTACATATTCACGGAGGGGATATTTACCGCTATCCCCACGCCATAGATTTTTCATCAAACTGTAACCCGTATGGCACGCCGGAGAGGGTAAAACAGGCAGTGGCAGAAGCGGCAGGGTTTATCTGTCATTATCCTGATGTACAGTGCCGGAAATTGCGGGAAGCGCTGGCAGAGGAAGAGGGAGTTCCGACTTCAGGGATTATCTGCGGAAACGGAGCGGCAGATTTGATTTTTGGGCTGGCTCTGGCAAGAAAGCCCCGGAGAGCGCTGCTGCTTGCGCCTGCTTTTGCAGAGTATGAGCAGGCTCTGCGCGCTGTCGGATGTGAAATTGCCTATTGCTATTTAAAAGAGGAACAGGGATTTGTCCCACAGGAAAGTCTGCCGGATAAGATTACAGGCGATGTGGATATGGTATTTTTCTGCAATCCTAATAATCCCACCGGGGTTCTGACTGAGGTGGAGTTTTTGAGAAAGCTTGCAGATAAATGCAGGGAATCAAATGCCCTTTTTGTAGTGGACGAATGCTTTGTGGACTTTGTAAGGGAACCGGAGCGGTATACGCTGAAGCCTTGGCTGGATGTGTATGACAATCTGTTTGTGCTAAAAGCGTTTACCAAAAAATATGCGATGCCAGGAATCCGTCTGGGGTACGGCTTGTGCAGCAACGGGGAGCTGCTCGCGCAGATGCGGGCAGTGATGCAGCCCTGGAATGTGTCGGTGGCGGCGCAGGCGGCAGGCATTGCAGCCTTAAAGGAGAAGGAATATGTGCGGGTTACTATGGAAAAAATTGCCGGGGAGCGGGAATATCTGCTGGAAAAGCTTAAAGAAACAGGTGTTTTTGTTTATGGTTCCAGCGCAAACTACATTTTTTTTAAGGCGAAAAAGGGGCTTTGGAAGGACTGCATGGACAGGGGGATTTCCATCCGGGACTGCGGCAACTATGAAGGTCTTGGAGAGGGATTTTACAGAATTGCCGTGCGCACACGGGAGGAAAATGAAAAACTTTTAAAGACGCTCCATGAAATCATGGAGTAGAAAGAAAGGAACATCGTTATGGCGAAAGCGATTATGATTCAGGGCACCATGTCCAATGCGGGAAAAAGCTTGATTGCGGCGGGTTTGTGCCGGATTTTTAAACAGGACGGATACCGGGCAGCGCCTTTTAAGTCCCAAAATATGGCTTTAAATTCGTTTATTACAGAAGAAGGGCTGGAGATGGGGAGAGCCCAGGTCATGCAGGCAGAGGCGGCAGGCATCAAGCCCTCGGTTCTGATGAATCCCATTTTATTAAAGCCAACGAATGATGTGGGAAGCCAGGTGATTGTAAATGGGGAAGTCCTCGGCACGATGAGCGCCAGGGATTACTTTCAGTACAAAAAGCAGCTTGTTCCTAAGGTGATGGAAGCTTACCATAAGTTGGAGGAAGCGTATGATATTATTGTAATCGAGGGAGCTGGAAGCCCTGCGGAAATCAACCTGAAAGCGGAGGACATTGTAAACATGGGCATGGCGAAAATGGCAAAGGCTCCGGTGCTTCTGGTAGGGGACATCGACAGGGGCGGCGTGTTTGCACAGCTTGTAGGAACCCTGATGCTCCTGGAAGAAGATGAGAAAAAGCTGGTAAAAGGAATGATTATTAATAAATTCCGTGGGGATAAGACTATTCTGGAGCCGGGGGTGAAGCTGCTGGAGGAAAAGACAGGAATTCCCGTAGCGGGAGTAGCGCCCTATCTGAAAATCCAGATGGAGGATGAGGACAGCCTGACGGAGCGTTTTTCGGGAAAACAGGACGTAGAATTGATTGATATTGCCGTCATCCGGGTTCCGAGGATTTCCAATTTTACGGATTTTAATGCGCTGGAAGTGATTCCGGGGGTTTCCGTGCGCTATGTAAAAAGCGTGTATGAGCTGAAAAACCCGGATATGGTGATTCTTCCGGGCACGAAAAATACGATGGAAGATTTGCAGTGGATGCGTCAGAACGGGCTGGAGGCCGCGGTGCTGAAAGCGGCTGCGGACGGAAAGATTGTGTTTGGAATCTGCGGCGGCTACCAGATGCTGGGAGAGACGCTGAAAGACCCGGAGCATGTGGAAGCCGGAGGGGAGATGAGAGGCATGGGGCTTCTCCCGATGGATACGGTGTTTCAGGGGGCAAAGACGAGGACGAGGGTTACCGGCGTCTTTGAGGCGGAAGAAGGCCCGCTGGAAACGCTGGCGGGGACAGCGCTGGAAGGCTACGAAATCCATATGGGAGAGAGCAGGCTGCACGAAGGGGCGCGGCCGTTTACCGAAATCACGGACGGGGTAAAAGGAGAGAAAAAGCAGGACGGGGCCTTCTGTAAAAATGTGTACGGTACTTATGTCCACGGTATTTTTGACCGGGAGCAGGTGGCGAAGAGGGTAGTAGAAGCCATCGGAAAGGAAAAGGGCATTGACGTTTCTGAAATGACAGGCGTGGACTTCGCGCAGTTTAAGGAAACCCAGTATGATTTGCTGGCGGACGGTTTAAGGAAGCATCTGGATATGAAGAAAATTTATGAAATTCTTGAGGAGGGGATTTAGATGAAAGCGCCGCTTGAAAATGTAAAACCAAAAGAGATAGAAACCAGGAGCTTTGAGATTATCACGGAAGAATTAGGAGAGAAAAAGCTGATTCCCGGAACGGAATTAATCGTAAAGAGATGTATCCATACAAGCGCAGATTTTGAGTATGCGGACAGCCTGTGCTTTTCAGAGGGCGCAGTGGAAAAGGCTGTGGATGCAATCAAAAACGGGGCTTGTATCGTGACGGACACCCAGATGGCAAAGGCGGGGATTAATAAGAAAGCGCTGGCGAAATACGGGGGCGAGGTGTACTGCTTTATGTCAGACAAGGATGTGGCGGCGAAAGCAAAGGAGCAGGGCAGTACCAGGGCAGTTGCCAGCATGGATAAGGCGGCCAAAATGGGAAAACCCCTGATTTTCGCCATAGGAAACGCGCCGACGGCTCTGATCAGGCTTTATGAACTGGTAGAAGAGAAGAAAATTTCCCCATATTTGATTATAGGAGTTCCCGTAGGCTTCGTAAATGTTGTGCAGTCGAAGGAGCTGATTATGGAGACCAACGCGCCTTACATTGTCGCCAGGGGAAGAAAGGGCGGGAGCAATATCGCGGCATGTATCTGTAACGCCCTGCTGTATATGATTGACAATGAGAGAGATTACTGGAAGTAACCTTTCGTAAAAAAGGGCTGTCATTCTCCGACAGCCCTATATTTAGTAGAGAAAATTCCGGTCATACAAAAGCGCGGCGATCAGCACGACAAGGCAGGAGCCGCAGTTGTGCACCAGCGCGCCTGTGGTCGGCGTCAGCAGTCCCAAAATGGAGAGCGTGATAGCAAGGAAATTAATGCAGAGGGACAGAAAAATGCTGAGCTTGATGGTTTTCACACAGGCGTCGGACAGCCGTTTCAGATATGGGATTTTCGCGATATCATCGCTCATCAGGGCAATATCTGCCGCTTCTATGGAAATATCGCTGCCCATTGCGCCCATAGCGACGCTGACGTCGGCGGTCTTTAGCGCGGGAGCGTCGTTTACGCCATCGCCAATCATGCAAATCTTTCGTCCAGCCGCCTGGAGAGCTGTGATTTCCGATACCTTCTGTTCAGGCAAAAGTTCTGCGCGGACATCTTCAATACCAGCCTGCTTTGCAAAATATTCTGCCGTTTGTTTATGGTCTCCGGTAAGCAGAACAGCGTGCGTGCCTGTTTTGCGCAGCTTCTTAATCGTATACGCTGCCGTATCACGCAGCGTATCAGAGAGCGTTACAGCGCCGAGCAGCCGTCTTTGATCTGCCGCTAGAATGACCGCTTTCCCTTCTGTTCTGAATTGTTCCAGTATCTGTTCTGCCATAGCGCAGATTTCGATTTGCTGTTCCTTAAGAAAAGCCGCGCTGCCGCAGAATATCTTTTCTCCCCGGATAACTGCCGATATCCCTCTCCCAGGAAGCATCCGGAAATCTGCTGCTTCGAGCAGCTCTGTATTTCGCTGTCTGGCATAAGCGGTAATGGCTTTGGCAAGAGGATGCTCGGAATAACGTTCGGCAGAAGCGGCGATGCGTAAAAGCTCTGTCTCGTCCAGCGTATCTGAAAGAGGAGAAATGTCCTTAACGGTAAGATTTCCATTCGTAAGCGTACCTGTTTTATCAAAGGCAACGGTATCAACTTTGCCCATTCTTTCCAGGGCTTCGCCGGATTTGATGATAACGCCGTGCTTTGCGGCCTGTCCGATAGCGGCCATGACCGCCGTAGGCGTGGCAAGCACCAGCGCGCAGGGGCAGAATACGACGAGTACCGTCACTGCGCGGACGATATCTTTTGTGACGGCAAAGGCGGCTATCGCTATCAACAGAGCCACAGGGACAAGCCAGCTCGCCGCCCGGTCGGCAATGCGCGCCATCGGCGCTTTTTTCTTTTTCGCTTCCTCTACCATACGGATAAGCTTTTGCAGCGAGCTGTCCTCACCGACTTTAGAAGCACAGATGTCTACCGTTCCAAAACGGTTGATCGTACCGCCAAAAACGCTGTCCCCCACAGTTTTATCGACGGGTAGGGATTCGCCCGTCATAACAGACTGGTCAACAGAGGTCGTCCCTGAGAGGATTTCACCGTCTACAGGAATGGTTTCGCCGGGAAGAACCCGCAGGAGATCGCCCGGCAGGATGGACTCTGCGGCAATCATTTCTTCCTTTCCGTCCGATAACCTGCGTCCCTGCCGCGGGGCGAGCTGGATAAGGCTGTTTAACCCTTTCTTTGCCCGCTGGGTGGTCTTTTCCTCTAAAACAGCGCCGATAGCCATAATAAAAGCGACCTCTCCGGCGGCAAATAAATCCCCGATGGCAATTGCCGCCGCCATAGCGATAGAAATCAGCAGGGCAGAGGAAATCTTGCTGATTCCAGGGTTGTAGAGGATCCGCCAGACAGAGAGGTATACAAGCGGTATGCCGCAGATTATGACCGTTCCCCAGGCGGGGTCAAGCGGAAGCGTTATCCCCGTAAGCGACAGTGCAAGGCTGATAACAAGAAAGATACCGCCTGCGGCCGTCATGGGCACTCCCGCGAGAAAATCATTGATTTTTTTCAACATAATAGAAAACCTCCCGGTTTACTCAGAATCCGCAGCTTTCAGGTGCTCCACCAGGAGACGGCGGATACCGGGATACTCGCCAAGCCCCTTTAATGCAGCTTCTACCTCAAAGCCTGCCGCCGCGAACTGGCTGTACCAGGAGTCCGGGTCGTCGCCGGCCATATCGTTTTTGGCGTGGTCTCCGGCTACAATCATAAAAGGCGCCAGAATGACTTTAGACGGGTGGTAATCTTTTACCATTTTCATCAGCGTTTCCATAGAAGGATAAGCTTCTACAGTGCCGAGAAAGATATTTTTGTGGCCTTTGTCTTTGAATGTGTAGTCCAGGGCTGCATAGATGGAATTGGCATAATGGGTGGTTCCGTGCCCCATCAGCACAAGCGCTTCCTCCTGCTTTAAATCAGGAAATTCTTCTACGACAGCTTGAATGACCTGGAGACTGTCCTGTTCACTGGTAAGAAGAGGGGCTCCGAAAGAGATAGAGTGAAAATTCTCACGGAAGGAAAGGACGTCTTCCTTCATCAAATCATTTTCGATCCCATTGATGACATGGGTAGGCTGTACCACGACATCTGTGATACCGTCTGCAAGAATTTGTTCCATTGCTTCTTTTACAGTATGGACATGGATGTTGTCACGGCTTTTGAGCTTTTTAATAATCATTTTGCTGGTCCATGCCCGGTACAGTTTGTAGTCGGGAAAGGCGTTCTGCATATCCCGCTCAATGGCGTCAATGGTGACTTCTCTTGTGTCGTTGTGGCTGGTTCCGAAACTGACAGCCAGAATCGCTTTTTTTGTTTCTGTAAACAATGTTTTCTTTCCTCCGTAGTGTGGGTTTGTTTTAATATCTGCAATGTAGGACTCCAGGGTATGTAAATCCTTTGGGAGCGGCAGGGAAGCTTTGAGGATTCCCTTTTTGCAAAGGCTTTCAAAAAGCTCCAGAACCGCGGGCTTTTCCAGGTTGGTCGCGTGAAGCGCGGCCTGGTTTCCGAATACCTGGGAGGGTGTTCCGTGCATCAGGACTTTTCCTTCGTGAAACAGCATGACTTCATCCGCCCACTGGTAAGCGTAGTTTACATCATGGGTGGCCATTAAAACCGTGATTCCATTCTCAGTCATCTGGTCTACGATTTGATTTACCATAGCAGTATGTTTGGGGTCCAGGGCTGCGGCAGGCTCGTCCAGAATAATGATTTCCGGGTGCATGACCAGGATATCTGCAATGGACACCTGCTTTTTCTGTCCGCCGCTTAATGCATGGGTGGGTTTGTGCCGGAATGGGGTGATTTCCAGAGTTTCAATCACATGTTCGACCTCCCGTCTGGCTTCGTCTTCCGAAACGCCAAGATTCAGGATTCCGAAAGAAATTTCCTGGTAGACGCTGGCGGAAAAAAGCTGCCGGTCAGGGTCTTGAAACACAATTCCCACCCTGCTTCTTAAATCAAGCAGGCCTTTTTTGGTATAAGATATCTCCTTCCCGTGGAAATAAAGCGTTCCAGACTGCGGTTTGTGGATACCTGTGCAGCAAAGGAAAAAAGTTGATTTTCCGCTGCCATTTGCTCCCATGAAAGCAATCTTCTGCCCCCTCCGGATTTCCAGGGAAAGCCCGTTTAGGGAATGGGAAGCTTCACCGTCATAGGAAAAATACAGGTCTTCGGCTTTTAAAATAATATCGTCATTCGTTCTCATAAGAAAAATCTCCTCCACAGGGAAAATACAAACAGTGCGGTGTCAAATAAGATAATAGCCGCAATTACTTTTTTCTTTAGGGGCCTATTTTCGGATAAAATCCGGATGGTACCGTCATAGCATCTGGCTTCCATAGCGTCATAGAGCTGATTGGATCGGCTGACCGCCCGTATCATCAGGATAGAGCCAAGCATACCAAAGGATTTCAGGGCTGTTTTATAATCTCGGTTTCCGAGACGGCAGTCCTGGGAAGTGCGGATGGCCGAGGCAGTTTCCAGGAGTACAAAAATGAAACGGTAAATGAGAAGCATCAGTTCAATCAGCAGCTTCGGGCAGCGCAGCTTACGCAGCACCTCGAGAATGTCCGGCATTGGCGTTGTAAAAGAAAGAAAATACAGGCAGGAAACGGCTGACAGGGCGGTGAGAATCAACTGCAAGGCATACAAAAAAGAATGCACGCTGGAAGTGAGATACCAGCTGCCGATGGGAACCGCGAAGAAGTCCATAGGCGTGCGCCGGATATGCAGCATAATGGCAAGGGTGCTCATCAGTAAAAATGCCAGGGGAACCGTTAAAAAGTGGAGATAACGGGAAACAGGGATTCCACCCTTGCAGACGGTAAGAATCCCTGTAACAGATAACACAATACATGCCACGGCAATGGAACGACTCATTACACAGATGAACAGTGTAATCATTGCAAAGGCAAACTTTTCACTGGCATTTTCATATCTAAGCCTGGAATTGTAACAAAGCTTGTCAATGATCATCATAGGAAACTCCTTTCACCAGGAAAATGCGGTTATTCTTTCATCCATTTCTTACGCTCAACAAAACGTCCCATGACAAAGGCGATGATGCCCACGCCGATACCCGTCTGCACGCAGAAGAGAAGGCTCTCTACTTCGCCGGGAAGTTCGCCGCCAAGAATCTTTTCAAGGATAGGCGCCGCCCACGGTTCATAGGAAGAATCGACTTCTTCTACCACCTGGCTTCCGGCGTCGTCGGATCCGCCGAATTCGGCGTCCTTCAGTGCAAATAGTGGCACAAACGCAAGTAAGAGAACGGCAATGATTGCTGCGATAACGGTTTTCTTCATTTTATTTCGCCTCCTTTATATATCCGATTGCACGAAGCTCCGGTTTTGCATAAGTTTCCAGTCCCATAACGATGATGACTGTGAGGATTCCTTCAATAATGGCAAGAGGAACCTGTGTCGGCGCAAAAACGACCAGAAATTTGCCAAGAGCTGCGCCAAAAGTCGTGTCAGCATTGTGTGCCAGCGCCATCTGGCAGGCGGTTACGCAGTATGTAAACAGATCGCCCAGTGCTGCGGCAAGAAAGACGCCGGCTTTTTTGTTGATATTCATCTTTTTACACAGAACGTAAATCCCGTAGGAAACAAAAGGCCCTGCGATTGCCATTGAAAAAGTGTTGGCTCCAATCGTGGTAAGCCCGCCGTGCGCCAGAAGGATTGCCTGGAAGAGCAGGACGATCAAGCCTAAAATGGAAACAGCGGATGGTCCGAATAAAATCGCGCCAAGACCTGTTCCCGTCATGTGAGAACAGCTTCCTGTCACGGACGGAATTTTCAGTGAGGAAATGACGAACACGAAAGCGCCGGACATGGCCAGCAAGGTAATCAGGTTCCTGTGTTCATTTAATGTTTTCTTAATAGATAAAAATCCTGCTGCAAGGAAAGGCAGGCAGAGCGCGCCCCATGCGATACAGAATCCTCCCGGAAGGTAGCCCTCCATAACGTGCATGGCGTTTACTTTGGGGACAATGCCGAAGGTGAGTGCGAAAACACCTGCCAAAGCGATGATTTGTTTCTGTTTTTTACTCATTTTCTTCTCCTTTCTGATTTCACAAAAATAGTTTGAATAGAACAAAAGTGTGCTTTGTATACTTTTGTTCTGCGCGCGCAGCTGCGCATCGCTTTTGTTTCATAGGAAAATATTTTTCTATGAAACAAAAAAACCTGCAGGATTTCTCCGACAGGCTATCAGAAGAACAAGAGGTTCCATCAGTTTTCCGACACGACAAAACTAATGCTATGAGCCAGCATGTTCTTACACAAGGCCATCGTTCGTAACCTGTGTAAATCGCGTGCACAGGGCAGGTCTTCTGACTCGGCATCAACGCTGCATCCCGCCTTCCCAGTTTCCCAGTGGCGTAAATGAGATGCAGCTCCGTCCATACAGCGGCGTGACCGTGTGAGCTTTTCACTCAACTTTCCTATTCTCCCGGACTTCTTTATAGAAGTGCAGGCACCCTATACATTCAATTCTTTTTTCATTGTAGCATACTTGAGGGTTTTGTCAACTGGGATTTGGCGCTCGATTCCGTATCCATAGTTGAACCCCAAAGAATTCTATGCTAAGATGGAAAAAGCAAAATCCGGGCGCAGGTAAGCGTATGGGCGCGCGGACGGAGAAACGAAAGATATGGGAGATTGAAAACGATGGGTATTTCCATGATTGGAATTGACTACAACAGGGCTTCTGTGGACATCCGGGCGGGCTTTTCCTTTACGAAAAAGAATGCGGCCGCGGCTATGGAACGCCTGAAAAGAGAGCAGGGCGTCCTGGGATGTATCATTTTGTCTACCTGCAACCGGATGGAAATCTGGGCAAGCGCGCAGGAGGAGTGGCAGGGTTCCCTGTATGAGTTTCTCTGCCGGGAGAAAGAGAAAGTTCCGGGGGAATTCCGGGAGTATTTTGTACAGAGGACAGGGAAAGAGGCGGTAGAGCATCTTTTTTACCTTGCCAGCGGGCTGAAATCTCAGATTCTGGCGGAGGATCAGATTCTTACCCAGGTGAAGGACGCCCTGGCGCTTGCCAGGGAAGCTTATTGTACGGATAATGTGCTGGAGGTGCTGTTTCGCATGGCAGTGACGGCCGCAAAGAGGGTGAAAACAGAAGTAAGTTTTTCCAGGGGAAATATTTCGGTTATCCATCAGGCGCTGGATTGTCTGGAAAACCAGGGTTTTTCTCTGCGGGGAAAGACCTGTATGGTAATCGGGAACGGGGAAATGGGAAAACTGGCGGCGCTTGCACTTAAAGAAGCGGGGGCGGATGTTACCGTAACCGTGAGGCAGTACCGAAGCGGTATCGTAAGCATTCCGAAGGGCTGCGACAGGATTAACTACGGGGACAGAATGGAATTTCTGCCGAAGTGTGATCTGGCGGTCAGCGCGACGGCAAGCCCGAATTATACGTTGACGAGGCAGCTTTTGGAGGAAGAGGATATTCCGGGACATATGGTTTTGATTGATTTGGCAGTCCCCAGGGATATCGAGCCTTCTGCAGGGACGCTTCCGAATGTCACGCTCTATGATATAGACAGTTTTAAAATTAACACACTTTCTCCTAAAATGCAGGCGTCGATGGATAAAGCGGGCGTGATCCTTGCGGAACAGCAGGAGGAATTTTACAACTGGTATGACGGTCATGATTTGATTCCCAGAATCCGGGATATTAAGAAAGAAGCTGTGGAGGATCTGAACCTGCGCATTATGAAAATTCTTCGGAAAACCCCGATGGAGGACGCCGACAGGGAGAAGCTTTTAAATGCTATTGATACGGCTGCCGCAAAAGTAGTGAATAAAATGATTTTTGGACTCAGGGATTCGCTGGAACAGGAAGCGTTTAAAAACTGTGTGGAAGGACTGGAACAGCTGTATAGAGAATAAAGATAATCATGAAGGTAACTGAATCGTTAGGAATAGGGATAATAAACCGGGAAGGCGGCAGGGAGGCATCGATGAGAAAAATTGTGATTGGAAGCAGGGACAGCAGGCTGGCAGTCGTACAAAGCGAGATGGTGCGGGATTTTATTTTGGAGAAGCATCCGGATATGGAAGTGGAAATTCTGACCATGAAAACGACCGGGGATAAGATTCTGGACCGAACGCTGGATAAAATCGGGGGAAAGGGGCTTTTTGTAAAGGAGCTGGATAAGGCTCTTTTGGAGAAACATAGTGACCTTTCCGTACATAGTTTGAAGGATATGCCCATGGAAGTGCCGGAGGATCTCCCTCTTGTGGCATTTTCAAAAAGAGAGGATCCAAGAGACGTTCTGGTTCTGCCGGAGGGAGAAACGGAGCTGAACCCGGAAAAGCCGCTGGGATGTTCCAGTTTAAGAAGGACGCTGCAGCTAAAAGAACTGTATCCGGATATGGAATGCAAAAGTGTCCGGGGAAATGTGCAGACACGGCTAAGGAAACTGGAGGAGGGGCAATACGGCGCCCTGGTTCTGGCGGCGGCGGGACTGAAACGGCTGGGGCTTGCCCACAGGATTTCCCGATATTTTGAGCCGGAAGAAATGATTCCCGCCGCGGGGCAGGGGATTCTGGCGGTACAGGGCAGGGCTGGCGAGGATATTTCTTTTCTGGAGGGCTTTCAGGATGCGGATGTAGTGTGCGCGGCGCTGGCAGAGAGGGCTTTTGTAAAATATCTGGATGGGGGCTGTTCTTCTCCGGTGGCGGCACACGCAGTAGTGGAAGAGGGGACGCTTACCCTTTTGGGACTCTATTATGAAGAAGAGACCGGAAATTATAAAAAAGGCAGGGTTACCGGAAAGACAGCGGAGGCAGAGAGGCTTGGCATTGCGCTTGCGCAGAGACTGCGGGAAACATGCAGAGCGAGAAAGGAGGAGCAGGCAGAATGAGCACAGGAAAAGTCTGGCTGGTGGGCGCCGGGCCGGGAGACGTCGGCCTGTTTACCTTAAAAGGGATGGAAACGCTGCAAAATGCAGAAGTAGTTGTTTATGACAGCCTGGTGGGGCATGGGGTACTTTCAAAGATTCCCGATACAGCCAGGTGTATTTATGTGGGAAAAAGGGCTTCCAATCATACGATGCCCCAGGAGCAGATTAATCAGATTCTTGTAGAGGAAGCAAAGAAAGGATACCGGGTCGTGCGGCTGAAGGGAGGAGATCCCTTCCTGTTCGGCAGGGGCGGGGAGGAACTGGAGCTTCTGGCACAAGAGAAGATTCCTTATGAAGTCGTGCCGGGAGTCACTTCGCCTATCGCTGTTCCTGCATACAATGGAATTCCGGTAACGCACCGGGATTTTACGTCGTCTTTGCATATCATTACAGGTCATAAAAGGCAGGGGCAGGCGTATGACATTAACTTTAAGGCGCTGGTACATACGGAAGGAACGCTTGTCTTTTTGATGGGCGTAACCGCCCTTGGAGATATTTGCGGTTCTCTTGTAAAAGCCGGAATGGATAAAGATATGCCGGCGGCGGTTCTGCAGAAAGGAACGACAGCCGGACAGAAAAGGATTGTGGCGACAGTATCAACGCTGGAAGAGGAGGTAAAACGCCGGGGGATTGAAACGCCTGCCATTATCGTAGTGGGAAAGGTCTGCGCCCTTGCAGAAGAGTTTGCATGGTATGAAAAGCTTCCACTGGCAGGATGGAAAGTGCTGGTGACACGTCCAAGGGATTTGATTTCTACGATGGTTTCCAAGCTTCGGCTCCTGGGCGCAGAAGTGCTGGAGCTTCCGGCTATCCGCACGGAACCTCTGGAACAGCAGGAGGCGCTGTATGATGCCCTGAGTCAGTTGGAGCGTTACCAGTGGATTGCCTTTACCAGCCCTACCGGGGTGAAGGTTTTCTTTGAGGAGATGAAAAAATCAGGTACGGACATCCGGAAGCTGGGCGGGGTGAAAATCGCCGCTATTGGAAACGGCACGAAAAAGGCGCTTCTGGAGCGCGGATTGTATGCGGATTTAGTGCCGGAAGTCTTTGACGGGGCGTCTCTTGGAAAAGCGCTGCGTGAGGCATGCCGGGAGGGAGAGCATATTCTGGTTCCAAGGGCGAAAATCGGAAATAAAGAAATTCTTGATGAACTTTCGAAAAAACCGGGACTTAAGATTTCCGATATTGCTACGTATGATACGTTTTATGAGACACAGGAAATCATTGACCAGAGAGAGGAATTTGAGGCAGGAACGATTGACTGTGCAGTGTTTACAAGCGCATCGACTGTGAGAGGATTTGTGGAAGCCACACCAGGGCTTGATTATACGAAAGTGCGTGCAGCCTGTATCGGAAAGCAGACAAAAGCCGCTGCAGACGCGTACGGCATGGAAACTTATATGGCAGAAAAAGCAACGATAGACAGTGTGCTTGAGCTGGTGATAAAGTTAAAGAAAAAGAATAAATTTTAAAGAGGGGTGTTAGAAGATGGATATGAATATCAGACCCAGGAGATTAAGGGGAAGCCAAATCCTGCGTAAGATGGTTCGGGAGACAAGGGTAGATAAAAGTTCTCTGATTTATCCTATTTTTGTAAAAGAAGGGGAAAACATTAAGGAAGAAATTCCTACGATGCCGGGACAGTACCGCTATAGCCTTGACACGTTTCCAAAGGCGCTGGAGGAACTTCTGGATGCGGGAGTCGATAAAGTGATGTTTTTTGGGATTCCCGACGATAAAGATGAGGTGGGAAGCCAGGCTTATGCGCAGGATGGAATCGTTCAGCGGGCGTTGGAAAGAGCAAGGGCAGAGATAGGAAGTGACATGTATCTGATTACTGATGTGTGCATGTGCGAATATACTTCTCACGGACACTGCGGCGTTCTGCGCGGTCATGATGTGGAGAATGACGGAACCTTAAAGCTTCTGGCAAAAACAGCGCTTTCCCATGTACAGGCAGGGGCAGATATGGTAGCGCCCTCCGATATGATGGATGGGAGGGTGCGGGCTATCCGCACGCTGCTGGATGAAACCGGGCATAAAGAAACGCCGATTATGTCCTACGCGGTAAAATATGCGTCTGCTTTTTACGGGCCTTTCCGGGATGCGGCAGGTTCCGCTCCTTCATTTGGCGATAGGAAGAGCTACCAGATGGATTTCCATAACCGTAGAGAAGCGATAAAAGAAGCATTTCTGGATGTGGAAGAGGGCGCGGATATTATCATGGTCAAGCCTGCCATGTCCTATCTTGATATTGTCCGGGAAGTGAAAGAAAGGGTACAGCTTCCAGTGGCTGCTTATTCTGTAAGCGGAGAGTATGCAATGGTAAAAGCCGCAGCCAGGCTTGGGTATATTGAGGAAGACAGAATCATTTGTGAAATGGCAGCAGGCGCATACCGGGCGGGAACCGATATTTATCTTACTTATTTTGCAAAGGAAATCGCCCGTTTCATAGAGGAAGGGAGAATAGGATAATGATGAAATCAGAAGAATTGTTTGAAAGAGCTGTAAAAAGGATTCCGGGGGGAGTGAATAGCCCGGTAAGAGCTTATGGCTCTGTGGAAGAAGCGCCCCGTTTTATTCAGAGGGCTGATGGATGTAAGGTTTTTGATGCGGACGGAAATACCTACACAGATTACATCGGTTCCTGGGGACCTATGATTCTGGGACATAACCATGAGAAAATCAGGGAGGCAGTGATTCGTGCCAGTGAAAATGGCTTAAGCTTCGGATGCGCCACAGAAAGAGAAGTGGAAATGGCGGAATTTATCTGCGAAAGGATTCCTCATGTGGAGATGATCCGTATGGTAAATTCCGGTACAGAGGCAGTTATGAGCGCTATCCGTGTGGCAAGAGGCTATACAGGGAAGACGAAAATTATCAAATTTGCGGGCTGCTACCACGGGCATACGGACGCGATGCTGGTAAGCGCAGGAAGCGGCGTCATGACCAGCGGCGTGCCGGACAGCGCCGGAGTACCGAAAGGATGCACACAGGATACGATGATTGCCGTCTACAATGATTTAAATAGTGTAAGGCAGCTTATGGAAGAGAGCAGGGACGGGGCAGCGGCGGTGATTGTCGAGCCAGTGGCCGCCAACATGGGTGTGGTTCCTCCAAAGGAGGGATTTTTGCAGGGACTTCGTGATTTGTGCGACGCTCACGGCGCGCTTTTGATTTTTGATGAGGTCATCACGGGATTTCGTTTAGGTTTCTGCGGCGCGGCAGGCTTTTATGGTGTTCGTCCGGATTTGGTCACATATGGAAAGATTATCGGGGCAGGTATGCCCGTGGGTGCATACGGCGGAAGAAAAGAGATTATGGAAATGGTAGCCCCGGCAGGAGCGGTCTATCAGGCGGGCACCCTGAGCGGGAATCCGGTTGCTATGGCGGCGGGGCTTGTTCAGCTTCGAACTCTCTGGGAGGATCAGGAGATTTATACCCGCCTGTGCCGGAAAGGGGAAATGCTGTTTGACGGCATCCGGAAAATACTCATGAAAAAAGGAATCGAATATCAGGTTAATTCTGTGGCGTCTCTCGGATGTATGTTCTTCACGGAGCATCCCGTTACCGATTACGCCACGGCAAAACAGTCAGATACAAAAGCGTTTTCAGAGTACTTCCGGTATATGCTCAATCAGGGAATACATATGGCGCCGTCCCAGTTTGAAGCGATGTTTCTGTCGGATGCGCATACAGAGGAGGAAATCGGGGAGACGCTGGATGTGATTGAGGGGTATTTTTCAGGTATATAAAAGAGTCGGTTTAAAAACGTATTCAGAAATCATGTCAATGTTCGCTTAGTGTTCTTCTTTGTCAGCGGCTTTTCATAACAGAAGAAAAGCTGCTGTAAACTTTCTTTTTGCTCACGATATTATAGCACCGAACCTTATAGTAATAGGTGCGTTTCTTCGAAGGCTTATCGGTGAAAGAAGTCTTACCCAGTGTCTTGACTTTTTTAAACCCTCGCTTTTTGGAAGTGGAGCGGAAGACTTCATAACCTTTGACGCCGGAAATTTTCGTCCATTTCACTTTTACATTCTTTTTACCGGAGGCCTTTGCAGAAATCAGGCGCGGCGCTGAAAGTGTCAGCTTGACGGATTTCGCGGAACTGTGCTTGCTGTATGCAGGCGCTCCATTTATCGTCCGGCGTGCCCGTATTTTATAGTAGTAGGAAGCGCCCGGCGTTAGTCTGGAGTTGGTGAATGTGGTCTTTGATGTAGTGGCAATTTTACGATAGCCGCTGTTCTTTTTCGTGCTGCGGTAAATTTCATATTTTTTAGCATTTTTCACGGAGCGCCATTTCAGCCGTACTTTGCTGCTGCTCACCCGCTTCAGGTAAGAGAGAGTGGGGCGTTTCAGGGTATTGGTAATCAGCTCCACTTTAGTGGCGGGTTTTGTGGTGTTTACAGTAAATGCCTTGATGCGGGCAGTTTTCCCGGAACCAAGGGAGTGGTGGTCAATCCATTCATCGTCGGTAGCGGCGGATTTGTAAAAGCTCTGGTTCTTTGAAGAATTTGAAACAAACTGCAGCTCAGCGTTGGAGGAAGATGTCTGGTCTACAAAGTAATCGATGCTTCCTCCAGCGCTGGATTTCAGGGTAATCACTACGGAAAACGTATCCCCCTGGTTAAATACAGGCTGTTCTTTTAACGGAATCGTGTAGTAGCCGCTGTAGGTGGTAGTCCCAGTCTGGGGGGTGGAGAATACCGGGCTTCCCGAAGAAGGATTGCCGGAAGAAGGATTTTTGTATATCTGGATGCTGTAGTTCACATTTTGAGAGAACAGGGAGAAAGAGACAGCTTTCAGCTGTTCATTCTTTCCGGAATTTGCATTTATCTTGTAAACATTGGCGATGGAAGTACCGTTCATAGCTGAAATATAGCCGGAGCCGAAAGAACCGTCATACTGGTAGTTGTGGTCGTAATTGTCAGCCCGTTCCATATCGAAAGCATAGCTCAGGTAATCGCCGCTGGTCTGCATACAGGAGGCGTCCTGATAAGAGATATACAGATATCCCTGGTCGCCGCCGGAAGTACCGTAGCTGTTTTTCACAATCCAGGCTCCGTTGATGGAAGGTTTAATTTTCCGACCCTGGAAAATTACTTCAAAGTTGTCGCGGGAATAATTGTCATCCCAGCCGACGATGCTCACGATGTGGTTCGTGGAGAAATTGGAAACCGGAAACAGGTACGCGCCGTTCTCATTTTCAAAAGTCGGATGGTAGTAAATGGAGGTGGAAACTGCCCCATATTGCATAATCAGGTTCTTAACGGAGTTCATGTCTGCAGTGTTTACGAAACGGGCATTCTGAAGATGCGCCGTATCCTGGTAAGCATATGCCGGATTGATGGAAGCCGTGTTGGAATAAGGCACCAGGGATTCCGGCGCGGCTCCCAGCCACTTTGAAAGGGCGAACATGGTAAATAAATTGTTTCCTCCGGTATTAAGGAAATTTTCTCCGGTGTTGTTGCGGACGGTATCGTTTTTTGTCAGTCCCAGAGGATCGGCAGGGCACTGAAAAAAGAAATAGGTCAGGTGCATTTCGGATAAATCAATGCTGGTGTCCGCCAGTTTTTTCTTAATCAGGCTGGATTCCCCGGCGGAAAGCGTACCGAAAGCCCAGCAGGAACCCCAGGGGTCCTGGTTCTTGACCGGGGTTACCAGTCCAAGGCTGCGGGAATCATACCGGGTGGGAAGGCTGGCACGTGCCAGAGGATACTCCGCACTGTTTCTGTAGGAAGGCAGCGCCGGAAGTCCGGAAGAGGGCAGCACGGGATCTGTGGATTCAGATAACAGAGCGGCCGTCTCTTTGTCGAGGCTGTTTATGGAAGAAACAGTCTCTTCCAGTGAATGAGACTGTATCGGCGCCGCAGGCTGTGAGGCCAGGGCGGTTCCCGGAACCGGCAGAAAAGTAAGGGCAAAAACAAGAGATATTAAAATCCGTCTTCCAAAATTTTTATGCAAATTCATAAATTACTCCTCATCTATATTAGAATCATAGAACTCACTGTTTTAGGCCTGGTTCTTTGGAAAGCGCAGGTTTAGAATTTAGAACAGCTTTTCGGGATAAATCCCGGCGTCAATTAATTTGCGCAGGGATTTTACTACATTTTCTTTATCCTCGCGGTAGGTAACACCGAACCATTTGTCGTTTGTTTCCAGCATAGTTACCTGCGCAGTTCCGTTTTTAATGAGTGAGTCCACAACAGTAGGAATCAAATATTCGGCTTTCAGCCCATCTCTGGTGATATCTGAGAGAAAATTAGAAAATCCTTTTTCCAGGATATCAAAGAGCTCAGGGGTGAAGCCCCACATGTTCATAGATACGATACTTTTAGGGTCAATAGGGGTGAAACCGCCGGTTCCGTTAGGAACCCCGGCGCCATTTTCTGTTTTGTAAATATCGTGGGTCTCTTTTACGCCCAGAAGGTGCTTTTTACTATTTACATGGCAGATTCCCCGGGTCACAGATCCATTGTCGCTTAGGGTATTGCCAAGAATAAAGCCGGCCATGCAGAAATTTAGCGCTTCGGAAACGGGCGCAGGGTTTATCAGGTAATCATGGAGTTTGACAAAGGCTTCCTTGCCATAGTAGTCATCGGCATTGATTACGATAAAAGGCTCATCTACAATATCCTTGCAGCACAGGATGGCTTGTCCGGTTCCCCAGGGCTTTGTGCGTCCTTCGGGAACAGTAAAGCCTGCCGGAAGATCGTCAAGTTCTTGGTAAGCATAAACCACATTTGCGATTTTCTCAATGCGGTTTCCGATGACTTCTTTGAAATCTTTTTCCAGGCTGCGCCGGATAATAAATACAATCTTATTAAAGCCGGCCGCTAATGCGTCATAAATGGAATAATCCATAATAATCTCGCCGTTGGGGCCGAAAGGCTCAAGCTGCTTAATGCCGCTGCCAAAACGGCTTCCGAGTCCGGCAGCCATAATCACCAAGGTCGTGTTTTTCATAAATAAAATTCTCCTTGTACGTGTTTTGATACTTCATAGTATAACACAGAATATAAATATGTGACAACAAAAGAATCCACGCCATTTTCTTTTGAAGAATGGCGTGGAACTATCAAAAATCTTTTCGTGGAGAAATACTTTTCAGGAAGTTTTTACTTCATTATAAATGTTTCCAAAATAGTATCAATATCCTCCCGTATTTTGTAGTAAAGGTTTGTGTTTTCTTCATTGTCCATATCAAACTGAACATCTGTAGGAAAAGCGGCGATATAATAAATGCCGTCTTTTTCGCCAAGGAAAAGGTATTCCGGAAACTCTATATAAAAAGTTTCTGCAGAGAATGGCAGGGGTTCAGGGGACACCGGTTTGTCATTGGAATGATTGGAAGGTTTCCCGGATATACTTAAAAATATCAATATAAGGATGACAAGAAGCCTGTTATGCCTATTGACAAAGCAAAAGAATGACCATATATTTACAAGGAGAAATATATCAATAAAAAGTTTTCCCAAACTAAAATCAGGAGGTTGGAAAGGTGAAAAAACGAATTATTTCAATTGCTTTAGCACTTTGTTTATGTGTTTCTTCCCAGTCAGTGGTACATGCACGGCAGGAAGAACCTTTGCGGCATGCGGATGTTCTTGCGGAACAATCTATATCCGGGCCGGCAGCCCGTGATAATACGCTTCCTGTCCCGACGGAAGTCTATGAGGCTATGATTGCATTGAAGGAGCGGGATGGGTATAGGGAGGGGACAACTTGGACCGACGATGAGCCTTATTCGGATTCGAAGGGATATTACCATTGGAAAGGCGGAACTCTTGATGGGCATAATATCAGTGCCGTGGGCTGCGTAGCTTTTGCTTTTATACTCAGCGATGAGGCGTTTGGCAGTCTGCCGGCCAGGATGTACGAAGCAGGTAAGTTTACATTTGAAGATATAAAAGTCGGAGATATCCTGAGGGTAAACAACGATACCCATACCGTGATCGTGCTTGAAGTGAACGATGCAGGCGTTGTTGTTGCCGAAGGAAACATCGGTATCGGAGACCATAAAGGTAAAGTTCATTGGGGGCGGACAATATCTAAGGAAGAAGTGATGAGCAATACAAGCCATTATATCACTCGCTATCCGGAAGGATATGTCCCGCCGAATGATCCGGAAGCGAACGTATCAATTGCAGCAGGAACTCTTGACGGAGGGCTTAGCTGGAATCTCACAAAGGCGGGGACATTAACCATTTCCGGCAAAGGGGCTATGCCGGATTTCAGCAGTACCGAAGAACAGCCGTGGAGCGGTAACAGCAGCCGAATCAGGAAGGTCATTATCGGGAATGGTGTTACCAGTATCGGTTCCTGCGCTTTTTGGAATTGCGGGGTTCTTAGCGGAGAGATTTCTCCCAGTGTGACAATCATTGGCAACAGCGCATTCCGAGGTTCGTCGCTTATTTCCCTAACCATTCCTTCCAGTGTGAAAACCATCGGTGACAGTGCATTCCGCGAATGTTCGAACCTTAGTTCAGTGACCGTTTCAGAAGGAGTGGAAACAATTAGCCAAAATGCGTTCCGCGCATGCACAAGCCTTACCTCTATAGACTTACCCGGCAGTATTGGGGAAGTGGGCGCCGCCGCATTTTTTCAATGTCAGGCAATGACAAGTGCGGTATTTGCTCCTGGCAGCAAGCAGGTAAAGCTAGGAGACAATATGTTTACGCAATGCTATTATCTGATGCGTGTAACATTGCCAAAAAAAATAGAACGTATTAGTGAAGGGATGTTTCAGAATTGCCGGATGCTTGTCGGAGTGGAAATTCCCCAAGGTGCGGAAAGTATAGGAGCATCAGCCTTTGCGTCGTGCTACAGATTTACCACTGTCGCAATTCCGGACAGCGTAACATCAATAGCGACGGCTGCATTTTCATCGTGTTCTCTGAGTGATATATACTATATGGGCACTGAAGCGCAGTGGAATAGTATAAGTAAATCAGGCGATATAGCAGCGGCAGTGTCAAAAGCGACAATGCATTATAACTACGTCCCACCCACCGGTTCCGATCCCGATGATGGTGATGACAACAATGGTGATAACTCGGGGAACGGAGATAACTCAGGAAGCGGAGATAACTCAGGGAGTGGCGACAACTCGGGGAACGGCGATAACTCGGGGAACGGCGACAATTCAGGAGGCGGAGGCAGACCGGGTACCGGTGAAAGCCAGGCACCGTTTGCAAAAGGCAAAACCTTTACGGTTAGCGGAGTTACTTATAAAGTAACAAAAGTCGGCGAAGAAGTGGAACTGACAGCGGCAAAATCCAAGGCGAAAAAGGTTACGGTCAATACAGTCACGGGTACGGACGGTGTAAAGTATAAAGTAAGCTCCATTGGGGCAAAGGCAATGCAGAACAATAAGGATTTGACGAACCTGACCATTGGAACAAATGTAAAGACGATCGGAGCAAGCGCATTCAAAGGATGTGTTGCATTAAAGAAGACGCTTATCCTGCCGGACAGCGTAAAGACAATCGGAACAAGTGCATTTTCGGGCTGCAATAAGATTACGGCAGTTACTATCGGTAAGACATCAAAATCAAGACTGACAACAATCGGAAAGAGCGCATTTAATGGGTGTAAGAAACTTGGTAAAGTAACGATCAAGTCAACAAAGCTTGGTTCCATAGGTAAACAGGCATTTAAAGGCAGCAAATCTAGCCTGAAGGTGAAAGTACCGCCCAAGCAGTTGAAAAAGTATCAGAAAATACTGAAAAAAGCAGGGGTGAAAGTTAAACAGGTAATAAAATAATCGTTTCCACTGAAAAAATAAACAGTGTTTTGCGGGCCGCTGTCCAAAAAGAGATTGCTATTTCGAGGATGCTATAATATAATAGCTCTCAGGACAAAGGAGTTTTCAGGAATTTCTTTGTCATGTTTTTTGTGGACTGCTATGTGTATGGATGAAACGGGGTGGATATTATGAGAGATGAATCAATGATGGAACTGGGAGCTGAGCTGGACGAAAAATTTGCCGGGCTTGTGAAAAATTGTATGGTATCCGGGAGTATCGACCAGGGGCTATATGTAAAATATGATGTAAAGCGGGGACTGCGTGATTCTGACGGAAGAGGCGTGCTGACAGGGCTCACGGAGGTTTCCGATGTGGTTGCCATGGAAGAGGATGGGGCAGGCGTAAGAACTCCGATTGACGGAAAACTGTATTTTCAGGGCTATGATGTGGAAAAAATGATAAACGGGAACAAGAAGAAGCGTTTCTTGTTTGAAGAGGCGACTTATTTGCTTTTGTTCGGGGAACTGCCGGGGGCGGAAGAACTGGAGAGCTTTATTAAAATCCTGGGAAGCTTAAGGGAGCTTTCCGGGCATTTTGTAAGGGATGTGATTATGAAATCCCCGCCGGAAAACCTGATGAATGCATTGCAGAAATGCATTGTGCTTCTGTACTCGTACGATGAAAATCCAGACGATGTTTCCGTGCCGAATGTGCTTCGTCAGTCTTTGCAGCTGATAGCCAAGATGCCGATGATGGCGGTTTATTCCTATTATGCGTACAGGCATTTCCAATTAAATAAGACACTGGTGGTAAGACCGCCGAAGAAAGAGCTTTCCACTGCTGAAAATATTTTGTATATGCTGCGAAAAGACAGACAGTATACAGAGCTGGAGGCATGTGTGCTGGATATAGCATTAGTACTTCATGCAGAGCATGGCGGGGGAAATAACAGTACGTTTACAAATCATGTGGTGACTTCCTCAGGAACAGATACTTATTCGGCAGTCGCCGCGTCTATGGCGTCTTTGAAAGGTCCCAAACATGGGGGCGCGAATCTAAAGGTCATGCAGATGTTTGCGGATTTAAAAGCAAATTGCGCAGATTATGCAGATGAAGGGAAACTGACAGAATACCTTCAGAAAATCCTGGACAGAGAGGCCTTTGACAGAGCGGGCCTAATCTATGGAATGGGACACGCAGTCTATACGAATTCAGACCCCAGGGAAGTCATGCTGAAAAAATATGCCTACAGGCTTGCGCAGGAGAAGGGGATGGAAGAGGAGTTCAGGCTTTATGATACTGTAGAACGGATTGCGGCAAAACTTATTGCCCAGAAAAGACATTTGTTTAAGCCTATTTGCGCCAATGTGGATTTTTACAGCGGGCTTGTGTACACTATGCTGGATATTCCGATGGAACTGTTTACGCCGATTTTTGCGATTGCCAGGATTTCAGGATGGAGCGCACACCGTTTGGAAGAGCTGGTGAACCGCGGAAAGATTATCCGCCCCGCTTATAAATATGTGGGTGTACATAAAGATTATCACGAAATATCGGAGCGATAGCAGGAGTTTATTAAGTAGCTGAACAGCCGGAAGAAACTGTCTTGAAGTATCAGTAGTTCTTTGCTATACTACGGTTATCTGGCAAAAAGATGGAAATGATTTACAGGAGTGTCCTATGCTTAAAAATTTAGTGACAGAGCGGAAGCTAATCCGGACTCTGGCGAAGAATGATTTCAAAACAAAATTTGCGGGTTCCTATCTGGGAATTGTGTGGGCGCTGGTGCAGCCGATTGTGACGGTGCTGGTGTACTGGTTTGTATTCCAGGTAGGTTTAAAGCAGACGGATACAAGTGCGTATCATGGGTATCCTTTTATCTTGTGGATGCTGGCGGGGCTGGTGCCTTGGTTTTATTTTCAGGAAGCGATGACCGGAGGTACGAATGTGCTGATGGAATACAGCTACCTGGTGAAAAAAGTAGTATTCAAAATCGAAATTCTTCCGATGGTAAAAGCAGTTTCGGCATTGTTTATCCATACATTTTTTGTATGTGTGGCGGTAGTCTTGTATAGTTGTTACGGGAAGTTTCCCGGTGTGTACGGGCTGCAGATTCTATATTATTCATTCTGTATGTTTGTGTTGGTATCGGGAATTTGCTATGCCGCCAGTGCAGTTGCCGTATTTTTCCGGGATTTGCTTCAGATTGTCAATATCATTTTGCAGGTAGGCGTATGGGCAACACCGATTATGTGGGATTTACAGTCAATTGGCCTGCCGGGAATTGTAGCGAAGATTTTTAAATTAAATCCAATGTATTATATTGTTTATGGATATAGGGATGCGTTGATCAATAAGGTCTGGTTCTGGGAGCGTCCGGGACTGACATTATATTTCTGGGGCTTTACGGTTCTGATGTTTTTGATTGGGACGAGGATTTTTAGGCGGCTGCGGATACACTTTGCAGATGTGTTGTAAGCAGTGAAGCGGCGGCCTGCTGTTTAGGAAAGCAAAACCAGCGGGAAGGAAAGGAACATGAGTGAGACGGCAATTCGGGTGGCGGACGTTACCAAGATTTATAAATTGTATGATAATCCGAAAGACAGGCTGAAGGAGTCTCTGGGTCTGACGAGAAAAAAATGCTATCAGGAACATTACGCGCTGAACCACATCAATTTCGAGGTGAAGAAAGGCGAGACGGTAGGCATTATCGGGACGAATGGTTCCGGCAAGTCCACGATGTTGAAGCTGATTACCGGGGTGCTTACCCCAAGCAGCGGGGAAATTCAGGTGGACGGAAGGATTTCGGCGCTCCTGGAGCTTGGCGCTGGCTTCAATATGGAATATACCGGGATTGAAAATATTTATCTGAACGGCACGATGATTGGATTTTCCAGGAATGAGATTGACGAGAAAATGCAGGAGATTCTGGATTTTGCAGATATCGGAGAGTTTGTGCATCAGCCGGTGAAGTCTTATTCCAGCGGCATGTTCGTGCGGCTGGCGTTTGCAGTTGCAATTAACATTAACCCGGAAATCCTGATTGTAGACGAGGCGCTGTCGGTGGGGGATGTGTTTTTTCAGGCAAAATGCTACCGGAAGTTTGAAGAATTCAAGCAGCAGGGGAAAACGATACTTTTCGTGAGCCATGATTTGGGCAGCATTACCAAATACTGCGACAGGGCAATCTTACTGAATAAGGGGGAAAAAATCTTTGAGGGGACGCCGAAAGAGACGGTGGATATTTATAAGAAGGTGCTGGTAAATCAGTTTGAACCGTCAGAACTGGAGACAGACGAGGACGCGAATGATATTACAAAGTTTTCGAAAGAGAAGGATTGGAAAAAATCGATCCAGGTAAATCCGGAACTGATTGAATATGGGGAGAAGAGTGCGGAAATCATAGACTATGCGCTTCTGGATGAGAATGGGCTGATTACAAATACGTTTATGAAAGGCACGTTTTTTTCCGTGAGGATGAAAATACAGGCACATGCCAAAGTGAAGGAACCGATTTTTGCATTTACGATAAAGAATTTACAGGGAATCGAGCTGACCGGGACAAACACGACTTATGAGAAAGCTGAGGTTCCTCCAATGGAGCCGGGAGATATCCGGGAAGTGACATTTACTCAGCGTCTGGATCTGCAGGGAGGGGAATATCTGGTTTCCCTGGGGTGCACCGGTTATCAGGACGGAGACTTCCAGGTGTTCCACAGGCTCTATGATGTATGCAGCCTGACCGTGATTTCCGATAAAAATACGGTGGGGTATTACGATATGAATTCAAAAGTTTCACTACGGTAAGAGGAGTGGTTATGGCAAAGTTAAATTTAGAGTATTACAGCGGTGAAAACCATTATTCAGATGGAGATATTGAAGACGAAATTTTGAAAATTGCGAAGGAAGGAAAGAAGCTTTCTGAGCTGGGACAGGTGGAATTTCCCATTCTTTACCATCTGTCAGAGGTGCGTGAAAATATTCTGAACTGGTATCCCTTCCGAAAAGACGGGACATGCCTGGAAATCGGGAGCGGCTGCGGGGCGCTTACCGGGCTTCTCTGCGAGAGGGTAAGAAAGGTGACTTCTGTGGAACTGTCCAAACGGCGGGCAGACATTAATTTTGCCAGGAATCACGAAAAAGAAAATCTGGAAATTATGGTGGGAAATCAAAATGATATGGTTTTTCCTGAGAAATTTGATTACATTGTCCTGAATGGGGTGTTTGAGTACGCCATGAGTTTTACGGCGGGAGAGAAACCTTATAAGGACTTTTTGTCTTATATTGCGGGATTTCTGAAAGAGGATGGAATTCTGCTGATTGCCATCGAAAACCGTCTGGGACTGAAATACTTTGCAGGCGCCCCGGAGGATCATACAGATGCATATATGGATGGGCTGAAAGGATATCCCGGCAATAGGTCGGTGCGGACGTTTTCAAAAAGCGAGTGGGTGGAGCTAATGCATACCTGCGGGCTGAAGCATTACAAATTTTATTACCCATATCCGGACTATAAATTTCCATGCGAGGTATTTACGGACGAAACGCTGGTGAGCCAGAAATACGGCAGAAAAAATTGGAATTTTGCGGAAAACCGTTTTGAGCTTTTTCCGGAGCAGGAAATGGCGGAGACGTTTCGGAAAGAAGGCGTTATGGATAGGTTCGCCAATTCGTTCTTGATTGAGATGAGCAAACGGCCGATTCAGAGGGAAACAGAGGTTCTTTATGCAAAAATGAACCGCGACAGGGCGGATGCTTTTGCCATTGCCACAAAAATTGAGCGGGCAGGCGGCAGAATGAGGGTGACGAAAAGTGCGCTGACAGAACAGGCAAAGGCGCACCTGGAGAGGATGCATGGAAACGAGGAAAGAAAGGAAAGTTCCCTAAAGCTTCTGGAAGGTGCATATCAGCCGGGAAATCTCACATATCCGTACCTTACCGGAAACAGCCTGGGGTATGAGGCAAACATGGCGATTCAGAACCGCCAGCCGGGGCATGTGAAAAAACTGGTGCGTGAAGTATACGATTTCTGCGTTACAGACCGGACGGAGGTATCGGAGAAAGAGACGGAGGCGTTCTCAGCCGTTTTTGGAAGCCGGAAAGGGGCGGGGGATTATACGTATGTCTGCCCTGCAAACATTGATTTGATTCTGGATAATATTTTCCGGGACGGAGGGTCTGTGTCTGTGATAGATGGAGAGTGGACGTTTGATTTTCCGGTTCCGGCAGAGTTTATTATCTGGAGGACGATAAACGAGATTTATACCAATGCGGCGTGGTTTGAGGAGCAGCTTCCCAGAAAGGAATTTTTAAAAGAATATGGGATTGAAGAAGAGGACGCGGAATTATTCCACGCCTGGGCGGAGCATTTTGAAAAGGAATATGTAAAAGCCAACAGGCTGGCAGATTATGCGGTGCCGGAGGTGGGCGTGAACCTGGAGGAAATCCGGAGGCGGCGTATCCAAGAGGTGTGGATGGACAGTACGCTTTATGTGGACACGGGAAATGGATTTTCTGAGGAAGAGACGGTAAAAGTAAAGACAAAGCTTGCGGATGGAAAGCTGGAGCTTACGCTGCGGCTGCCTCAGGGGAAAAAGATCCGTGCGCTGCGATTTGACCCGTTGGAGGGAAGGCCGTGCGTCTGTGAGCTGTGCGCGGACGGGGCGTGTCTGATGCCTGTAAATGCGGCAGAGCAGAGAGATAGACGTGCGGTGTTCCTTACCACAGACCCGGCGTATCGCGTGGAAATCACAGGAGATTTGCCCCAGGTATTGAAGATATCCGGTGTGGTAGAGGTGAAGGATAAGGACTGGGCGCTGCAGGAGTATCAGAGGAGGAGTGGAAATACGGGGCGCCGATGGAAGTTTTGGAAGTAGAAACAATTCAAATAAAAATCTATCCTTTTGGCCAGTTTACTTTTTTGGTCTCAGTTATATATAATATTATAAAATTTAAGAAAAAGTAAAATTTTTAGGAAAAGAGGATAAACGTTTAAATGAAGAACGGAAATTTATGCAAAGGCAAACTGGAGATTCTGTGCTCAAAAATAATGCAGATAGGAGAAAAATTCGCTGTTTTTTCGCTTGTATTCTGTCTGTTTGCGTCAAATATGCCGTATGGAACAGCGTTGGAAGTACATGCGGAGGGGGGGATGCTTACAGAAAACGTGGAGATAGATGGCGTTGTCTATAAGGAAATTGAACCGGGAAAAATGCAGCTTGTGGAATGGAAAAATGAGATTCAGGTGAACGAAGAAATTAGAATCCCGGAAACTGTCACATATGGCGGGAAGGATTACACGGTAGCCTCAATTGGGGATTCTGTGTTTGCATATCAATATTTGGGGAAGGTTACGTTTCCGGATACGATTGAAAGCATTGGCCAGGAGGCGTTTAGAGCCTGTGGCACTCTGCAGATGGCAGAATTAACATTGCCTCCGAACTTAAAGGAAATTGGGAACAGCGCTTTCTGGTGTTCCCAGATAAAAGGAGAATTGGAAATACCGGATTCTGTATCTCGGATAGGGGATCAGGCTTTTCGTGAAACGCAGATATCCAGCGTGGTCATTTCAAATCCGAATATTGCTTATGGCAGTTCGGTGTTTGCTTACAACGCAAACCTGGCCAGTATACAATTACCGGAAGGGATGGCTTCCTTAGGAGGGGGGTATTTTCTTTGGGGCTGCAGGAGCCTTGCGCAAATTGATATACCGGAAAGCGTTACTTCTATACCGGAAGCAGCATTGAGAGAGTGTACCCAATTGACAGAGATTCAGATTCCGGTTTCGGTAAATAAGATTGGGTCTTCAGCGTTTTTCGGATGTACAGGCGTGAGAGAGATCGTGATACCGGAAGGAGTGACGGAAATACCCATATGGATGTTACGTAACTGCAGCGAAGAATTGTGCGTTACACTGCCGGACAGTATTACATTTATCCATAATGGGGCGTTTTGGGATACCAATGCGGAGAAGGAAAAATACAGTCAGTCGGTTACCGTTAAATGTACCAGTAGGGTAGTAGCGGCTCGCATGGCCGGCATTGGACATAAAAATATCCTGCTAAATGATGAGAGGTATGAGCAAGCGGCGTTTAATAAAGATGGATATACATATACGGTTACAGATAATGAAAACAAATATGTCCAATTGGACACATGGGAAGGAACACGGCCTTCTGGAGAAGTTACCATTCCGGAGACAATAGCATGGGAGGGAAATGAGTATACTGTTAAAACAATTGGAGAAAATGCATTTGAATGGTGTTCTGATATAACAAGAATAACGCTTCCGGATACGCTTGCCGGAATGGGGACGCGTGCTTTCTGGAACTGTAAAAAGCTTGAATCCATCAATCTGCCAGACGGCATAACACGCATTGAGCAGATGACATTTTATAACTGCCCGCTTTTGACGGACCTGACGCTTCCCGGGGAGTTGAAATACATTGGAGTTTATGCATTTGGAAAATGCGCAGGTTTGCAGAAAATTGTGATTCCGGGGAGCTGCAGCATTGATACAGGGGCGTTTGATAATTGTACTGGTATCACAGAGGTTACGCTGTGTGAAGGGATCGCAGAAATGGGGAGTAATATATTTTGCAATTGTACCAGTATAAAAGAAATCCGGTTGCCGGATTCCATGCGAAAAATCGGCGGCTATGCGTTTCAGGATTGTACGGAACTTGAGGAAATTACGCTAAATCGGGGCCTGACGGAGATTGGCGTCGGAATTTTCAAGGGATGCGGCAAGCTGACGGGGACAATGATTCTTCCGGATTCCGTCACAACAATCCGGCAGGATGCATTTGTAGACAGCAGCCTGTCAGGCATTCATGTGGGCAGCGGGCTGACAATCCTGGAAAGCGGGGCGTTTCCGGATACCATCCGGCTGACGACAAATAGTTTGGAGGTATGGAAACTGTTGTCTGAAAATACGAACCGTGAGAACGCGCCTGTGTTTGTATGGGATGGAACGTGCGATGTTCCCGACGGAATGTATGCATATGTGGAGGGGAGCATTGTTATTAACGGCAGCGCAACGATAGGGGAAGGAGCTGTTGTAACAATTATGCATGGCGCATCTCTGACAATAGACAACGGCGGCACGCTTACGAATAACGGCAGCATAGAAGGCGAGGGAGCCTTTACGGTAAACGGTCTGCTTATCGGAACCGGGACTTTGGGAGAAGGGATGCAGATGGCATTTCTCTTGACAGAAGATATGGTGGCAGACGTGGGAAACGCTGTTTATTGTGCAGAGCCTATCGTGCCGGAACCGGAAGTTTCCGTAATGATTGGCGAGAGGAAGACCACATTTGAAAAAGACGTAGATTTTACATATAGCTATGCGAACAACACGAATCCCGGCAGGGCAGACATTACGGTTACGCCGAAAGAGGGAGGGAAACTTATGGGCGAAGCCGTAACAAAGTATTTTATGATTGGGAAAGCCGAACAGGCAGCTCCCGCGGCATGTAACCTGACATTTACAGAAAATGAAGATAAACAGACATTCACGGCAACGATAGAGAGGACAGAGGGAGCGGAATACAGTTTTGACGGGGAGACATGGACAGATGGGAATACAAAAAGCGACTGCCAGCCGAATACGGCATATACGGCATATATACGGATGAAAGAAACGGATACGCATTTCGCCAGCGATGTTGTGAAGGCGACGTTGAAATCACCGGGATTAAAGGGGAATGAAGGAAATACGGGCGTAACAGAGAATCAGATGACAGCTCCGGAAATTTTAAAGCTAAAAGCTATTGCCGGAAGAAAAGGCATATCTGTACAGGTAACGGTAAAGCCTGTTGCGGGCGCGGAGCGATACGAGATTTACCGTATATCGGGAAAGAAAACCACATTGGTTAAAACGACATTGTCAGGGAAAACCCAAATCCAGGATGAAAAACCTGTACAGAGCGCGAAATATTATGCGGTAGCGGTAACAAAAGATGGCAGTGTGAAAAGCGCAGCCGGGACAGTAAAGGCAATCAGGCTTGCCAAAGGAACGAAGATAAAGAAGGTTTTGTCCACATCCAAAGGAATAAAAATCACATGGAAGAAAGGAAAAAGTGCCAAAAAATACGTGCTGTACCGTTCAGCAAAGAAAAATTCCGGTTATGTGAGAGTGAAAACCCTTGGAAAGAAGAAATTAAGTTATGTGGATAAGAAAGCAAAGAAAGGCAAAAAATACTATTATAGGATAGCCGTCATTACCAAATCGAATCCAAGTCCAATGAGCACGGCGTCGAAACGTGTGAAACGCAGATAAGGATATCCAACAGGATAAGATATAATGGATAAAAGAACTGCTGCTTTAACGGTTGAAAGGCCGTGAAGCGGCAGCTTTCTGTGTTTTAAATGAAAACTCCTGGCCGCTTGGCTGGTTTGTTTTTTGCTATTGTCGGGTACAATATTGCGAAATAGAATGATTAAAACGCCAGGTTTTGTGAAAAAAGGAGAGTTTTATGTCGAAGAATAAAAGAAAGCAGTTATCTATAGATGAACATTATGTACGTCCGCAGGCTTCATGGGAGCAGATGAAAGCTGCAAAAAATATCGGGCAGACCGTATATATCTATGGCGTGACGGGAACGGGAAAGACTTCTTTTGCGGTGGATTTCCTGGGCAGGAAAAGATATCAGTATGTTTCCGTATCTGATACCGGAATCGAGGAAATTGCCGCGATGGTATCGGAAAAGACAGAGTTACAGACAACTCTTGTGATAGATGATTTACATCTGCTGGAAACATGGGAGGAACGAAGTCTCTACGGGCAGTTAATAGAGGAGCTGAGCGTCAGAAAAGATGTCTGGCTGATATTGATATCAAGGGCTTCGATACCGAAATGGCTAAAGTCTGTCCATATCCGTCATTTTTTCGTGACGATAGGGGAAGAACAGTTATTTTTGACAGAGAAGGAGCAGGAAATATATTTAGAAAAATGGGAAGTGTACCCAACGGAAGCTGCCAGTAAAAGGATTCGGGAGCTGGGGCATGGGCATCCCCTTTATCTCCAGATTGCAGCCATGAGGCTTAAGGGCATTCCAAAGTTTGAAAGAACAGAAGACAAGGAAGAAGCAGAGCTTCACGAAATTGAAGAATCCAGAAAAGATATCTGGGATTATTTTGAGGTACATGTGTATGACCAGTGGAACGTGGAACTGCAGGAGTTTTTGGAGTCAATATCTATTGTAGAACAATTTGATCTGCGGACGGCGCAGCAGATTACAAAGAAAAAGAACGCGGGAAGACTGCTTGTGCAGGCGCTGGAGATGGGAAATTTCCTGATAGAAGAAAGTGAAAACGAACAGAGCGTATATGAGATGAGAATTCCTATGAAATATTCTATGCGCAGGAGGCTTTTTGCAAAATATTCACAGGATTATATTGGAGAGCTGTATTACAGCGCGGGAAACAGCTACGAGATGGAAGGGAATATCATGGAAGCGCTTAAGATGTATGAAACGTGCCATAACGAAGAGGGGATTTCGCGGATACTGATTGAAAATATGAGAAGGAATCCGGCGTCCGGAAATTATTTTGAACTAAGGCATTATTATCTTACGCTTCCGGAGGAAAAGATAAAAACGAGCGTGGAGCTGATGGCGGGTATGAGTATGCTGCAGTCCATTCTTTTAAATGAAGAGGAAAGCGAACGCTGGTATCAGGAACTCCTTAATTATGCGAAAGAAAAGTCAGGGGGAATAAAAAGAGCGATAGAAGCCAAAATTTTATATCTGGATATCGGTTTGCCGCACAGGGGAATTATTCACTTAACAGATATTTTTAAACATGCGGGAATATTTTTAACAGAGAGAAAAACGGTTTTGCCGGAATTTTCCGTTACCAGCAATCTGCCTTCAATGATGAACGGAGGAAAAGATTTTTGTGAATGGAGTAGGAAAGATAAAGAGCTGGCAAAAACAATGGGAAAGATTGTACCATTTGTACTTGGGAAGTATGGGAAGGGTCTGGTAGCTCTTGCCCTTGCAGAGAGTTTCTTTGAAAAAGGCGGGGATGATTACGAAGTGGCGTCTTTGGCAGGAAAAGGAAGGATGCAGGCGGAGAGCGGCGGGAAGACAGAGCAGGTCTTTGTGGCCGTGGGAATTTTGACACAGCTATCCATTTTAAACAATCATATGGGGGACGCATGGGATATGCTGGAAAGTTTCCGGAAAGTGGCAGAGAAGGAAGCGCCAAAACTTCTGCCGAATATCAGCGCTATGTCAGTAAGGATGGACTTATATATGGGAAGAATTGGAGAAATATGCCAATGGCTGAAAGAAGCGCCGGATGAGAACGCAGAGTTCAACGTGATGGATCGTTACCGTTATTTGACAAAAATACGGATATATCTGGCGGTCGGGTGGAAAGAAAAAGCGCTTCTGTTGTTGGAAAAGATGCGCTATTATGCAGAAAAAATGCGTAGAACTTATGTAGAGATAGAAGTCATGATACTGTCGGCTATCACTCGATACCGCATGGGAATGAACGGATGGCGGGAGATTTTGCAGGAAGCAGTGGCAAAGGCGGAGGATTATCATTTTGTACGGATTCTTACAAGGGAGGGCGCGGCGCTCCTGAAACTTTTGAAAGCAGATACGGTTATATGGCGGGATCAGGCATTTAAAAAGCAGGTTCTAAAGGAATGTACACAGATGGCAGAATTTTATCCGGCATACTTAAAAGAAAAGCAGGAGGGAAATGTGCTCCTGACAGATAAGGCGTTAAAAATCCTGCGGCTGCAGGCAGAGGGTTTGTCCGTAGAAAAAATTGCGGAGCAGCTTGGATTGTCCAAAGCGGGAGTAAAGTATTACAATCAGGAAACATATAAAAAATTAAAGGTGAACAACAAGGCCGCCGCAGTGGCGGAGGCGAAGAACCGAAGACTTTTATACTAGACAAATGCCACGCTTGCGACGGAAATGGGGGGATAATTCTTGATATTATGCCAGAGAAACGGTATAATGGGCAATATAATGACAGGAGAGGTGATTGTGATAGCAGGGAGGTGCACATGAACAAGAACAAAGACGCCATTGACATCGTGATTCCGGTGTACAATGGCTATGAGGATATACAGCTATGTATGGACAGCATTCGCAGACATACGGATTTGGGGAAACACAGGGTTCTCCTGATTAATGACTGCAGCCCGGACGAACGCATCCGTCCCTGGCTGGACGCGCAGGCGGGGGAAAACGTGGTGGTTCTGCACAATGAGAAGAACCAGGGATTTTCCGCGAATGTAAATAAGGGGATGCTGTATTCCGATAGAGATGTGATTCTGCTAAATTCGGATACCATTGTCACGAAAGGCTGGGTGGAGAAGATTCAGGCGTGCGCCTACCTGTCCAGGCGGAACGCTACCGTAACGCCGCTCTCGAATAGTGCGACGCTCTGTTCCGTGCCTGTCTTCTGCCGGGACAACCCGGTGCCGGAAAATGTGACGGTTGACGAATATGCGGCGCTGATTGAGCGGTGCAGCCTGCGCCGTTATCCGAGGATTACGGTGGCGGTGGGCTTCTGTATGTATATCAAGCGCAAGGTGATTGAGGAAGTGGGGCTGTTTGATGCGGAAACGTTCGGGCGGGGTTATGGGGAGGAAAATGATTTCTGCAACCGCTGTGAGCAGATGGGTTACCGCCATGTGATGTGTGACGATACGTTTATTTACCATAAAGGTACGGCTTCTTTTGATACGGCGGAAAAGCAGGCGCTGTGCGACGCCCATAATGCCATTTTGGAGGAGCGTTACCCGGTGCAGATGAGGAAGAACCACCTCTATTGCATGGAAAACCCGGACCAGGAGATTCGCGACAATATTGAAATGTACCGGAAGCTGTTTAACGGACATAAAAATATCCTTTATCTTCTGCATCTGGACTTTCAGACGGATGCATTTAATAATATCGGGGGGACGCAGCTCCATGTGAGGGATTTGATGACGGCGCTGCGGAAGGAGTACAATGTTTTTGTAGCTGCCAGGGATTTGGACTGCCTGCGGGTGACTGCATACACGGAAACCGAGGAGATTTCCCTGAAATTCCACATCGGTGAGCCGGAGGATTTCCCGGTCTTTTATGATGAGACGCTGGCGAAGGTGTTTGAAGAGGTGCTCCGGGCATTTTCGATTGATTTGGTGCATGTGCATCATACGCAGGATTTGTCGCTGGATATTTATGAGACGGCGGCGGGGCTTGACATTCCAATCGTTGCTACGCTTCATGACTACTACTACGCGTGCCCTACGGTAAAGCTGCTGAATGGGGAGGGGAAATTTTGTCCGAATCAAGGTGAGAAGGATTGTGTGGAGTGCCTGCGGCAGACCTGCGGTTTTGCTGCGCAGATTTCGTATATGGAAAAGTGGCAGAGGGAGAATGAAAGGGCGCTGAACCTGTGTGAGAGGATTATTTTTCCGTCAGAAAGTGCGAAAAGTGTGGTTACAGCGATTTTCCCATCTTTGATGGGGAAGTCCCTTGTGATTTCCCACGGTTCGGATTTGGTTAAAAATGAAAAGAGCTCTCTGGTACTGCATGGAGAGATCGAGAAATCGAAGCGTGTGAAAACTCATCTCGACCAGGTGCCGGGTACGAAACGGGGCTTTAACTATGTAACGGGTTGGGCGTATTTTGACAGTGCAGACAATAAGGAAGTGAAGCTTTATCTGGAAGTAGCAGATGCGTCAGGGCGTGTGTTTACCGTGCCATTACAGAAAAAAGCAAGGCCGGACGTGGTAAACAGTACCGGGCAGCCGGGTGTACTCTGGTGTGGCATCCATACCGTATTTTCTATACCGGATATGGCAGAAGGGAAGTGTAAGCTGCGTCTGGTTCTGGAGCATCGGGGGTGCTATTTTACAGACGGAAAGGTGTACGGCGGAAACTATCGGGCGGAGCAGGGTGAGCCTGGCAGAATGAACGTGGCGTTTATCGGCGGTATGGTTCCGGCAAAAGGCAGCCGCCTGGTGTATGAGCTTCTCCAGAAGGAGACCGCAGAGATTAACTGGTTTATCATGGGAGCTATTGGTGATGACTGCCTAAATCGGCTTGAAGAAAGACCGTACACATATTTCAGCAATGTATATGAAAAAGATGATATCTTTGAGCTTTTGAAAAGTAGTAAAATTGACGTTATCTGTATTATGCCTACCTGGGCAGAAACCTTTTGCTATACTGTGTCTGAGGCGTGGCTGTGCGGCATTCCGGTGGTAGGTGCAGATATCGGCGCGGTGGGGGAGCGTATCCGGGAGACAGGAGCGGGATGGACGGTAGACGTAAATACGAAACCGGAAGAACTTCTTAAACTTCTGCATCACATCCGGAAGCACCCGGAGGAACTGGAGGAGAAGCGGAAGAACGTCAAAAAACTTCGAATAAAACCTATCGGTGAAATGTGCCGGGAATATGAAGAATTTTACAGGGGAATTTTGGAGCGGCATCCTGTCGTTCATACAGATGAAGGAATAGATTTTGACTTTATTTTCCAGGGACTGGCGCTGGCGAATCCTCATGTAAGAGGGAAAGGCAATGTGGCCTCTCTGAATATGCTGAGGGAGGAAAATAAACGGCTTACGGCATCTATGGAGATGCTGAAAGGAACGACCTCCTACAAAATCGCACGGAAGATTTCAGACGCGGATATTCCGTTTAAAGAGACTCTGAAAAAAATCATAAAAAGATAGAAAAACGTATCATAGGGCAGATAAGAGTGAAAGCTTTTATCTGTCTTTTTTGCGGCTATTTTTGTGAAATAAGGGACCGTTAAGTTGTTTTCTAAGGAAAGGCTGATTAAGTGTGAGAAATTTAAGAAAAAATAAAGAATCCTCTAAGACACATTTAAAACATGATTTATATGATATCAGCAAGGAATACATAACGATTCAGAGAGGCATAGAGGAAGGAGAGGTTGGGATGAAAAGGAAGAAATTTTTGGCGGCAATGATTTCAGCAGCATTGTTGCTTTCGGCGTGTCAGAGTATACCCCGGGGAGGGGCGGAGGATATGTCAGAGATTGTCCGGGAATCCGGGAAGGGAAAAACAGCAGAACAGGACGGAGATACTCTGGTGTGGAGGATTGCGTGTGCCGGCGGCTTTTCGGAGGAGGAAGCAGGTGAAGTGTGCGCCGGGTGGCAAAATGAAGTGAACGCTGTGCTGCGGGATAAGGGCGCGGGCTACTCTGTAAGGATAGAAGCATTTGGAGGAGAGAGCGAGGGGGCTGAGGAAGCCGTGCAGACGGCAGATGAGCTGGAAAATCTGAAAAAATCGGGAGCTCAGACGGATTTAATCAGTCTGACGCCGGCTATGCTGTACTATCCGGAATTGAAGGGATACCACCTGGTTTATCCTGCATGTGCCGGAAAGGGATTGCTGATGCCTTTAGATGAGCTGCTAAAGGGAGAAAAAGGCGGGGAGCTGCGAGAAGTGATTCCTTCAAAGGATTTGGAGAGAGCAAAGATTGACGGGACAACGTATGGCGTATCTACCGTTCTTCCTGTCACCGGGGCGGCGCTGTATTCAAAGGAGCAGATGAAAAAATATGATGTCACGGCAGAGGAACTGAAAGGAAGCGTGTTTGATAAAGAGAGCCTGCTTATGAAAATCCGTGATTTATCAGGGGAGGCGCCTTATGGAATCCATTCGGGGGATGTCAGGCAAGAGCTGGGTCTGTGGATTTTGGAACCGACAGAAAATGTAGCGCTTAACAGGGAAGGGACTTTTGTAAATGTTACAGAGACAGATGAATTTAAGGAATATCTGGAAAGGCTGGTGGATTGGAACAAGAAAGGTCTTGTGGAAGTGCTTGGGAAGCCGGAAAATAATAGGCAGAAAATGAAATTTGTACAAAATAGCGGGATGAATTATGCAAAAGAACCTTATGAGACGACTATGGATGTGTCTGTAGGATATCAGGAGGAGAAGGGGGCATCTGTACTGGTAGTTCCTGATGAGACGAGGCCGCTTTTGCAGCCTTACTGGGGGGATTATAAACTATGTATTGCATCCTGGACAGAAAACAGGGAAAAAGCAGAGGATTTTCTGGTGCGCCTGATGACGGATGCGGATATCGCAAACAGCATTCAGTATGGAAAAGAAGGGAAGGATTATACATTAGATGGAGATATCGTGCAGATGAAACCACAGGTAAATATCATGCAGTCTTACTTTGGATACGAGTACACGAATCAGATGATTACGCATTCTACGACAGTGATGGCAGCAGATAAGCTGAAATATACAGAAGCTTTCCATAAATCTTACGGGAAAGAAATACCTGATGGATTCCGCTTTGATCCGGCGCCGGTGCTGGAACAGATTGTGGCAACAAATTTGGTATTTGATGGCGTGGATGGGACAGAAACGGCAAGAAAGATTATGGATCTGGAAATAGATGATGTGGAACAGGTAATTGCTTCGATTACCGAAGAACTGAAGCAGGCAGGGATTGATGAAGTGACAGCGGAGGCGAACCGCCAGCTGGAGGCGTGGAGAGCTGGAAACAGTTGATGTGATGGAATATATGGAGGGCAAAAGGATGAAAAAAGGAATGGTTTTCGTGTATGGGATATTTATGTTCCTGCTTGCAGGATGTGCGCAGGATTCGGTAGTTGATGTGTCCGGAAAAACGGACGGGGAGTTCCGTGTTTATCAGACGCTTTGTATGGCTGTGGATACCGGAGATGGATTTTACTATTCAGATAATGAAGGATTTTTAAAATATTTTGATTATCAGGCGAAAAAAGAGTCGCTTGTATGCAATAAGCCAAATTGCAGGCATGATAGCTGGTCGGAGTCCATGCCGCAGGAGGAACGGTGCGATGCATATGTATGGACGTCAAGAGGATTTGTGACGGGAGGAAAGCTGTATCTTCTGGAAGAAGGTTTTTGGGAGGATGGGGCAGGAACGAAGCTGCGGATTGTAGAATCTGATTTGGACCGTACAGGACAAAGGGAGATTCAGACGCTGGACGGCGGTATGGTGACAGATTTTGCGGTAAAAGACAAAATTCTGTATGTGTCAGTTGGACAAAGTGAAATGATGGAAATGGAAGGGGGAGGCTGGCAAAACAGCGCCAAGTGCAGGAATAAGCTTTATCGGGTCGATTTGGCGGAGGGCTTAGCAGAAGTGTTAGTGGAGAAAGAGGGATTTAACAGTGATATTGGAATTATGGGGGCAGAGGGAGATATGCTGTACCTGGATTTCAACTATTTTGAGAAGGAATTTGACGGAACGAATTTTGAAGAAGCAAAACTTCATCAGGAGTACTATGCGTATTCCCTGGAAACAAAGAGCATGGCAAAGATTTTACAGGGAAAGTCCCTGTTACCTGGTACAGGGACAGCCATAACGGACGGAAAATTCTATGGGTGTATGGCGTCCGGGGGGAAAACTGCCGAAGAACAAAACGCATCTGATTTGAAAAAGATTGACCTGGATACAGGAGAGGAAGAGCTTATTGCCCATGCAAAAAATCTTCATATGATGGAAAGCTGCGCGCTTTATGAAAAGACAGGGGAAATGGGCGGCTTTGTGTATGATTTTGGGCAGGGAAAGGAAATCGCTGCTTCTGCAATGAAGCTGGATAACCTGTATCCTTACTGCCAGGCGGGAGACTATCTGTATGCAGCCCTGTATGATGAAAAGAGCCAGAAATACGTCACAGGATTTCTTGCCCTTGAGAGTCTGGCAGAGGGAGAAGGCGGATTTATTTCAGTGGGAAATTAACGCCGGAAAGATATGTGTACAGATGCATATGTGCAGTTTGCGGGAAGAAAAACAAGGGAGGCGGTCATATGATTTTGGAAATTCAGAATCTGACAAAGAGCTATGGAAAGCATATGGCTTTAAATCAGGTGAGCCTGAGCCTAACACCGGGAGTGTATGCGCTTCTGGGACCAAATGGGGCCGGGAAAAGTACCTTGATGAACCTGATTGCCGGGAATATCCGGCAGGACTACGGAAAAATCTGTTACGATGGGAAAACGACGGAAGCGCTGGGGAGGGAATTCCGCAGGATCCTTGGGTTTATGCCTCAGCAGCAGGGGCTTTATGAAAATTTTACAGCATATCGATTTCTATCTTACATGGCGTCTTTAAAAGGCATGAGCCGGGCAAAAGCAGCAAAAGAAATCGAGTGGGCGCTGGAGATGGTGCATTTGGCAGACAATCGGAATCAGAGATTAGGGGCATTTTCCGGGGGGATGAAGCAGCGCGTTCTGATGGCGCAGGCAATCATGAATGATCCTGAAATTTTGATTCTTGACGAGCCGACGGCGGGGCTTGACCCGAAAGAGCGTATCCGCATCCGAAATATTATCTCGGAAATTGCAATGGATAAGATTGTAATTTTTGCGACTCATGTGGTTTCTGACATAGAACAAATCGCAAAGGAAGCGGTTATGCTAAAAGCGGGGAAAATCGCGGCGGTGAATACACCGGAAGCGCTGTGCGATATGTTGGAGGGAAAAGTGTTTGAAGCAGAGATGAGCCAGGGGGAGCTGGAACGCCTGGAGAATCAGCTCCTGATACGGAATCTTGTGAAGCGGGATGGAAGGCTTATTGTAAGGTTTTTGTCGGAGACGCCTTTGGTGGGAGTCTATAGCAGCGCTGTCCGGGCAGATTTAGAGGATGTGTATCTTTACTATTTTGCAAATGGAAAGGGGGCGATGGCATGAGAGGTTTTTTCAGGGAAATACAGAAAACACTGCTGCGCCTGCCTGGTATGGGAGTCATATTCGCGGCTTTGCTGTTGAATGTCTGCCTGCTTTCGACAAAGGTTCCTTATGAGATGATAGAAACAGATGCGCTGAAAAAGGCAAATGCATATATGAGTGTGCTGCCGAGGGGAAAGTTGTGGGAATTTCCGGACAGGTACGAGAAAGCGTTGGAGACGGGCGGATGGAACCGGGGCCTGCTGTTTTCAGAAAATATGGATTCGGAATATTTTTTGATACGGGAGATGAAGAGACGCATTTTGCAGATTAAGGGATATCCGGAATACTTGAGGAACATCCAGGAACGGGCAGGACAACAGGAAATTTCTATTTTTCAGGATACGTCAGAATATACCAGGCGGAATCTGCAGGCGGCGGCACGGGCATTTGCGCCGCTGATTGGCAGACAGCTTTCGTTTGTGAACAGTGATACGTTTTTAAATGCTACAGAATCTGCGGTGACGGATGTTCTGGTACTGGGCGTGCTCTTTTATCTGATGGTTTCCATGGTTGTTTATGAGAAGGAACACGGGTTGTTTCGGATTCTGCGCGCAACAGCAGACGGACGTGGGGCGCTGATTCGCGCGAAGCTTCTGGCAGGGGCGTTTAGTGGAATATTGCTTACGCTGCTGTTCTGGGGAGTGAACCTGGTGATAGCTGTGTGGCGGTATGGAGCGCTCAATTTATCTGCGCCGCTTCAGGCAGTTTATGGATATGACGGTTCATGTCTGAATATGAGTATCGGACAGTATCTGGCGCTGTTTTTTCTTTCTAAAATAGCAGTATATACGGTGCTTGGCTTTCTTGTATTGCTGCTGGGGATAAAAGCCAGGAATACCATGAAGATTTACATAGGCATATTTCTTGCAGCGGGGATTTCCATGACGTGCTATGCGGCGGGGGCGTATTCGGGGATTCATATTCTACACTATATGAACCTGCAGTTTTTGGTGGAAGTCGTGTCTGCTTACCGGTTTTATTTCAATCTGAATTTTTTCGGATATCCTGTCCCAATTATCTGGTTGTTTTGGGGCAGCATTATTTGTATGGGAGGAGTTCTATGGTTCCTGAACTGGAGGGTATTTACCGGAAAGCATTTTGCAGCAGATATTAAACGGGGGTGGAAACGCAGGGAAGGAAAGCAGAGGCGTCCAAATGTAAGTTTATTTTCTCATGAGCTGTATAAGTTTCTGATTTCCGGTCAAGGATGGGTAATCCTGTGCCTGCTGGTGGTTCTTCAGGGATGGATGTATGTCCAGAAAAGTACACGGGTGTATGGAGACGAATACTATTATAAGCAGTATATGGAGCGTATGGCAGGGCGGCTCGACCAGGAGAAGGTGCGGTTTTTGTGGGAGGAACAGAAGAATTTCAAAGAAAGTGAGAAGCTTCTGGCAAAGAAGCAGAAAGAATATGAAAAGAAAAAGATATCAGAAGCGGAGCTGAATGCGGTGATGCAGCTTGTTTCCAGAAAGCTTGAGCCAAAAGCAGCGTTCCAGAGAGTTCTTAGCAGAGCAGAGTTTGCAGAACGGCATGGTACGCCTATGGTGTATGAGGGAGGTTATCTGGAGCTGTTTGGATATGGAAGTTCAGGGGATCAAGAGGATATGCAGCAGGCGGGGATGATGGTGGCAGCGCTGATTCTATTGCTGGTCCCGTACTGTGCGGGAGAATATTCGCAGGGAATGATGAAACTGGTGGAGACGCAGTACTATGGAAGGAGAAGAACTTTGTGGGTAAAAGGGACAATCGGGCTGTTGGCGTGCATTGTGGTGTGCCTTATCGTGTATGTTCCAAAGCTCATTTATATTGGAGAGGTGTATGGATATGCCGGAATCCTGGAAAATGCGGATGCAATCCCGCTTCTGGCAAACGGTTTCCTGGACGGGCCGCTGTGGGCATATCTGTTGACAGTGTATGGGCTGCGGTTCCTTGCGGCAGCCGTGACTGCCGCACTTATCCTGGCTGTATCCGTCAACCGCAAAAATACAGCCCAGGCAGTGTCTTTGATGATGGCGGCGTTGGCGCTGCCTCTGGGACTTCATATACTGGGGATCCGTTTGGCGGATTACATTTCACTGAATATGTTTTACTCCGTCAATCAAATGCTGAACCAGCGGACGCCGGGACTGTTAATTTTGGGAATCTGCATGCTGCTGCTTCTTTTGGAAGGCGCGGCGCTTTACCTGGCAGAAACCATGGGGAGAGAGGGCTGAGAGTACAAGGAAGATGCTCCAGCCGAGCAGGCTCAGCAGGATGCCCGTCTGCAGGCCGGGCGCCTGGTATTCCAGACGGATTTCATGGTTTCCGGCAGTCAGGCCGAGAGCCATGAATCCGTAATCAGCCCGATGGATTTTTGCAGTTTTTCCATCTATATAAGCGTTCCATCCGTCCTCATAAGGGATGCTTACCATCAGCGTCCCATCTACAGAGGTGTTTACATTACCTTCCACCAGCGTATCTTTCGCAGGCGCAGGAAACTCTATTTCGGCTCCTGTATGCCCTGTCCGGATGGAAGGAGCGCCGTAGAAATGTATTTTGCTGATTTTTCCATTGATAGCTCCGGCAGTGGAGGAAATGCGGATTGTTCTGCAGGTTCGGTTTGGAATACGGAGCCGTACATGAACTTTTTTCTTGTCCTCCGTAGCGGAGATATAGCGGCAGCAGGAATTGTTTAAAGTCACGGCGGCCACAGCAGGAGAATCGAAGGTGATGGTAAAGTCTGCGTAAATACGTTCATAACTTTCCAGTTTTTCCTTGTCAATGGGAATCGTCAGTTCTTCCGTGCCGGCAAAATGCTGTCCCTTAATCGTATATTTTACTTTTTTCAGTTCATAATCTTTCAGGACGGCAGCATCACCGCAGCCGGAATCCTCTACAATCAGATAGTCTGTAAGAAAAGAATCCATATCAATAGAAGAAGTATTCCGCGAAATTTTATCTTCAGAAATAATCTTCGTGTAAAATTTTCCGATAGAACCGGTATTCTGGTTTTGGTATACATACAGGTTTCCAAATTGCTTTTTCAGGGAAAATCCATCCACATCCAGGGCAGGGTTTTTAGAGAGCAGGTACTTGATATTTACCAGGGAAGCAAGCTCTGCATCGTAGACGGTCTGGCGGTAACTGAACATGGACGGGGATAAGCGTTCCAGACCCGGCCACAGTTTCTTGATAAACCGTGCCACATACCTGTTTGGTGCGGAATTGTAAGTGCTCACGCCGAAATAGTTCTGTGCCAGCGCGTCCATACAGTAACTTCCGGCATCGTAATCTTTTTCTACGCGGTAGAAGGTCTCGTCATTTTCACGAAGATAGTCAAGCGCTTCGGTCATATCCGCCCCATAGAGCTGTTCAAAATATTCGGCGTCGCTTTTTTGCAGAGTATTCCGATTATTGTAAGCATGGTAGCTGTCGTAAATCATATTGACAATAACCAGCATAAGCAGCAGCGCAGGAGCAAGGAAAGACGGAAGTGCAAAGCGTTTCTGCCAGCCAAGGAGCAGTACGGCAATCATCAGGAATCCCAGGAGACAGATGAAGAGGGGAGATGCCTGCACTGCTTCCGGAGCTGTCAGAAAAAGAACGGCAAAAAGCGCCGCCGAGACGGCAAGCCCCGGGAAGTTAATTTTCCTTTTTGAAAAAATCTGTTCGAGAGAAAAGGCCATGAGCAGCGCGGCAAAAGGCATAAATACAAACGTGTGCCTGGAAAAGGCGCGGACAAAGGCGTTAAATACCATGCTTCCTGCCTGGATAAAAATAAAAAAGCAGGAGAGAGCTACTGCAAGGTACTGGGCGGCTTTCTGTTTCTTGGAAGCATCCTGCCTGTGGATTGTAAACAAGTACTGGAAAAACAAGATGACAAACAAGATGCCGATAAACAGCACAGGCGCTTCGTAGTAATTCACATCGCCCACATAATTGTCAGAAATCCCACACAAATTTGAAGAAAACAGGCGGTAGAAAGCCGTGGAATAAAAGGCGTCCCCAAAAGGTTTCATGTTGCCTAAAAATCGTTCAATCAGAGACAGGCTGGCGTCCATCCGTGAAGAAATATTTGTCAGGTAAAGCATGGAAGGCAGGAAAACTGCCATCATCATCAAAAGCCCCAGCAGAATAGAACCACAATTCATAAGGAAAAGTTTTATGCGCACCTTAAAACTTTCTTCCATAGAAAAAATGCGGAACAGGAGATACAGGCCCAGGGCAAGCAGCGTCATATATGCCATGTACACACTGCTTAAAACAGAAATACTTACGGCGAGCGCCAGCAAAAAGCTGAACTGTTTCCGCCTGACAGCCCGCTCAGCCAGCAAGAGCAGAAGCGGCAGCAGGATAACAAACAGGCCAAACTGGTAATGCTGTCCCCAGACCAGAAGATATCCGTTAAAACCATAGAGGTATGCTCCAATCACGCGTGTTCTTGCGGAGAATTTAAATTCGCCTAAGAAAAAGAACATCACCGTAGCGGCAAGGAAAATCTGCAGAATCTCGAAATAAACCATCAGCATGGGCAGATGGGCGGGGCCTGTCACTGTACCTGCCAGATAGAGCAGGAACAGAAGGGGATGGAACAGGTTCAGGGCATACATGCTGGTGCCGAAACCATTCGTAAAATCCCATAGAGAAAGATTGCCGTCCCGCAGGGAATTGATAATCGAATTGTAATGCATCAGATACTGCTGCAGCGTATCTGAACCTACATCTTTAAATACGGCAAGCTCATCGCCAAAGATAAACCGCCGGAAAATTACCAGACAGCTGAGCAGAATCAGAAGCCACAGAAAGAAAAGGGCTTTGGTGGGTGCGCTGAGTTTTTTCATCTTGACCTCCTTGTGACAAACCGCAATTTGATACTGAATAGTTTGTATTTATGGAGAGTATAGCATGTTGTCACTTGACATGCAATTTGAATTTGACTATGATAAGGACAGCAGATAAATAGAAGTTGCTGTGAACGGAGCGAACAGTGACGATACGTAGAAAAGAGAATATATTTTCATGAAGTTTATAGATAAAGTCACAAATTATTATAAAGAACACGGTGCGAAGGGCGTGGCGTGGCGGGTGATGGAGAAGCTGACAGGTATCCGCCCGGGAGCTATTTCTTATTCGAAATGGATAGCGCAGAATACTCCGGATGAGCGGGAGCTTGCACGGCAGGGGGATGAGCAGTTTCCGTATATGCCTGTGTTTAGCATAGTAGTTCCTTTGTTCCGCACGAAGGCGGCGTATCTCGGGGAACTGATTGAGTCTGTCAGGAGCCAAAGTTACGGTGCGTGGGAGCTGTGCCTGTCTGACGGAAGCGGGGCAGATTCGCCGCTGACCGGGATTCTGGAGGAATACTGCCGTATGGATGGGAGAATCCGTGTTGTCCGTGCAGAGAAGCCGCTGGGGATTTCGGAAAATACGAATGCAGCTATACGGATGGCAAGGGGGGATTATCTGGTTTTTGCCGACCATGATGATATCCTGGCTCCGGATGCGCTGTATGAGTGTGCGCATAGAATCTATGAGGATGGCGTCTATGACGTGCTGTATTCTGACGAAGATAAGATTTCCATGGACGGGAAAAAACGGTTTGACCCACAGTTTAAGACGGATTTTAATCCGGATTTGCTCAGAAGCATGAACTACATCTGCCATTTGCTTGTGGTACGGCGGGAATTTGCCTGCCAGGTGGGATTTTTGGACGGCTCGTATGATGGCGCTCAGGATTATGATTTTATCCTGCGGTGTGCGGAATCTACGGAGAAAATCGCTCATATTCCGAAGGTTTTGTACCATTGGCGGTGTCATGGGGACTCTACGGCTGTGAATCAGGAGAGCAAGCTTTATGCTTTTGAGGCGGGGGGG
>Ga0137308_100210_pt1 | contig 109999 bp, 81 predicted proteins | sample Inofrocosms_June_FD_97181 | JGI IMG/M metagenome (GOLD analysis project Ga0137308, IMG submission 97181) | Mouse cecal microbial communities from Vienna, Austria - N-Acetylneuraminic and N-Acetylglucosamine D2O microcosms_June | ecosystem: Host-associated > Mammals > Digestive system > Large... | reverse complement strand
CACCACGGATGAAGTCTACCAGAACTGGTACAAGAGCGTGTACCTGCCGGATGCGGCGTCAGGCGGCACTTCCGGCGGTGACACAGAAAATGGCGGCGGCACGGACACGGAAGGGGAGGGATAACCTATGAGCATGAAACAGAATATCGAGATTGACGGGAAGCAGGTGCCTTTCAAGGCATCCGCGGCTATCCCGCGTATTTACCGGATGAAGTTCCACCGGGATATTTATAAAGACCTGCGTTCCTTGGAGAAATCCATCGGTGACGGGGACGAGGAGAGTTCCAACTTAGATTTGTTTTCGTTGGAGATGTTCGAGAACATCGCCTATGTGATGGCGAAACACGCAGACCCGGATATCCCGGACAGCCCGGAGGAATGGCTGGATGAATTCAACACCTTCTCCATCTACCAGGTGCTGCCCAAGCTGATACAGCTTTGGGGGCTGAACGTGCAGACGGATGTCCAGTCTAAAAAAAACTTCGCCCGACTGACCGGGAAATGACAACGCCGCTGTTCCTGCTCCGGTGCGTACAGCTTGGGCTTTCCATCCGCGACCTTGACCTGCTTACCATCGGGATGGTCAACGATATGTTCGCGGAGAGCAGGAATGACGAATATAAGGGCTATAAGGAAATCGCCACCCAGGAGGATTTCGACCGCTTTTAGGCGGCGTCCCCCCTGGGCATATTTTTGCATTTTAACAGGAAGGGGTGTCCGCCGTGGCGAACAGAATCAAGGGTATCACTGTTGAGATTGGCGGGGATACCACCAAGTTACAGACCGCATTAAAGGGAGTCAATTCCTCCATCCGGGATACGCAGTCGCAGCTACGGGATGTGGAGAAGCTCTTAAAATTAGATCCCGGCAACACGGAGCTGCTGGCACAGAAGCACAGGCTTTTGGGCGAGGCGGTGGCGGGGACGAAGGAAAAGCTGGAGACCCTAAAGACCGCCGCAGAGCAGGCAAACACGGCCCTTGCCAATGGGGAAATCTCACAGGACCAGTACGATGCCCTCCAGAGGGAGATCATCGAAACGGAAAACAATCTGCGTGACCTGGAGCGGCAGGCAGGGCAGTCCGCTGTGGCATTACAGAAAATCGCCGCCACGGGTGAAAAGCTGAAGACTGTCGGGGATAACATTTCCTCCGCCGGGCAGAAGCTGCTCCCCGTCACGGCAGGCGTGACTGCCCTCGGCACGGCGGCGGTCAGCACGGCGGCAAACTTTGAAAGCTCCATGTCGCAGGTGCAGGCAACGATGGGAATCACGAAGGATGCCATGTCCACGGTCAACGGCGAGAGCGTCAACACGATGGATACGCTTTCCGCACTGGCAAAGAAGATGGGCAGCGAGACAGCATTCTCCGCAAGCGAGTGTGCGGAGGCTTTGAACTACCTCGCCCTTGCCGGGTACGACACGCAGCAGATGTGCGACACGCTGCCCACTGTCTTAAACCTTGCGGCGGCCGGCGGCATCGACCTTGCAGCGGCATCGGACATGGTGACGGACGCCATGTCCGCCCTGGGCATGGGCGTGGATGAGGCGGGGACGATGGTTGACCAGATGGCGAAGACCGCCTCCACCACCAACACATCTGTGGCGCAGCTTGGCGAGGGCATCCTCACCATCGGTGCGACTGCCAAGACCGTGAAAGGCGGCACGGCGGAGCTGAACACGGCCCTCGGCATCCTCGCCAACAACGGCATCAAGGGCGCGGAGGGCGGTACACACTTAAGGAACGTCATCCTTTCCCTGCAGAACCCCACCGACAAGGCGGCTGCCTGTATGGAGCAGCTTGGCCTGGATGTTTACGATTCCGAGGGGAATATGCGCTCCTTAAACGACATCCTGGGTGACCTGAACATGAGCATGGACGGCATGACGGCGGCGGAGAAGTCCAATATCATCGGGCAGATTTTCAACAAGACCGACCTGTCCTCCGTGAACGCCCTGCTTGCCAATACAGGGACTACCTGGGATGACCTGCAGCAGTCCATCATCGACAGCGGCGGCGCGGCGCAGCAGATGGCGGACACACAGCTTGACAACCTGCAGGGGCAGATCACTATTTTAAAGTCAGCCTTAGAGGGGCTGGCTATTTCTTTTGGGGAGCTTCTGCTGCCCGCCATCAAAATGATTGTCGGATGGGTGCAGAAGTTCGTGGACTGGCTGAACGGCATGGACGAGGGGACGAAGAAAGTCATAACCACGGTCGCATTACTGGCGGCTGCTCTGGGCCCCGTGCTGATTGTCGTCGGGAAAGTGGTGTCTGCGGTCGGCACGATTATGACCATAGTGCCGAAGGTGGCGGGAGTGATTAACACAGTCAAGACCGCTTTTGCCGCCTTAAACACCACCATGCTTGCGAATCCGATTTTCCTCATCATAGCGGCAATCACGGCACTGGTGGCGGCGTTCATCTATCTGTGGAATACGAATGAGGATTTCCGGCAGTTCTGGATCAACCTCTGGGAGAATGTGAAAGAGGTCGCCATTGCCGTATGGGAGGCAATCAAAAACTTCTTTTCGGCGGCATGGGAAGCAATCTCGTCCACGGCACAGGCAGTTTGGAATGGGATAAAAGATTTCTTTTCCGGGCTGTGGGAAGGGATAAAGACCATCTTCAGCACAGTGGTGGAAGTGATAAAGACCATCATCACCACTTATTTCAATATTTACAAGACCATCATCACTACCGTCTTAAATGCAATAAAAACGGTATTCACGACTGTCTGGAACGGGATAAAAACCGTGGTCACGACAGTGGTGACGGCAGTCCAGACCTTTATCACTACGGCATGGAACGCCATCAAAAATACAGTCACGACCGTCCTGAATGCGATAAAGGCGGTCATCACCACGGTGTGGAATGCCATCAAGTCCACAGTTACTTCTGTCGTGAACGGGATTAAATCCACCATCACTTCTGTGTGGAATGGCATCAAATCCACGGTTTCAAGTGTGGTGAACAGCATTAAAAATACGGTCACTACGGTGTTCAACAATATCTGGAACGGCATCAAGAGCTGTATCGGGGCAGTGGGCGACGCCGTTAGCAGCGTGGCAAATAAGATTAAGTCCTTCCTGCATTTCTCCGTGCCGGACGAAGGGCCGCTGACCGATTACGAGAGCTGGATGCCGGACTTCATGAAGGGGCTGGCAAAGGGCATCGAGGACAGCAAGAGCATGGTGGCAAAGGCAGTGAACGGCGTGGCGGCGGATATGGTACTGAACCCTTCCGCAGCCGTGCAGGAGATTTCCGTGTCCGGGGACGGAACGGGCAGCTCCACGCAGGGCAGCTCCATCAACGGCCCACTGATCGAGGTGAAGGAAATGAACGTGAGGAGCGAGGAGGACATCCGCAAAATCTCACAGCAGCTTTACCGGCAGCTCCAGCAGGGGCGGCGGGCAAACGGATATTCGTAGGAAAGGGGTGGACAGATGGGTTTTTCTTTTGACGGCATTCAGTCAAAAAGCATGGGGATTGCAAGCCGTATGGCCACGGAGAACCGGGTGCCGGAATTAAAAAACCGCACCATTTCCATGGCGGGCAGGGACGGCCTGGTTGACCTGGGTGCGTCCCTTTCCGAACGGGTGATAGAAATATCCTGCTTCATCCCTCCAAAGCGGACGGCGGCGGAGCTGCTTGAGTGCAAGGATGAAATCGTAAGCTGGCTGAGTCCGGACAAAGGTGTGTGCGAACTGAAACTTGATACGGAGCCGGAGCGGGTGTACTATGCAAGGCTCCAGGAGGGCGTAACTTTTGAGCGGGTGGTGAGGCTGGCGGCGACATTTGACCTCACTTTTTTCTGCCCCGACCCCTTCGGCTATGCTGCGGAGGATGAGGTTTTTAACATTACGGCAGTGGGAAGCCACACGGTGAGGCGGAGGCTTGGGAATCTGTACTCCAATCCCGTCTACCGGCTGAAAGGCATCCTGGCATCCGGGGCAGGCAGATATATCAGCATCACCACGAATGGCATGGAACTGAAAATAGCCGATGCCACACTTTCGGGAAATGAAACACTGGTGGTTGACACAGCGAAAATGACGGCATGGGTGGAGGATGCAGAGGGGAATACGCTCCGCAATGCCCTGCCGTATATCAGCGAGCTGAACTTCCCCACGCTTGATGCAGGGCTGAACACGGTGGAGGTGGCGGCATCAAATGCCACCTTCACGGAACTTGAAATACAGGCAAAGAGCCGCTGGAGGTGATTTTTTATGGGTTTAAGGATGATTTTAAATAAACAGACGGATTTCACGGGCGAGTTTCCGGTGGAATATGCAAAGGACGGCTTATGGAGGTTCAATGAGAATGCTCCGGATGCGGACACAGAGCTTATCGATTCCTCCGGCAAAGGCAGGAAGATGTTTATTTCCGGCTGGTCGGGTACGAGCGCCGGTTTCCGCAACGGGCAGAAAGGGCGGCATTTCCGCATGAATATCACGAATCCTGCCACAGAGAAAACCTATCTGAAGGTAACGAATGACGGCTCCATTTTCCAGAGCCTTGGGGAGCGGATCGTTGTGGGCGGCTGGATGAACCCCACCACCTATTCCATCGGCAACACATACACGCCGATTTTTAACACGAGGCAGGGGCCGGGGCAGCCGATTTTCTATCTTTCCCTTATCCGGGGGAAACCGAGGATCATGCTCTATAATTCCTCCGGCACCCTGATACTGGATGAGTCGGTGACGCCGCCTTTTGCTTTTGCGAATAACGGGTGGTACTTCATTGCCTGCGTGATAGAGCCTGATAATAAAAAGGCACAGTATGTCATAGGAGACCGGGAAAGCGGGGCGGTGTGGGTTTCGGCGGCGCTCTCCTTTATGGGGGAGCTGAACCGCTCCTGCACGGCAGACCTCATCATGGGGATGCACGCCGGCTCCTACTGGTTTGCGGGAGGCTTTGATGACTGGTTCCTGGACTGCGATTCAGAACTGACCGCAGACGACCTTGCAGACTATTTCCGCGCCACAGCTTTTGCCAACGGCGGCGATACTGCGGGGGCGGTGGATGGTCTGGCAGAGCCAGGGTGCGTGACGCTCCGGAAAGCAAATGGCACCTATCCGGAAAGCGGCGTGCTTTATACCCGTGCCATAGAGTATGGCATTTCTGGTGCGGGCAAAGTGTCTGTTTCCAGTGAGTGTGTTCCCGGCGTGACAGACATTTCCCTTGTGGAGACATCCACGAGCAATGACCTCATTAGCTGGAGCGATTGGGCGGCGGTAGGTGCGGATGGGAAAATGCCGTCCCCTGCCCGCACATACATCCGTTTCCGGGTAACGCTCACGACAGCGGACACGGCAAGGACACCGAAGCTGACGGACATCCGGATTTATGACGTACCGAAATCCCCCTACGAGAAAATTGGCTATGCCCGCCCCGTGGTTTTGGATTCTAATGGCGCATGGGAGGCGGTTCTTGAAAACGCCTATGATATCATTGTGACGGGGGAGATCAATGGCGAGGATACGCTTAATTTCAAAATTCCCTTTGCCGATGCCAAGCGAAAATATATCGACAACGAGAAGAAAATCCAGATCGTGGATGACGTGTACATCATCCGCACGGTCACGGACAGCAAGGATGTCTCCGGCAATGCAGTGACAGGGGTGTACGCCGAAGCGGAATTTTACAACCTCGCCTATTCTGTCCGGAAGGAAGAGAAAGCCTTTGACGCGGAGACGGCGGATGCAGCCATGGCCTACGCGCTTTCCGGTACGGAATGGAACGTCGGCACGGTCACGGTCACCACGAAGCGTACATGGACTTCCACGGAGAAAAACGCCCTGTCTATTTTAAGGGCGGTGGCAGACCTCCACGGCGGCGACCTGGTCTTTGACTGCCCGAACCGGCTGGTGCATCTCCTGATTCTGAACGGGAAGGACAGCGGCGCGCTGTTCATGTATGGGAAGAACATGAAGGACATCGAGCGGACAGTGGATACCACGGGGCTTGTCACGAGGCTTTATGCGGTCGGTGCGGACGGCATGACCTTTGCCAGCATCAACGGCGGGAAGCCGTATGTGGAGGATTTCACCTATTCCAAAGAGGTTCGTGTTTCCACCCTGGACTGCTCAGCCTTCACGAATCCCTACCAGATGCTGGAGTTTACGAGGATGCGACTTGCGGATTACTGCAAGCCGACCGTCTCCTATGTGCTGAATGCCATGGATTTATCTGTGCTGACGGGGTATGAGCATGAGGCGTGGGAGCTTGGGGATTATGTGCGGGTGGAGGATAAGGACCTGGGGCTTTCAGTCACCACGAGGATTGTAAGAAGGGAATACAACCTGCAGGAGCCATGGAACACGGTGCTGGAGCTTTCCACGGTACTTAAGAACCTGGGCAGCTCCACGAGCAAGTGGGACAATGCCGCCGATTCCTTAGAGGGCGTCAGCGTGGTGTCCAGCGAGGACATCGCGGAGCTGGTGCCGTTCAACCTCCTCCGGAATTCCCGCGCCGATGACGGGCTTGCCTACTGGGTGTCCTCCGGCTTTGAGGCGGACGGGGAAAACGGGGCGAGCGGCACGGCTTCTTTTAAGGCGGAGGGTGTGGCGGGAATGACCAAGAGCCTGTCGCAGACGGTGTATCCTGCCAACCGGGACAGCTATACGATTTCGGCGCAGATTGCGTCCGAGAATTTGAAGAAACTGAGCGGCAACTCGCAGGTCGGCATTGAGATCGTGCTGGAATACGAGGACGGCAGCACGGAATCAAGGTTCATTGACCTTTACTGACGGGAGGGATTTGTGTGGCATATTTTTCAAGGACAACAGCAAAGATTACCCCGGAAAACTTCTCATCCGGAAGGCTGAAATCCGTCACCGTCCGCATCTGTATCACAGACTGCACGGGGGATTTCTACATCACGGACATTCTCCTGCAGGGAGGGCCGGTGGCAATTGGATGGGTGGGGCATCCCTCGGAACTGAGGTGGACGCTGGATGGCTGAGTTTGTCCGGCTTGCGGAAGTGGTCAATAAAAAGAAGGATATGCGCATCATGAGCGTGACGGTGATCCCCACCATTGCCGACTGCTCCGGGCGCATCTGGTTTACCGACATCCAACTGCAGGAAGGCTCCGCGTTAAGCGGCTATGCTCCGCACACAGAAACCTGTCTGAAAAAATCGGGAAATGCTCCCGTGTGGTTCAACGGCGTGGTGCGCTCGGAGGAGACGGTCATCCTTTTCAACATGGGGAAAACTTCTGCGCCGCTGGATATCCACATCTACCCGAAATCCGATATGGCGGCGGGGACGGTATGGCTCGCCCAGGGCGTGGGCGGCCAGAGGGCGGTGTTCCCGGAGGCTGTGAAAGCGGAGGATGATATCGCACTGCTTGCCTCCGCACGGGAATGCACGAAGAACGGGGCTCCGGCAAAGAAGGAAGGATTCTACCAGTACAGCGCCGCATGGGATTCCAAGCATAAGGTGGTTCTGGAAAGCGGGAAAACAGCAAGGCTGTTATTTACGGTGCAGGAGATGCAGGGCGGGGATGAAATGTTATAATTAAATTCTATGGGTAATTGAAAAAAAGGCAGTTTCAAGTTATACTATTCGGAGGTGGTAAGAGGATAAATTCAAGGAGGTCATTTTATGGTTTGGGAAGTTGAAATGGAAGTAGGAGATCATATTCGTTCATGGAGCGATCAGCAGATAAAAACAGAATTTGATGGTGTGAATATTTCAATAGACATCAAAGATAGAAAATGCAACATGGTTTTAGAAGGGGAATCAGAAACTGTCTCAAAGGCATTTTATCTTGTATGGGAAGTATTATTTTTGTATGATGGGTATTTTTTCGAGCCACTGCGTTTAATAATTGATGGGGAAGAAAAAAGTGTAGACAGTTTAACTAAGGTTGCATTTTATAAGTCTGGACATAATTGGATTTCATCAGCAATATTGTTGGGGCGAGCGGAACGGAACCTTTCAGAAAATATCTTGAAGTCTTTTGATAAGATGAGAAATGAAGGAAAAAAGGATGAGAAAATGACAAAATCAGTTGTAAATGCTTTTTTCTATCTTCATTCAGATGGGTACGAGAAAATTAATGAAGGGCATCGTCTTTCTCTTTACTTGAACCTTTGTGATGGATTTGTTAATAATACATTCAAAGAAACGAATAATTTAAAATCCAATTTTGAACGGATTATAAAAAAGGCACTGAATACTGATAAAATTTTATATGGTCTTAAGCTGATGGGGATGGAAAGAGAAGATTTTTGCTATGTCTTGGCGCAGGAAAGAATAGAGGTGGATCATTATATTTATAAAAAGGACAGTCTTGCAACGTTTGTATTTAAATCTGAAGAGGATGCAAAATATTATATAAGTTGGTATTTTACTTATGTTGTGGAAGTGGCACTTAGAATTTCTTTTCTCAATTATATAGGTGTGGAGGTGGAAGATGATTATAAAGATCATGCTATAAACACAATAAATGATTGGGTTATTTTTGAAAATGACTTTGATGCAGATTGTGTTACTCCGTATTACCAACATGAACAGTTTTTGCGAAGGCTCAAACAGAAACATGAAAAAGAAAACCAATAGTGGAGTTACGACTTTCTGTAAAGTAAGAATTGGTTTTGAGTTTTAGGAAATACGAGACAAGAAATGGGCTTTTAAGTGCGTAATGGATTGAAAATATCATTATTTTTAACAATAATGATATTTTATTTGAAGCACAAATAATTTTAAAAGGAGACAAGAAAATGCTTTATTTTCATTTGAATATGACTAATTTTATCGACCCTATGATTAATGGAGAAGAAAATAACATAGGAATTATAGAAACCTTCTTTTTTAATGAGGTATTCTCTTCCTTATCAGATGCAAAAGCATATACTGGTAGCTGGTCAGAAGATCCTCCTTTTACTGATGTTGCGGTGCTTAAAGGTAAAAAATGGTTATTAACTTCTGTGGATGATGAAAGCGTTAAAGCAACAATCGACGATATACTTGCACTAATGGAGAAAGCACATTCCATTAAGATTCCGCATATTGGGAAATCACTTAATGATATGAGGCTTCATTATGATTTTGTAATTAACATTTCCAATAAAAAAGCAAATTTAGCGTGGATGGATTATATGGCAGAAAATAATTTGCAATATATTGAGGAGTCGGTTGGAAATCGCAATATGACTTTATCTGAAAAAATAGATTTTCTGTCCACTGAATTGTTAAATATTAAAAGTAAAGGAAATCAGTTAACAATTGTTGATCCATATATTTTTCCTGAAAAACATGATGCAGATTATGAAGATTTATTTTTAGGGGTTATAAAAAAAGCAGAAGTATCAAGTGTAAAGGTAATTACAGATTTGTCAAAATATGAAACAAATATACGTCAGACTATTGAAGCAAAAATGCCAGTACCAATGACTGTTTATAATTCTCGTAATTTGCACGATCGCTGGTGGATAATTGAAAGTGAAAAAACAGTCATTATATGTGGTTCGTCTTTGAATGGAATTGGCAAAGGAAAACTTGCAACTATTACACCATTACCTAAGAGTGATGCCGAAAAAATTATTAATGATATCAGTACCATATCGAAAAAAATATTATGAAAATGCTATAATTTTATGCAAAAAAGCGTCTGAATCCCAGGCGCTTTTTATGCTATTTTTTAAGGAGGGACTGTTAATGGACACACTCAAGGGAAAGCAGATCATGGTATGGACGTTCATGGGCAACACGAGGATGTACCAGGCGCTCCGGGACTACGGCGACCGCATCAGCCAGATCGGGCTGTTTTCTTTCAAGGTCCGGGCGACCGGGGAAATCTACGAGAGCGGCGTTTCCATTGCGGAAGGCTCCACCATGCGGACGTATATCCGGAAGTGGCCGCATATAAAATGGCTGCTGACCGTGGCGAATGACGGCACGAACAGCATCTTCAAGGCGCTGCGGGAAAACACGGACGGGGCGCAGGATAAGTTCCTTTCGGAGCTTGTGCGGATCATGGAGAAATACCCGTGGTGTGACGGTGTGGACATCGATTTGGAGAAAGGGGACGATTACTCCACGGCGGCGAAGTCGACCGCCATGTTCCGCAATATTTACAACACTGTGAAGAATTATAACTCCACAAAATTGATGAACATCTGCCTGCCGGGGATGGACAGCATTAACGGTTCCGTGGGCGGCGAGAACTGGTGCGTCTACGGCGACCTGAACAATTACTGCGACACGGCCTCCATCATGAGCTACGGCATGGCGTGGGCGGGCAGCGCGCCGGGGCCGGTTTCCCCACGTTCCTGGCTGGAGGGCATCTATGATTACGCCGTAAAGGTCATGAATCCGGATAAGGTGTTTTTGGGGATGCCTGCCTACGGGTGGAACTGGCGGATACACGATACGCCAAAGAACATGGGCGTGACCTACCGGGGGACTTCCAACACCTACTATGCGGCGCAGCTCTGGATGAAGGGCGGCTACAATTTCACGGATGATAAGCCTCCGCAGCCGTTCATCCCCATCGTGGCCTATTGGGACGACTACGACAAGGTGCCGTGGGCGCTCCCTCATGTGTACGACTACATGGAGGGGCGGGATGCGGTTTCCCATGATTACCCGCTGCTTTCCGGCACATACAACCGCAGGCATTACCTTACCGCCTACGGCAAGGAGCAGAGGACAGAATTTGAAAATATCCTTGTTGACCGGAGCGGCGGGAACCCGGACAGCTATTCCGGCATTGTGGCCGTTTCGGAGGGCATGGTGACGATGGGGGATAATGGCTCCGCCACTTACAGTTTTACGGTATCTTCGGCAGGGATTTATGATATTGCTGTGCGCCTTTGTTTCCCCTTCTGGGATAAAAATGGGATATACATTTCCATTGACGGGAGCAGGAAGCATTTCACGGAAAGCCGCCTGTGGTGGCCGTACTGGAGGACTACCTTCTGGATTTCCCTTGCAGAAAACATACAGCTTTCCGCAGGGGCGCATACCATCACGGTCTCGGTGGGCGTGAAGGGCGTGCAGTTTTACGGCTTCCGTGTGTGCCAGTCCTTTTCTGAAGAACCGAGCGCTGGCTCCGCCACCTACACGCTTGCGCCGCGGAAATTCAAGGATGTGGACGGGAACATGGCACAGCCGGACAGGGGCTTCAAGCTGACGCTGGAGATGCTCCGCAGGAAGCCGGACTCGGCGCTCATCTGGTATGAGGACTTCCGGGACGAGAACCCCCTGCCGGAAACCTACTGGACAACGCTTTCCGGCAAGTGGCAGGTGTGGCGGGAGGGCTATGAGAACCGGCCGTATTCCCAGCTTGAGGGGAGCGGGCAGCTTGCATGGAAGTACAGCGGATTCAAGGAGCTGCACCTGCGGGCAAGGCTGGCGTTCCCGGCAGACGGAAGCGGCAAGGCGGGGGTATTCTGCGGGGATGTGTTCTGCTGCTTAAATATTGATACGCAGAGGGTGGAGCTTTACAAGGGCTCCACGCTGCTTGGCAGCTACAGCCAGACCATCAGCCGGACACCTAACGCTGACCTCAGAGGGAATCCTGCCATGTACACGGTGGAGATGCGCATCCGTGGGAACCGGGTGCGGGTGTATTCCGGCGCTTCCTATACGCTGCGGTTCACGGCGGCAATCAGCGGTTTTTCCGGCGGCTATGCCGGATATCGCTCGGATAAGCGAACCGTCTGCGAACTGATGAGGCTTGGGGACGCATGGACCTATGAGCCGTATGAACGGTTCGATGTGCGGATGCCGGATGGCGGTTTTAAGTCCTTCGGCCGGATCAGCAGGAGCAATGCCACATGGGATGAGGAATTCCAGGTGTTCACGCTGACTGCCGATGTGGAGGAAAGCTCTACCCGCAGCGAGGACATTTCCATGGATTATGATTTTTTCCATTCGGATTTGATGGAACTGTCCTGTGGGAACAATTACACAGCAGAAGTCATACCGAAGGACATCAACATCTGGATTTCCCGTCTGTTCCTTGGGGATGCGGACGGCTTCTCCATCCTCTATTACCAGGACGTGGACTCCCTCGTTTATTGGGCGAACCAGGCGGCGTACCGCTGGAAGCTGCGGGGGATGTGTATGTGGTCGCTTGGGCAGGAGGACATGAGGCTGTGGGAGTGGCTGCCGAAGCAGATATAAAATACACAATTTTCTCCACGGATGTTTGTGCAGCTTATGCCCCGGATTGACTTGATAAAATGTGCATTCAGAGCGAATATGTGTACTACCGAAAGGAAAAAAACAAAAAACGGAGGAAAACACAATGACAAGATTTGAAAGGGAAATAAGCGGCAGCCTTGGGGAGTTCTGGAAGAAAAACGCAGAGGAGGAAGTAAGGAAAGCGGTGGCACAGGCAGACACGCAGGCGACAGTCGATGCGGACGGCGCAATCAAATGGACCGGCAACGGGCGGTACCTGATGGACGATTTCTGCGAAAAGCTGGAATACGCAGGCTACGCTTTTGACAGGGAGGCAACGGCAAGGAAACGGGATGCACAGAATGAGGAGAGCCTTGCACAGTACCGCAGGAACGACAGGGGGCTTTCCGGGGAGGCGCTTGCGGAGGCAGGGGCGGCATTCGGGGAAGGGGCAACGGTGGTGAACGTGCTGACCGGAAGGAAAACAAGGCTTTAATTCAAAACAGAATATTTTAAGGAAACTGGCGGATGTCCACAGCGGGCAGCCGCTTTTTTCATACACAAAAATCTTTTAAAGGAGGGTTTCACTATGAAGGAATTCTGGAACACGATTCAACTCATTTTCACTGCCATCGGAGGGTGGCTTGGCTGGTTCCTCGGCGGCTGTGACGGCCTGCTGTATGCGCTCATCGCATTTGTGGTGGTGGACTACATCACGGGCGTGATGTGCGCCGCTGCGGATAAGAAGCTGTCAAGCGAGGTAGGATTTAAGGGCATCGCAAAGAAGGTGCTGATCTTCCTGCTTGTGGGGATTGCAAATATCCTTGATGTGCAGGTCATCGGCACGGGGAGCGTCCTGCGGACGGCAATCATCTTTTTCTATATCTCCAACGAGGGCGTGAGCCTTTTGGAGAATGCCGGACACCTTGGGCTTCCCATCCCGGAAAAGCTGAAGGAGATTTTAGAGCAGCTCCATGACAGGGCAGAGGACGGGAAGGGGGACGAATGACTATGAAACTGGTGGAGAGCATCCTGACAAGGAACCCCTGCTATACGGCGGGGCGGAAGATCACGGTCAAGGGGCTGATGCTCCATTCCGTGGGCTGCCCGCAGCCGAAAGCGGCCGTGTTCATCAATTCGTGGAACAGCCCGTCACACGACAGTTCCTGCGTCCACGGCTTCATTGACGGCAACGATGGCACGGTGTACCAGACATTGCCGTGGAACCACAGAGGATGGCACTGCGGAAGCGGGAACAAGGGGAGCGGGAACAATACCCATATCGGGGTGGAGATGTGCGAGCCTGCGTGTATCAGATACACGGCAGGCTCAAACTTTACCTGTTCCGACATGGCCACGGCAAAGGCAGTGGCAAAACGCACCTATGAGGCGGCGGTGGAGCTGTTCACCATGCTCTGTAAGAAATACGGTCTGAATCCATTGGAGGACGGCGTCATCATCAGCCACAGGGAAGGCCACAGCCGGGGCATTGCCAGCAACCACGGCGACCCGGAGCATTTGTGGGCGCAGCTTGGAACAGGGTACACGATGGACGGATTCCGTAAAGCGGTCAGGGCGGCAATGGGCGGCGCATCCTTCGGAACGAATGGATACACAAAAATCATGGGGGATGCCGTGGCGACTGCGGAGCAGATGAAGGCATATCTCAAAGCGAAGAATCCGAACGTGGCGCAGTCTGTCCTTGACATGGTTCCGCTGTATATTTCCGAGGGCAGGGCGGAGGGAGTACGGGGCGACATCGCCTTTGCGCAGTCCTGCCTTGAGACGGGGAACTTCACTTTTTCCGGCTCTGCGGTCACGCTTTCCCAGAATAATTTCTGCGGCATGGGCGTGACTTCCAATGGTATGAAGGGGAATTCCTTTGACACGCCGCAGCTCGGCATCCGGGCGCAGGTGCAGCATTTAAAAGCCTACGCCTCCACGGACGCACTGAAAAACGCCTGCATCGACCCGCGTTTCAAGTATGTCACGAGGGGCTGTGCGGAGTATGTGGAGTGGCTTGGGCAGAAGGAGAATCCGGACGGGAAAGGATGGGCGGCAGGAGCCGGTTATGGGGAGAAAATCCTCTCCATCCTGAAAGGCATCCTCGGTATGGCAGGCAGCACATCCAAGCCTGCTCCTGCAGAGACCGAAATCTGGTACCGCGTCCGGAAGTCGTGGGCGGACGCTTCCTCGCAGAAAGGGGCGTTCAAGTCGCTGGAGAATGCAAAGAAATGTGCGGATGAGAATCCGGGGCATAGTGTGTTTGGTGTGAATGGTGTAAACATCTATACACCGAAAACAACATCTTTCTCCCCGTATCTGGTGCGGGTATCCATCCCCGACCTTAACATCCGGAAAGGCCCCGGCACTGACCATGCAAAGACCGGGAAATATACGGGAACCGGCACCTTCACGATTGTGGAGGAGGCAGATGGAAAAGGAGCGTCCAAGTGGGGGCTTTTGAAATCCTACAAGGGCAAACGCAACGGATGGGTGAGCCTGGATTTTGCAGAAAGAGTGTAAAAACGTGTAAGTTATAATGGACAGCCTGCAGAGCATAGTTTGTTCTGTGGGCTGTTTTTTTTATTTTTATACCCCCTCAAAACGGCCTCCAAATCTCCGTATAGTGAGGAGGTGCTGACAGTGACAGATGAACAGAAAGAAAAGATCATCCGTTTCCGCAGCATGGGGCGCGGCTATGCAGACATAGGGAAGGAGCTTGGCATTTCCAAGGATACCGTCAAGAGCTTCTGCCGCAGGAACAGCCTCACCTCTGCGGACATCCTGGTAACAGACGATAAGGACAGATGCCGCGAATGCGGCGTGGAGATAAAGCAGCGGCCGAAGATGAAAAAGCAGGTGTTCTGCTGCAAAGCCTGCAGGGAAAAATGGTGGACGGAACATCCGGAGCGGATCAGGCAGAAAGCGGTCTATGAATTTACCTGTGCGAAATGCGGGAAGGCGTTCACTGCCTATGGGAATAAGAAACGGAAATACTGCTCCCATGAATGCTACATAGCCGACCGGTTCGGAGGTGGCGGGAATGGATGAGAAAGAATTTGAAGCGGAAAAGCTGTATTACATTTCCATGTCCATCGCTAAATCCATGCTCGAAAAAGGCATCATCGACGAGGAAGTATTAGCCATAATTGATACAAAACTTCTGGAAAAATACCGCCCGATTTCGGGTACATTACTGGCCGGAAAACCCTTGCTATAAAGCCGGTTCAGAGTGATATATGGTAAAGGCAGAAAGAAACTGCCTGGAAGGAAGTGATAAAATGGCTAAAGTAAACAGGATAGAGCCGAAAATACCGGCTTTGAAAAAGCGGCAAAAGGTGGCGGCTTATGCCCGCGTTTCCATGGAGACGGACCGCCTTGCCCATTCTCTTTCCGCACAGGTAAGCTACTACAATGATCTGATACAGGCGAACCCGGAGTGGGAATTTGCCGGGGTGTACGCAGATTTTGGGATCAGCGGCACCGGGACGGCAAAGCGTGAGGAATTCAACCGCCTCATTGCGGACTGCGAGGCGGGGAAGATCAACATTGTCCTGACCAAAAGCATATCAAGGTTTGCGAGGAACACGGTTGACCTGCTCTCCACGGTCCGGCATCTGAAGGAGATCGGCGTGGAGGTGCGGTTTGAAAAGGAGAATATCCATTCCTTTTCCGGCGACGGGGAGCTGATGCTCTCCATCCTTGCGTCCTTCGCACAGGAGGAGGTGCGGTCGCTTTCGGAGAATTCCAAGTGGGGCATCCGCAAAACCTACCAGAACGGCACGGACGGCGTGAGGAACAAGAAAGTCCTCGGATACCGTTACGACGGTGAAAAATATGTGGTAAAAGAGGACGAGGCAGAAACCGTGAGGTTTATATTTGAACAGACCGCCGCAGGCGTGGCGGCATCGGATATCCTTGCAGAACTAAAAAAGCGAGGGGCAAAGTCCTGGCGGGGATATGATTTCACTTACAGCCATCTGAACACCATTTTGAAAAACGAGATTTACATTGGTGACAGGCGGCTGCAGAAATGCTATGTGGCAGACCCCATCAAGCATAACAAGGTGAAGAACAGGGGCGAGCTGCCGCAGTATTACATTTCAGACTGCCATGAACCGATCATTGACAGGGAGATTTTTGCAAAAGTTCAGGAAATCCTGAAAGAACGGGCGGAGGCCGTGCCGACCTACCCATTTACAGGGAAGATAAAATGCGGGGTATGCGGGCATCCGTTTACGAGGAAGAAGGGCAGAGTCAGGGGAAAAACTTATATCCACTGGATATGCAGAGGCAAAAAAGAAGTGGGAATGACCTGCTCCAGCGTGAACTTCGGGGAAGAGGAACTGGAGGCGGTTTCGGCACAGGTTCTTGGGATGGACCGTTTTGACGGGGAAGCATTCGAAAAACAGGTCAGGGAGGTTACCGTCCTGAAAGACGGCAACCTGCAGTTCCGCTTTTCCGATGGCGGCACAAAGGTCTGGAAGAACCTGCGGCTGCACCAGGCATGGCACGAGGCAACGGTTACGGACTGCTTCCAGGGGAAAATCCGGTGCGCCATCTGCGGGAACACCTACCACAGGGTGAATTCCGGCGGGAGATGGGTGTACTGGTACTGCATCGGCAAGAAACGGAGCAATGTGGAATGCCACAATGTGAATTATGCAGATTTCAAACTGCGGCGCATTTCCGCAAGCATCCTCGGACTGGAGGAATTTGACGAAGCGGAATTTGAAAGGCAGATAGAGGAAATCGTGGCGCTGGAGGACGGCAGCCTGGAATACCACTTTCGGGAAGGGAGGACGCAGAGATGGCAAAAAATGTGACAACGATACCGGCCACACGCAACCGCTTCACGGCGGACCCGATCAGCAGCCGGAAAAAGCGGAAGGTGGCAGGCTATGCCCGTGTCAGCACCGACATGGAAGACCAGCAGACCAGCTACGCCGCCCAATGCGATTATTATACATCCTACATACAGAGCCGGGAGGATTGGGAATTTGTCGGGCTGTATTCGGATGAAGGCATCAGTGCAACTTCCACACGGCACCGCGAGGGATTCAACAAAATGGTGGAAGATGCCCTGGACGGAAAAATTGACCTTATCATCACCAAGAGCGTTTCGAGGTTTGCGAGGAACACGGTGGACAGCCTTTCCACCATCCGCAGGCTGAAGGACAACGGCACGGAGTGTTATTTTGAAAAAGAAAACATCTGGACATTCGATTCCAAAGGCGAGCTGCTGATCACCATCATGTCCTCGCTGGCGCAGGAGGAAAGCCGGAGCATTTCGGAAAACTGCACCTGGGGCATGAGGAAGCGGTTCGCAGACGGCAAGGTCACGGTGCCATTCGGAAGGTTCCTCGGCTATGACCGGGGCGAGGACGGGAACCTTGTCGTCAACGAGGAACAGGCGAAAATCGTGCGGGAAATCTACGGGCTTTTCCTGCAGGGCAGGTCGCCATACCAGATAGCCAAAATCCTGACGGAAAAAGGCATCCCCACGCCGGGCGGCAAAAAGGTATGGGGCAAGGCGGTTGTAGAATCCATCCTCACAAACGAGAAATACAAAGGCGATGCGCTCCTGCAGAAGGTTTATACGGTGGATTTCCTCTCCAAAAAGAAAAAAGTGAATGAGGGCGAAGTACCGCAGTATTATGTGGAGGGAAACCACGAAGCCATCATACCGCCCGCCGTTTTCGACAACGTGCAGGTGCTGATGCAGTCACGGGGAAAAGGGAACGGTCGGAATAGCTGCGTGAGTATTTTCTCCAGCAAAATTCGCTGCGGGGACTGCGGGAGCTGGTACGGTTCCAAGGTCTGGCATTCCAACGATAAATACCGGAAGGTGGTCTGGCAGTGCAACCACAAATTTGACGGTGGGGAGAAATGTACCACGCCGCATCTGGATGAGGAAACTATCCGGCAGCTTTTCATAAAGGCGCTGAATACTATTAACCGGGAGAAGACCCGCATCCTTGCAGGCTTTGAGGAAATCAGGGACACGGCATTTGAAACAGGGGAACTGGAGGCGGAGGAACGGCAGTTTAACGGGGAGATGAACGTGGCGGCAGAACTGATACAGAAATGCATCGGGGAAAACGCCCGCGTTGCACAGAACCAGGGCGAATATGCCAAACGCTACGATGCACTGGTAGGGCGGTTTGAAACGGCGAAAGCGCGGCTGGAGGAAGTGCAGGCAGCCATCACGGAGAAACAGGCACAGCGGAAAATGATGGAGAACTTCATGGAGGTGCTGCGGGGACTGCCAGAGCAGGTGGATTACTTTGACGAGGGCGCATGGTATGCCATGGTGGATTTTGTGACGGTCTATGGCAAGGAGGATGTGCGGTTCACCTTTAAGAACGGGATGGAGATTCCAGTAAAAACCAAATAGGAAATACAGATTGCACTTCACGGGAATGTGGAGTGTTTTCTTATTTTAAAGGCGTTTTTTACATTTGAACCCCCTTTGGAGGCAAAATAAAAAAGTATAGGGAAAATAAAATTGTATCAAAATGGGCTATTAGATAGATAACGGATTTCCGGGGACTAATTTCAACCGGCCGGGAGTGCAAAGGCTTCTGGAAGATGCCAGAAATGAGAAGTTTGACTGTGTGGTGGTAAAGGATTTTTCACGTTTTGGCAGGGATTATATGGAAGTGGGTTCTTATCTGGAGCAGATATTCCCCTTTTTGGGAATCCGGTTTATTTCTATTAACGACCATTACGACAGCGGCAGTTCCCAGGGAAATACCACCGATTTGGATGTGAATTTCAAAAATCTGCTCTATGACTTGTATAGCAAGGATTTATCGCAGAAAGTAAAAACTTCACTGCGGGCAAGAAAGGAGGGTGGGCAGTATGTGAGCGGCAACGCCCCGTTTGGTTATGAAAAAGCTCTGAATGACAGGCATATGCTTATTATCTGCGAGGACGAGGCGGCGGTTGTCAGGGAGATTTTTGCCCTTGCCCTGCAAGGGATGACTTCCTCACAGACAGCGAAGAAGTTAAATTTAGAAAATGTGCCTACACCGGTGGAGTTTAAGATAAGGAAAGGAAAAACTTCAAGGAAACCAAAGGGGGATAAGTTTTACTGGAGCAGCAGTACCGTATGCAGTATTTTACGCAACCCGGTGTATGCCGGGGATGTGGAGTATGGCAAGACAGAGAGGGAACAGGTGGGAGGCCGCAATGTCCTGAAAGCAAGGGCAGAGTGGAAGATGATAAGAAACCACCATGCACCTATCATTGCCAGGGAGGATTTTGAGGAAGTCCAGAAAAGCAGGGGAGAAAGTTCCCAAAAAGTCAGGAAAAGCAGACACCCATTGATTGGCAGGGCAGTGTGTGGATGCTGCAAACGCAACTTGAGTGTAAAAATGGGACTTAATCCTTATTTTACCTGCCATAACCGGTATGTGACAGGCTTGGAAGGATGTGTCAGCAAAGTGAATGTGATGTTTTTGGAACAGGCCGTATTGTTCCGGTTGGAGGAATATCTGGAAAGCCAGAACCTTGCAGCAGAGGCATCCCAAAGACGCCGGGATGATTTGGCAGGTAAACGTGATGAACTGCTGTTGGATTTGAGGCAGGCAGAACGGGAGTATGACAGACTGAAACAACAGCATTATGAGAGGTACCAGTTATATTCTCTTGGAGAGCAGACAAAGTTTAAGTCCCTTCATACAGAGATGGAGAAACAGCAGAAAGTTATCTGCGGTTTGCAGGGGCAGGTCATTCAGGTGGAGGAACAGATTGCTATGGCGGAGCCGGAGAAATTTGTTCCAGAGGATGATGTCTTGTTGACATCGGAGACAATGGAGCAGTATATTGATAGTATAGTGGTTTCTAATGAAGAAGAAATAGAAATCAGATGGAAAGAACTGTAATCTGATTTTGCAATGATTTAACATGACGGATGGGATTTTGTAGCAATTATCTGACAGCAGGTATGCAAAAAGGCGTGTGTTTATTTTAGAAAGCCGCTAAAACAGGGAAGTTTATAAATAAAAAAGTTAAAAAACTTTTCTGCAACTACTTGACATAAGAGGGCATAGATTACCTGCATCCAGGATTCCGTAATGATAATGGCACTACCAGGATTTTATATTTATGGGACCAGAGTGCAACTGGAGAGGCTTCTTATGGCAGGATACCTGCTGGTTATACACAAGGGGCAGAGTACAGTAAGGAGGATATAGATGAAGCACTTGCACAGCCAGACAGGGCAGCAAGCCTTAAGATTGTACCAGTTACTGACAGAGGCAGCGGACATGGTACTGCTGTGGCAGGTGTGGCAGCAGGCAACGGGGCAGCTTCACCAGGAAGGAGATACAGGGGTGTTGCACCAGAAAGCGGTCTTATAATAGTAAAACTTGGTAAACAAGGAAGTTCATTTGCACTTACAACAGAGATTATAGAAGCTGTAGATTATACAATAAGAAAAGCAATTTCATTAAATATGCCAGTAGCAATTAATCTTAGTTTTGGTAATAATGATGGTCCACATGATGGTAATTCCCTTTTTGAAAATTATATAACAGATATAAAAGGTATATGGAAAAATGTAGTAGTAGTAGCGGCTGGCAATGAAGGTGACGCAAGACACCATGCATATCTAAAACTTGGTAACCGTCTTAACCAGTCTGTTGCTGTTGCCATTGCTGAAAGTGAAAGAAATGTATTATTACAGATATGGAAACATTACCAGGATAGTTTCAGGGTTAATTTAATTGCGCCTGATGGAAGCAGGCTGGACTTAAATTACCAGGCAGGCAGTTCATTTACTTATACATTTGGCGGAAGCAAAATAGTTGTTTTCTATGGAGAACCTACACCATATACAATATCACAGGGAATTTTTATACAATGGCTGCCAGCAGACAGGGGAAATGGTTATATAATGCCAGGTGTATGGTATATTGGTTTTGAACCAGTAGATATAAGATATGGGGTTGTAAATATGTGGCTTCCTTCAATAGAAGTAGTAGGGCTTTCAACAGGTTTCCTTGCGCCATCACCTGAAACTACCCTTACAATACCAGCAGCAGCAAGAAATGTAATAACTGTAGGTGCTTACAATGCAATGACTGACAGTATGGCATCATTTTCAGGAAGGGGAAATACAACTGATGGAAGATACAAGCCAGTAATTGTTGCGCCAGGTGTTGATATTATGAGTGCGGCGCCAGGCGGTGGCTATTCTTCTAATACAGGTACATCTATAGCTGCACCATTTGTTACAGGAAGTGCTGCACTTATGATGGAATGGGGGATAGTACGTGGAAATGATGCATATTTGTATGGGGATAAGCTAAAGGCATATTTAATAAAAGGGGCAAGATGGCTTCCAGGGCAGACAGAAGTAAATACACAGGCTGGATGGGGAGCGTTATGCTTAAGGGACAGCCTGCCATTTATATAATGTAAATAAGATAATTGTTAAAGTTTATGAGTAATTAAAAAATGGTGTCTGGATGTTTATTTATATGGTAATTTGAAGATTAAAAAAACAAGGGCTTTATTACATAATAAAAAGAAATGTAAAGAAGAACAAAACGTGAGATATCTGCCATAAATAAAATAAAGACCATGCCAATAGATATATAATTTTATAAATAAATTATTTGTGCCAGCAGAAAGACCAGTTATGGTTTTTCTGCTGTTTTTAATAGAATAGAATTGTAATAACAAAGCATTGTCTGTTATTATTAAATAAAATTTTTAACATTATATATGCCAGAAAATAAGTAAGGTATCTGCCTGGCAGACGAAAGGAAGGACAAATATATATGAAACATATTATTACAGAACAGTTAATTAACCAGTTCAGGGAATATTTGAAATACGAGGAAAAAAGTAATGCAACAATAGAAAAGTATATACGTGATATAAAAAAGTTAATGGATTTTGCAGGTGGGAGGGAAATCACAAAAAAACTTATGCTGGAATATAAGGAAAATTTACGTATAAACCAGAATTACAAACTATCAAGCATAAATTCTTTTCTTATTGCAGCAAACAGGCTGTTTGGTTATCTTGAGTGGTATGGGCTTGGAGTAAGGACATACCGTATACAAAAAGAAGCATTTGTATCAAAGAAAAGAAATTTATCAATATATGAGTACAAAAAACTGGTACTAGCTGTCAGGCGTAAGGGAAACAAAAGGCTTGAAATGATTATACAGACACTGTGTTCTATGGGGATACGCATAAGTGAATTGTCTTATATAACAGTGGAAAGTGTAGAAACAGGTGAAGTTAACATTTATGGCAAGCGGAAGCAGAGAAAAGCACTAATTCCTGAAAAATTGCAAAAACAACTAAAACAGTATATTAGTAAAAATAAAATTAAAAATGGGGTTGTATTTTGTACATCAAGTGGAAATGCAGTTGACCGGAGCAATGTATGGAGGGAAATGAAAGCACTAAAAGAAGAAACACATGTTGAAGGGGAAAAAATTTTCCCACATAATTTAAGGCATTTGTTTGCAAAAACTTTTTACAAAGCTGAAAAAGATATATCAAAACTTGCTGATGTGCTTGGGCATAATAGCATAGAAACCACAAGAATTTATATAAGGACAACATGTGAAGAGTATAAAAAACAGCTGGATAAAATGGAACTGGTAATATAATAAAAATATTCTAGTATATACAATATTATACAGAATGTACAGCATAATGAAAATTATGTTGTATCTGGCATAGTGAAGATAATAACACAAAAAATTATATTTTTCAAGGTCTTTTATCTAAATTCTTTTTGGTATATATATACTTCATTATATATTTTTCTTGAAATATAATCTTTATTGTAATTATTGTAAATCTTACAATCCAAGGATATTAGAATATACAACATAATTTTCATTACGTTGTATTTAGTAATATATTAAGAAAATTATAGTAAATTTTTAAATGCTGTTTATATAAGAAAGAAGGGGCGGCTGTATGTCACAGAAACCAGAAAGTGTTTATGTAATGCCACCAGAGGAAAATATTTATGGCATTAACAAGCATAAGGAAATATATCTGCAATACCCATCCTGTGACAGGGCAGGGAACAGCAGGCCATTCCTTATAAAAGAACTTGTAGGGCTGTGGCTGGATGATATAAGGAGTATATTAAGGCCATCCTCTTATGCACGTTACCAGAATTATGCTTATAAGTATATTTTTCCATATATAGGGGAAATGCCAGCATGTAATTTCGATGGTAGTATATTGTCTTCAACACTTGCATTTATCCAGGCAGAAGAAGGAAAAGAAGCACCATTATCACAATATACAGTTTATCTTATAGAAAGTATGGTATGTGCTATGTTTCATTATGGTGCGGAGAAAAGGTTAATACCAGAAGTTTTATTTGGAAAAGCAGAGTATATAACAGTTAAGAAAAAAGAGGCTGTACCACTTCCAGAATTAGATATACAGAATCTTTTATATACAACAGAAAAACAAGGGGAAGATTTGAAGTTACAAATCTTACTGCCGCTTTATGCTGGGGTTACACTTTCAGAGCTTTGTGGTCTTAAATGGGAAGATATCAATACAGTGACAGGAGAAATCCATATACACAGGAACCTGGTGCGTGTACAAAACAATACATCCCAGGATAGCAAAAACAATACAGCAACAGCTACATCTATGGCAGAATGTGAACTTCCAGAAAATATGTGCAGGAAATTTATAATGCCAGAAAAGCTGGTAAGTTTGTTAAAAGAAATAGAAAGTGTTAAAAAGCCAGCAGCGGGAAGTTATGTGGCAGAAGCAGATAAAAAAGCTGGAAGGAAAAGGAGCATTACCATGCCAGAAAATGCACCAGACGGAAGGACATTACAGTACCGTTTAAAATCAGCTGGTGAAAAAGCAGGTATAAAAGGGCTTACATTTAAAATGCTCAGGGATACTTTTGCAGTTATGTGTTTACAAGCTGGTGGTGATGTTTACAGTCTGGCATATGTGATGGGTGCAGGTATACCAGCAGTGTGTGACAGATACCAGCAATGGATGGTAAAGAATTATACATTTCTTAAGGGTATTGGATAAATATTAAATTTGTATTGATTATATTTGAAATTTAAAAAGGCGAATAAGATACAGAAGAACCCAAAGTTTCTCCATATTGTAGAAGCTTTGGGAGGAGGTGTTTTTACTTATATGGTGGAGTTATCAGTTATCTAAGGGACTTGTAAAAAATTATGATGTTTATATTGTATTTTTAATATGTATACAGGTACACCAAGGTTACTACAGATATTTTGATAAAAGAATATATCTTAATAAAAGTAAAAAAGTTTTTGGAGGAAATAAATGCCTGCAAGGATTTAAAAGTTTTTTTAATCAAGTAAATTATAAAAGAGATAAATCCAGATATTTTTATATGTACTAATACCAGTTAGTATGTTTATGCTATCAGACAATGTATGGAAAAGAATAATAATAAAGTCAAGGGATATGTGGAAAGGGTATATATGGATATTATAAAAAAATACAATACAATATCAATGGCAGAAAGATATTCAAAAATTTATTCATATGTATGTAATGGTGATACTAGTAATTTAAAAACTGGTATCTATATTGTTAAAGAGGTGGTGGCGTAGTGGTATATAGTGTTACAGACACCGCTTATATTGTATATGCATCTGATGATAAATTTGCAGAAATTCTTGGAGTATCAATAATTTCATTATTTGAAAATAGCAAAGATATGAAGAAAATAGTAATTTATATTTTAGATAGTGGAATTAGTGTAGTTAATAGAAGAAAAATAGAATATATATTCCATAAATATAAAAGAGGGATGCCAGAATGGATAAAAGCCAAAAATATTAGTGAGGAAATAGCTGTTGAAGTTTCTACAGACAGAGGTTCAATTAGCCAGTATTCAAGACTTTTTATTTCAAGTCTTTTACCAGAAGGGATAAAGAAAATTTTATATCTGGACTGTGATATATTAGTAGTGAAATCTATAAAAGAACTTTGGAATCTGGATTTACATGAAAATACAGTTGCTGCCCTTATGGATGCATTTAGCAGGTATTACAGAGTAAATATTGGCCTGAAACCAGATGATATTATGTTTAATTCCGGTGTAATGTTAGTAGATTTAGGAAAATGGAAAGAACAAAAGATTGAAGAAAAGCTTTTAAATTTTATATCAGAAAAGAATGGAAATATCCAACAAGGTGACCAAGGGGCATTAAATGCAGTATTATCAGATAATATATATTGTTTTGAACCTTGTTTTAATTCTGTTTCTATCTATTTTGATTTTTCATATGATGAACTTATGGTATATAGGAAACCACTTGTTTTTTATAAAAAAAGCCAGATAAAAAAGGCAATTACAGAACCATATATTGTACATTTTACTACAAGTTTTTTAAGTAAAAGACCATGGATGGAGGGATGTTACCATCCATATGCAAAAAAATGGATAAAGTATAAAAACATAAGTCCATGGAAAAGTAGTCCTTTATGGAAAGATACAAGACATAAAATATATAAAGTTGCTTTTTGGGTGGCAACACATATGCCAAGAAAAATTATGTGTTATTTTTTTGGTATTTTGCAAGCTTATGTACGTCCAGGGTTAAATTATATTAAAAACAGATTGTAGCCAGATTGCTATCTCATAAGGCAGAAACCTGTATTTTTTAAAACAAGTGAGTCTATATAATATTAATTATTCAAAAGTATTTTACAGGAAATGTTTGATAAATATAAATATTTAATGGAAGGTGTCTGGTAATGATAAATAAAATTGCAGCAATAGTAGTTCTTTTTCACCCACCAGAAGAAGTATTTTGTAATATTTCTACCTATAGCAGAATTATTAAAGATATAATAATTATTGATAACAGTGGGAAAAAAGCAGACAAAAACCTGGCATATGTAAATAAGTTTAGAAAGAATGAGAAGGACAGGAATATTTATTATTATGATATGAAATGCAATAAAGGTCTTGCGGAAGCTTTTAATTATGGTCTGGATATAGCTAGTAAAATTGGATGTGACTGGTGTTTTACAATGGATAGTGATAGTTCATTTAAAAATGATATTGCTAGTATATATATAAATGCAGAAAAGAAATATGGCAGTACGGAAATAATAGCTTATGCACCTCAGTATGATTATGACCGCATTAAAGTTAAAATTAATAATAATATTAAAAAAGTAACATGGACAATGACCTCTGGAACAATGTTTAATGTTAAGAAACTTATTGAAGCAGGAGGATTTGATACATGGTATTTTGTAGATGGGATTGATGTTGAACTTGGGTATAGGCTGAAAAAGCTTGGATATAAAATATTACGTTGTAATTCTGCAATATTAAACCATTTGCCAGCACAGACTGTATGTAGGAATTTATTTGGAAAAACTTTTAAATATGGGATTGCCAGTCCAGAAAGATATTATTACCAGGCAAGGGCAGATACAAGAATTATTATGTCATATTTTTCGCCGTATGCATTTTTGGATTTATTTATGCGGTTATCAAAAATTATTTTTCTTTTTGATAGAAAAAAAGAGTACCTGACTGCATGGAAAAAAGGAGTAAAAGACGCTATATATAACCGAGGGGGGCAAGAAAAACTTTTAAAAATCAAATATAAATTACTTAAATATAAAAAAGTTTCATTTGATATATATGATACTTTAGTTAAGAGAGATGTTGGAAAGCCAGAGGATGTTTTTTATTTGCTTGCAAAAGAATATATAAGTAAATTGGGAGAAAGAAGAACAAAAGAAGAGATAATAAATATAAGGCTGGAAGCACAGAAAAAGGCAGAAAAAAGTAAAAATACTGAAGAAACCAGTATTTATGAAATATATTTAAACTCTGGGTTTGATAATAATGAAAGACAGTTTCTTATGAATAAAGAATTGGAGTTAGAATATAAACTGTCATGCCGTAATCCATTTGTTGGGCAGATTTATGATTGGTGTATCCAATGCAAAAAAGAGATACTGGTTACGTCAGATATGTATCTTCCACAGGAATTAATTGAAAGAATTTTAGAAAAGAATAATTATAAAGAATTAAAAAAACTATATTTAAGTTCCAGTATAGGAAAAAGGAAATCTACAGGAAATTTATTTAATGAAATATATAATAAAGAAAATTGCAGGGCATCAGAAATTATACATATTGGTGATGCTAAAAAAGGGGATTATTTAAGACCTTTATTAAAAAGAAGCAAAGCAGTTCTTATTAAAAGAAATATGAATTTGTGCCTGGATAAGGAAAAAATAATTAATATAGGTAAGACTGTAGGTTATACAGGAATTGAAAAAAATATCAGGTCTGGAATGTTACATTCATTTATTAATAACAGAACAGATATAAATGAGGATATTATGTTAAGGCTTGGATATGAATTACTTGGTCCAATAGTTTATAGTTATTGTAGATGGCTTCATAAGCAAAAAGAAGAAAAAAATATAAGTCATATTTATTTTCTTGCAAGAGAAGGCGTTATCCTTAAATCTGCGTATCTTAATGTATATCCAGAAGACAAAGATATATGTTCTGTACTCAGGGTGTCCAGGCATGCATTGAAAGAACCATTAGAGGAACCAGGCAGTTTACAAAGGAAATACCTTGAAAAATATCTGTCACAAGAAGGTTTAAATATAAGTGGCAATATTGCTGTAGCAGATGTAGGATGGCAGGGAACAATGCAGTATAATCTTACAAAAATATTGCCAGATATAATAATATATGGATTTTATATTGGATTTAAAAAAAATGAAAATCTTGATAAAGTATATGGTTTTCTTTTTGAAAAAGATATAAACAAGAAAATCCAGGATGGGATAATGTTTACAGCTACTTTTTTTGAAAATTGTTTTATGGTTCCAGAAGGCAGCACATTACAGTATAAACAACAAGGAAATAATATTATTCCTGTATTGGATATATATGAACAGCCAGATAGTATATTAGAAATAACAAGGAATATACAACAGGGAATAACACAGTTTATAGAAGATGCAGCATCAAGTGGTATTCTATGCTGGATAGAAGAAAATCCGGATATATCTGCTAAAAGTTATTTATATTTTATGGCACATATAAATAAAAATATACTTAAAGATTTAGATAACATGGTTAGCAGGGATGACAATGTGGATATTTGTATTACTGCAAGACATGGATTAGTGTTTTATATATTACATCCTATAGAATTTATAAAAGAATTTAAAGCAAACAGGTCTAAACTTCTTTTTATGAGAAGCATAATGGCTTGTCCGTTTCCTTATAGGGTAATGCTTAGTTTTTTAAAAAGAATAGAAGAAAAATATTAATAAGAATTTTAGAAACAGAAAGCTGGTACAATAATGGAAAAAGAAACAGACAGGACAACAGAAGAGCTTATTAGTGTTGTAGTTCCAGTTTATAATGTAGAAAAATACCTGGAACGCTGTGTGGACAGTATTATAAAACAAACATATAAAAATCTTGATATTATACTTGTTGATGATGGTTCACAAGATAATTCAGGTAAAATTTGTGATAAGTATAAAGAAAAATACAACAATATACAAGTTATACACCAGAAAAACCAGGGATTATCAATAGCAAGAAATAATGGGCTTGCAATAGCAGAAGGTAATTATATTACATTTATTGACAGTGATGACTGGATTAAAAAAGATATGATAGAATCATTATTTAATGCTATGCACAAGTATAAAGCTGATATTGCGTCTGTGGCTGTATATGATGTATATGATAGTGGACAAGTAATAAAAAATGTAAAATATAAAAATGTAAAGGTATTATCACGTGAAGAAGCATTGGAATGTTTCTTGTTTAATGGTTATCTGACAGTTTGTGTTTGTGGAAAACTTTATAGAAAAAATATATGGGATGGAATACAGTGTCCTCCAGGAAAATTGTTTGAAGACCAGTATACAACATATAAATTGTTAGATAGAGCAAATAGAATAGTCTTTGTTCCAGATTCCAAGTATTATTATTATAAAAGAAATGGGTCTATTGGACATTCACAATTTAATATTAAAACTTATGAATTGTATTATGGAATACAGGAAGAATATAATTTTATATCAAGTAAGTACCCTGAATTAGAAAATACCATGGCAGTAGCTAAAATTACATGGGAAATAGTTTTTATTAATATGATGTTAAGGGGAGATTATACACAAGATAAAAAACTGGTATATAAAACAAGAAAATATGCACGAAAGAGAATAATAGATGTTTATAAATGCAGGTTTATTAGTATAACACGTAAAGTACAAATTTCATTATTTGCATATTGCTTTACAATATATAAGAAAATATATATGAGTTATAAAAAGTTAAAGAATTTAAGTTAAATAAGGCATATTTTTTAAGGAGTAACGGTTATATGAATAAAAAATCATTAAAAGTGAATAAAAGTTCAATATTTTTTTTGCTCCTTATGTTGCCGTATCTGGAACCATTAGGATTTAAAGAAGAGATTTTAGGGACTTCTATTATAGATAATATTTATACTATAGTAAAACTATCTGTTTTTATTTGTTTAATTTTATATGTTATTTATAAAAGCAGGATTTCAAAAATGTTTATTTGCCAAGCTGGATGGGCAGTTACATTATTGTTTTCTACTTTATTAAATAATAGTGGTTTTGATGGGTTCAAAATGTATGCGGGACCTGCATTGTCACCAATGGCTGTAATTTTAATATTTGATATTTTTAGGGACAAGCTAAAAATATGTGTTAATATACTTAGTAAACTATTTGTTGTATATTGTCTGATAAATTTCCTTACATTTATAAACCAGTATTATTTGGTTTATCATGGCAATATGCGGGATGGCGCAGGTATGTACTTTTTTAGTATAGATAACAGATTTATTTTTTATTTTCTTCCGTCTATAGCATGTGTTTTATTTTCTTCATATGTTAATGTGCACCGGACAATGACATGGGTAATGTTCTTTTTAATGATACATGCAGAATTTATGCTTGTAACACTCTGGTCGGCAGGAGCAATGATTGTAATGGCTTTTGTGATTTTATGGATATGTATAATATACCATTTTATCAATACCCAGATTTTTAATATCAGGAATTATTTTATTTTTATTATGGGTTTTAATTTGCTAATGTATATAACAGCTTTGTGTAAGCCAATGAATATCTGGTTCCGTGGACTGGCAGAGTCACTTTTTCATAAAGGGTCAAATCTTAATGACAGGTTTGTAATGTGGCAGAATGCGGCTGGTTATCTGGCGGAGTCACCTTTCTTTGGTGAAGGTATTAAACCTATAGAATATAATTATTTAAGATTTAATGTGGGACATGCGCATAATCTTTTTATGGATGTAACATTCAAAGGAGGGTTTTTAAGTTTATTTTTCTTTTTTGGGGTTTTGTATTTTGCATTAAAACCATTATACAAATATAGAAATACAGTATTATCAAAACAAATAAGTTTTTTAGTTTTAATGGGTTTTGTATTATCACTTGCAGATACTTATAGTGATGCTTTATTTTATATATTACTTTGTTTAAGTTATCATTTAGAAGTCTTTTTAGATAAATCTGACAGGAAACAACAATCAGCAGTTGATTCCTGCTGAGTTAAAAAAGTTTTGGAGGGAATTTATGCGGGTATTATTTTTATGTAGTACTTATATGCAATTAATAAATATAATACAGCTAAAAAGGACAGTTTTAAAAACAGCACATGCAGATATTATTATTAATGACCATTCAAGAAATTCCAAAGAAGTAGCAAAAAGACTAGAAGAAATAAATCTATTTGACAGGGTGAAATGTGTAAACAATAAAGAAATAATGTTTAAACAGACATTTTTGTCAGATATATCAGATGTCATTTCAATTAATTTTGGGAAAAATAAAAAGTTTCGTAAAATGCTTTGGGATAATATTGGATATTATGAAAAAATTTATTTTTATAATATGGATTTATTATTGTTATGTGTATGGGATATTATGGTGGAGAATGGTGGCAAACCACAGCTTGTGCGTTTTGAAGAAGGAGTTACGGGTTATCCTTTGCTGGATGTAAGGGTTAAAAGGAAAAATATTGAAGGCATGCGTATGAAGCTTACAAGATTGTTACGCAAGGTATTGCCAAGAACGACATTTCATAGTTATATAAATACTTATTGTGTATATTTTCCTGAAATCTTCAAGAAACATATAACTGGTTTATATAAAGATGGTTATAAAATTGAAAAAATCCCTTTTTTGTCTTCTAAGGATACAGAGACTGTAAAAATATTGAACCATGTATTTGGTTATAGACCAGAAAAGGAAAGTTATCCATGGAAATTTATATACCTTGCAAGCAGTATGGACTATGACGGAGCAGGAATAGGAGAGTATAATCTGGTGTGCAGGCTGGCAGAATTTGTTGGAAAAGAAAATATTCTTGTTAAAATGCATCCAAGGGATACAAGTAAAGAATATGAAAAAAATGGTTTTACAGTAAGCCATAATTCTGCTATTCCTTGGGAGCTGGTTCTTTTAAATAATGATTTTACAGGATATGTTTTTGTCAGTTTGTCTTCAAGCAGCATGATAACTGGACCAGCTATCTTAAAAAGTGATATAGAAAGTTATTATTTATATCCATTAGTTAATACATCTGAAAAAGAAATTTTCCAGAAGACAGTGAGGGATATAGATAATATTTTATGTCAGTTTCATAGAAATGGTATATGCAGAAAATGTATAAAAATAAGTAATATGGAAGTATTCAGGAGGCGGGAAAGTTGAAACAGAAATACCAGTATCTTGTAAAAAATATAGGTATTCTTACTTTAAGTAATTTTTCATCAAAAATACTGGTTTTTTTACTTGTACCACTTTATACAAGTGTATTAAGCACTACTGAATATGGGATATTTGATCTTGTTTCTAGTACAGTACAACTTCTTATGCCTATATTTACGGCAAATATTATGGGAGCTGTCATGAGATTTATAATGGATAGTTCAATAGAAAAAGATTATGTAGTGGAAATAGGTGTTAAGTATATTATGTCTGGTTGTTTATTTATGGGAATTACACTTTACCTGGTAAGCAAATCTGATATATTAAAAGATGTAACTGGCCTGGAATATTTAATATTTTTTTATTATGTTTTTTATTCAATTAACCAGTTTTTAATCCAGCTTTCTAAAGGGCTTGAATGTGTAAGTGATATGGCTGTTGCAGGGTTTATTGGGACAGCATCAATGCTTGTGGCAAATGTCTTTTTTTTGCTTGTTTTCTATATGGGATTAAAAGGGTTTTTTATTGCTAATATATTAGCACAAGCTGTACCAGCATTCTATCTTATATTTAAACAGCGGATATGGAATTATTTTGTTTTATCAACGCATAAGAAACAAAAAAATTATAATATTTTAAAAAGAGAAATGCTTAGTTATAGTGTGCCGCTTATTTTAACTGATATTGGGTGGTGGGTAAATAATTCTTTTGACAGGTATATAGTTATCGGCTTTTGTGGAACTATGGCTAATGGTCTTCTTGCAGTAGCTTATAAAATTCCTGCAATATTAAATGTATTCCAAGGAATATTTATACAGGCATGGCAGATTTCAGCTGTAAAAGAAATAGATAATGAAGAGAATAATAACTTTTATAACCAGTCATATGTTTATATGAATATGGTTATTTGCATTATGTGTGCAGGTCTTATATTGTTGTCAAAACAGATTGCATATGTACTTTATGCAAAAGATTTTTTTAATGCATGGAAATATGTGCCATTTCTTCTCGTCAGTAGTTTGTTTAATGCTGTTGCTGGATATTTTGGACCACTTCTTGCAGCAAAAAAGGACTCTGTTTCTATGGCGGAGTCTGCTTTTTATGGAGCTTTGGCTAATATTATATTGGATATAATTCTTGTAAAATATATTGGAATACAGGGAGCTGCTATAGCAACAGCCGTCTCCAGCTATATAATATATTTTATACGAAAACGGGCAGCGGATACTTTTATTGCTATAAGAAAAGACTGGCATATAGTATTTTCATGGGTTTTAGTTTGTATACAAGCATTTGCCAGTGTATATAGTGCCAGTGTTATTATGCAAATATTTTTATTTATAGTAATAATTATTTTGTATGCAGCACAATTAAAATCACTTTTATATAAGTTATTTAGAAAAGGAGGAGAGATTATGGCTGGCAAAAAGAAGGATATTCCTAGAAAAAAAAGGGGGGGGTAATTGATATTCCTATATACCATATAACATTATATGGAGGTGATATGGTATGGGAATAAAAGAGAAAAAATATACAAGATTTAAATATGTTCAAAAGGAATTAAAAAAAGGAGAAATGCATCTTGGAATTCCATATATAGAAGAAATGGATAATGGAAAAGCAAGATTGTGTGCTAATTTATCTATAAATGGAAATATGCAGGTAATATATTTTGAAGTAGATAATTGCTGGAAAAAGTATCTTGTTACAGAAAATAGTGATGCATTTATATTGGCTGTATTAGAAAAGGCTATGAAAAATTCTTTTGATATTTCATTTGAACAGCCAGTTAGTGAAGAATTGTATTATGGGCTTGTTACTTATACTATACCCATATATGCAAGAAATTTTGAAATGTTCAATGAAATAAACCTTATAGGGGACATAACATTAGAAAATCCTGTATCTGAATGTAAAACAGGAACTGGTTTTTCAGCAGGGGTGGACTCTTTTTATACAATACTTAAACATATGGGGAATAAAAAAACACCATCATATAATGTTACACATTTACTACTTGCAGTAAATGGAGCAGCAGCTACTGGCGTTTCAGAGGAGATGGATAGGGAGTGGCTTGAAGCAAGCCGTGAGAAATTCCAGAAATATGCAGCTGCAATGGGACTTGAACTTATTTGTGCAGGTGGAAATATAGATTTATTATATTTGAATGATACATGCCTTGGCGGTGATGCTATAACAACATCTTCTTTTGTATATGCATTACAAAAACTTTTTAGCACTTATTACTGGGCATCTGCGTATCCTGCTAATATATTTAGTTTTAACCAAAGTGATGGAGGGTTTTGTGAAAATGTATCAGTATCATATATAAGTACAAGAAAGCTTAAGTTTTACCATTCTGGTTCAGAAATAAACCGTATTGGCAAAGTAAAATATATTGCAGATAATCCACTTGTACAAAAAGTACTGACTGTATGTGGTGAATTGGATGCATTTAATTGTGGTTGTTGTTTTAAATGTTTAAGAACAATGTCAGAATTATATGCAATAAAGAAACTGGAATTATTTAAAGATTCTTTTCCTGCTGATAATTATAAGAAACATTTTATATCAAAGTTTGCACAAGAGTTATCAACTGACCATCCACCATTTACAACAGATATTATAAATGAAATGAAGAATAACAGAATTAAAATTCCTTTTATAGTATATTTTTTATCATTCCTGGTTTATAAACCATTATATATGTTACGTAGTAAATTAAAACATATAGTATGGCTGCGCCGTTTGTTCTATAAGTTTAATCTTGATGAAAAAATTCTTGGAAGGAAACAAGGCAGTAAAGAAAGGGAAAGAAAATTAAATGGGATATATAAAGGATGAAAGTGTTTCTCCTGCAAAAGCTGCTATATGGTATACTATTTCTTCTATTGTGCAAAAGGGAATAGGGATGTTTTTTATTCCAGTTTATGTACATCTTATGTCTACAGAAGAATATGGTACATATACCCTTTTCCAGTCATGGGAAGGAATTGTAATGATTTTTACTACACTAAATCTTGCTGCATATGTATTTAATAATTGTCTTGCCAGGAGTGAATATGCCAGGGAAAAAATAACAGGAATATTTCTTGGGCTTATTTATATTCTTACAATATTGTCATGCATTATATTTGTGTTTTTTTTAAGAGAGTTTGAAATTCTGTTTGGACTTTCTGGAAAATATATTATTGCAATGGTATTTGACTCAGCATTTTTTGTTTGTATTGATTTGTGGTATGCTATGAAACGTTTTGATTATAAATACCATGGAGTAGTAATAGTAACATTTTTAATAAGTATAACAAATATGCTGGCAGGAATTATTGCTGTATATTTCTCAGAAGAAAAAGCATTTGCAGCAATTATTGTAAAACTGGTAATACAAGGGATTATTGCTTTATGTTTGTCAGTATCTGTATTAATAAAAGGAAGAAAAATTTTTAGTCTTAGTATATGGAAATACGCTTTGTACTTTAATATACCATTAATACCACATTTTTTATCATCAAAAATATTACAACAGGCTGACAGGATAATGATAGAAAAATTTTGTGATATTTCACAAGCAGGAATTTATGGTTTTTCTTATAAAATATCAGAGGCTATGACAATTTTTAATTCTGCTTTACTTGCAAGCCTTATACCATGGACATATAAGAAACTTAAAGAAAAAAAGTTTATAGAAATACAAGATAAAGTTTTTATTACTATTTTTTTGGTAGGTTCTTTAAATATGCTGTTTATTTTATTAGCTCCTGAGATGGTATCAATTCTTGGAACAGAAGAATATAAAGAAGCAATATATATCATACCACCAGTAACATGCAGTTGTTTTCTTATGTATTTATTTAATGTATTTGTTAATGTAACATATTTTTATGAACATAACAAACTGGTAGTTGCTGCTTCTATAATTGCTGCAATAGTTAATGTAGTTTTAAATTATGTCTTTATTCCAAGTTATGGTTATCTGGCAGCGGGTTATACAACACTTGTAAGTTATATTTGTCTTGCAATAGTACATGGAATAATATATAAATATACTCTTAAACTAGAAGGAATAAATACCCCAGTTTATGATTTGCGTAAAATATTAATATTTTCTATAAGTATAATTATAATGGGAACTTTAAGTAGCTTTTTGTACCAGAATTATATTGCCAGATATGTAATTGTAGTGTTGTTGTTTTTTATATTCTTTATAAAAAGGGACAAAATTTTTCATTCAGTAAGGTTGTGATTGTATATTGTTTGTATAAACATTATTCTATAAGAATATAGTTTCTGGCACAATAATAAAACAAAATATAATATAAGGCTGTACAAAAAGTATAGTGATTGTATTTTGTTAAAATACAAATTGAAAGGAATATATTTAAAATGGTTAATAATATTTTTTGCTGTATTGTCTGCAGGAATGGAAATTATGAAAAAACAGGAAAACATCCAAGGGACAGAATTGGTTCTGATATAGTTATATGCAAAAAGTGTGGGCATATACAGATGTTTCCTTTACTTAGTGAAGAAGAATTTGAAGAGGAGTATGCTACAGATAAGACTGTGCGTGCTGTTGTTGGAGATGAAACACAAGGTACAGATTTTGATAAAATGAGAGTTAAGTTTTCTGAATGGACAAAACAGCATGTGGATTTATACTGGGAAAAGCTCCAGAAGCATAAACATGTCCTTGAACTTGCAAGTGGGTATGGATTTTTTGCAGAGGAATTAAATAAAAGAAAAGATAAAAAGTTTGAAATTGAAGGAGTAGAAATTGGGGATTTCAGGCTTAAAAATTACGTGGGGGGGGGCGTGCACAATATTAACTTTTTAAAAGAAGATGTGCCAGATGATATGAAAGGAAAATACGATTTTATTATATGTATGCATCTCCTTGAACATTTGACAGAGCCTGTCAGTTATCTGCAGAAAATAAAGCCACTTCTTGCAGAAGGTGGGGAAGTATTGTTTGAAGTACCAAATACATATTGTTTTCTTGCTGGATTATCACCAGAATATAGTGATTTTATATATTTATATGAGCATGTTTCTTATTATCACAAAGATACTTTAAAAATGGTATTTGAAATGGCAGGATACAATGTTAAGAATGTGTATACAAAGGAGATTTATTCTATAGAAAACCATATAAGATGGCTCAGGGAAGGAAAACCTTTTACAAAGTATAACCAGATGTATTTGCCAGACAGTAGAATTGAATTTATTAATGAAGAATATAAAAAGGCTGTTGGAGATATGGGGAAAGGTTATTCGCTTATTATTGAGGCAGAAATTTAGAAAAAGACATATATGTGTTACTGTTTACCTGCTTACACATTAGTCTTATGACTGGACATGTTATAAATTTGTATATAGAAAAAAGCGTATTACAGTAAATTTAATTTAGTATAACTTTAGGATTAAAGCAGTTTTTATTAAATAAAAAATACAGAAAGAGTAATATGGAGGAAACCACATGAAAACAGTAGCATTAATCCCTATAAAATTAGACAGTAAAAGAGTACCTGGAAAAAATATTAAGCCATTTTTTGATGGCACACCGCTTATGCATTTTATCCAGAAAGCATGTCTTGATGCAAAGACAATAGATGAAGTATACATTTATTGTTCAGATGAAGAGGTTAAAAAATATATTATCCCAGGAGTCCAGTTTTTAAAAAGACCAGAATATCTTAATGGTGACAATATTAATGCTAATGATTTTATCAGGGAATTTATAAAAACGGTTGATGCGGGTATTTATGTTAATGCACATACGACTTCTCCATTTGCAAAGCCAGAAACGATTGATGACTGTGTAAAGCATGTAGCAAGCGGCAAATATGACAGCGCATTTTGTGCTGAGGCAGTCAGGACATTTCTGTGGGAAGATGGGAAACCAGTTAATTTTGACCCAGACCATTTTCCAAGAACACAAGACCTTCCTCTTATTTATGGTGAAACATCTATTGCTTATGTGTTTACAAAAGAATCTTTTATTAAACATAACAGGCGGTTAGGTTCAAATCCTTATATTAAAGAAGTAGGTAAAATTGAAGCAATGGATATTGATTACATTGAAGATTTTGATATATGTAATGCAATTTATAAGGAGATAATTAAAAAATGAGTGTTCAAATAACAGACTGTACTATAAGGGATGGAGGATATCTTTTTAATAAAAATCCAGATAAAGAGTTTGTAAAAGGGATTATGAAAGGGCTTGCTTTAGCAGGTATTGATTTTGTAGAAACTGGATTTCTCCAAGATAATGTATCAGGAGAGAACCTGGTGTACAAGAATTCAAATGATGCAAGAAAATATCTTCCAGAAGACAAGGGGCAGACACAGTTTTTAGGATTTTGCGATAATAGCAGGTATTCATTAGAAAACCTTAATAATTTTGATGGCCAGTCTTTTAAGTGGCTTAGGATTTCTTTTGCAAAACATGAAACAGAGGAGTCATTAAAGTTTTGTACAGGGGCAAAGAAGAAAGGTTATCTGGTACAGTTTAACCCTATGGATTCAATTAGCTACTCAGATGAAGAAAGAGCTGCATTAATAGAAAAGGTTAATATAGCTATGCCAGCATCTTTTTCTATTGTAGATACATTTGGTGCAATGTACCTTGATGACTTAGAACATATTTTTAAGCAGGTGGACAGCCTGCTGGATAAAAACATAAAAATAGGGCTTCATTCCCATGACAATCTTGGACTTTCTTGTGCACTGGCAGAAGCTATGGTTAACATGGCTGGTAAGTCAGGAAGGGATGTAATTATAGATGGTTCTTTGTTTGGAATGGGACGTGGTGCAGGAAATGCAAAAACTGAGCTTCTGGCAGATTTTTTAAATAAAAAATATGGATGTAATTATAATATTCCATTATTGCTTGAAACCATTGATAAATATATTACACCAGTTTTAAATAATATAAATTGGGGATATGACCTGCCGATGTATGTTTGTGGCACAAAACATTCCCATGTAGATAATGTGTACCATTTAAAAGACAAATATGGATGTACAGCTAATGAAATATTTGATGTAGTAGAAAGATTAACTCCTGCACAGAGAACCAGATATGGTGCTGGATATTCTAAAACAGATTTTTCTGTACTTGATAATTTATATAAGAATTACAAAAATTAAAATCAATTTAAAATAGATAAAGTGGAATAGCAGTATTGGTATATACATGCCTGGCTGCTGCTATAATTATCTATCTGGAGGGGGACAAGTAAATGAATTGTGCTGGTTATCTGGCAGATTTCTTAATAAAGAAAGGAGTAACAGATGTTTTTGGCTTCTCTGGAGGTTATATTGTACCATTTATTGATGCCTTGTCTAAGCGGAAAGAAATAAATGTACATGTATGTTATAACGAGCAAGGTTGTGCATTTGCAGCTTGTGGTTACGCAAGGACAAGTGGTAAGCTTGGAGTATATTTTACAACTTCCGGACCTGGTGCTGTTAATGCGCTTGGAGGTCTTGCAGATGCCTGGTTTGACAGTATTCCTGTTATGGGAATATGCGGGAATGTTCCTACAACAGAACAGAAAGGTTATTCAGGAATAAGACAGAATGGGTTCCAGGAAATGGATATAGTTTCTATGGTAAGAAGTATTACAAAATACAGTGTGACACCGTCTATTCCTGAAAAGTTCCCTGAAATTATTAACAGGGCTTATAATCTTGCTATGCTTGGCAGAAAAGGAGGTGTTGTTATTGATTTTCCATTTGACGTCCAGAAAGCCAGTATTGATTGCAGGTAATGGTATAAGGGCGGCTGGGGCAGCTGGATTGCTCCATGAATTTATGGATAAAACCAGAATTCCAGTGCTGGCTACAATGAATGCTGCTGACCTGGTACAGGATAAGGAAAAACTTGGATTTATTGGTGTTTATGGCAACCGTATAGCAAATATGGTGGTTGCAGAGGCAGACCTGGTTATTTCTGCCGGGGCACGTCTTGGTATAAGGCAGATAGGTAATAGACCAGAGTATTTTGCACCAAAGGCTTTTCTGGTAAGGGCAGATGTAGACCAGTATGAACTTAGCCGGAATATAAAAGAAGATGAAGAGAAACATCTTATAGATGCAAAAGAATTTTTAAAAAATTTGCTGGATGAGGATATACCTTGTTATGCTGAGTGGCATGACAAATGTTTTGAGGCTAAGAAAATACTTGAACCATTTGATAAAGAACTTGGTAATTACTGTATTGAAGCAATTTCAGAACAGCTTCCAGAAAATCCAATAGTTGCGGTTGATGTCGGCCAGCACCAGTGCTGGTCTGCACAGTCACTGGTACTTAAAGGCACAGAAGGCAGGATTCTTATTGGAGGAAGTTATGGTTCGATGGGATGTGGCCTTCCTTATGCTATAGGTGCATCTTTTGCCAAAAACAGGGAAACCGTGTATTGTATCACAGGTGATGGAGGCCTGCAGATGAATATCCAGGAACTACAGACTGTAGCAAGTGAAAGGCTGCCAATTAAGATTATAGTTATAAATAACAAGGTTCTTGGAAAAATTTCTGAAATCCAGGCTGGTTATTATGATGGAAGATTTTGTATTACAACTCCAGATAGTGGATATACAGTACCAGATTTTGAAAAGGTAGCTAAAGCATATGGAATTAAAGCTAAAACATTAACTGGTTTTAGTGGTATTTCTGGATGTAAAGAATGGCTTTATGATAATGAACCTTGCCTGCTTAATATTATACTTCCAGAAGATACTTTACTACTTCCTAAAATGAACTGGAACCAGAAGGATATGTTTCCTGCATTGGATAATGAAGTGGTTAGTAAAGTTTTATCCATATTGGCATAAAAAATATATTTTTTATATATGGAAAGGGATTTATATTAATTATGGGCAGAGAAAGAACAGAGGTTTTATATGGTAAAGTATTTAATAATGGATATTGATGGGACATTAACTGATGGGAAAATATATATGGGTCCTGGTGGGGAGGCAATGAAAGCATTTTCTGTTAAGGATGGTTATGTTATCAACTTTATTCTTAAACCTGCTGGTATTGTCCCAATAGTAATTACAGCAAGAAAAAGCCCGATAGTGCAGAACAGATGCGATGAGCTTGGAATTAAAGAAGTTTACCAGGGAAAATTAGATAAAATTACTATGTTAAAAGAAATAGTTGGTGAAGAAAATCTAGGACAGTGTGCTTATTTTGGAGATGATATACTGGATTTGGAATGTATGTATCCAATAAATGAAGCTGGAGGCATAGCTGGCTGTCCAGCTGATGCAATTAAAGAAGTAAAGGCGGCAGCTGGGTATGTATGTGTAAATAAGGCTGGGGACGGTGCACTCCGTGAGTTTGCGGAATGGCTTATTACACCAAAGATTGATGAATATAAGGTTAAAAAACGTGTTGAAGCTGCCGTGGAATATTTACTAAATCTGGAAGTTACAGAAAAGGATGTGGGCAAAAGAAATATTGTTGATGAAAACTTCTTTTATTTTGTACAGTCATATATGACAAAACCAGATACAGGATGTAAACTGGAATCACATAGGATATATGCAGATATACAGGTGGTAGTTAGTGGAAATGAAATTATAGATTTGGCTGATATATCACGGTTGTCTGTTAAAGAAGAATACAATATAGAAAATGATGTAATCTTTTGGAATATTCCACAAAGAATGGCGCATATAACTATGGGGGCAGGTGGACATATTATATTATATCCAGAAAATGCACATAGGGGAGGGGTCTGTATTAAAGAAAGTGAAAGAGTCTTAAAAATAGTTGGCAAAGTTAAAATAAACTGATTTAATTAGTTTATTTTATAATTCTATAAAAAACATCATAGATAGTTATTATAAATAAGCAGTAGCTGTTATGGCATTTTTAAATTAATTTTTTATCTTAATATTTACAAGTTTTACTATAAGAATTTATGAAACAGACATATATATAGGATAAAACACTTGACAATATAGTGATACTTGTTTATATTAACAATAATAGAATTTATATAATAGTAAAATTCACAGATAATAAAAATAATGTATCAGAAATGGTATAATAATTATATAGATGGGTGGCTTTGATGGCAAAAGCAAAAAATGTGACATTGGCAGATATTGCAGCTGAAGTGGGAGTAAGTAATGTGGCTGTTTCTAAAGCATTATCAGGTAAACCAGGGGTAAGTGAGGAACTTCGTAGTAAGATTAAACAGATTTCCGAGCAAATGGGATACCTTCCAGGTGGTCCAGGAAGGACTGGGGGAACAGAAACAGGAAATATCGGAGTGATAATCCCAGAATACTATTATGGGTATTCTGTTTCTTTTTATGGTAAATTACATGAGAATGTAGTAAGGGTGTTATATGATAATAAATACTATGGCATCCTTGAACTCTTGTCGGGTGAAGATGAAGAAGCCAAAAACCTTCCTAAAGTATTACAAGATAAAAAGGTTGATGGACTCATTTTTCTTGGACAGATAAATGAAGAATATGTATTAGAAATAATAAAACATGCAGATGTGCCATTTTTCTTTCTGGATACATATCTGCCATCTGCCAGGATAGATACTGTTATTTCAGACAGCTACTATGGGACATATGAACTTACTAATTATTTAATTGAACAGGGTCATAAGAAAATTGGTTTCGTGGGAAATGTTGATGTTACAAGCAGCATTGCAGACAGGTTCTGGGGATATAGAAGAGCTTTAAGGGAAAACCATATTAAATTTGAAGAACAATGGGAAATACAGGACAGGGATGAAAGTGGGAAGACATTTGAAGTAATTCTGGATTCACCAAACGGAATGGATGCATTTGTATGTAATTGTGATTATACAGCATATGCATTGATACAAGACCTTACGGATGCAGGTTATTCTGTTCCAGAAGATGTTTCAGTTGTTGGATTTGATAATTATCTTCCTGTGGGAATGGACCACAAAATTACAACATATGCAGTTGATATGGAATACATGGCTAAGTTGTGTGTACGTTCACTTATTAGAAAGATTAAACATAAAAAATATGTGTCTGGAATACAAATTGTGACAGGGCAGGTTATACACAAGCAGACTGTTAGAACAAGAAAATAAAACTGGCAAGAAAAAGAGCGGTATATACGCTCTTTTTTCTTGTCTGCTTATTATAACAAATGACTTGCAGTACATATATGGTACATTGAAATGCAATATATGTATTAAATAAGCATAAAAAATATTTAGGATAGAAATAATATATAACAAAGATAAATAAATGTCAATATATAAACTTTAATAAATCAAAATTTATAGTTAAAATTATATAAAAGTAATAAGATATTTCAAGGGTTAATTCTGTTTTTAGAAAGGGAATTAGCCTTTATTTTTTTAAATATTATAAAAAATCCTGTATTAAAAATTTTAAAATCTATAAATTATAGGAATAAATTGTTAAATGTCAACAGAAATGTGAAAAGTATACAAAAATTATTGTATATATTATATAAAGTGACGAAAATTAATTTAATCAAGATAAATAAATAAAATAAACTTGATTTAATAAACAAAATAGTATATAGTTTAGTTAACTTATAAAAGTTTAATTAATCACTTAGGAATATTAGTATAACCAGTGTGTTAAATGTCCTAAATGATAAAAAGGAGGCTATGGAGAAAATTACACTGGAGAGCGGGAAAGTCTTTAAAACTATAGATATAATGGGACTTCCGGTAATTTTTATAGAGCTTGTGCTTTATAAAGTTAATTTAAAAAATCATTAATTAAAGGTTTAATAAACCTTAACAGCTTAATAACCTGATAAGAAAAGGAGAGTTTAACATGAGAAAAGCAATGATAAAGAAAACAACTGCTGCGCTGCTTACAGCAGCTATGGCAGTTTCACTTGCAGGATGTGGAAAAGACAATAATGCAGACAGCGGAAAAAGTGATGATGTAAGCAAAGAGGTACAATATAGCCAGATTAAACTGGGTGAAGACTACACTGATATCAAAGCAGACATTACATGCCTGACCCATAAGACAGATATTGTAGATACTACCCTTAAGGATTATATAACTGAATTTCAGAAAATGTATCCTAATATTAATATTGAATATGAAGGGATTACAGATTATGCCAATGATGTTACCATGAGGCTTTCTACAGGAGACTGGGGAGATATATGTATGATTCCTCCTACTGTGGATAAAAGCGAACTTAAGAATTATTTTATAAGTTTTGGCAGCAGGGATGACCTTGGTACAGTTTATGAAAAAGATATGCTTAATAATTATGCATATGACAGCCAGGTATATGGAATACCTTCTATGTCAAATATACAAGGAATTGTATATAACAAGGCAGTATTTGAAAAAGCTGGTGTAGAAGAGCTGCCTAAAACACCAGATGAATTTTTAGAAGCTTTGCAGAAAATTGATGATAATACAGATGCAACACCACTATATACAAACTTTTCAGCAGGATGGACAATGACAGCATGGGACGCATATATAGATGGTGGCGCAACAGGTGATGCAGACTTTGTTAATAAAGGCCTTGTGAAAGGCAAAGACCCATTTTCAGACAGAGGAAACGGTACTGGATCATATGCTGTTTATAGCACACTTTATGAAGCAGTTAAAAGAGGGCTTACAGAAGATGACCCTACTACAACTGACTGGGAAGGCAGCAAGGGAATGCTTAATAATGGTGAGATAGGATGTATGGTTCTTGGTTCATGGGTTTCTGTACAGGCACAGGCAGCTGGCAGCCATCCAGATGATATTGGGTATATGGCATTTCCAATTACAGTAGATGGTAAACAGTATGCAGCAGCAGGCCCTGATTATTGTTATGGAATTAACTGTAACAGTTCTAAAGATGAGCAGATTGCATCTATGTGTTATGTTAAATGGCTTGTAGAAAAATCAGGTTTTGCACAGGAACAGGGCGGACTTTCTGTTGTAAGCGGTGAAAGGAGAATAAATTATTATGAAGTATGGTTATTTTGATGATGAAAAAAAGGAATATGTAATAACAAAGCCAGATACCCCTGCACCATGGGCAAATTATCTTGGTTCAACTGACTATGGTGCAATTATTTCAAATAATGCTGGAGGTTATAGTTTCCGTAAGTCTGGGGCAAACGGGCGCATACTGCGTTATTATTTTAATAATTCTGACCAGCCTGGAAGATATATTTATATAAGGGATGATGAACAGGAAGATTACTGGTCAGCTTCCTGGCAGCCTGTTGGCAAAGACCTTTCTTTGTATAAAAGTGAATGCAGGCATGGAATAGCATATACCAAGATGGAAGCAGATTATTCACAAATTCATTCAGAAGTGTTGTATTATGTGCCTCTTGGAAAGGAACATGAAGTATGGAATGTAATTGTAAGAAATGATTCTGGAAAGACAAGAGAACTTACAATCAGTGGTTTTGCTGGTTTTACCAATGAACCAAACTATGAACAGGACCTTGTAAACCTCCAGTATACTTTGTTTATATCACGTACATATTTCCGTGGTAACAGGATACAGCAGGTAATCAATGAAAATGAAGAAGGGAAGATAGAACGTTTCTTTGGGCTCTGTGGGGCAGAAGTGTCTTCTTATTGTGGTGACCTTGATGAATTTACTGGAAAATACCGTGGCTTTGGAAACCCGGCAGGTATTGAATCTGGAAACCTGGGAAATAAGCTTAATTATAACTGTAACAGCTGTGGGGCACTGTCAGCAAAAATTGTATTAAAGCCAGGAGAATCAAAGCAGGTTGCTTTTATACTTGGTGAGAAACCAGACGCAGATGCAGATAAGCTTATTAAGGAATATGAAAACCTGGAAGAAACTTGTAAGAAAGATATAGAAACTTTACGTTCATACTGGGACAGCAAGCTTTCACATTTTCATGTAAAAACACCAAGCAAAGAATTTAATACAATGGTTAATATATGGAATGCATATAACTGTTTTATGACTTTCCTTTGGTCAAGGGCAGCTTCATTTGTTTACTGCGGGCTGCGCAATGGTTATGGTTACAGGGATACTGTACAGGATATACAGGGTATAATACATCTTGCCCCAGAGATGGCAAAAGAACAAATCCGTTTTATGTTATCTGCGCAGGTTGATAATGGTGCAGGTCTTCCTCTTGTTAAATATACACATAACCCTGGACATGAGGATACTCCGGATGATGCATCTTATGTTAAGGAAACAGGACATCCTGCGTACAGGGCAGATGATGCACTATGGCTGTTCCCAACTGTTTATAAATATATTGCTGAAAGCGGGGATACTGCATTTATAGACGAAGAAGTGCCTTTTGCTAATAAAGGCACAGGAACTGTATATGAACATTTGAAACGTGCAATAAGTTTTTCATTAGATAATATGGGTGTGCATGGAATGCCAGCAGGGCTTTATGCAGACTGGAATGACTGTTTAAGGCTTGGAAAATATGGTGAATCAACCTTTGTTGCATTCCAGTTCTATCTGGCGTTTACAATATTAAAAGAGATTGCAGAAGAAAAAAATGACAAGGAATATATAGTATTTTTGGAAGAACACCAGTCAAAACTTGGAGAAACAATACAGACACTTTGCTGGGATGAAGACCGTTTTATACGTGGCTTCAGGGAGAATGGGGAAGTTATAGGAAAACACACAGACCCAGAAGCAAATATGTGGCTTAATCCACAGACATGGTCTGTAATCAGCGGCCTGGCATCTGACGGGCAGGCAGACAAAGCACTTGGGAGTGTATACAGCCTGTTAAATACAAAATATGGTGCAATGGTTATGACACCTCCATATAAAGACCATGCATTTGAAGGTGCACTGATGACATGTTTCAACAGTTATGTTAAAGAAAATGGTGGGATATTTTCACAGCCACAGGGATGGCTGATACTTGCAGAAGCACTTAGAGGGCATGGTAACAGGGCTTTTGGGTATTTTATGGAAACTGCACCAGCAGCAATGAATGACTATGCAGAAATACGCAGGATGGAACCATACTGCCATGGACAGTTTACAGAAGCTTCTGGAAGTCCTTATTACGGACGTTCACATGTCCACTGGCTGACAGGTACTGCTTCAACTATTATGGTTGGATGTGTAGAAGGTATACTTGGCATGCGTCCTGGACTGCATGGGCTGAGGATTGAGCCAGCAATTCCTGGAGAGTGGGAAGAAATTTTTATTGAGAAAGATTTCCGTGGGGCACACCTGGATATTACAATAAAGAACCCATTACATCTCGAAAGTGGGGTTAAAAGTCTATATATTAATGGAAAGAAGATGCCAGATAATTATATTCCGGCAGATGAATTATCAGGACAGAATGAAATTATAGTTATGTTGTCCTGACATCCACAGGGGGAGTAGGTTGAAAAATGATTATAAGCCAGCAAAAACGTTGGTTAACAATCATTACACTTCAATTTTGAACCGCCAAAGGCGGCATGGGGGATATTATGAAATATGGATACTTTGATGATTTAAAGAAGGAATATGTTATTACAACTCCTGAGACTCCTTTGCCATGGATAAATTATCTTGGCAGTGAGGAATTTTTTGGCATGGTTTCTAATACTTTAGGTGGATATTGTTTTTACCGTGATGCTAAACTGCAGCGTTTGCTAAGATACCGTTATAATTCTGTCCCAGGTGATACTGGAGGGCGCTTTTATTATATTAAAGAACATGGGAAGCCAGCCTGGAATCCAGGGTTCCTGCCATCTAAAACCAGCCTGGATTATTATGAATGTCATCATGGCATGGGATATACTTTTTTTGATTCGGCAAAAGATGGTTTAAGGGTTAAGGCAAATTTCTTTGTTCCTCTTGGGGAAAATTGTGAATTACATGATATTGAGCTTATTAATGAAACAGACAATATAAAGATAGTACAGTTATATGGATGTATGGAGTGGTGTCTGTGGAATGCTGTTGATGACAGCCAGAATTACCAGCGTAACCTGAATATTGCTGAAAGTGAAATAGAGGACAGTGTTATTTACCATAAAACAGAATACAGGGAAAGAAGAAACCATTACGCTTTCTATGGTGTTAATGCCAGGACACAGGGATTTGACACAGACCGTAATACATTTCTTGGACATATGGGGGACTGGTCATCACCCCAGATGGTAAGGGAGGAACGTTCGGCAGGGTCTGTTACAACAGGCTGGTATCCTGTTGCCTGCCACCGCCTGGATTACAAGCTTGTACCTGGCCAGTCTGTGCGTGCTGTTTTTGTCTTAGGGTATGGAACTAACCCAGAGAACCAGAAGTTTATTTCACCTGGTATTATCCGTAAAGATGATGCACACAGGATTTTAGGAAAATTTGCATCTTTTGAGGCAACAGACCAGGCAAGAAAAGAACTGGCAGATTACTGGGAGAAACTTCTTGGTAATTTCTGGCTTGAATCTGGTGACAAGAAGTTTAACCGTATGATAAATATATGGCACCAGTACCAGTGTATGGTTACATTTAATATGAGCCGTTCTGCTTCATATTACGAAACTGGGACTGGACGTGGAATGGGATTCCGGGATTCCTGCCAGGATTTATATGGTTTTGTACATATTGTACCAGAACGTGCCAGAGAAAGAATTATAGATATTGCATCTATACAGTTTGCTGATGGTTCTACATACCACCAGTACCAGCCTCTTACAAAACGTGGAAATAATGATATAGGCAGTGGGTTTAATGATGACCCTTTGTGGCTTGTTGGGGCTGTTTGTGCATATATTAAAGAAACAGGGGATTTTTCTATTTTGGATTATCCAGTACCATTTGATAATGTAACTGGTTCAGAAGTACCTCTTATGGAACATATACGCCGCAGCATACAATTTACTTTACATAATCTTGGGCCTCATGGCCTGCCGCTTATTGGACGTGCTGACTGGAATGACTGTCTGAATTTAAACTGCTTTTCAAAAGAACCTGGGGAGAGTTTCCAGACATCTGGCCCATCAGAAGGTTTTATAGCTGAATCTGTATTTATTGCAGGTATGTTTGTTAAATATGGGTCTGGATATGCAGAATTATGTGCACGTATGGGATTAGAAAAAGAGTCAGGACAGATATATACAGCTGTAAGGAAAATGGAAGAAGCAGTCTTGAGAGATGGCTGGGATGGTGAATGGTTTATCAGGGCTTATGATGCATATGGTAACAAAGTTGGCAGCCATGAATGTAAGGAAGGACAGATTTATATTGAACCACAAGGATTTTGTTCACTTGCTGGTATAGGAAAAGAAACTGGGCATATGGAAAAGGCTTTAGATTCTGTAAGAAAAAGACTTCTTGGAAAATATGGTGTTGAACTCCTCGGCCCATGTTACAAAGAATATCATCTGGAACTTGGTGAAATATCTTCTTATCCTCCAGGATTTAAAGAAAATGGTTCTGTTTTCTGCCATAATAATCCTTGGATTGTATGTGGTGAAGCAGTCCTTGGACGTGGCAATGAGGCCTTTGATGTTTACCGCCGTATATGCCCTGCTTATTTGGAGGAAGAAGAGAGCAAGATACATGAAACAGAACCATATGTATATTCCCAGACTGTAACAGGACGTGCATCCGGAACTCCTGGACATGCTAAGAACAGCTGGCTTACAGGGACTGCTTCATGGGCTTTTGTATCTGCCAGCCAGGCAATTTTAGGAATCCAGCCAGAATATGATGGCCTGCGTATTGTTCCATGTATTCCAGATAACTGGAATGGATATACTGTACACCGCAGGTTCCGTGGGACACAATATATTATACATGTAATACGTACTGGCACATGGTCATTAACAGTCAATGGAAAGCCTGTTAAAGGCTGTGTAATTCCTTTATTTCCTGAAAATAATACTGTCCAGGCAGAAGTTACAATCTGATAATATTGATAATTAAATTAGGAAGAGGAGCATGATAATTATGAAACATGGCATAATAAAATATATAAAAAAGGGAATTGCAGTAATAATGGTGCTGTCTGTTTTTTCAGGAGAAATGGGAGTTTCTGCCAGTGCAGCACTTTCTGCAAAAGTAAAGAATGTTAAAATTGTAAAACCAGGTACAAAAGACATGGTTTTAAACCAGGGTTCTGCATACACCTGTATATATAGAAAATGAAATTGCAATTAATTTTGAAGATGGAATAGGTAATTGTATTGTGGATGCAGAAATCCCTAACCAGGATATTGGACTTGGACAGGAGATTATTTCTAGTACAGCATTAAAAATCAGCAATATATCAGGAGATAATATATGGGATAACCGCATACGTTTATCAGACCTGGGAACTACTTATGGTATATACCAGAACCTGGCTTTTGACCTGGTTTTAAAGAATGAAGATGTGGCAAATGCAAATATATGTATAAAGCCTGTAATCCAGAGTGAGGCAACAGGCTGGTGGGGAGATGCTATTGAGGAACAGGTATTTGGTAAGGAAAACTTTGTGCCATTAAAAGAAGGTTACAGTATATGCCATGCAGTATTCCCGTTAAATCCACTTAAACATGCACCTGCTGATTTCCTTGGACATATAATGCTTTTACTGGCATCAGGCGGATGCAATAGTATTTATATTGATAATGTGGAATTTTTCTCTTCATCAAATGGTGATATTAAGTATAAGGCAAAACTGCCTGATAACCCTGGGGAATATGTATCAATGCCATTTACATTTGAAAGCGGGATACGTGAAGGCTGGGTAACTGATGGTACATCCAAGCTTGATTATGAGGATTTTACAACAGGAATTGCGGAAACAACAGCATTAAAATTTCCTGTGGCATTTGATGGCACAAACAATAAGTGGGAGGATGGGGCAAGAATAAGCAGCCCGTTTTTTCCAGAAGAAGATATGACATTAGAAAAGAGTAAAAAGATACAGTTAATTGGACTTGATATCTTGTTTTAGTATTTAAAAGTGACAAAACTAATTATAATGGCTATATTTATTGTGATAATATAACTTTAGCAGAATAGGTTTCTGGCTTTTACTATATATTAGCAATAAGATTAATTCCAATAGCTATAAAAGCATAATATAATAGAATTGTGCAATATGTTTAAAAATCATTCTGCAAAATTTATAAAATCATATAATTTTAACTTAAGATATTGACAAAGAATAATTAATACTATATAATGTACACATATTAATAAAGGTTATATTTAATATTGTTATTGGATTGTGACCAGTAAAAAGGGCAAGACCAGTTTCGTTGAACATATTTTTTTGTGTTTGCGGATTGGTCTTTTTTTTATTTTTATAATGATTGGGGGTGTTGGAATGTTTAAAATAACAAAAATAGTCAATAACAATATTGTATGCTCAGTTGACAGTAATGGCAAAGAAATAATCTTAAGGGGGTTGGGAATAGGATTTAAAAAACAAATTGGAGATGTAGTTCCAGAAGATAAAATAGAGAAAATATATAAGGTAGTTGATAAAAAAGAATCTAACAAGCTACAACAGCTTTTTAGCGAAATACCTATTGAATATATAGAAATATGCGGTGAAATTATAGATTTGGCTGAGAATACCCTTGGAAAAAAGCTTAATAAAAATATAAATATAACCCTCACTGACCATATTGATTTTGCGATTGAACGGAAAAAGAAATCTTTGGAGTATAAGAATGCCTTACTTTCAGAAATCCAGAATTTTTATCCTGTTGAATATGCAATAGGGAAAAAAGCTACAGAGATGATAAATGAAAGGTTTTCTATAAAATTATCAGATGATGAAGCAGGTTTTATTGCATTGCATATTGTTAATGCAGCTTTAGATACCAATATAAATGATATAGTGTCTATTACAGAAATGATACAGTCTATAGTAGCAATTGTAAAAAAATATTACAATATGGAGTTTGATACGGAAACTTTGGACTACAGCAGGTTTATTGTCCATATGAAATTTTTTGGGCAGAGGCTGTTTAAAAATAAAATTGCAGCAGATGATGATACAACGCTTCAGAATATGATAAAAGAAAGATACAGCCATGATTATGGATGCGCTGTTAAAATAAGAGGATATATATCAACAAAGTACAATAAAAGAATTAGTGAAGAAGAGATGATGTTTATTACTGTCCATTTAAGAAGAATTTCAAAAAATAAATAAATTTTTGCATAATTGTTAAAAGCAGATACTAATGCAGAATTTTATTTTTTATTAAACATTTTTTAGGAGGATTAAAATTTATGAAAGACAAAATCTTTGGAGTTTTACAGCGTGTAGGACGTTCGTTTATGCTTCCAATAGCACTTTTGCCTGTTGCTGGGCTTTTGCTTGGTTTAGGAAGTTCTTTTACTAATACTACAATGCTTGAAACTTACAATCTTATGGGAATAATGGGTCCCGGGACAATTATATATTCAATACTTTCAGTTATGAGTGCCGCAGGAAATTCAGTATTTGCCAACTTGCCGCTTATCTTTGCTATGGGTGTTGCTATTGGTATGGCGAAGAAAGAAAAAGAAGTTGCGGCATTAGCAGCGGCTATTTCCTTTATAATTATGCATACATCTATAAGTACAATGCTTCTTATAGGCGGAAAAGGCGCAACTGTACTGGAATCTTGTGAAAATCTTGTATCAAACGGATTTATAGCACCAAACTCATATGGAGATATGCTTGGTATTACGACACTTAATATGGGTGTATTTGGTGGTATTGTTGTTGGGCTTGGTGTTGCTGCACTCCATAACAAATTTTACAGAATTGAGCTTCCACAGGTACTTTCATTTTTTGGAGGTACAAGATTTGTGCCAATTATAAGCTCAGTTGTATATGTAGCAGTTGGTATATTAATGTATTTTGTATGGCCATATGTTGGTATTGGCATAGCTAAAGTTGGCGAAGTAATTATGCAGTCTGGTTACGCAGGAACATTGCTTTATGGTTTAATGGAAAGGCTTCTTATTCCATTTGGCCTGCATCATGTATTCTATATTCCTTTCTGGCAGACAGCTGTAGGTGGTACTATGGAAATAGGCGGACAGGTTGTACAGGGTGCACAGAACATATTTTTTGCACAGCTTGCAGACCCAGGTTGTACAGAGTTCTCTGTTTCAGCAACAAGATTTATGTCAGGAAAGTTCCCTCTTATGATTTTTGGTCTTCCTGGAGCAGCACTTGCTATGTATAAATGTGCAAGACCTGAAAAGAAAAAGGTAGTAGGTACACTTCTTTTATCTGCAGCACTTACTTCAATGCTTACAGGTATTACAGAACCACTTGAGTTTACATTCCTTTTTGTAGCCCCATTACTTTATGGTGTACATTGTGTATTTGCAGGACTGGCATATATGCTTATGCATGTATTCAGGGTTGGTGTTGGAATGACCTTTTCAGGAGGTATTATTGACCTCTTCCTGTTTGGTATTATCCAGGGAAATGAAAAAACAAGATGGATATGGACAGTAATTATTGGTATAGGTTACTTTATTATATATTATTTTGTTTTCTCTGCCCTTATTTCAAAACTAGACTTAAAAACTCCAGGCCGTGAAGCTGATGATGAGGAAACAAAGCTATACACACGTGCAGATGTTAATGCTGCGAAAGGTGCTGGCAATGGTGCTGGCGTAAGCAGTACAGACCCTGTATCTGCCCTTATTGTGCAGGGACTTGGCGGCAAAACAAATATAAGCGATGTTGACTGTTGTGCAACAAGGCTAAGGACTACAGTTTTTGACCCAAAACTTGTTAATGAAGGTGCTTTGAAAGCTTCAGGGGCTTCAGGTGTTATCCATAAAGGAAATGGAATCCAGGTAATTTATGGTCCAAAAGTTACAGTAATTAAATCTAACCTTGAAGACTATCTTGCAAGCCCTGAAAGTGATGCAACAGTTGATATTTCATATGATAATAAAGAAAATAGTGGTGCAACAGAATCTAAAAAAAGTGTAAAGGCTGATGTATTTGCACCTATGAAAGGTAAAGTTATAAAACTCGAAGATGTCAATGATGGGGTATTTTCAGAGGGAATGCTTGGAAATGGGGCTGCCATCGAGCCTGTTGATGGCAAAGTATTTGCTCCTTTTGATGGTGAAGTCCAGATGGTTTATGATACAAAACATGCTATAGGGCTTATCTCAGACAGTGGTGTTGAGCTTCTTATCCATGTTGGTATTGACACTGTACAGTTAAATGGAAAATATTATGATGTAAAAGTACAGAATGGGCAGAAGATAAGCAAAGGTGACATTCTTGTAAATGTAAACCTTGCAGGTATTGCCCAGGCAGGTTACAGGACAGTTACTCCTGTTATAGTTACAAATTCTGATGATTTTTCAGAGATTAATGTTACAACAAATGATAACGGGGATATTAATACTAAAATCATTTCAATTAGGTAGTTGTATTAAATAATAATTATATAAAATAAATTTAAGGAGGATTTTAAAATGGTTAATTTTAATTATGTTATTACTGATGAAATAGGAATTCATGCAAGACCAGCAGGGCTTCTTGCAAAAGAAGCAAAGGCTGTATCTTCAAGGGTTGTTATTAAAGCTAATGGAAAGGAGGCTGATGCATCAAAACTTATGGCAGTTATGGGTCTTGGAGTAAAAAAAGGAAATGAAATAACTGTTGAAGTAGCAGGTGATGACGAGACAGAGGCTGCTGCAAAAATGGAAGAATTTTTTAAAGCTAACCTATAAAATTTAAACCGGAAGGAGAAAAATATACAAACAGCATTTTTCATTACTATTTGTGCCACCAGCCAGAGGCGGCGGAATGGGGGATTTTTATGGAAATTTTCTATGGCAAGGCTATATTCAGGGGAATAGCCATAGGTAAAATTTTATTTAACTCTAAAAACAAACAACAAGTAAGAAGAACTAAAATTGATGATGCAGAAGCTGAAATATCACGTTTTGAAAAAGCTAAAGAAGAAGCTTCGCAGGAACTTGAAGTACTTTACAATAAAGCTTTAAAAGAAGTTGGTGAAAGCAATGCAGCGATTTTTGAAGTCCATTCTATGATGCTTGAAGATGATGATTTTAATGATGCAATTATAGAAAAAATTAAAAACCAGCTTGTAAATGCAGAATATGCTGTTGCCAAAACAGGTGATGGCCTTGCAGACATGTTTGCCAATATGGAAGATGAATATTTCAGGGCAAGGGCAGCAGATATGAAAGATATTTCAGAAAGAGTTATTTCAAAACTTGTTGGGGAAGATTCATCTTTCCAGCTTAAAGAACCAGCTATTATTGTTGCTAAAGACCTGGCTCCAAGTGAAACTATACAAATGGATAAAAGCAAACTGCTTGCATTTGTTACAGAACTTGGTTCTTCAAGTTCACATACTGCAATACTGGCAAGGACTATGAATCTTCCTGCACTTATTGGTGTTAAAATAGATAGTGGGTGGAATGGAAAGTTTGCCGTAGTTGACGGATATAACGGGAAACTGGTTATTGAACCAGACAAGGATACTCTTGCAAAATATAAAAAAATCCAGCAGGATGACCTTGAAAAAAGAGAACTTCTTAAAGAACTTAAAGGAAAAGAAACTGTTACAAAGGGAGGCAAAAAGATACATCTGTATGCTAATATAGGAAACCCTTCAGACCTTTCCAGTGTTCTTGAAAATGATGCGGAGGGAATAGGGCTTTTCAGAAGTGAGTTTCTGTACCTGGATTCAGATAACTTTCCAACAGAGGAAGAACAGTTTAATGCTTACAGGAAAGTTGCTGAAACAATGGGAAGTAAGAAAGTTATTATCAGGACTTTAGATATAGGTGCAGATAAGCAAGTTGGTTATTTTAATCTTGGACATGAGGATAATCCAGCTATGGGGTACAGGGCTATAAGAATCTGCCTTGACCAGCAGGATATATTTAAAACCCAGCTCAGGGCGTTGTTAAGGGCAAGTGCATTTGGAAATATTTCTGTTATGTATCCAATGATTATTTCTGTTAATGAAGTAATGCAAATTAAGGAAATAGTTAAAAATGTTATGGAAGAGCTTGAAACAGAAGGAATTGATTTTAACAAAAATATTGAACAAGGCATTATGATTGAAACACCAGCAGCAGTTATTATAAGTGATGAACTTGCAAAGGAAGCTGATTTCTTCAGTATTGGAACAAATGACCTTACACAATATACACTGGCAGCTGACAGACAGAATGCAAAGCTTGAAAATATAATTGATACCCATCATCCAGCTGTGCTACGTTCAATTAAAACAGTTATTGAGAATGCACATAAGGCAGGAATATGGGCAGGAATATGTGGAGAGCTTGGAGCAGATACTTCACTTACAGAAACATTTCTCTCATATGGAATAGATGAGCTGTCAGTTTCACCAACATTTGTTTTACCTGTAAGAAAAGTTGTAAGGGACACAGATTAATTTTAAGTTTTGTACGTGTAAGCAAATACTGTACAAGCAGACCCGGATAATGCCATGTTTTACCTGCAAAGTAAAATCAGGAAATTAATAAAGTTTAAACAGCCAGCTGGTAAAAAATAAACCAGCTGGCTATTTAACATGCATAAGGTTTAGAAACCAGGCATTATAATTATATTTAAATATTTTCTATTAGTTCTTTAGCTTTTTTACCACTTATATGTTTAATAGAAAGGCAAAGTATACAGAAATTTTTCCATCCATGTTCTATTTCTGCCAGGCGGCTGGATTCACTTTCCAATGGTGCATATTTAGCAGCCAGTTTAGTTATTGCTTCCGTTTTTTCTTTATTATTATCTAATATATTTATTTCTCCAAATACAGTTACACTTTTAAAATATGTAGTATACTTCTGTGGTACTACAATATCCTGGCATATTATACAGAAAGAAGCTTTAGGGTTTCTTTTAACTGCATCTATTTTATGTCCTTCATTGGCACTGTGGAAATAAATCCTGTTATTGTCATATACATAACTTAATGGCACTGTGTAAGGGTATCCGTTATCACCAGATACAGCAAGTACACCAGAAGTTCCATTATTTAAAATATCTTCACACTCACTGGCAGTTAATAATTGTCTTTTTCTTCTCATTTCACGGAACATATATATCCTCCATTCAAAAGTTTGTCTTATTCCTGCATAGGCAAAGTGAGGATGTACAAGTTTACTTGTATTATCCAGGCGTGCCTGCTGCCGAGTATCTAACTGTTTTTGCTTTCCTTATATTTAGCAGATGTTGTTAATATGGTAGTAAAACAATATATGGTTTTATTGTATTTATATCGTAAAAAAGTTATAAAATCCAATAAAATAGATAACCAATTTAAAAATCTTTAATATTATATATTATATTTCATTAAATACTGTTTTGTCTATTGGGTTATATACATCTTTTATAAGAAATACAAGTCTAGGTTAATTATACCATAAAATCGGGAAAGTGAAAGGAATAAAAAATATGATACATTTGCTTTTAATAATTATTTATCTTGCATTTATCAGCATGGGACTGCCTGATTCACTGCTTGGTTCAGCATGGCCAGTTATGTATAAAGAATTTGGCACACCTGTTTCATATGCAGGAATTATTTCCATGATTATTGCTGCTGGCACAATTATTTCGAGCCTGCAGAGCAGCAGGCTGGTAAGGTGGCTTGGCACGGGGGGACTTACAGCTGCCAGTGTGGTTACAACAGCTGCTGCCCTTATTGGTTTTTCTTTTAGCCATTCTTTTGGAATATTGTGTTTATGGGCAGTTCCTTATGGTCTTGGTGCAGGCAGTGTAGATGCTTCATTAAATAATTATATTGCATTGCATTTTCCAAGCAGACATATGAACTGGCTTCATTGTATGTGGGGGCTTGGTGCTTCGGCAGGACCATATATTATGGGATATGTACTTACAGGCGGACAGGGATGGAATATGGGATACAAGTATATTGGGATATTGCAGATAATGCTTTCAGGAATTTTAATAGTAAGCCTTCCTCTATGGAACCAGGATAATGGTGATGGGACCGGACCAGATAGTGATGGTTCTGGTACACCGCTTTCTCTTAGGGAGATTGTTAAAATTCCTGGTTCAAAAGAAATAATGGTTACATTTTTTTGTTATTGTGCACTGGAACAGACAACTGGTTTGTGGGCTGGAAGTTATCTTGTATTGGACAGGGGATGGCAGGCAGAGTCTGCAGCAGGATATGCAGGTTTGTTTTTTGTAGGTATTACTGCTGGCAGGGCATTAAGTGGTTTTTTATCAATTAAGTTAAGTGATATAAAAATGATACGTCTGGGACAAATAATTGCATTTGCAGGTATCCTTATGCTGTTTATTCCATTTGGAAGGATAACACCGCTTATAGGCCTTGTTTTAACAGGGTTTGGATGTGCACCTGTATATCCATGTATTATACATTCTACCCCACAACATTTTGGTACAGATAATTCACAGTCTATGATAGGGGCACAGATGGCAGCCGCATATGCGGGAACATGTTTTATGCCTCTTTTATTCGGGCTTGCAGCAAACCATTTAGATGCCTCATTATTTCCATTTTATCTTATATTAATACTGTTTATAATGGTAATTATGCATGAATCAGCACTGAAAAGATGTAAGAATTAGAAATGCTGGCAGGGTGTGTCTGGAATTTTGGAAGTGGCTTCCAGGCACATCACTGGATAAAATATATTGTTAATTTATATTATTTAGAAATATTCTGAAAAGTATTAATTCATTTCTTGTAGTAGCAAACCATTTTTTTGAATACAAGGCAGCCTTAATATTGGAAAGAAAGGGCTTGTAATGATTATATAGATTGTATACACAATAGGTATAAAGATAAGTTAGTTATCATGTGTTTATTTTGCAATTTTCTAAATATTCCTTGGATATTTCTTGTAATTGTGATAAAATTTAAAATTACCAGGATACACAGGTATTATATGAACTTAATTATTTAACCAGATGGAGGGAGTTTATGCCAGAGAAACTACAATTATCAAGAAATAACTATAATAAAAACATATTAAATAAAAGTCTGTTAACTATAACCAGGAACAAGTTAAAAACAGCCTCATTAAAGGAAAACAAATTAAAAATAAACATACCAAAAACAAACATACCAAGAGTAAACAGGCTTTTAGCTTCCTGCCTTTTAGCAATAATGCTTATAGTTCCAGGATGTGGCAACACAAGCAGTATTGATGATTATGCAACTAATAATATAGAAAGTAATGTAACAGATGATATAACAAGTAATGTAACGGACGGTATAACAAGTGATACAACAGTTAGCAGCCAGGATACAGAAAAATCCCAGCAATCTTCCAGTTCTAGTGAATCCGTCAAGGGTATTCCAAAAGAAGATATAAAAATTGGCATCCTTTACCTTGCCGACCCATCTGAAGGGGATGGATATTCATATACCCATGATTTAGGTATACAAGGCATGCAAAATAACCTTGCAATACCAGATGGGCAGATTATAAGAAAAACAAATATAGATGATACAGATAACAGCATTGCTGCTAAAGCCATTGATGAGTGTATAGAAGAGGGTTGTAACATTATATTTACAACAAGCTGGGGATATATGGATATAACAGAGCAGAAAGCGGAGCAATATCCAGATGTCTATTTTTTCCACGGAACAGGATATAAAAGCAATGGAAAGAATTTCAGTAATTATTTTGGACGTATTTACCAGGCAAGATACTTAAGTGGAATTGTTGCAGGGATGAATACTAAATCCAATAAAATTGGCTATGTAGCTGCTATGGACTCATCTAATTCCGAAGTTACAGGTGGAATTGACGCATTTGCAATAGGGGTAGCTGCTGTAAATCCTGATGCAGCAATATATGTTAAGGTAACAAACAGCTGGTACGACCCTGTTAAGGAGAAATCAGCTTCAAGAAAACTTCTGGATATGGGGTGTGATGTTATGGCGCAGCATTGTGACACGGCATATCCGCAGACAATGGCGCAGGAAAGAGGATGTTATGGAATAGGGTATAATTCAGATATGGAAAAAGATACACCAGACTCTTGCCTTTGCAGCGTTATATGGAATTGGAGCGCTTATTATACATCAGTAGTGGAAAGTATTATAGATGGTACATATAATGGTGAAAATTATTATGGAGGAATGGAAGAAGGGCTTGTAGATATTACAAGGCTGGCGGATTTCTGTGTGGAAGGGACAGAAGAAAAAGTAGCAGAAGAAAGAGCAAAAATCCTTTCAGGTGAATTTAATGTATTTGATGGTGAAATAGAAACAAATACAGGGGAAATAGTTGGCAGCCAGGGAAGTACGCTTGATGATGGGACAATAACAGGTGGGATTAACTGGTATTATAAAAATGTCAAGGTGGCAGATTAGATAAGCTGGTATCCCGTAGGAATACACTGTATTATCTGACTCCTATTGTATGTCCGGATTATGCAGGTATACCCGGCTAATCCTCACTTTGCTTTCATAAAAATAAAAAGTAAAAGAAAATAGAAGAAAGGATAAAATGCAAACACCACTTTTTCCTTGTTTGTGTTTGCGTCCCATATGCAAATACAATTATTTACACTTGGGACTTGGTACAAAAAATGGACAATAAATTCAGGCTTACATTAAAGAAAAAGATACTGGCATTAACAATACTTCCTGTATTTCTGCTTGGGGCAATAGTTATTATAATGTCAATTACAGTAGTAAAGAATTCAATGGTTAAAGAAATACGTGAGGCATTACAAAGTGCAGTAACTGCAACATTTGCGGCATATGACCAGAATCCAGGTGATTATATGCAGGCATCCAATGGGAATATATGGAAAGGCAGTTATAATATTTCCAAATCAGAAAGCCTTGTTGACAGCATAAGCCAGAAAACTGGCATGGAAGTAACATTTTTCTATGGTGACAGCCGTATAATGACTTCTGCAAAAGATAAAGAAGGGAAACGCATACTTGGTTCAAAAGCAGGTGAAAAAATCAGACATACAGTGCTTGAAGGCGGGATGGAGTATTTCAGCAGTTCAGTTTCTATAGACGGCACAATGTATTATGGATATTATATCCCTGTATTCCAAAGTGGCGCAGAGAAGCCCGTTGGAATGGTATTTGTAGGTGCCAATAAAGCAGATAAAGATGCTGTAGTAGATAAAATAGTTAATATTATAATTATTACAGTATGTATAGTTATGGCATGCTGTATATTTGCTGTAATTGTATTTTCAAATTCTATTACAACTTCGGTAAAAAAAGGAATTACAGCTGTACAGCAGGTTGCAACTGGCAATTTAGGTATTGAAATTGATACAAAACTAATAAAACAGCAGGACGAAACAGGTGATTTATACAGGGCTATAGAACAGCTTAAAAATGAACTGGTTAATAGTATTGAAGCAATATCAGATAATACAAAGGCTGTACTTAGTGCATCAGAAGAACTTGACAGTACAACAACAGAAACAAACCAGTCAATGCAGGAAGTAGAAATTGCTGTAAATAATATTACACAAAGTGCTTTACAACAAGCTGGTATATCAGAAACAGCATATAAGAATGTAAATGGAATGGGTAAAAAGATTGAGCAGACAGCAAATGAAATGAAAGACCTTGAAGATAATGCTGCTGCCATGCGTGTTGCAGAAGATAAAATGGCACAGATGATAAAAGAGCTTATAAACAGTAATAAACAGCTGCAGAAGCTTATTAATGAAATAGGGCGCCAGACAAAACAGACTAATGAATCTGCGCAGAAGATAAGCAATGTGACAAAGATAATTGCATCTATTGCAGAAGAAACCACACTTCTAAGCCTTAATGCAAGCATAGAGGCAGCAAGGGCTGGTGAAAGTGGAAAAGGTTTTGCAGTAGTTGCGTCACAGATACAAAAGCTTGCCAGCCAGTCTAATGAATCAAGCCAGGGAATAGAAGAAATAGTTACAGAACTTATAGAAGATTCAAACAGGGCTGTGGTTATTATGGAAAATGTAATGGAAACAATAGATATACAGTCTGGAAATATGCAGAAAACAGAAGTAATGACAGGTGAAGTTATGGAACGGCTTAATGCTTCAGTAGACAGTATGGAAGTTATAGAAAAGAGTGTGTCATATCTTGATAATGCAAGAAAGGAAATAGTAAGCACAGTATCAGAATTATCAAATATTGCGGGGCAGAATGCTGCTGTTACACAGGAAGTAAGTGCGTCAACAGATGTACTTGCAGAGCATTCAAAACATGTTGCTGCTAATATGGAGGAACTTCGTAATATAGCAGGTAACCTTAAAGAAAGCATAGGGCATTTCAGGGTATAAAAACAGTGCAGAAAAGGGGATTACAATGAAATTTTTTCATTTATCAGATTTACATTTTGGAAGGCAGCTGCATGGTTATGATTTGTATGAAGAACAACATGGTTTCATTATGCAGCTTGCCAGATATTTAGAAGAAGAAAAGCCTGATGCAGTGCTGGTATCAGGTGATATATATGATAAAGCAGTGCCTGCTGGACAGGCTGTGACATTGCTTGATGAGTTTCTTACATCATTAAATAACGTGCCAGCTTTTATAATTGCAGGAAACCATGATTCAGCAGAAAGATTAAAATATGGCAGGAGTTTTCTTGAAAAACACAATATTTACATATCAGTCCTGCCACCACAGAATGAAGAAGAAAGACTTAAAAAAATTGTTTTAAAAGACGAATATGGAAATGTATGTTTTTATATGCTGCCATTTTTAAAGCCTGGCATGGTGCGCCATTTTATGCCTAGTGAGGCAGCAGAAGGAGAAGAAGCAATAATTAAGGCATTACTTAAAAAAGAAGAAATTGACCAGACAGCCAGAAATATAATTCTGTCACACCAGTTTTACAAAAATGGAAACAATATGCCAGAAAGATGTGATTCGGAACAGAAGACGGTTTCTGTAGGTGGTACAGATGCAGTTGATATTTCAGTATTACAGGATTTTGATTATGCTGCACTTGGGCATATACACAGCACACAGCCAGTTGGAGAGGAAAAGTACAGGTATTGTGGAACACCGCTTAAATATTCAATAAGTGAGGCAGGACAGGAGAAAAGCATAACTGTAGTTTCAATGGGTGCTAAAGAGGATGGCATAAATATAAAAACACTGCCTGTTAAAGCTGTACATAATGTATTAAAACTGCGTGGGCATCTTAAAGATATTATTGCACTGGCAAGTGAAGAAAACAGGCAGGATTATATAAGTATTACGCTTACTGATGATGATATACCAGAGATGGTAAAAGACCAGCTTGAGGCATACTTTGATAATATACTTGAAATTATAGCTGATAATACAAGGACAAGGCAGATATTAAGTGAAGATGTGGCAGACTTTAAGGAACTGTCACCTTATGAAGCATTTGAAGCATTCTTTAAAGAAACAGCAGGCCGTGAAATGGATGGACAGGAAAGCCTGCTTATACAGGAAATTATAGAAGAAGCTGCCAGTAAAATATCTTAGGCGTAAAGTTATAAGTAATTATTAAGGCTTTATACTTTATTATCACTAAAACAGGCAGCTGTAACTTATGGAGGTGGTTTAAGTACAATGAAACCAGTTAAACTTATTATGTCCGCATTTGGTTCATATGGCGGTACTGAAGTAATAGAATTTGATAAAATACAAAATGGGCTTTTCCTTATAGCTGGTGATACAGGAGCAGGGAAATCAACTATATTTGACGCTATAATGTTTGCGTTGTATGATACAATGAGCGGCAAAGAGAGAAAAAGCATTATGATGAGAAGTGAATATGCTTCTGATAACATGGAAACATATGTGGAATATACATTTAGTTATGGCAGCAGCATATATACAATAAAAAGATTTCCTGCATATGTAAGAAAAAGTAAGCGCAGGAATAAAGATGGACAATATAATATTATAAGGCAACAGGGTAAAGTTGAGCTTACAATGCCTGATGGCACAGCCTATAATGGTAAAATTGCACAGGTAAACCAGAAAATAGAGGAAATCACAGGGCTTACTGCAGAACAGTTCAATAAAATTGCACTTATTGCGCAGGGAGAATTCCAGGAACTTGTTATGGACAGGACAGGTAAACGTAAAGAAATATTCCGCCAGATTTTTTCAACACAAATTTATGGTGATATAGAAGATATCATATTTAAAAGATATAAAGCAGAAGCCTCACAGATAAAATATAATTCTACAAAACTTGAAGAACTTGTAAAAGGTATAGACTTCCAGGAAGACAGTCCATATAAAGAAGATTTTAACATTGCATTTGAAAGAAAAGATACAGAACCGGACAGGCTTCCAGATATAATGAGGGCTGAAACCAGCCGCCTTAAAGATATATATAATAGTAAACAGAATTTATATATAGAAAAAGAAACAGAATATAAAAAGTTAAACAATTATATAACAAAAGGAAAAGAAAAAAATAAACTTATAGACAGGCTTCTGGAATTTGAAAAACAAAAAGAAAAACTTTCAAGTTTAAAAGAAGATATTGAAAATAAGATTATAGTATTGGGGCTTGCTAGAAAAGCAGAGAAAGTTTTGTTTGCAGAGAAGAATTATAATAATAGGAAAGAGGAGTGTACAAAAGCATCAAAAAAGTATGAGGAACTTAAACTTAAAGAAGAAGAGTTAAATAAACAATACAATATTTCTTTAGAAAAATACCATCAGGCAGACAAAGAGTACAGACAACTTATGCCAGGTTATATAACAAAAAGGGATAATTTAAAACAGGATGTTATAAAATATAAAACAGTATCAGAAAAGGAAAATGAACTTTTAAGACTGGAAAGTTTATTAAAAAAGGTGGTATCAGAAAAGGAAAATGAAATTAAAATACTTGCAAAGATTAAAGAAGATATTAATTCTTATGAAGAAATTATAAAATCTTATAATGGCCTGGAATTAGAAACAGAAAAGGCTGGAACTGCACAGAAAAACTGTAATGAAAAACAAGAACTTCTTAATAAGCTGAAAAAGAAAAAAGAAGCATGTGACAGCAGGCAGTATGAATTAACTGGGTATGAAAAGAAGTTATTATCCTGTATTAAAAAGTGGGAAGAGAGCAGGAGACAGCATGAGGAATATAACAGGGCATATATAGCCTGCCAGTCTGCATTTCTGGCTGAAAACCTGGTACCTGGCAGTCCATGTCCAGTATGTGGTTCTATAGAACATCCACAGGCGGCAGTAATGCCAGATGATGCTGTAACAGAAGATATGGTTAAAAAAGCAGAAGCAGCAGAGCATAAATACGAATTAGATAAAAATAGAGCACAAGAAGAAACCAAAGAAATACAAAGTGCATTTGCGGCAGAAATAGCAGTATTAAATGATTATTTGGAGAGACTTTCGGGCAAAGAAAAACTTTCTTTGGAGAATTATCTTGTAAATAAATTAGATATTTTTATAAAAGAGAACCAATCATTAATTTTAGAAGAAGACAACCAGATTAATACCAGGCTAAAACAACTTCTTGAGAAGGCAAAAGACAGGCAGAATAAGCAGGATGGGCTTAAGAAACTTATTGTTAAACAGGATAAGACAGTAGTTTTAATTGAAAACAAAGAAAAAGAAATACACCAGCTTGAACTTAAAGCAGAAGGCATAAAGAATGAAATAAAAACACTGGAAATTTCTTTTGTGTATAAGACCAGGGAAGAAGCAGAAAAAAACCTTAACGATTGTGAAAATAATTTAAACTTGCTTGAGAAGAAATATAAAAATGCAGATAAAGAATTTAAAGATATACAAAAGAAATTTACAAACGTACAAGGGGCAATGGAAGAACTTAAAAGACAGGTAAAAGAACTGTCGGGAAGTCTGGATGAATTGTCAGAAACATTTCAAATATCAATTAAGGAAAATGGATTTGTAAGTCCCACAGAGTACAGAGAAGCTTTAAAAGAAACCAGTGTTATACAAAGAATGGAAGAGGACATTACAAAGTACAAGGAAATGTGTGTACAGAACAACACAGGAATACAGACTATAAAAGAACAGCTTGAGGACACAGTAAAAGTAAAACTTGGTGAACTTGAAGAAGCATTAAATAATACAAGTGTGCTTATGGCTGGTCTTAAACAAGAACTTGACAAGTATAATTTCTATATACAAAATAATACGAAATTACTTGAAAGGCTTCTTGCATTAATGGAAGAGAGAAGTGCTATATCAGAAAAACTTAAAGTAATTAAGTCACTTAATGATACTGCTAATGGAAAAGTACATTTCCAGACTTATATACAAAGGCAGTATTTTAAACAGATAATACAGGCAGCTAACAGAAGGCTTTCTAGTATGGCATCAGGAAAATTCCTGCTTAAATGCCGTGATATAGGCACAGGAGGCCAAGGGGAAACAGGACTTGAGCTTGATGTTTATAATCCTTTAACTGGAAAGTCAAGGGATGCACATACTCTTTCAGGTGGTGAAACATTTATGGCATCACTGTCAATGGCACTTGGAATGGCTGATATTGTACAGAATACTGTAGGAAAAACAAGACTTGATACAATGTTTATAGATGAAGGCTTTGGTTCACTTAGTGATGATGTACGTGACAAAGCTGTCAATGTGCTTCTGGAACTTGCAGGAAATAACAGGCTTGTTGGTGTTATATCACATGTTTCTGAGTTAAAAGACAGGGTGCCAGAGAAGCTTATAGTTACTAAAGGAAATAATGGAAGCAGTGTAAAATGGGACAGATAGCCTGGGATACTGCCAGACATGTCCTGGAAGTAACAATATACTGCCAGGTTTCTATCTTGTACAGCTACTGGCAGAAATTTAAAGAAGGGATTAAAAAATGCAGTGTAAAGATGTTCAGAACAAGTTTATTCCATTTATTAATGATGAATTAAACCAGAAAGAATTAAAAGAATTTCTTGGGCATATACACCAATGTAAAAACTGTTATGAAGAATATGATATCTATTATACTATGATAATGGGTATGCGCTATCTGGAAAGCGATAATAATAAAACAGAGTTAAAAATTGATTCAGGACAAAAAATAAGAGAAGTAGAGGATTATCTTTTACAGTACAAAATATTGCAATGTGAAAAAATTATACTATTAGTTGTATTATGTATAGGGCTGGTACTTTTATTATAATCTGGAGGTTAAAAATGAGTGGAAAAATAGTATTAATAGACGGTCACAGTATATTAAACAGGGCATTTTACGGACTGCCTGACTTAACTAATTCAGAGGGCATGCATACTAACGGGGTCTATGGGTTTCTTAATATTATGTTTAAAATATTAGATGAGGAAAAACCAGATTACCTTACAGTTGCATTTGATGTAAGCCAGCCAACATTCAGGCATGAAATTTATCCTGAATATAAAGGTACAAGAAAGAAAATGCCTGATGAGCTGCTTGAACAGGTGCCAGTTTTACAGGATGTGTTAAAAGCTATGGGTATTTCTATTGTGATGCAGGGTGGTTTAGAAGCAGATGATATACTTGGTACTATAGCTAAGAAGGCAGAAAGTGAAAATATAGAGGTTACACTTGTATCAGGTGACAGGGATTTGTTACAGCTTGCATCAGAAGTAATAAAGATAAGCATACCAAAGACCAAAAAAGGTGGTTCAGAAGTGGAAGAATACCATACACAGGATGTAATAGATAAATATGGTGTTACCCCACTGCAGATAATAGATTTAAAGGGTCTTATGGGTGATACTTCTGATAATATCCCAGGTGTCCCTGGTGTAGGTGAAAAGACAGCAGTAAAGATATTAACAGCATTTCCATCTGTAGAAGATGCATACAGCCATATAGATGAAATAACGCCAAAAAGGGCACAAGCTCTTTTAAGGGAAAATAAAGAACTTGCATATCTTAGTAAAAAACTTGCAACAATTAAGACAGACTGTGATATAAATTATTTATTTGAAGATGCAAAATTAAATAATATTTTTACGCCAGATGCATTGGAATGGATTAAAAGGCTTGAGCTTAAATCATTAATAAAACGCTTTGATACATCCGTTGTATCTAAAGTTGCAATAGAACCACAGGATTTTAATTATATAAGTGATATAAAAGCAGCAAATGAATTTGTTGACAAGCTGGCCAAAGCAAAGCCTTCTGTTGTTGGCATAGCATTTATGGGTGATGAGTGGAGCAATTCTGGTGCAGATAAGAAGAAGCATAAAAAAAGCGGCGGACAACTTAGTTTTTCATTTAATGAAGCAGACAGTGATACAGTATTAACAGAAGATAATGAAGAAGATGAATTTTTATTTATGGGGTTTGGCATAAGTTATGAAAAAGATGGAAAATGCCTGACGGCATGTATGCTAAAAAACAGCCAGCTTACAGGTAGTTTTATTATAAGCCTCTATAAAAAAATTGAAGCAAATACTGGTAATATCTCTCTTATTGATTTTAAAAATACAATGCATCTTACAACACCTGTAACTGTATTGGAACCTGGGATAGCAGCACCTTGCCAGGCAGCATTTAATGATACAGGGATTAGCAGTAAAGATAAATTATTTAACCAGGTAACAGATATTTCCATTGCAGCGTATTTATTAAACCCTCTGAAAGACACATACTTTGCAGATGATATTGCAAGGGATTACCTTGGCTTAACAATAAAGTCATACCAGGAAAGATTTGGAAAAAGCAGGCTTAGTGATATTGCAAGTGGACAGGATACAGGAAATATACAAGGAGACCCATTGGAACAGCTTCTTGATTATGCAGGAGAACTTTCTTATATTTCCTGCCTTTCATTCCTGCCTCTTATTGAAGAATTAAAAAAACAGGGAATGTACCAGCTGTTCAGGGAAATAGAAATGCCAGCTTCATATTATTTGTACCAGATGGAGCATGAAGGTATACAGGCAGACAGGAAAGTATTAGAAGAGATGTCCGCACTCCTTGATACCAAAACCAAAGCACTTGAAACAGATATTTATGACCTTGCAGGTGAGGAATTTAATATAAATTCACCAAAACAGCTGGGTGTAATACTTTTTGAGAAATTAAAGCTTCCATATGCTAAAAAAACAAAGACAGGTTATTCAACATCAGCAGATATATTAGAGAAATTGCGTACAGAGAACCAGGTAGTTCCCAAAATACTTAACTACAGGCAGGTAAGTAAGTTAAAGTCAACATATGCAGACGGGCTGCCAGTTTATATTGAAAGCGACCAACGTATACATGGAAAGTTTAACCAGACAATTACTGCAACAGGAAGGATAAGCAGTACAGAACCAAACCTGCAGAATATCCCTATAAGGATGGAGCTTGGACGCCAGTTAAGGAAAGTGTTTATACCAAAGGAAGGATGTATTTTCCTTGATGCGGATTATTCACAGATAGAGTTACGCATACTTGCACATATGTCTGGTGATGAAGAGCTTATTGAGGCTTATAAGAATGGTGACGATATACACAGGATAACAGCTTCAAAAGTATTCCATACACCATTTGAAGAAGTTACAGATTTACAAAGACGTAATGCTAAAGCTGTTAATTTTGGGATAGTTTATGGAGAAAGTGGGTTTGGGCTTGCACAGGACTTAAATATAGACAAGAAAGAAGCAGATAATATAATTAAACAGTATTTTGAAACATATCCAAAGATTAAGGTATTTCTTGATAACATGGTGCAGTCCGCAAAGGAGAACGGATATTCAGAGACAATATATGGGCGCAGAAGACCAGTACCAGAACTTTCTTCAAGTAATTATACACAGAAGTCATTTGGTGAAAGAGTTGCGATGAATTCACCTATACAAGGTACGGCAGCAGATATTATTAAGATTGCAATGATAAAGGTTGCAAGAAGAATTGAAGAAGAAAATTTAAAATCAAGGATTGTATTACAGGTGCATGATGAACTTCTTGTTGAAACTTATCTGGAGGAAAAGGAAAAAGTAAGGCAGATATTGATGGAAGAAATGCCAAAGGCAGCAGAATTAAAAGTGCCGCTTGTTGTAGAAGTGGAAGAGGGCAGTGACTGGTTTGAGGCACATGGTGGTATTGCAACGGAAAATAAAAAAGTGCCATTTATTATAAAAGTGGAAGAAGATAGTGGCAAGTTTGATGTACATGGTGGTATTACAATGGAAAATAAACAGGTTACTATGCTTAATGGCAGCTGGAATATAAAAAGTGCTGATGGTAAAACTGGGTGTCTGGCTAATATACCAGGTTCAGTATTAAGTGCTGCAGTTGAAAATGGAATTTTAGAAAATCCATATTACCGCATGAATGAATATGTGGCAAGGGATTTTCTTTCACAGGATTTCATATTTTGTAAGACATTTTCATTGCATAAACAAGAAAAATATACCTATGAACTGTGTTGTGATGGAATTGATACAGTAGCAGATATTTATATTAATGGTACTTTAATAAAGAAAGTTAAAAATATGCATCTGCGTTACAAAATAGAATGTTCTGGTGTTTTAAAAGATGGTGAAAATAAAATAGAAATATATTTTCATTCTGCAATAAAATATATAGAAAGTTATATACCACAGCCAGACAAGGAAATACATTTTACTGCATGTGGTGCTATGGACAGAAACCAGTATATAAGAAAAGCACATTCTATGTTTGGATGGGACTGGGGCCCACAGCTTCCAGATATGGGGATATGGCGTGATATTTATATAATTGGTATAGAAACTGCAAGCATTGAATATATAAAGACCAGCCAGAATCATGGAAACGGGGAAGTAGAAGTATTAGCCAGGGCTTTTGTTAAGCTGGCAGGAGGGCATGAATATAAGCTGGAAGAAGCAGAAAAAGATATGCCAGGACTGTTATTAAATATTATATTAATTACTCCAGATGGAGAAGAAATCCTATTCCAGAATGGGAAATGTACTGTAACAGAACCAATGTTATGGTGGCCTTCCCGCTATGGAAAACAGCCTCTTTATACAGTAAAAGCCAAGCTTTTTTATAAAGATAAACTGCTTGATGAAAAGGAGTGCCGTATTGGGTTACGTACTTTAACGGTCAGCCAGGAAAAGGATAAATGGGGAGAAGAATTTGCTTTTTGTGTAAATGGTGTAAAAATTTTTGCAAAAGGGGCAAATTATATTCCAGAAGATTGTATTTATCCGTGGATTACAAAAGAGAGAACTACGAGGCTTTTAAAGGCAGCAGTGGATTGTGGGTTTAACTGTATACGTGTATGGGGTGGTGGTTATTACCCATCAGAGGATTTTTATAATTTCTGTGATGAAAACGGGCTGGTTGTATGGCAGGATTTTATGTATGCCTGCAATATTTATGAATTAACAGAAGAATTCAAAGAGAACATAATTGCAGAAACAAAAGACAATGTAAAAAGGCTTTGTAACCATGCAAGCCTCGGGTTATGGTGTGGAAATAATGAAATGGAGTCCGCATGGGACCACTGGGGTGGTTTCTGTGACCATCCAGAACCATTAAGGCAGGATTACCTGGCAATGTTTGAGGATATTATACCTGAAGCTCTTAGGAGTGAAGATAAAGTTACATTTTACTGGCCGTCTTCCCCATCTTCTGGCGGAAGTTTTAATAATCCAGACAGTGACAATTCAGGAGACCGCCATTATTGGGATGTATGGCATGGTGAAAAGCCATTTTCAGATTACAAGAATTATTATTTCCGTTTTTGTTCGGAATTTGGTTTCCAGTCATTCCCATGTATGGAAACTATAAATACATTTACTGTTCAAGAAGACCAGAATATATTTTCAGAAGTTATGGAAAGCCACCAGAAAAATGGAACAGCCAATGCTAAAATACTGCATTATATTTCAGGGAATTTCCTTTATCCAAAAGATTTTAAAAGCCTTGTATATATAAGCCAGGTGCTGCAGGGAATTGCAATTAAAGAAGGTGTAGAACACTGGAGAAGGAACAGGGGCAGGTGCATGGGCTCAATTTACTGGCAGCTTAATGATAACTGGCCAGTTGCGTCCTGGTCAGGCATTGATTACTATGGGCGCTGGAAAGCACTGCAGTATATGGCAAGGCATTTTTATGCTGATATACTTGGAAGCCTGGATATAAATGAGGATTTCTATTGTACGCCTTATGTGCAGAATGAAACATTTAAAGATTCAGAAACAGAAGTAATTCTTTATGTAAAAGATATGGATGGAAATATAATTTATAAAAAGACAGATAGTATAAAATGCAGTTCTCTTTCTGCCATATCTATGGAAACTATTAGTTTAAAAGAAATACTCAAAGGAAAAGAAAATAGTGTTTTTATTGAAGCCCTGTTTAAACATTCTGATGGAAATATAAGCCACCAGGTAAGTATGCCAAAACCATATAAGCATATGAAAATAAAAAAAGCAGAAATAAAATATAGTTGTACAAGGGAAGAAGACCAGATTTTAATTACTTTAAAAAGTAATGTGCCTGCATTTTTTACAGAGATAGAAGTGAAAGGTGCAGATATAATTTTATCAGATAATTTTATACATTTAACAGATAATAGTGAATATAAAATTACAGGAAAAATACCAGAGGGATATAAAGGTATTCCAGAAGTTTGTGTATATTCATTGTGTGATTCGTATATATTTTAGAAATTTAAGGGGGATGGGATATATGTTTGTTATAGGGATTACTGGAGGCGTTGGAAGTGGAAAGTCACTGGTAGCAAAGTTTCTAAGTAAAAAATATAATGCAAAACTTCTTATTGCTGATGAACTTGGACATGTTGTAATAAAGCCTGGGACTCCTGGTTATGACAAAGTTATAGATATGTTTGGCAAGGGGATTTTAGGAAGAGATGGCAGTATTAACAGAAAGAAACTTGCAGATATTATATTTAATGATGATAATGCCCGTTCTGGGCTAAATTCAATAATACATCCAGAAGTTTTTAACTATATTGGTAATTATATTAAGGACAGAAAAGACCAGGACGGGTATATAATACTTGAAACAGCAATTATGTATGAAACAGGCTGTGACAAGTTTTGTGATGAAGTATGGTATGTGCATGTACCCATAGATATAAGGGTAAAAAGGCTTTCAGACAGCCGTGGTTATTCTGAAGAAAAATCACGTTCAATTATTAGTAAACAGAAACCAGATAATTATTTTATAGAAAAGGCTGACAGGGTTATTGAAAATTCAGGCAGCATAAACAGCCTGGAGGAACAGATACTTTTATAATATAGCTTTATAATTAGCTGCTATACCAGGATACCCACAGCCTGGGAGGATATATATGGATATAAAAGATAAAAAATATATGAAACTGCTTGCAGGAAAATTTCCATCTAAGCAGGCAGTGTGCAGGGAGATTATTAACCTTAGCGCAATCTTAAACCTTCCAAAGGGTACAGAACATTTTATGAGTGATTTACATGGTGAATATGAAGCATTTTACCATATTTTAAATAACTGTTCTGGTGTAATAAGAGAAAAGGTAAATTTGCTTTTTGGGGATATTCTTACAGATTTTGAACAGCAGGAAATATGTACATTAATTTATTATCCACGGGAAAAACTTGAGATGCTCAGAAAACAGGGTATTCTTACAGATGACTGGTACCGTATGGTATTAAACCAGCTTATTGAAATTGCAAAACTTTTATCTTCTAAGTATACAAGGTCGAAAGTAAGAAAGGCTATGCCTGGGGAATTTTCATATATTATTGATGAACTTCTGCATGTACAAAAGGATGAAGATGATAACCAGGTTTTATACCATAGTAAAATTATTGATACAATCCTGGATATTAATAATGCAGATGAATTTATTGTAGCATTGTCAGGGCTTGTCAAGCAGCTTGCTGTAGACCATCTGCATATTGTAGGTGATATATTTGACAGGGGGCCTTATGCTGACAAAATATTAGACTTGCTGCAGGGATACCATTCACTTGATATTGAATGGGGAAACCATGATATTCTCTGGATGGGAGCTGCTTCTGGAAGTATGGCATGTATTGCAAATGTAATCCGTAATAATTTGAAATACAAGAATACAGAAATACTTGAGAGCGGATATGGTATAAGCCTGCGTTCGCTTGCTTTATTTGCTGCACAGGAATATGCTTTTGAAGAGCCAATGGATGCAGCATTAAAGGCAATTTCCATTATTTTATTTAAGCTGGAAGGGGATATTATAAGGCGTCATAGTGAGTATGATATGGATGACAGGATATTCCTACATAAAATTAACCTGGAAAGTGGAAAAGTTGAAATTAATGGTAAGGAATATACAATAAATGACCCAGAGTTTCCTACCATAGACAAGAATAACCCTTATAAACTGTCTGATGGTGAGCAGGCTGTTATGGAAGAACTTAAGTCTGCATTTTTAAATAGTGTGCGCCTGCAGTCCCACATCAGGTTTTTGTATGAGAAAGGCAGTATGTACCGCATATATAATGGAAACCTGTTATACCATGGATGTATTCCTATGGATGATACAGGTAATTTTGAGGGTGTGCAGATGGAAGGGGAAACTTACCAGGGCAAGTCTTATCTGGATTATGCTGATAAAGTGGCAAGAAGGGCATATTATAATGCACATGATAATGATGCAAAGGATTTTATGTGGTATTTGTGGACTGGAAGGAAATCACCACTTTGTGGCAGGAATATTAAGACATTTGAAAGAACATTTCTGGATGATGAAAGTACATGGAAAGAAGAAACCAATCCATATTACAGCTTTTATAAAGAAGAAAAGACTTGCAATATGATTTTGCGTGAATTTGGTCTCTATACTAATATGTCACATATTATTAACGGGCATACTCCAGTAAGGACTGTTGAAGGCGAGCAGCCAATACGTGCCAATGGAAAGCTGCTTGTAATTGATGGCGGGTTCTGTAAGGATTACCATGAGAAAACTGGGATTGCAGGATATACGCTGATTTATAATTCACATGGGCTTAGGATAAAGGCACACCAGCCTTTTGAAAGTGTGTACCATGCACTTTGTGAAAATAAAGATATTAAGTCAGAGTCACATCTTGTTGAAACTGAAAAGTCACGTATACTTGTAAGGGATACAGATAATGGAAAAAATATTATAGAATATATTGCAGATTTAAAACAGCTTTTAAATTATTACAATTAATATTTTCAATATTACACAGATTATATTGGTTCTGCAAACAGGTAAAGTTTGCAGAACCGGTATATTTTTGTAATCTTTTATTTTTTAATATATTTTTGTAATTTAGTTTCCCTTAAATTTAGATTCACAGTATACACACCTGTATATTCTTTTTTCCTTGTCAGTAAGCTTGAATTTATGAGGGACTTCCTGCTCTGCTGAGGTAATGCATCTTGGATTTTTACATTTTATTATATTGGTTACTGTATCTGGAAGTTCAAGAAACTTTTTATTAGCAATGCGGTTGTCTTTTATTATATTTATTGTGATATTATGGTCAAGCACACCAAGCACGTTAAGGTCAATATCAAGTGGTCCTTCTATTTTAATAATGTCTTTTTTACCCATTTTACTGCTTCGTGCATTTTTAATAATTGCGACCTGGCAGTCAAGTTTTTCTAGGTTTAAGTATTCATATATCTTCATTGCACCGCCTGCTTGTATATGGTCAATAACTATTCCTTCATTTAATCCACTTATATTTAACATAAAAAACCTCCTTTTATAAATTAGTATAACATTTAACCTCATTAAGTAAGCCCTGTCAAGCGGATATCCGCAATCCGCTTGACTATTACACAGAAAGTTCTAACAGAGTAATAATAAGTGCCATACGTACATATACGCCAAATTTTGCCTGTTTAAAATATACTGCCCTTGGGTCATTGTCAACTTCAGCGGAGATTTCATTTACACGTGGAAGAGGGTGCAGTACATACATATCCTTTTTTGCATATTTCATTTTCTCTGCATCAAGTATAAAACTGTCCTTTAACCTTATATAATCCTCTTCATTAAAGAAGCGTTCCCTTTGTACACGGGTCATATAGAGAATATCAAGTTCTGGCATATATTTTTCAAGTTCGTTAGTTTCAATATAGTCTATATTGCCTGCTTCAAGTACTTCCTGGCGCAGGTAGTCAGGAATTTTAAGCTCATTTGGGGAAACCAGTATAAAGCGTACATTATCATAACGTACCATTGCATTTATTAATGAATGTACTGTCCTGCCAAATTTCAGGTCGCCACACATGCCTATTGTTAAATTATCAAGGCGGCCTGTAAGTTCTTTAATGGTAAAAAGGTCTGTAAGTGTCTGTGTAGGATGGTTATGTCCTCCGTCACCTGCGTTTATAACAGGTATTCCAGAGTGCATTGCTGCAACAGTTGGCGCACCTTCCTTTGGATGGCGCATAGCGCATATATCAGCATATGATGATATAACACGTATTGTATCAGCGACACTTTCACCTTTTGATGCAGAACTTGTATCAGCCGAAGAAAAACCAAGCACTTTACCGCCTAAGTTTAGCATTGCTGCTTCAAAACTAAGGCGTGTCCTTGTGCTTGGTTCATAAAATAAAGTGGCTAGTTTTTTCCCTTCACATACATGTGAATACTTTTCAGGAGTTTTCATTATTGCTTGTCCGAGGTTAAGGATTTCTTCTAATTCCCTGACAGATAAATCTAGTGGACTTATTAGATGTTTCATTGATAATCCTCCTTAATTATTGTAATTTCCAAGACAGGCGGCAGAAAATATATGCTGCCTGGTTAGAATACATTCTACTACAATACAAAAAAGTATTCAAGAAAAAATTGGATTATAAAAATTCATTATACCAATATGTGTTCTTTTGAAAAATAAGCACTGATACTTGACTTTTATATATAAAAATTTATATAATAAGCCTGTTAACTAATTCAATGGATATATATAATCTATTGTTAAGCCAGAATTTAAGGAGGTACTATCTATGATTAAGCTTTATGGCAATGGAGTTTATCTTGTAAATGGAAGCAGGATTATAGAAGATGATGCAGAAGCCGCCAGTGTGTTAAATGCGGAGTGTGGAAGTGCACCATCTAAAGAAGAGGCAGCAAAAGGGACGATGGCATATAAAATACTGGAGGAACACAACACTTCAGGGGATATGCAGAACCTTCATATTAAGTTTGACAAGCTTACTTCACATGACATAACATTCGTAGGCATTATCCAGACAGCACGCGCATCAGGGCTTGAGAAGTTCCCTGTTCCTTATGTACTTACAAATTGTCATAACAGCTTGTGTGCAGTAGGGGGTACTATTAATGAAGATGACCATATGTTTGGGCTTTCATGCGCCAAAAAGTATGGTGGCATGTATGTTCCGCCACACCAGGCAGTTATACACCAGTTTGCACGTGAAATGCTTGCAGGCGGCGGAAAGATGCTGCTTGGCTCAGATTCACATACACGTTATGGCGCACTTGGGACAATGGCAATGGGAGAGGGAGGTCCTGAACTTGTAAAACAGCTTCTTGGCAGGACTTATGATATTGCAATGCCAGGTGTAGTTGCGGTATACCTGGCAGGAAAGCCACAGAAAGGTGTTGGGCCGCAGGATATTGCGCTTGCAATTATTGGCGCTGTATTTGCTAATGGTTATGTAAATAATAAAGTAATGGAGTTTGTTGGTGATGGTGTTGCAAACCTTTCAGCAGATTTCCGTATTGGCATAGATGTAATGACTACAGAGACAACATGTCTTTCATCAATATGGACAACAGATAATGAAATTAAAGAGTTTTATGAAATCCATAAACGTCCAGAAGATTATAAAGAATTAAAACCAGATAATATAGCTTATTATGATGGAATGGTTTATGTAGACCTTTCAGAAATCAAGCCTATGATAGCTATGCCTTTCCATCCAAGCAATGTATATACTATTGATGAGCTGAATGACAACCTGCTTGATATACTTGATGATGTTGAGAAAAAGGCACTTGTAAGCCTTGATAATAATAAGATTAATTATACACTTAAGGACAAAGTGCGTAATGGAAAGCTTTATGTAGAACAGGGTGTTATAGCTGGCTGTGCAGGCGGTGGTTTTGAAAATATCTGTGATACAGCTGATATACTCCGTGGAAAATATATTGGTGCAGATGAATTTTCACTTAGTGTATATCCATCAAGCCAGCCTGTATTTATGGAGCTTGTTAAAAATGGTGTAATTGCGGATATTATGGCAACAGGTGCAACAGTACGTTCTGCGTTCTGTGGTCCATGCTTTGGAGCAGGTGATGTACCACCTAATAATGGACTGTCAATAAGACATTCAACACGTAACTTCCCTAACAGGGAGGGCTCAAAGGTTACAGACGGGCAGATTGCTTCTGTTGCACTTATGGATGCACGTTCAATCGCTGCTACAGCTGCTAATAAAGGATATCTTACATCTGCAATGGATATTGATGTAAGCTTTGGCAAGCCAAAGTATTTCTTTGACAGTAAAATATATGAAAACCGTGTATACAATGGTGTTGGAAATCCACAGCCAGATGTAGAAATCAAGCTTGGGCCTAATATTAAGGACTGGCCTGTTATGTCTGCGCTTACAGACAATATGGTGCTTAAAGTAGTATCAGAAATACATGACCCTGTAACAACAACAGATGAACTTATACCTTCAGGTGAAACATCATCATTCCGTTCTAACCCGCTTGGGCTTGCAGAATTTACACTTTCACGCAAAGACCCTTCTTATGTAGGGCGTGCCAAAGCTGTACAGCTTGCAGAGAAAGCCAGGGTAGCAGGGGAAGATATATTTGCTGCATGTCCTGAAGTGGAAGAAGTGTTTAAGCAGGTTAATGCAAAATTTGAATCAAAACCAGAAGATACACAGATAGGAAGCCTTATCTACGCAGTAAAACCAGGTGATGGCTCTGCACGTGAACAGGCAGCCTCATGCCAGAAGGTGCTTGGAGGTTTTGCTAATATTGCAAAAGAATACGCAACAAAAAGATACCGTTCAAACCTTATTAACTGGGGTATGCTGCCATTTTTGTATGAAGATGGGGAGCTTCCTTTCCAGAACGGGGATTATATCTTTATTAAGGATATAAAAAATGCAATAATAAATAAAGAAGATAATATAAAAGCTTATGTTGTTAATAAAGGAATGAAAGAATTTACATTAAAGCTTGGAAGGCTTACAGATGATGAGCGTGATATAATTATAAAGGGATGCCTTATAAATTATTACCGTGCACAGATGCAGGGATAAAAGTATCCTAGATGTGCCAACAAGGTCTTTTTAATGTAAAATTAATGAAAGCATGCAGTACAATAGTTTTATTGTACTGCATGCTTTTTACTTTATAGGAAATTGCTGTAATCCTAAAGGGCTCTAAAGTGAGCACGCCGGTGTCCGTTTTTTATCACTGAAAGCCTATGTCCAGAAATGTAGTTACTTTTTTAGAAAAATAGAAAGAAACTTTGTTAATTAAATAATTCTTTGATAATCTTTTTTGCACACTCCTCTGGACTATATATACTTGTATCAACTTTGGCACTATACTTAATATTTTCAGCCATTAAATCATACTGTTCCTGTGATTGTGTTTCATATCTGTCTCCACGGATAATATTACGCTGTCTGCAAATATCCAAAGGACAATATATTTCTACTATATCAAGTGGATTATTTTTTAATATTTCTAATAGCTGGCTGTAATGAGGTTTTATCTCTTCCCTCTCAACTAGAATCCCATCAATTAGCACATTCTTTCCCATATCAGAATATAGTTTTGCTGTATGATACATCATAATTATTACTTCACTAAGATATTTCCAGTAATTTTTGCGGAGATAATTCTCTCCAACCATTTCCTGGAATAAGTCATTAGCAACAACATAAAAAAATATATCCTCCTGGTTTTGAAGAGATTCAACAATAGATGTTTTGCCTGAACTGGTTACACCGTTTAAAAAAATAATTCTTCCATTTTCCATATTCTTTACCACTCCTTTTTATTTAAGTATACCATTGGAATATTTGTTTGTCATTCTCATATTATAGTTGAAAAAAACAAGAGAACCCCACAACATAGAGTTCTCCTGTTACATATTATTTCTTTTTCATTTCTCCTAAAATCCTGTATATACTTTTATCTGAAAGATAATATTCTGCAGCCAGTTTTGAAACCTTTTCCCCTTGCAAAAACAGATTATATATTTCTTGGTTTCTCTTGTATAACTCAAGTTTGTAATTGCTGCAATTACTATTTTCTTCAGGTACTTTGGGTATATATAAATTTACACCATTTACATATTTTTGTATTTCTTTTATCATTTCTTTTGGTAATACATCTTTTGCATTTATATAACTCATATATTCTCCTTTCAACTGTAAATACTGGTTAAAAAGAGAAAAGTTATATATTTTTTTTAATACCTTTGTTTACAGATAAAAGATTAAAGGCAGACACCTCTCATAGAAATAAACATATTATCATACACTCCTTTCATTAAATTTACTTTTTATTATATCAAAAATTATATTTCCAGTCCACTAACTATTTTGGTGAAACAGGACAAAAGCATGAGTAAATAAACTGTGAATATAAAACTGTTTTTAAAAACAAAGAATTAAAAAAATATATACAAATATGGTATAAAAAGACCTGCAAATTTAAATTAGCATAATTTCCAGTTATTTTGGGAAAATGGTAATAATTATTGGAAAAAACAGTACACTTATGATATTATATAAAAAGATATTTTATAGATAAAGGAGACTGTTATGGGGAATTTTAGTTTTTTGGATAAAGTCTGGCCAGATTTAGCTAAAACTGGTGAATTAGCTGAACAATACTTGTATTCAGATACAAATACCTGTTTTATAAAAATGGGTATGCTTGCAGAAAGTATTGTTGAATATATGCTGGCATATGATGGGATTGCTGAACCTGAATATGATAATACCAATGCAAATAGAATTAAACTGTTAAAGAGAAATGATTTATTGCCAAGAGAAATTGACAATATTTTATATGTATTGAGAAAGACCAGAAATGATGCTGCCCATGCAGGGGAAGATTCTTTAGACAGGGCAAAGAAAAATCTTGTTTTAACTTATGATTTGTCGGCTTGGTTTATGCAGACCTATGGCGATTATACATTTGAGCCAGAGAAATATATATTACCAGAAGAAAAAGTAATTAACATTGCAGGGCTTGAAGAGAAAAATAAAGAACAGGAAAAATATATTAAAAACCTGAAAGAACAATTAGATAAATTACGTAAACAAGGAAGTTTTTCATCTGAAAGAAAAAATAAAGCATATTCTAATGCGTCAAAATATCCTTTATCTGAGCATGATACAAGAATGATTATTGATAAACAGCTTAGGGAAGTGGGATGGGAAGCTGATACAGATAATATCAGGCAGTCAAAAGGGGCAAAACCTGAAAAAGGACATAATAAAGCAATTGCAGAATGGAAGACAGATTCTGTTGTATATAGGAATGGTTATGTAGATTACGCACTTTTTGCAGGTGAAACATTAGTTGGAATTATTGAGGCAAAAAGTTTTCATGTTAATATTCCTTCCGTAATTGATGGACAGTGTAAAGATTATGCACGAATGATAAAGAAGGAAGACCAGGAAAGGTATTGTATTAAGAAATTTGGTGAATATTATGTACCATTTCTGTATGCTACAAATGGAAGACCATATTTAAAGCAGCTTGATATTATGTCTGGGATATGGGAACTTGATATTAGAAATGGCAGAGCACCAAAAGCTTTACCAGGCTGGAAAAGCCCAGAAGGAATAATGGAAGAATTAAAACAAGATATTAGTGCTGCTAACAAGGAATTAGCTAATACTGGTTATTCCATTTTAAAAGATAAAGATGGATTAAACCTTAGATATTACCAGGTAGAAGCAATTCATGCTGTTGAGGAAGCCATTACAAAAGGCCAGAGGGAGATTTTACTTTCCATGGCTACAGGGACAGGAAAAACAAGAACTATTCTTGGAATGATTTACCGCTTCTTAAAGGCAAAAAGATTTAGAAGAGTGTTGTTCCTGGTTGACAGGACTTCTTTGGGTGAACAGGCATTAGATACATTTAAGGAAGTAAAATTAGAGGATTTAATGACTTTGAATGAAATCTATAATGTAAAAGAATTAGAGGATAAGGACTTTGATTCTGAAACAAGGGTACAAGTTGCAACTGTTCAAAGTCTTGTGAAAAGAATTTTATATAATGAACAAGAAACAGCTCTTGCTGTATCAGATTATGACCTTATAGTGATAGATGAAGCACATAGGGGCTACATATTTGATAAAGAACTTGGTGATGCAGAGTTAATCTATAGGAACCAGAAAGATTTTATAAGTAAATACCGTTCTGTTATTGAATATTTTGATGCTGTAAAAGTAGCTTTAATTGCTACACCAGCAATTCATACAACAGAGATATTTGGAATGCCAGTGTACACATATAGTTATAGAAAAGCCGTTGTTGATGGTTATCTTACAGACCATGATGCACCACATATTATTGAAACTGAACTAAGCCATAATGGTATAAAGTTCAAAAAAGGTGATGTTGTTCCAATATATAATCCTGAAACAGGTGAACTAGAGAATAGTGCAGAATTGGAAGACGAACTTGATTTTGAAATTGAATCATTTAACAAACAAGTAATAACAGAGAACTTTAATAAGGCAGTTTTGCAAGAAATCTTTTTACCTTTAAATCCAACAGATGATAATAAGGGTATTGACCCAGAAGATAAGATGCAGGGAAAAACACTTATATTTGCTGTTGATGATTCACATGCTGATTTGATAGTAAAGATTTTAAAAAATATGTATTCTGAAATTGGTGTTGATGAGGATTGTATTAAGAAAATTACTGGTTCAATTGAAGGTGGAAATAAGAAAAAAATACATGAAGTAATAAGGCATTTTAAGAATGATTCAAAGCCAAGTATTGTTGTAACAGTAGATTTGCTTACAACAGGTATTGATGTGGAAGAAATTACAAGAATTGTATTTTTACGAAGAATTAAATCACGTATCCTGTTTGAACAAATGATGGGCCGGGCAACAAGATTATGTGATGAAATAAATAAAGACCATTTTGAAATATATGACGCAGTAGGTGTTTATGAAGCATTAGAGCCAGTAAGTTCAATGAAACCGGTTGTTGTGAAGCCTGCTGTCACATTTGATGAGCTTATAGACGGTTTTGGACAACTTGAAAATGATGAACAAAAGAAGAGCCAGGTTGATATTCTAATTGCTAAATTGCAAAGAAGAAAAAAGAAGATGACAGAACAGCAAAAAGAACATTTTAATGATATTGCAGGAGACAACCCAGAAGAATTTATCAGGAAAGTAAAAGAAATGCCATCAAATAAGGCTGTAAACTATATCCAGGACAGAAAGGCTGCTTTTGAAGTGTTTAATTCTTATACACATACTGCCAGGCCAAAGGTGCTGAGTCTGCATGAAGACAGGGTGTACAAGCATACCAGGGGTTATGGCAAGTCAACAAAACCAGAAGATTATCTTGAAGAATTTAAGAAGTTTGTGTTGGATAATATGAATAAAATAGCTGCACTTGATGTTGTATGCAAACGTCCAAAAGAACTTACCAGGGCAGAATTAAAGAGCTTGAAACTGGAACTTGACAGAAACGAATTTACAGAAAAAATGTTAAATACTGCATGGAAGCAGATGACTAATGAAGATATTACTGCTGATATTATCAGCTTTATTAGACAACAGGCTTTAGGCGGTGCTCTTATAAGCCATGAAACAAGAATAAAAAATGCAGTTGCAAAAGTCAAAGATACACATCCTGGTTTAAATGCAGTCCAAATAAAATGGCTGGATAGAATTGAAGTCCAGTTATTCAGGAGCCAGGTCAAATATAGAAGAACCAGCAAATTTAAAGAAAATTATTACTAATATTGATGGACTAGACTGGTACAGTGCAAAAGAGGAAGGTCTTGGCAATCTCTATGAAGGGTTATTAGAGAAAAATGCGAATGAAAAGAAATCAGGAGCAGGACAGTATTTTACCCCTAGAGTATTAATTGATGTTATGACAGACTTAATTGCACCACAGCCAGGGGAGAAGTGTAATGATCCAGCTTGTGGAACATTTGGTTTTATGATTGCTGCAGACAGATATGTGAAAGAACAGACAGATGATTTATTTGATTTAACGCCAGAACAGCAAAAGTTCCAGAAGGAAGAAGCTTTCACTGGAGGAGAACTTGTACATGAAACACATAGATTGGCTTTAATGAATGCCATGCTTCATGATATTGATGGACATATCCAGTTAGGAGATACTCTTTCAAATATTGGCAAGAATATGAAAGGTTATGATGTTGTGCTTACAAATCCTCCATTTGGTACAAAAAAGGGCGGTGAACGTGCAAGCAGGGATGATTTGACTTTCATTACAAGTAATAAACAGTTGAATTTTTTACAGCATATTTACCGTTCTTTACGTTCTGACACAGGAACAGCAAGAGCAGCAGTGGTAATTCCAGATAATGTTTTATTTGCAGATGGAGATGGTGAAAACATACGTAAAGATTTAATGGGAAAATGCAATTTACATACAATATTGAGGCTTCCAACAGGTATTTTTTATGCCAAGGGTGTAAAGACAAATGTACTGTTTTTTGACAGAGGAAAAAAAGATAATGGCAATACAAAGGAAGTATGGTTTTATGATTTAAGAAATAATATGCCTTCTTTTGGTACTACAAATCCATTGAAGAAAAGCCATTTTAATGAATTTGTTGAATTATATTGTGCAGGTCATTTAGAGGACAGAGAAGAAACATATTCTGAAGAAAATCCAGATGGCAGATGGAGAAAATATACTTATCAAGAGATTCTTGACAGGGATAAGACAAGCCTTGATATAACATGGATACGTTCTGGTGAGACCTCTGATGACAGGACATTAGCAGAATTGATAGAAGAAATCGAAGAAAAAGCTATTAATATTAATAATGCAGTTAATGCATTAAAAGATTTGATTGGAGATTTGGATGAATAGGAATTGCAAGAGTAATATAAAACAGAGAATAAGTATCATATTTTGACAGATTATTATTTGAAACGTAAAATAAGGAAGGATAGAAAAATATATGGATACAAAGAAATTACGACAGAAAATATTAGATTTAGCTATCCAGGGTAAGCTCGTACCACAAGACCCAGATGATGAACCAGCTTCTGTTCTTTTAGAAAGAATACGGGCAGAAAAACAACAGATGGTTAAGGATGGAAAGCTAAAAGCTAAGGATATAAAAAATGATACAATTATTTTTAAAGGTGAAGATAATTTGCATTATGAGAAGTTCCAAGATGGTACAGTAAAATGTATTGAAGAGGAGATACCATTTGAAGTGCCAGAGGGGTGGGAATGGTGCAGGTTACAAAGTATTTGTTCTGTACTGACTGATGGAACACATAAGACACCAACTTATTCTGATGATGGATATATCTTTTTATCATCCAAAAACGTAGTAACAGGAGTAATTGACTGGGATAATATCATGTATATTCCTGAAAAACTACATAACAAATTATATGAGAGACTAGCTCCACAACTAAATGATATTTTACTTGCTAAAAATGGGACAACTGGAATTGCAGCTATTGTAGACAGAGATTGTATTTTTGATTTATATGTTAGTTTAGCACTTATACGTATACTAGAAGAAATAATATTACCTCAATATATATTAATTGCTATAGGAAGTTCATATGTACAAGGTTATTTTAATAACTCTCTTAAAGGTATTGGTGTGTCAAATCTTCATCTTGAACATATAAGAAAAACACTTGTATCTGTTCCGCCATATCAAGAGCAATTAAAAATTGTACAAAATGCTAATGAAATTATGTCTTTGTGTAATAAAATTGAATATGAGAAGAATGATATTTCACAACTGCTTTTGATAATTAAATCTAAAATACTTAACTTAGCAATCCATGGCAAACTTGTACCACAAGATTCTAATGATGAACCTGCTTCTGTTCTTTTAGAACGAATCCTTGCTGAAAAAGAAGAACTTATAAAACAGGGCAAAATCAAGCGTGATAAGAAGGAATCTATTATATTTAAAGGTGATGATAACTCTTATTATGAGAAGTTTACTGATGGAACTAAAATTTGTATTGATGAAGAGATATCATTTGATATTCCAAATAACTGGAATTTTTGCAGATTATCAGTTATTACAATTAAAGAAATAAAAAGAGGGAAAACTCCTAAATATATTGATAACAGTAATGTTAAAGTGTTTGCTCAAAAGTGTAATTTAAAGGCTGGTGGTATAAATCTTGAATTTGCACGGTTTCTTGATGAAACAAATTTGATAAAATATAACAATGAAGAATTTATGCAATATGGAGATGTAGTAATAAATTCTACTGGCACTGGAACACTTGGAAGAGTTGGTTACTATGATATATATGACTCAAAGGTAGTACCTGATTCTCATGTAACTATTGTTAGAACTTCAGAAAAAATTAATAAAGAATACATATATTTATTTTTAAAGTCAATGCAAAGCTATTTAGAAAAATCGGGCGAGGGGTCTACAAATCAAAAAGAGTTAAAACCTAATACTATTAAACAACTGATAATTCCAATACCACCAATTGAAGAACAAAAAAGTATAATAAATTATGTCAATAATATATTTAACAAATTATCATCATTAGAAAAAAATCTTGATTGATATTATTTTTAGGTATTTCTAAATATTAAATTTTAATCTCTGTTTTGCTAGTTATATGATTATCTATGTTATTTATAAATAGTAACTTTAGTGTTCTATCCAGACCAAAATTGAAATTTTATTTCCAAATATGCCCTATTATAGTTAAGCAGGCATACCACTTATGAGGTATGCCTGTTTGGCCTTCAATTGAGTTTTTTCTATTAATTCTACTACTTTTTAATGAGTTTTCTTAAAAAAATAAGTATATACAATCTATTTACTGTATTTTTCTATAGAACATGTATGATGTTTTTCCTTATCATAATTAATTCCAACAAGTATAATTTCTTTATAATTTTCTGCTTCTTTCATATAATTTTTGTTCTTTATCTGTGAAAGAGCATTTTCTGCAGAATGGAAGGCTTTAAGTTCCAGAATAATTGCAGGCATATCCGTTTTTTTAGGAAAGAAAATATAATCACAATATCCCTTTCCATTGGCAAATTCACGTTTAATATAATAAAATTCCCTTGCATAAAGATAACATAATGTAACTACACATGAAAGTGAATTTTCATCATTATATTGAATAAAAGGAATTTCACTATCATGCACTTCCTCAAGAATTTCTGCAATTCTTTTTGAATCACAGTTAAGGGTAGCATTAAGCATTTCTTTTGAACGGTCTGTAATTTTCTTAAGTTCACCCATGCTTTGTCTTAAGAGTACAGCTTCATATTTTTCCATTAATTCATAACCAGGTATTGCCAGCTGTCCGTCATTATAAGACAGAAACCCATATACAACCATGGCAGACAGGATTTCATTGCGTGTAGACATATTTTGTTCTGCTGCACTGTAACCATAAAGTTATATTCATTAAACATATTTAATTCTGAACCACTTGAATATTTTGCAACAGGCAGTATACCAGTCATATACACCAGGTCTGTATAAGGCCTGTCTTTTAAAAGTCCTTTCAGGAATTTCAGGAAATTCTTTTTATCAGGTTCTGACATAAAACTTTCATTAAAACAAAAATCCCATTCATCAAATATAAATATAAACGACTGTCCAGATTCAATTAAAAAATCACTAATTGAAATACCAGGATTCTTGTGTTTACCAAAGAAATTTTCAAGGTCAGATACCAGAATATTTTTAATATAATTTATATAATCCTTATAAGAATTACATTCATCAGGTGTTTTACTGAAATCAACCTGTATTACATTGTGCTGGTTTAAATGCTCTGTATAAGATGGGTCTTTAGCTATAGCGAGACTGTCAAACATTGTATGGTTGTCCTGGTTAATGGTATAGTAAGCTCCAAGCATATTAGCATTAATTGTCTTGCCAAAACGCCGTGGCCTTGTAATACAGATGAAACAGTTATCTGTTCCAATACGTTTGTTCAAATGGGAGATTAGCATACTTTTATCTACATAGGTACTTCTGCGCAGGGTTTTCTGGAAAAGTATGGAAGCAGTATTTGTATTTAAGTAAAACATAGTACAGTCTCCTTTCTGGCATCAGGATATTAAATAATTTTAGTAGATATTATACAATATCAGGTAATTCAATTTTATTTATATAATAAAACAGGTTTATATGTCTATAGATAAAAAATAAGATAATTATAAATTGTCTCTATATTATTTATAAATAGTAACTTTAGTGTTCTATCCAGGACAAAATTGAAGTTTTATTTTCCATATTGTTTATTTGAAAAAACAATAAATGGTTTTTTTAGAATTATAAAAACATTTTTGATAGAATATTAATTTGTATCTGGAAATTATTTTTAATTAATAAAATTGTACAAAGACTATATTACTCTGGCAAATTCCAAATGTTTTACCAGAAAGCAGATGTATGGGGGCGCTGGTGCTTAAGCCTTGTTGTAAATGTTTCACAGAAACTTTAGTTTCTGTGAAACATTTACAACAAGGCTTAAGCACCACTGCGTATCCCATCCAAGCGGGAGCGGGCTGCTATTGGTAAACATTTGGAATTGCCAGAGCCAATAACCCTGTACATTTTTTATTTCCAAATATGCCCTATTATAAATGTGATTAGAATTTTTATCAATAGAAACTTTACATTTTTTTACTATCATGTTAAAATACTTTGGTAATGAGTAGCACAGACAATCGCAGCTGCATATGCATAAGCAGTGCAGGTGAGGAAAGTCCGGGCTTCACAGGGCAGGATGCCGGATAACGTCCGGTGGAGGTGACTCCCAGGATAGTGCAACAGAAAATAACCGCCTGCTTTCTAACAGGTAAGGGTGAAAAGGCAAGGTAAGAGCTTACCGCTTCTTTGGTAACAAAGGAGGCTGTGTAAACCCCATCCGAAGCAAGACCAGACAGGGACAATACAGTTGCCCGCTGTGTTCCGGGTAGGCCGCTTGAGCCTGGTGGCAACACCAGACCTAGATAGATGATTGTCTGATACAGAACCCGGCTTATAGTGTTGCTCATTATACTACAGAGAAAAGAGAGGGATGCATTATGCCACTCACGCCAATGATGCAGAATTATATAGATACAAAACAGGAATACAAAGATTGTATTCTTTTTTATCGTTTAGGGGATTTTTATGAAATGTTTTATGATGATGCCAAAGTGTGTTCAAAAGAACTTGAACTTACCCTTACATCAAAAAGCTGTGGCCTGCCAGAACGGGCACCAATGTGCGGGGTGCCATTCCATGCTGCCAGTACATACTTAAATAAGCTTGTAAATAAAGGATATAAAGTTGCAATATGCGAGCAGGTGGAAGACCCCAAAGAAGCAAAAGGGCTTGTTAAAAGAGAAGTTGTGCGCATTGCAACTCCTGGTACTAACCTTAATACACAGGCACTTGATGAAAGCAGGAATAATTACCTTATGTGTATACTGTACACAGTTAATGCTTATGGTGCAGCATATGTAGATGTAACTACAGGAAGTTTCTATATGACAGAATTTGATACAGAAAATAAGTTACTTGATGAGATTAGCAAGATATCACCATCTGAGATAATATGTAATGATTCATTTCTTGTATCAGGAACTGACCTGGACGATTTAAGAAACAGGCTGGATATAACAATATCCTCTATTGATTCATGCTATTTTGATGAAGATAAATGCAAAGAAGCACTTATGGAACATTTTAAAACAAGTTCACTGGCAGGACTAGGGCTTAGTGATTACAGTATAGGTGTAATTGCTTCTGGTGCTGTAATGCAGTATCTTACTGAAACACAGAAAATCTCCCTTGAACATATAACTTCCATTAAACCATATTCCCCTAGTAATTATATGCTGCTTGACCGTTCTACAAGAAGAAACCTTGAACTGTGTGAAACAATGAGGGAAAAAGCTAAAAGAGGTTCCCTGTTCTGGGTACTTGACAAGACTAAAACTGCTATGGGGGCAAGGCTTTTACGCAAATCAACAGAACAGCCGCTTGTAAATATTAATGATATTAACAGAAGGCTTGATATTATTACTGAATTAAATAATAATGCCATGTCACGTGAAGAATTACGTGAATATTTAAGTTCAGTGTATGACCTTGAACGCATTATTAGCAAAATAAGTTATAGAAGTGCCAACCCAAGGGATTTAATATCATTCCGGCAGTCACTTTCAATGCTTCCACATATTAAAGCAGTGCTTGGTACATTTTCCAAATCAGCACTTAAAGAATTTGCAGAAAAACTTGATGATTTAAAAGACCTTTTTGAACTTGTAGATAATTCTATAGAAGAAGAGCCTCCTATATCAATAAGGGAAGGCGGTATTATAAAAGATGGGTATAATAGTGATGTAGATAAACTTAGGAGTGCCAAGACAGACGGCAAAAACTGGCTTGCTGAGCTTGTGGAAGAGGAGAAACAGCGTACAGGCATTAAGAACTTAAGGGTAAAATATAATAAAGTATTTGGCTATCATCTTGAAGTCACTAATTCATATAAAGAACTTGTTCCTGATGACTGGACAAGGAAGCAGACACTTGCCAATGCTGAAAGGTATACAACACCACGCCTGAAAGAACTGGAAGACACAATCCTTGGGGCAGAAGACAGGCTCTGCAGCCTTGAATACAATATTTTCTGCCAGATAAGGGATACAATATATGATAATATAGGAAGGGTACAGTCATCAGCGCAGATAATTGCAAAGACAGATATGTTTTCATCACTTGCGCTTGTAGCAGAACAGAACAATTATGTGCGCCCTGCAATTAGTAAAAGGGGTGGTATTGAAATAAAGAATGGGCGGCATCCTGTTGTTGAGAAGATGATTAGCAATGGTCTTTTTGTTGCCAATGACACTTATCTTGATAATGACAAACACCGTGTTGCAGTTATTACAGGTCCTAATATGGCTGGCAAATCCACATATATGCGGCAGACTGCATTAATTGTGTTAATGGCACAGATGGGTTCATTTGTACCAGCAGACAGTGCCAATATCGGCATTGTAGACAGGATATTTACAAGGGTAGGTGCATCAGATGACCTTGCAAGCGGGCAGAGCACATTTATGGTAGAAATGACAGAAGTTGCCAATATTTTAAGAAATGCAACTAAAAACAGCCTTATAATATTAGATGAAATCGGCAGGGGGACAAGTACATTTGATGGTTTAAGCATAGCATGGGCAGTTACAGAACACATTGCTAATGCAAAACTGCTTGGTGCCAAGACACTTTTTGCAACACATTACCATGAACTTACAGAACTTGAAGGAAAACTTGACAGTGTGGATAATTACTGCATAGCAGTAAAAGAACAAGGTGAAGACATAGTATTCCTCCGCAAAATTATAAAAGGCGGTGCAGACAAAAGTTATGGAATACAGGTAGCAAAGCTTGCAGGTGTGCCAGAAAGTGTATTAAAACGTGCAAGGGAAATAGCAGCACAGCTTAGTGAACATGATATTATGGGACATGCAAAAGATATAGATATAGAAATGGAATATGACCCGCCTGATTATAATTATGGAATAGAGCAGCAGACAAAGAGAAAAGCCAGGCGCAAGCCAGAAAGTGAAATAGAGTCTGAAAAAATGGGACAGCTTTCACTTTTTGGAACTAATAACCAGAATATTAAAACTGATGATATAATTATAGAACTGCATGACCTTGATTTATCTAATACAACTCCTATTGATGCAATGAATATTTTATATAAAATGCAGGCAAAACTAAGAGAAAGAATGTAATCCTGCTGGAGGATAGATTGAAAAATCATTCTAAGGCTGCAAAAAACGCACCCCAAGAATGATTACGGTTTCAATCTTGGAAAAATGCAAAACCAGCATTTTTCTAAAGCAGGCTTGTCTTGCTATACTATTTGAGCCGCCAAAGCCGGCATGGAGGATTATTATGTCTATACAGATTCTTGATGAAGATACAATAAATAAAATTGCTGCTGGTGAAGTTATAGAAAGACCTATGGCAGTAGTAAAAGAACTTGTTGAAAATGCTATTGATGCAAAGGCAAATTCTGTTACTGTTGAGATAAAAGATGGTGGCAAATCTTTAATACGTGTAACTGATAATGGAAGCGGTATTAGTGAAGAAGATATAAAACTTGCGTTTGTTCCACATGCAACTAGCAAGATAAAATATATTGATGACTTGTTATCTGTTTCAACCCTGGGATTCAGGGGTGAAGCGCTAGCAAGCATTGCTGCGGTATCACAGCTTGAAATGCTTACCAAGACAAAGAGTTCATTTAATGGTTCAAGATATGTTATTGAAGGGGGAAGTGAAAAGAAAATGGAACAGGCTGGTTGTCCTGATGGTACTACATTTATTGTACACAACCTTTTTTATAATACACCTGCAAGGCTTAAATTTTTAAAGACCCCGCAGACAGAAGCAGGATATATAAGCAGTGCAGTAGAACATATGGCACTTTCACATCCTGGTATTTCATTCAGGTTTATTAACCAGAACCAGCCAAGGCTTCATACATCAGGTAATGGCAATATAAAAGATGTAATTTATAATATATATGGAAGGGATATAGCCTCAAACCTTATAGAAATTAATGCCATAAAAGAAAGCTGCACTATAAAAGGTTTTATTGGAAAGCCTGTAATTTCACGTGGTAACAGGAACTATATAAATTATTTTATAAATGGCAGGTATATTAAAAATAATATAATAAACCATGCAATAGAAGAAGCTTATTCTTCATATATGATGCAGCATAAATATCCTTTTACAGTGCTGCATTTCCAGGTGAACCCAGAAATTATGGATGTCAATGTGCATCCACAGAAAATGGAAGTACGTTTTACTAATGAAAAAGAATTGTATAAAGATATATATGATACATTAACAGAAGCTTTAAAACACAGGGAACTTATACCTGATGTAACATTTGAAGAAAAAAGAAAGAATAAAGAAACTGAAAAGAAATTAACAGAAAAAAAAGCAAGGGAAAATATAAAAAGCAAAGAGCAGGATGTTTTAGATACTACTATACAATTACCAGAAAGAAAAAAGCCAGGTGATGTAACATTAAGGTATCCAGCACAGGAAGAGATAAACCGTTTATTTGGAATTAAAAATATAGATAAAGTTAGTGATAATATAGAAGAACCTGTTATTACTAGCGTTGTAGAAAATAAAACTGCCAGAGAACCAGATACAGAGGCAGCAACTCCTGTACTATTAAGGGAAAATGCAGCTTATAAGGCACATAATATAAAACAGGAAACATTATTTGAAACAAATGTAATGTCCCCACAGGCAGAAAAAGATATAAAAATTATAGGACAGGTTTTTGCAACATACTGGATATTACAATATGGAGATAATATGTTTATCATAGACCAGCATGCTGCACATGAAAAAGTTCTTTATGAAAGGTTTATAAAACAAGTAGAACAGAACAAACCCCTTACACAAATGGTAAACCCGCCAGTTGTTATAAGCCTGTCAATGTCTGAACAACAGGTTTTAGAAGAAAATATACAGGTATTTGAAAGACTTGGCTATTGTATTGAGAGCTTTGGTGGAAATGAATATATATTAAACGGAGTTCCAGCCCAGCTTCCAGATATTGCAACGCAGGAACTTTTTATTGAAATAATCGACGGGCTTGCCAGTAATAAAAATGATACCACACCAGGAACATTGCTTGAACGTGTGGCAACAATGTCATGTAAAGCAGCTGTAAAGGGTGGAAGCCGTCTTGATGAAAGACAGGCACAAGAACTTTTAAAAGAACTTATGCAGCTTGAAAACCCTTATAACTGCCCTCATGGACGTCCGGTAATGGTTAAGATAACACAAAGGGAACTGGAAAAGAAATTTAAACGTATTATATGATGCCAGGGTTAAAAGCAGACAGCAATAAGTGGTATCCTTTGAGGGCAAAATACTTCCGGCTCCAACATCATTATATAAAAGCAGTAGAAAAAACAGAAAGGCAGGTCTTTATTTAATATGGAAAAAAACCCTCTTATAATTATTACAGGTCCGACTGCATCTGGTAAAACTTCATTATCTGTAGAACTTGCAAAGGAAATTAATGGAGAAATTATTTCTGCTGACTCTATGCAGGTATACCGTGGAATGGATATAGGTACTGCAAAAATAAAGCCAGAAGAAATGTGTGGAATAAAACATTACCTTATTGATGAATATGACCCGTGGGATGAGTTTAATGTTGCAATATTTAAAGAACGGTGCAGCCAGTATATAGAAGAAATATACAGCCATGGGAAAGTGCCTGTAATAGCTGGCGGAACAGGTTTTTATATACAGGCAGTCCTTTATAATATAAATTTTAATGAAACAGAAGCAGATAATCCATACCGTGAAAAATTATGGCATTTTGCCAGTGTATATGGGGCAGAAGCACTCCATAGTGAACTGGCAAAAGTAGATAAAGTTTCTGCAGAGGCTATACATCCTAATAATACCAAACGTGTAATCAGGGCATTAGAATATTATAAACAGACTGGAAAACCTATATCACTTCATAATGAAGAAGAACGTAAGAAAGAACCACCGTTTAAATTTAAATATTTTGTACTTAACCTTCCAAGGGATATTTTATATGGACGTATAAATAAAAGGGTTGATATAATGCGTGAAGAAGGGCTTGAAAATGAAGTAAAAGAGCTTATAGCAAAAGGATGTACCAGGAATATGGTTTCAATGCAGGGGCTTGGATATAAAGAAATTATAGATGCATTAGAAAAAGACCTGCCACTTGATGATGCATTTGAAAAAATAAAACAGGAAACAAGACATTTTGCTAAAAGGCAGATTACATGGTTTAAACGGGAAAAGGAAGTAGAATGGCTGGACAAGGATAAATTTAATTCAGAAAAAGAACTGCTTAACTATTGTGTTTCAGAATGCCAGAAAATTATATAAAAAATATCCAGGTGTGTTTTACCAACAATATGGATACCAGTATCTTAAAGATATTGTTAATTATGGGAATGGAACAGACAGATACCAATAAAACCTGCTGGTACATGCTTTATTGGTATCTTATATATATTATTTCTGTATAATATTGTAGTCAAGCGGATTGCTTATAACCTCATTGCTATTTTGCTTAGTCTGACAGGAGTCCAATCTCCTGCCAGACTAAGCAAGCCTGGTAAACCAACCCACCGCTTAAGAAGTGTGTATTTTAAAGGGCTTACTTAATAAGGTTAAAATTCTTTCTTGTTTATAATATATACACTGGTTTTTAATGAAAGCAGTAATAATAGAATTGTAATTACTGTTATTATTGCAATAAGCATATCCATTCTTATTACTGGTAAATTATTAAATATTTTAATTAAATCAATATTAAAAAATTCTGCAATCTTAACTACAAAAAATGCAATAACAAATACTATGCCAACTGCGCAGATAATTGCAATTCTACCTTTTTCACCGCCAAATTTTAACTGGAAAGGAAGCATAACTGATAATAATATTACCAATACTAACAATTCCAATAAGGCAATTATTATTATATCTTTTAATATAATTGAACCTTTCATTAATCCAGCAATAATAGCAATAGTTGTGGCAAATAACCATGAAATTATGCCAACAATAAGACCAAAACTGTATTTTTCCAAAACATAGCCTTTTCTAGTAATTGGCAATGAGAATAAAAAAGCATATCCATTATCAAATTCATCATAACTTATGCTGCTCAAAGTAAACATAGAACAAATAAATGTAAGATATCCAATAATAAATGATACATCTTCCATATAAGCTGACATTCCTATGGCTATAGCAATTAAAATAATAAAGAAATTTTTCTGGTTTTTAAGCAATTTAAAATCTTTAATTAATAAACCTTTCATAATAATCCTCCATTCCGCTTCTGGCGGTACAAATAGTATAATAGACAATACTGCTTATGAAATTTAATATATATCTGGCAGAAATTTTCCTGTACCAGACATTAATTTACACATTGTGTACCCCTGGCCATCATTGTAATTACTTCATCAATATTACCTTTTTCAATAGCTATTCCAGGGTAATTCTCCATATAATATTGTTTCTGGCCAGTAAGGCAGCTATATCCATAACTTTCCTTTTTGTAACGCAGAATATATTGTTTATCTAAGTTTTTATATTGTTCTGTATCAGTTTTTAATAATGCATAATTACTTAATAAAACATCTGTATCTTCATGCATAATAATTTTTCCGTTATGTATCATGTAAATATCATCACATAAAGTTTCTAAATCACTTGAAATATGGGAACTAACCAGGATAGAACGTTCTTCATCTTTTTCCATAAAGTCCCTTAATATTTCTAATAATTCATCTCTTGCAATAACATCTAAACCTGATGTTGGTTCATCAAGTATTAATAATTTAGCATTGTGGGAAACGGCAATTAATACTTTTAGTTTTGCTTTCATGCCAGTTGAAAATTCTTTAATTTTTTTGTTAAATGGTAATTGGAATTTCTGTAATTGTTCCATGAAAAATGCTTTATCAAAACTTTCATAAAGATTATCTAAAATAGGGATAATATCATTAACTGTAAGGTATCCGCTAAAACCAGAATCAGATAAAACAATTCCTAAATCCTGTTTATCTTTAGCACTAAACTCTTGTATGTTTTTTCCAAATATACTTACTGTTCCGCCATCTATGGAAATAAGTCCTAATATAGCCTTAAAAGTTGTACTTTTTCCAGAACCATTCTGCCCAATCAGACCTGTTATACAACCTGGCGCAATTTCTAATGAACAGTCTAATGAGAAATTTCCATAGTTTTTTCTTAAATGTTTAATTTTTAACATAATCAACCCTCCAAAATCAATTCAAATAAACTCCTGATATCTTCATCACTTATTCCATAACTTCTGCCTTTTTGGATTGCCATTTCTAAGCTAGTCTCTACTTCTTTTTTCTGTTCCTCTAGTAAAAGCTCCGTATTAATAGCTGATACATAAGTTCCTTTACCATGGACTGTTGTTGTAAAACCTTCACTTTCTAAATTATCATAAGCTTTTTTAACAGTCAGGGCACTAATTTTAAGTTCCTTTGATAAAGTACGGACAGATGGCAGATTATCATTTGCTTTTAGCTCCCCATTACGTATAAGCAGCTTTATCTGGTCTACAATCTGCTCATAAATAGGAACCATAAGCGAACTGTTTATAATTATTTTCAATACTGTTAACCTCCTCTGGTGTATAACAGTATATAACAGTTGATAACTGTTGTCAAGTGTTATATACTGTTTATCTAAAAATTTTTTGGAATTGACAATATCTGTCATTGCAATTTGATAACATATAAGTAAATAAACAAATAGCAGGATATAAATAAATTTTAATAAACAAAAGGGGATATATGATATAGCTAAATTTATATTTGAGGGAGATAATTCAAGTTCTGGAGGATGTCAGGGTACAATTATTTTTATAATAATTGTTGTTTATTTAAGGGATGTGCAGGGTAAATAATTTTTATAGGAGGATACTTTTATGGAAGAAACTAATAATAGTGGATGTAGCGGATGCCTAGGCTTTGTTATTATGGTGCTTATTGTGGCATATATATTTAATTCATGTGTGTCTGAAGATGATAATAAAAATGTAAAAACTATAAATAGTTACAATGTTATAATTAATATTGATTATGAATGGGTTTCATTAACTAGTAATAATCCAATGAATATAATTGTAGATGATAAGGAAATAAAACATCACCATAAAGCAGGTGAAGAGAATAGTTATAGTATAAAGCTAGAAGAGGGTACACATGAAATATATTTAAAAAATGATACAATATATGAAACCAAAAAAATAGAATTTGAAGTTGATAAAGATAATACATATTTTGATTTTGGTGCAGCAGTAAGGCTTACATTTGGTGTAGATTTCTGGCAAAATTAGTAATAAATACACAGCTTAATAATTTTTACAGATAATACCCTTGCAGATTAGCTGTTATAAAATATTCATTATTGTGTTTTTCAATAAATTGTTAGACAGAGTAATAAATACTTATATAGTAAAAAAATTCTGGACTTTATTACCATCTTTTGATATAATAAAGAAACTATAGTTCTTATAATTTTTGAGCATTTACTTAAATATTTAATTCTAAAAAATATAAAAAAAGCAAAGTGAGATATAAAAGATGAAAAAGATTTATTAAATACAAAATATGTAAAAGTGATATAGAGGGGAAAATACATGGAAGAGAAAAGTGAAATTATATATAAAGACGGAAATGAAAGCAGGGTTATAATTGAAGATGATGATGAAATTAAAACAATAAGTAAAACTACAAGGGTACTTAGGATTTATAACAAGCTGTTAAATGGAAAAAGGGTTAATAAATCTGAAGAAGCTAATAACTTTGGTGTAAATGAACGGACAATACAAAGGGATATTGATGATATAAGGAAATATCTGGAGTATGAATATGGAAATGATGGGCTTGTAGATGAAATTAATTATGACTATATTGATAAAGGATTTTATTTAGAAAAAATACATAAATCTAAACTGAGTAATAGTGAAATACTTGCAATATGCAAAATTTTACTGGACAGCAGGGCATTTACCCGTAAAGAGATAAAGAAGTTAATTGACAATATTGTTAGCTGTTGTACTATAATTTGAAAATCTTATATTTAGATTTGGGAAAAATAATTATTTTGTGGAGAAATTAAAATGTCAGATATAAAAGAAGTTATAAATTGTCCAAAATGTAACCAAAAATTAAGGATACCTGTTGGAAAAAGATTAGAGATTCATTGTCCAACATGTGGAAATAATTTCATAAAGGAAAATGAACTATCATCAATAAAGTCTAGTGATAAAACAGAAATGAAAGAAATTAAATATCCATTACTTGTAAATAGTGATGAAAACAAGATACTTTTGCAAAAAAAAGATAAATGTGATAAATTTGATTATATTGCTGCAGTAGCTTGTGGGGCTATAGGAGGTATAATTGATATATTTTTAGTGGGTAGTCCTGGTGATAGTATTTTAGGGAAATGGACAGATGAACAAGTTAACAACGTAGTTATAAGATTTGCAGAAAAGCTTGGATGGTGTCCAAGAGAAAAAAATATAAGGAATGCTATTGGATTTTTGGAACGTAAAAAGAAGGTTAATTATGATCAAAGAACTTCAAATGATGTTAATAATCTTTTTAAGATAACACCAAAAAATCATCATATGATGTCATTAGCACATTCACCTGATATTGTAGGATTATTTTTTTCAGTATTAAATCAATTTACTTCAACATCGTCATTTATTGCAAATGGACAATTAGTTACAATTGCTACAGATACTTATGAACTTCAAGGTGGAAATTTTATTATGAAAATAATGTGTGGCATATCAAACTGGGTTTGGCATATAATGTCAGATATTGCTGGAAGTTCTAATTCTAGTGCAAATGGTAAGAGGGGGATGGGTATAGTAATACCATTTTATGAATTTTTTGGTTTTTGTAAATTTGGTAGTTTTATGACAGAAAATAGAAGAAAAGATTTTTCAGAAATAGCAATGCAGGCGTATACTAAAGGATATGATTTTCGTTTTGGTATAGGACAGGCTATTCCATTAATAGTAACTGAATTAAGCATAAAATTAATTTGGGCATTGAAACAAAGATTTCAATATCATGCTCCACTGATGAAATGCATACCAACAAATAAAATGGATAGTGTAAGGGTTATGCTTCTAATAGGAAATGGAACTCTTTGTGTTATGGATGGTATTGATGCAGGTATAAGATCAGGTGGAAATTTTTTGAATTTTTTTATGAGATTGAATATTTTTGCGTGGTTTAGATTGGCAACTTCTGTATTAAAGGAAGTATTTATCAGAGTAGGAATAGCTGTTCCGCTTCAAATGGATATTGCAGCATATAAAAGAATAAATGAAGCACTGCAGATATATTTGCATGAATTAGAAATGATAGATATTAAATTATTTAAGGAGGAAACTGAAAAATATAATGAAATAATAAATATTTTTGTAATAGCAAAAACAGATGAAGAATTAAATGTAATGCTATTAAATATGTATGATAAACTTGATTTGGATAAACCTTGGAAGGGTGATTTTAATGAATTTATGTCAAATAAAAATGAAACGCTGGTGTTTAAATAATGTTTAAATGTGATTGTTGTGGGAATTGTTGTAAAAATATAGCTAAGTCAGAATTATATTCAGATTTAGACAGAGGAGATGGGGTTTGCAAGTATCTTATTGGTAACATATGTTCAATATATAATGAGAGACCTTTATTTTGCAGGATTGATGAATGTTTTGAATTATTTTTTAAAGAACATATGTCAATAGAGGAATACTATAAACTAAATTATAAAGAGTGTAAAAAATTAAAAGAACTGGGGGAATAATATTATGCCATTACCATTTATATTAGGAGGGATAGCTGCTGCTGCTGGTATTGCTGGAGTAGGAAGTGGTATAAGCGGTGCTGTAAAAATGAAAGAAGCTAATGATAAAATTAAACTTGCTAAAAATCAATATGAAAAAAGTTATTCAAGACTTGAATATAAAAGTAAAATAACTAGTGAAACTATGGATGAACTGGGAGAAATTGAACTAAGAATTCTGGAAAGTTTTAAAAGATTTTCATATACAATTGAAAAAATTCATAATAGGCCTAAGTTTGTAAAATACAATAAAAGTAATATAAAAGTGCCCCAATATAATAAGGAAGAATTAGAAAATGTAGCCATTGGTGCAGGAGTATTGCTTGGAGGGTTAGGAGGAGCTGGTATGGGAGCAGCTGGAGGTTTTGCTGCTGCTGGTGCAGTACAGTCCGCTGTAATGGTACTTGGAGTAGCATCAACAGGAACTCCTATTGCAGAATTAGGTGGTATAGCAGCAACTAATGCTGCTCTTGCAGCACTGGGAGGAGGTTCATTAGCAGCTGGAGGAGGAGGTATGGCACTTGGTAGTGCAATATTAGGTGCATCTACTTTAGGAATTTCCTTATTAATAGGAGGAGTGATTTTTAATGTTGTAGGAGGAAAAATTTCTGATAATGCTGATAAAGCGTGTAATCAAATGAAAGAAGCAGATGAAAAGATAAAGATAGCATGTACACATCTAGAAAATTTATATGATTTAGCACATAAATATATTGAGGCAATAGATAATGTAAGAAAGGAATATAATAAAAATTTTAGATATATATGGGATGTTATTAATAAAAATAATAAAACAGATTGGAGTAAATTTACAGAAAAGGAGAAAATTGCTACACAGAATACATTGTTAATAGTTGGATTACTGTATGATATGTGTAAAGTAAATTTAGTTATTAATTCTAAAAATAATAATGAAATTGGGACAATTAATGAAACTGTAGTTATTTCTGCTATTAATTCATCTAAAGTAGTGTTAGAAAATTTGGCAGGTATTTAATTAATAATTAGTTTTTTCTGGCACAAATCATGGAATACATACTAAATAAACCGGAATTGGGATGCTATCACTATATAATTGCAGACTTGATTTTTAACTATTTCCGTGATTTGTGCGGAAAATGTTGTTGTTAAATTTGCAAAAAGATTTATTAAACTATGTAACGTGTTTGTTGGATACATATTCTGAATATTATTATAGAATATATAAAATAATTTATCATAACTGTAATTGTTATTTTGATTTTTATAAATCCATCAGAGTAAAATTTAACATATAAAGATATTAGTAGAATAGCTGGTTCAAACACATCCGTTTCATAAATTTTTAAGCACTTCCAAAAGCCTGTTGTCATTTAATAGATAATCAAACGTATTGGTTTTATAAACTTTTTTTCTTGGCTATGATAAAACATATGTTTTATACGCCATCAATGCAAACTTTCTTAATATATTTAGTGATTTGAAATTATTTTCAGACAAAACAGCACTGCTGTCCTCAGAAAATACAACATCCAGTACTTAATGCATGCTTTCAAATAAGATATATACCAGTAAAACTATGTGCATTTCCACAAAAAAACTTTATCCTTATTGCAGTATATAGTTTTGGGAAAAATCCAATCGTATTAAAAATAGGGCTTGATGGTACGTAAATCTTAAAAAATGGGAAATTTAAATAGATAAAAATAAGTTGTTACATATTATTTAGATGTGTTATAGTATTTATATAAAAGAAATTGCTAGTAACATTATTACCGATAACATAAAAAGGAAGTGAAGGAAAAGAATAAATAATTTAATATGAAACAAACAATGGAATTTTATTATATGCTGGATTTATTATATAATTTATATGTGGGATAACATATTTAAAACCTAATATCTGGAACAGGAGGTATGTTTTAATGGGAAATATAATGCCAATACCAATAGGGGTTGAATTCTATAAGGATATGATAAGTGAAGGGTATTATTATGTTGATAAAACATTGTTGATATATGACATACTTACAAAAAAAAGCAAGGTTACATTATTTGCACATCCAAGGCGTTTTGGGAAAACATTAGCCCAAAGCATGTTACAAGCTTATTTTGAAAAAGAAATGCTACCTGACGGGACAGTCATTGATAACTCAAGTTATTTCCAGGGTAAAAGGATTATGGAAATGGGAGAGGAATACACAAAACATATGGGGCAGTATCCAGTAATTTTTATGTCGCTTAAATCAGCAAAACAGCCTAGATATGATATGGCATATAAAAGCCTGGTTGATGAAATAATACATGAGTATAACAGACATAGGTATATCTTGAAAGGTGACAGTATTACTGAGGAGTATAAGGAAAAATATATTTCTATACTAAAAAACAAGGCAGACAGCATTGTTTTTGCCAAGTCAGTTGCATTTTTATCAGAGTGCCTTGAACAGTACCACAAACAGAAAGTAATAATTCTTATTGATGAATATGATGTGCCTCTTGAAAATGCTTATTTTGAAGGGTTTTATGACCAAATGGTTTCATTTATACGTTCGTTGTTTGAATCAGCATTAAAAACGAATAAAAGTCTTGGGTTTACTGTGATAACAGGATGCTTGCGTATTAGCAGGGAAAGTATTTTTACAGGTCTTAATAATTTAAAGGTAGTTTCTGTATTAGATAACAGTTATGCAGAATATTTTGGTTTTACCCAGGAAGAAACGGATAAAATGCTTTCTTTTTATGGTATAGATAATAGAAGTGAGGAAATAAAAAGATGGTATAATGGTTATTTATTTGGCAGTGTAGAGGTTTATAATCCATGGAGCGTAATTAATTATATTTATGATCTTATATACCAGAATACAAATTATCCAAAACCATACTGGTCCAATACATCATCAAATAGTATTATACATGAATTAATTGAAAAAGCAGATGATATTACAAAGCGTGAACTGGAGGAACTTGTATCAGGAGGCACAATAGAAAAACCGGTATATGAAGATATTACTTATGGAGATGTATATAAATCACAGGATAATTTATGGAATTTTCTTTTTTTTACAGGATATTTGAAAAAAACAGGTGAAAGATGGGATGAACAGTTACAGGGAATATATCTTTATCTTGCAATTCCAAACAAAGAAATTTCATATATTTACCGTAATACAATTATGGAGTGGTCCACTCTGCGTATACAATCACAAGATTTATCAGGACTTACACTGTCACTTGAGAATGGTGACTGTGTGACAGCGTCTGATATTATTACAGAACAGCTTTTAGATACAATAAGTTTTTATGATTATAAGGAAGATTATTATCATGGGTTTCTTGCAGGATTATTAAAGAATAATACAAAATATTATGTAACATCTAACAGGGAGAGTGGCCTGGGAAGATATGATTTGGTTCTTAAGACACACAGGATACGTACAGGTAAGGCAATTATACTTGAACTTAAGGTAACAGACAATATTAATAATATGGAGAATACATGTATAAAAGCATTGGAACAAATAGAAAAACTTCATTATGACAGCAGTATAATAAAAGAAGGATATACAGATATAATTAAATATGGTGTCTGTTTTTATAAAAAAGAATGTCTGGTAATGATAAAATAGGCCAAGTTACAGAAATGTAATGTAAAAGCTACTAGAAAATGCCAGTAAATCTTGCAAATACAGGATTTACTGGCATTTTCTATATAATATGTACAGTATAATTTAACATAGCAATCCAGATGTTCTTATACTGGTTTGTGCTATAATGTACAAAGATATAATAAATAAACACAATTTTACTTATAGACTTAAATAGAAAAGTATAATTTTATATATTTATATTTTGTAACAGATTTTTTTACATTTCCCTAATTTTAAACTGGTTAACCATATTCATCAAAAGTTGTGCCTGGCTTGATAATTCTTCACTTGTTGCTGCACTTTCTTCTGAAGTAGCAGAATTGGTATGAACTACACTGGAAATCTGGTCAATTCCTTGTGTCACTTGTGAAATAGCTGCCGCCTGTTCCTGGGATGCCTTGGAAATCTCTAAAAGGAGTTTTGCTGATTCTTCGGAATAAAGGACAATGCGGTCAAGGGACTCCGCTGTCTGGTTAGCTATATCAGTACCTTCCTGTAAGGAATGGATAGTTGATTCAATAAGAGATGCTGTATTCTTAGACGCCTCTGCAGATTTATTTGCCAGATTACGGACTTCATCTGCAACAACAGCAAACCCTTTTCCAGCTGAACCAGCACGTGTTGCCTCAACTGTCGCATTTAACGCAAGTATATTGGTCTGGAAAGCAATATCTTCAATAGTTTTGATAATCTTACTAATTTCAGATGACGAATCATTAATCTGGTTCATGGCAGTAATCATCTGTGTCATATGATTTTTACCTGCTTCCAGTTCTTTTACAGTAATCTGTGCCTGGCTGCTGGTTTGTTTTGCATTTTCTGCATTTTTTGCCACATGGCTGTTAATTTCATTTATAGTAGAAGCCAGTTCCTCTACAGATGAAGCTTGTTCTGTAGCTCCCTGGGCAAGTGTCATAGCACCACTCGCCATCTGTTCTGAGCCATTTGCCACTTCTTTAGCGCTCATATTTAGATTTCTGAAAGTATTATCCAGTTTATAGATTGTATTCTGGAATGATTCCTTAATAGGTGCAAAATCTCCAACATAATCTATGTCTATATCAAATTTAAGATTTCCTTTGTCAAGCTCTGCTAAAGATGCAGATATATTATTTATATAACTGCGTAAGGTTTGTACTGTTTCTGCCAGTGCACGTGTCAGGTCTCCAATTTCATCTTTTGCTTTAGATTCTTCTACTTTATCACTAAGATTTCCATGGCTAAGTCCAATCAGGCGCTTTGATGCTGCTTTAATAGGATCTGCCATCTTTTTGGCTATTATAGAAGTGACAATAATAGCAATTATAAAAATACCAATACCAAAAAGGTATGTAACTGTTAGTGCCTTTAAACAAGATTCGTTTGCTGCATCAAGTTCTTTCTGTATAATTGGCAGCATATCTTCCTCGTAATTACCTGTTCCGATATACCAGCCATATGGCTCAAACTTTTTAACAAAGCCTCTTTTAGCTTTAGCTTCGGACTCTCCAGATTTTGTGAAATAAAAATCTATAAAACCTCCTTCTGGTTTATCTCCTGCCGCAATAGTATCCCGTACAAAGTAATTTCCTTTTTCATCCTGTGTATCATAACGGTTGGTTCCTTCCACATCTGGATTAATATGTACTGCACTCGTTCCATCTGCCATGTCTGCCCAGAAATAACCTGTTCCATTATTATATCTGGTAGTACGTACAATGTACTTGGCGTTTTCCATAGCTTCTTTTTCAGTAATCTCATGGTTCTGGTATCTGTCATATTCCGCCTGGAGAACTCCGGTAATACACTCTACCTGGCTCTGTATAATCTGGTCCAGCTTTTCTTTTTCAACGTTAATATTTTTATTATATGCTCTCTGAAGGGATAAATAAGACAACGATGAAATCAACAATACAGTTATAAAGATAAGAATACCCATGCTTAAAATTAATTTTCCACGCAACTTTAGTTTCATTATAAAAAATTCCTTTCGTAATTAAAAATAACAACTTTTGTCATTTTTGAACAAAAATAATCCAAAAATATTTACTATTTTCATTATAATAGATAATATTACTGATGTCTAGTATTTGTTTATCATAAATACTAATATTATTTTGTGGATATGTGGATTTTTGTTAGTGAGAATAGTTAATGTGTATTAACTTTATTAATATTTTTAGTAACATTAGATTGCGTTTTAAAATTACTTTTAAACTAACAGATTGCATAAAGATTATATTTCTTATATGTTGTATTTATTGAAATATATTGTGTATACTATCCATAAAAGAAAGGTAGGAATATATGAGTAATAAGTTAAAAAATGAAAACAGCCCTTATCTGCTGCAACATTCAGAAAATCCTGTAGACTGGTATCCATGGAACCAGGAAGCTTTTGATAAAGCAAGAGAAGAAGACAAGCCAGTTTTCTTAAGTATAGGATACAGCACATGCCACTGGTGCCATGTTATGGCGCATGAGAGCTTTGAAGATGAAGAAACCGCACAGATTCTTAATAAATACTTTGTACCTGTAAAGGTAGACCGTGAAGAGCGTCCTGATATTGACAGTGTATATATGTCAGTATGCCAGGCATTTACAGGAAATGGAGGATGGCCTATGAGCATATTTATGACATGGGACAAGAAGCCTTTTTTTGCAGGCACATATTTTCCGCCACGTGGGCGTTATGGCATGCCAGGTTTTACAGACCTGCTTATTACAGTTAAAGATAAGTGGACCAACAGCCGTCCAGAGCTTTTAAATTCTGCCAGACAGGTAATTTCACATCTTAAAAACTATAAAACTGCTAATCCAGATATAGAAAATGATAATCTGGAAGAAATGGCATTAAGCTTATTTGCAGGGAATTTTGATAAAAAATATGGTGGCTTTGGTACAGCTCCAAAGTTTCCAGCTGCACATAATATTTTATTCCTTTTACTTTATTCATGGTATTATAATAATAAAAATGCACAGGATATGGCGTTAAAAACATTGTGCAATATGCGTAAAGGAGGAATATTTGACCATATTGGATATGGGTTTTCAAGATACTCAACTGACCAGTATTTCTTAGTACCACATTTTGAAAAAATGTTATATGACAATGCCTTGCTGGTTATGGCATATTCTGCTGCATATTGTGTTTCAGGAGATAATTTATATCTTGATACTGCCAGGAAAACTGCAAAATATATTTTAAGGGAAATGGTTTCAGAAGATGGAGGATTTTACAGTGCACAGGATGCGGACAGTGAAGGCATGGAAGGAAAGTTTTATACATTTACTTTAGATGAAATTATAAAAGTATTAGGAAAACACAAAGGGATACTATTTGCCAAAACTTATAATATTACTGCCAATGGGAATTTTGAAGGTGTTAATATCCCAAATCTCCTTGAAAGCAGGGATATAGATAGTGATTTTAGTGAAGAAATTAAAACATTGTATAATTACAGGAAGAAACGTACAAAGCTTCATCTTGACGACAAGCACCTTGCTTCATGGAATTCCATAATGGCAGCAGCACTTTCAATGCTGTACAGGGTATCACATAAAAATAAATATCTGGAAGCTGCCAGGAAAGCCCAGGTATTTATAGAAGAAAATTTATGTAAGGATTCCCAGATGTACACAAGTTTCCGTAATGGAAAACATTCTGGCAATGTTTTTCTGGATGATTATGCGTTTTATATAATGGCATTAATTGAAATATATAATTCAACATTAGAAACTGGTTATCTGGATAAAGCGGAATATTTCTGCAATGAAACAGTAAAAAGATTTGCAGATAATGAAAATGGCGGGTATTTTCTTAGTGAAACTGGAAATAGTGAATTATTTATAAACCCAAAAGAAACTTATGATGGGGCAATGCCTTCTGGCAATTCAGTTATGGCATATAATTTAATAAGGCTTTACCAGCTTACAGAAAAAGAGAATTATAATAAACTTGCAGAAAAGCAGATTAAATTTATGTCATTAAAGGCAGGGGATTATCCTTCTGGATACAGTATGTTCCTTATTGCCAAAATGATATATGAAAACCCTCCTGTGCATATTACAATAGTTTTGAAAAGCAAAAAAGATTTGCAGGAAATAAAAGAAAAGCTGCCTTTTCTTGCAAATATAAAAATAGAAGAGGAAAGTAAAGAGTACCATATTGTAAATAACCGTACTACTTATTATATTTGCAAAAACCATGTCTGCCAGCCTCCAGTGAATAAGTTTTAATAATATAAAAATATCCAATACAGAATAATTGTTAATGATATCTGCTGGAAACACAGGTGTAGTAGTAATGTACCAGGGTTTCCAGCAGAATATACTTTAATAATTATATAAAAACTATATGATTTAAAGTTTAAAGTAATGTATAATATATTTTAAAAAGAAAGAAAATACGCTTTATGCGTGGTATAAAATATGCACAAAGATTATCCAAGACCACAATTATCCAGAAATAACTGGAAAAACTTAAATGGAGTGTGGCAGTTTAAATTTGATGACAATGACACAGGAGAAATGGAAAGCTGGTATAAGGATGGATTTAAAGACAGCTTGCTAATAAACTTTTAAAAAGTTTGTTTTTTAGATGATAGTTTTGCACTTATTTATAACAGTTAAATATTGGTATATTTTACACAATATTTAACTGTTTATCTTTAGTATGTGTTTATGTTTAATTATTTCTTATAAAATTCATTGGCTGGAATGGTTCCTTTTCTGGAAGTCCATATTTTTCTTTGCCAAGTGCAATACTTTTCATAAGAAATGCCATATTTTGTGCAAGTGTCCTCATTGTCTGTAAACCTTCTATATCTTTGTTTGCTTCGCCTGCTTTATGTCCATGTATGCTGTTCCAATACTGGCTTGATGCAACTGGCATACCAGAAATGGTGAAGAATTTATTTAATTCATCAAATGTTGATGATAGTCCTCCTCTTCTGGCGGCTACAACACTTGCACCAACTTTCATTGTTTTATCAAAAGATGTGCTGTAAAAAAGGCGGGTAAGGAATGCAACAAGGGTTGCATTGGCAGATGCATAATAAACAGGGCTTCCAGCAACGAATCCATCACATTCTTCAAATTTAGCAGCAGCTTCATTAACAATATCATCAAATACACATCTGCCATTTGTCCTGCATGAGCCACAAGCTATACAGCCTCTGATATCTTTATTTCCAATATGTAATATTTCTGTTTCAATATTTTCTTTGGTAAAGACTTTTTCCATCTCATGTAATGCTATAAAAGTATTTCCATTAGCTCTTGGGCTTCCATTAATCATTAAAACTTTCATTATACAGATCCTTTCTTTCTGGAAATTTATTAATTTTTATTATTAATTGTATCATATAAATTTTATAATTACCATAATTAATATTAATCTCTTCAATTAGTCTTTTGGACATAATGCAAAAAAACTGTTATAATCATATGGGAAAATATTCTGATATAAAGGCAGGGAATAGCATTATGGTACAGATTAGTAAAAAAGATAAGGAAAAAGTACTTGGAGCACTACATTCAGGTAAAATAGATACTGCGGAACTGGCACTGCCAGCTCTTGCTGATTCTATTATGCTTACCATGAAACATCATGGTTTTCTTGAACCATTTAATGAGGCATTTAAGGATAAACGCAGTGATAACCTCCATATACCTTCAAATATACTGCTGGCACTTGCCATTACTGCAAAACTGAAACAAAAAACAAGCCTTACAGATATCCCTTTTGCAGTTTCAGATGCAGGGCTGCTTGCAGAACTTGGCTGGAATACATGGGATTATGGGCGTAATGTAACTGAAGGGCTCTTTTCTGAAAGTGTAATGCGTAAACTTGTAAAAAAATACAACAGTGAAGAACTGGTTTCTTTTTATAACCATTAT
>Ga0137308_100209_pt1 | contig 110071 bp, 97 predicted proteins | sample Inofrocosms_June_FD_97181 | JGI IMG/M metagenome (GOLD analysis project Ga0137308, IMG submission 97181) | Mouse cecal microbial communities from Vienna, Austria - N-Acetylneuraminic and N-Acetylglucosamine D2O microcosms_June | ecosystem: Host-associated > Mammals > Digestive system > Large... | reverse complement strand
AATGTGGGAATAAACTGCTCGGACTGATTGCGAGGGTGTGAGTGTGGCTCTGAAAAATGGATTATAAATAATTGGGGAGGGATTATGGATTATATGGTCTTGGAATTTGAATGTGTCGGTATGGATAATGGAGGGAAATTCCCAATCGAATATACAGGGCGTGGGCAGGACATATCGCCGGAATTTATAATTAAGAACCTGTCACCGAATGCGAAAACCCTCGCTGTTACATTGGAAGATTTATCACATCCAATTAAGAATTTTACACATTGGGTTATTTGGGACATTCCTGCCACTGACAGAATAAAGAAAAATATTCCTGCTGGCAAGGCTGTGCCGACTTTGGGGAATGTCCGCCAGGGGATAGGATATGGCTTGCACCGTTATGCGGGGCCGAAGCCGCCGAAAGGGAAAAAGCATACATACCGTTTCACCATATATTCCTTAGATTGTGAAATAAATATGAGTGCCAACTCTGTGAAAAGAAACTTTCTGAAAAAGGCTGAAAGACATATCATTCAAAAAGGTAGTATTTTGGGCTATTTTGAATAAGGAATCCAGCATTTCAAATGATGTGTGAACAGACAAAAGCCACAGAGGTACAGGCAGGCATCTCTGGCGTTCCGGGAAACAATGAAAGAGACTGAATATGGATATAACAGGAATAGCAAAAAGCCGTCAGGCGTACAGCCAAAGAGCAGAGAAGGCGTCATCAGGGAAGGAATGGAAGCTGTCCGATTCCCTTCGGGAGCAGATAGCCGGATACGCCAGGGAGGATGCGGCGCAGAACGTCTATATGGGGAACAAGTTCCTCGCCCTGCGGAAAAGCGAGGTCGCCAAAGTGGCGCCGGACAGGGCCGCGCTGATGGGGAAAGTCAATCAGGAAATGGCGGACATGAAGGAGATACGGGAGGCGGACGAGAGGTGGCTGTGCCTCCTGTTCGGGGAGCCGTATGAGGTCAAGTTCCAGTCCGAAGGGACGGGTTCCGCTGTCCATGTGTATGACAGCAACGGTGACGAGATACTGACCTACACGGCGGGCGTGGGCTGGCATGAGAAGGAGTCGAAGGCGGAGACGCATGTACATGGGGCTTTGAAGGCTGCCTACTATGATGCGTTCCGGACGGCAAGGCAGGAGATAAATCCCGGGGCTGCCGGAATGGAAATGCAGGGCTGCTTTGACGCGAGGGCATGAGATTATAAAACAGGAAATATAAGGGGAATTATAAATACCGGTACCACATAGCTGAAAGCTGAAACTTTACGAGCAACAACCAACAGACAAGGAAACAAAGTTTTCATAGGGAATGACACAGAAAAGCCAGCGGCGCAGATACCAGTCTGAACTGCTGGCTTTTATTTTTGACACATTACGTCTGTCTGCGCTCCCTATCAGAAGGGGCGGCAGGAGATTTTGTTCCTGTCAGGGCAGAAGCTGTGGCCACCAGGACGGATAGGCTCCTTTCATCACAGAGGGGGAGCAGCCTTAACAGTTCCTGGTATGTAGAGTATGGAGCATTGCCGCCTGGATATTTATCTCAAATAGCAGGAGGTGAGAGCAATGGTGAATCTGCCAACTATAGATATGATAAGGACGGGGCAGAACATAGCAAAGCTGCGGAGGCAGGCCGGACTGTCGGTAAGGGACCTGCAGGACATTTTCGGCTTTGCCACGCCGCAGGCCATCTACAAGTGGCAGCAGGGCGTGGCCCTGCCGACCATAGACAATCTGGTGGTGCTTGCAGCAGTCCTGCAGGTGCGCCTGGATGACATTCTGGATACAGATACGGTGGCGCAGGTACAGATCAGCGCGTGAATGGATAAAAAAGAGGAATGGCAGAAAGAAAAGCAGGCTGGAGATGCCTGCTGTACGGTCCCCTGGTCTAAAGGTAAAGGAACTTTAGTTCCTTGGACACACGGCCTTTCAAGCCGGAGGTATTGGGTTCGAGCCCCATGGGGATCATCAAGGCTCCTTAGTCTAAAGGTCAGGACGCCGGCCTATCAAGCCGGAAATGACGGGGTCAAGGTCTACGCCCTGCCCCATCCACTTCCCGTTTGCGTGTCCGAGCGGTCTATGGTGCCTCCCCGTTCCACTCCGGTCGTCGCAAAACGGATGTCCCCCGGACATCCTGCGACCTGCTAAGATGGTGTGCGGTAACGCACCGAAGGTTCGAATCTTTCCGCAAACGCTTCAAGGCCGGGATGGGATTCCCGGCCTTTTCATGCAGGAGCCGCCAAAAAGAAAAGGACCGGCGTCTGCCAGTCCATTTTCCTTTATTTCAGGGAAAGTATGACTTTCCCTGATTGTTGTTGAAAGATTATACCGTTAACAATTCATTTTGAAGATTGAGAAGTTCCTCTTCTGTAAGCCTGGTAGCTCTCATAATCTTTACGATTTCAGTACTGTCTTCCAGTAAAGACTTTGCAATTTCGACGACTTTTTCCCTTGCCTTCTGATTACCATATTCAATTTTTTCTTTCTCATATAGCTGTCCGAACTGCGTCATGTTGATTCTCCTCCTTATCTGATCCAGATATTCCCTGTTGATGAACTTATCGTTTGCTACGACCATGCCCCTTGAAAAAAGCTGCTGTTTCCAGACGGCCTTTTTCGTGGCATGGGATATGCCGGTATCCTGTCCGCTGCTTCCCTGATGGCTTCTGTCTGGGATAAATCTCCGCCACTGCCTTTGCGACCTGGAACTCAACCGTCAGCCGGCCGCATTTCCATACCTTCATGTGCGTCTGGATGAAGTCCTCCACATCCGCCAACAGGATCCGGTTGAACGTAGCCGTCAGGACATCATTCAAGGATGCGGCATCTATGGCCGTGCCGTCCAGTCTCTTGTATGTCTGCTGTACCCAGTTGCGCTTATTGCCCAGATAGGCAGAGCCTGCATGGTGGGGGTTCCGGTCATACAGCATATAGCAGGCGATCCAGCGCTGCATAAGGATGGCTGTGATATCATTTTCATGGTGGAAATGCTGGATAATTATGGCGAAACTTGTTGAAATTAAGGAGAAAAATCGATATAATGTAAAGGAAACAGGTAAATACAGGATAATACCAGATTATTGATTGTTGATGGAAAAAACAATCTCAAAGCAAGGAGATTTTATGTATAAATATATAAGTAATCAGGATACAATACTAGAACGCATAACTGTTAATTTAAGTTCTAATAGTAAACTATCTATTGTAAAAGGAGCTTCCGGTACAGGTAAATCCTTTCTATTAAGTTGTATTAAATCCCGAACGGAAAAAGAGATTCTTGTATACAAACTAGAAGGGGATTATTATTTACGTTCAAGAGATTATTATCCCTTTCTTAAGTTTATAAATACGATGTATCTTAATGATAACGACAGTGTTAAGAAAAAGCTTATAAAAGACGGGATTGAAAATACCGGAAAAGAATTAGGAAGTTGGGCACCGCTGGGAAATGATTTTTTGTCAGCCTGCATTACTGAGCTATCTGCCATAAATAAAAAGAAAAGAGAATTATATAATTACATTTTTGACAAAGATGAATTGGATATTTTGTTTCCGTTAGAATATTTTTGTAATGGAGAAAGAAAAATAATTTTTTTAATAGATGACCTTCAATATTGGGATAGGAAATCGCTAAGTTTATTATATACGCTGATTCAGCAACAAGATAGTGCCTATGCTTTTTTAAAAAGCGTGCAATTTGTTGGAGTAGTCAACACGGATTATCTTAATTGTGATGAAGAATTGAACGGAATTATTAAGTTAGCCAGTGAACAGGTCTATGAATTGGAAGTTACTCGCAAGGAAAATTATAAAATTGTCCTAAACCAGTTAGGCTTAAATATTTCATTAAATGAAAGTTTAATTGAGGCATTATATTCCGTTACAGGCGGAAATTTACAACTGACTGCAGATATTGTACTGTTGCTTAATGATAAAAGAGAAGTCGATAACACTATTAAGAAAATTATCTCAGATAAAAATCTTGGACATTTATTGATAGAGCGTTTAAGTAAAATTAGTGATAAAGGGGTTATGATAAATGAAACATTAAAATACGCCTCGTTATTTGGATCTTCTTTCTATTACCATGATTTGGAACAAGTTTTAGACAAGGATGAAGGTTATATTCGGAATCTAATTGAAGTAGCTCAAAGTTTCTGTTTAGTAAATGGAGCTGCCAATGGAGCCTCTTTTATTCACGAGCTTATTCGTGAAGCATACAAAAACGAAACAGAAGAAAATAAAGTAAAATATTATACTGGTTATGCAAAATGTTTAAAAGTATTGTATCCCAGTAATTATAAAGAGAGGGCAGAAAGCTTAAAAGATGCGGGCGAATATGATGAATCAAACATAGTAAATATATTAGAGTTTCTCAAACAATTGAGAGTAAATAATTCCTGTTCAGGGGATTTGCGAAAGCAACTAGAACTACCGTATTACTTAACAGATTATGTTTTATCCATGGAAAAGTCCTATAACTCATTTTTTAGTGATGAATATCATGAATGTTTATCAGAATTAGAATCAATTGAAGATATTGTTCCGCCAATACTTCTTGCTGAAAAATATTATTTGATGTCAATTACGCTTAGTAAATGGCTAGAAACTACTTCTAGAGAGCAGGCAGTTAAGTGCCTTGAACCCTTTTTGACTTTGCCATCAATAAATAATGAAATTGAAGTATGGGAGCGGATTCTTTCGGCATACATAATTGCGTGTGTGCATAATAACGATTGCGAACAGGCTGAAAAGTATGAAAAGAAGCTTCAGGAAAGTATCGGAAAGCGAATTGGTTTTGACATAGATGCATCATATAAACTAAATATATTAAGACGAAAAGCATCTAGTTTATACCCCCCTAATCAGGCCTTTAATTCCACTGGAAAAAGCAAGAGTTTTTTTGCTCCTAAAGAAAAAGATGGTCTACCGCTTGATCCGATTGAATATTATATGTCACTTAATAATTTCATGGCAACAGCACTTATGGCTGGCGAATTTCAACTGGTACTCAATGAGGCTGTGGAAATTCTTTCATTGCCTCAAAAATTGAAATATTTGAAATTTCCGCGTTTTGAAATGCCCCTCAATAATGCTGTTTTAATTTTCTTTTTAAACAATAAAATTACTGCTGATGAGGCTAGGGAAAGATTACAGCAAATCATTGACACTTATACTATAGAAGATTCAACGGGTGTTATTATACAAGTAAATTTAGCTATTTTTTACGGACTTTCATGTAATTTTTCAAAATCCTTGGATATCCTTGAGAAATTATATAAGGAAATAAGTATAATTGAAAATCTAGAATTTTATTATAAATATCTTGTAGAAGTTAATTATGGAGCAGTGCAATATTTAAGCAGAAATAAAGATTCTATTGTCTCATTATCAAATTTGCAAAAAGAATGTGCCTCTAGACAAGAAAAATATCTGGAAGCACATGTAAAATATTTAAGGGAGTCATTTTCTCAAGAAGAGCAAGATTCTTCATGGTATAATACAGCATTGGAAAATCCTCAAATGAGTCACACAAAGTGTTGGAAATACTATGGACGTAAGTACTTATTTGGTGAACTTGAATTTTGGAGCGAATCCTAGGCTAAATCTATAAATATGTAAGTAGCCTGAAATTATCTCGATATTGTTCTATTAATTCGGGATACTTTCGGATTATATTTTTGATATTAGGCATAACATCCTTTATGCCTTGCATAATATCTTTATCACTTAGAGCAAATACATTCGGGCAGACATTTGATACCGCAAGCGCTATTTTATTATTAACTTTCACAATATATAATGGCCAGACTGCACATTTAAATGGCTTTTTTAAATGTAATTTACATCCGACATCTGATAGAAGCGGGCAAACATATTCATCATTTATTTTTTCCATCCTTAAATAGAATAAGCCATTTTTATAATAATGGTCATATTTTTGATTTAAAGAATTTTCTTCGAATTCTTTTTTGGTAAAGCCCGGTGCATCCCAAACATCGTCGTCAGTATAATGGCAACAAATTAAACAATTAGCACAAGTCTCTCTTTTTAAAATATTAGTTATCATAATTTTCCTTTCAATTTCAAAATGACGATGCAATTAAACAGGATATTAAGTCTTCATAATTTAGTCCTAATTGCTGAAAAACAAAATTGTAACTACTTTTTAAAGTATAATGTGGATTGGTGGATATGTCCGTAACATAGAACTTTTCATCCGAATCAATACGAAAGTCTACACGGCCAAACCCTGTTAGGCTCAATAGTTTTACAGTTTTATAGGCGGTCTTTATCAGTTGCCCCGATAATTCAGGAAACATTTTTGAAAAATCAATAAAAGTATAGTTATCAACCGCACGATTATTATAATTTAAAATTCTTTTGCCCATATATGGTTTGTTATCCAAATTAATTGCTACCGGGAAAAAACCTAAGGGTACCCTATAGGTAATAATAGGGGTTTCTGTTTCGTATCCTTCTATAAATTCTTCTATTAAAATTTCCTGTCTATAACAGGAGCTCAATTCTTTTATTTTATTTATAAAATGCGAATCATAGTATCCTATATTATTTTCATCTATTCCAATGCTGGAAGATTCGTAATTTGGTTTTATTATTAAAAGATGATTGCAATTGTCTGGTGAACCATTAAGCCAGCCGTAACGTGCATCATAAAGCCATGATTGAGGGGTTCGTATTCCATTTTGCTTAAGGATACAACTGGTACGATACTTATCCCGGCAAAGACTAACAATATATGGATTAGAACCGATACATTTAACTCCATATAAATCACATATGGAAGGTATTAAGGATTTTCTGCCAATTTTAGTCCCTTTTTGAGCTGAATTTAAAACAATGTATTTTGAAAGAGTTTCACAGTGATTCGTAATAAATTTTATAAATTCTTCCTCATTAAAAAACTGTTTGACATTAAATCCAAGGTCTTGCAATGTTTGAAAGATGAGAAGTTCTTCTTGGTCGGAAAAAAATTCTGCTTTTACTGAATTACCCCAATAATCTGTAGTATTATCCGTTTGTTGCTTATTACTGGTAGTCATAATTATTTCATACTTTTCTGATAAATTTTTTGCAAACTGAATTAAGTATTTTATCTGTTCCAAGTTTGTTGTATTATCCATGTGCTGTATCCTCTACCGTTAAGAGTGATAGATTTAGTCTATAAAATGTTATATTTTCTGCAAATAGATGTAATTTCCATCAACACTTAATAATCTGGTATTATCCTTTATTTACATCCATCTGGTTTCTGGGATGCTTATGTACAAGGATATCTTTTTGTTTTGAATTTGACACATGCGTATAAATCTCTGTTGTACTGATAGAACTATGTCCAAGCATCCTCTGGATATACCTAATATCAACATCCTGCTCTAACAATAGGGTAGCAAAAGAGTGTCTGAACATATGTGGAGTAATATGCTGGCTGATGCCAGCCAATTCTGCATAATGGTTAATCATAAAACGCACAGACTGGTCAGACAGTTTATGTTGCAGTCTGTTCACAAAGAAGTATCCACATGAATCTATATCATTCATGAAGGTCTCTTTATATATTTTTAGTGCGGCAATAACTTCCTGGTTACCAATCTGAATAATCCTTTCTTTTGCACCTTTCCCGTAAATTAGGATATTGTTGCTTTCCAGATCTATGTCGGATGGCTTCAGAGAACATAATTCGGAGATTCGCATTCCGGTAGCGAACAGCAACTCAATGACGGCGATGTCCCTTGTGCAGCATCTTTTCTGATATTCAGACGAAGCCTGCTCCTTTTGGGCATAAAGTGTACCCAGGAATGTCTGTATGGAGTGAAAAGGGATTGTTTTTGGGAGCAGCTTGGCTTCCCGAAAACGGATGTCCAATTTTACAAAAGGATTTTCTGCTAATATCTCCTTATATTCCATGTAATGAAAAAATGCTTTTAAGCTTGCAATTTTACGTTTTACAGTTTTGGGTTTATAGCTCTTATGCAGGCCCGTGATAAATTTATCCACGATATCCTTACAAAAACAGTCAGATAAATCAGAGCAATAGTCTGTATACTGCTTTAAATCTATCCTATATGCCTTTAATGTTTTGGAGTCCAGGCGCTTGCGGTACTCGCAGTATTCAATATATTCCGAAATATAGTCATTTAAAGTATTCATAAACAGGCACTCTCCTTAATTTTTTTAATAATTATGAGTGCCTGTTCATGGATTGTCTATCAACGATTTTGAGGAAAGAACTTGTCCAGCATCTCCAAACAGTCTTTCGAGGTGTATCCCCACAGGATGGAGCTGAGCGCCTGGACCGCCTCCGGGCGCTTGCGGTAGTAGGTCCTGGGGGAGATGTTCGCTATGTGCGGGCGCAGGCTCTCGATGATCTCGTCCGTGTTCTGGAGCTGCTGGGGCGAGAGGTAGCTGTAGTAGAGGATCCAGTAATACTGCTCCCCGTGCTTGTGCTTGCTCCGCATGATGTCCACCGCAGAGTTCAGGAGTGTGAGCATCTTGTTGCTCCGTTCGATGCTCTTTGCATAATCCTCCAGCTTTGAGCCGCCGATATCCGCCCCTGCAAGATAGATGGAGTCCAGGAACTCCTCGATGCTGCTCCCGTATTCAATCTCAAAGGTGCTGCGTACCTGTTGGACAGCCAGTTCCAGGTTCCAGACAGCATCCCGGTAGTTCTTCAGCAGCTTCCATGTGTCGTGGAACAGGGGGTTCTCCTGCTCGGTGGGTATGTTCTTGTTTGGCCTTGTGTTTGCCATGTTCTTTACCTTCCTTCTTCATTCTCTGTAGCCTTGTGGCTATAGCCATCCTGCATATGGGCAGGGGTATCTTCGGGTGACGGGATGGGGGAGAGCGTCAGCTCGAACCGGTAAGGCAGCTTCCCGTCCGGACAGACAACCTCCAGGGAGTACCTAAGATTAGTTTCCTTGCAGTCGGATAAGAAAGCCAAGCTCTGCTTGGCTTTTATAACATTATATAGGGTTTTGGGGCACTCGCAGCATGGAACCCCTTGTGCCGCAAGGATTTGCGCCACTTGCTGCACCACTTCTTTCATGTGCGGTTTTGAAACGCTGGGTGACTGCCTTGAAACGCAGCCCTCCCTGTCCAGGATGGAGAGCGCCTGGTGCTGGAAGCGCGTGCGGAACCATTCCGCCAGTTCCGAAGTCCTACAGATCCACTCGCCCGGCCCCACCAGGTAGGAGATGCCCTCTATCCGGCGGTAGGAGAAGCGGAAGTTGGCATAGGAGCAGAGTGTCATATAATAAAAAAGATAGGAGCTTCCGTTGGTACGGATGTCCCTATCTTCCATAATGTGATATGTTGTGAACTGTAGATGTAAACATTTCTGTAAAACGCAATATTTTAGCGGAAATGGGCATCTGCAAAAATACAACATATGCGGCTGGCTCATTTGTGGTGAATGGAAACTTGCAGATGTTGTGGTAAAGGGAGAAAGTGATAATTCTTTTATTCGTATCTGTAAACAGTTTAGCACAAAGAAAGGCGGTTGTATATGGAGATCACATACCATCGGGAAGGCGACTATCTGATTCCCGACCTCAAACTTTCGGATACAACAGAGTATCAGATTGGGAAGTATGGACGGATGAGGAAGCGTTTTTTAGAAGAAAACCATAGGGGCATTTATTTTATTTTCAGCGCATTTTTTCTTATATTTCGGGCGTGTCATTGGCAGAATACATACGCCGTCGAAAAATGACACAGGCAGCGTTTGAACTGCAGCGGACAGACGAGAAAGTAATAGATATTGCTTTGAAGTATGGCTATTCCTCTCCGACTTCTTTTAATCGGGCTTTTCAGAATGTTCATGGAATTACGCCAACAGCGGCGAAAGCTATGGGGTGTATCCTGCAGGCATATCCGTCAATTCAGTTTAGAATCGAAATAGCAGGAGGAAGTGCTATGGTGTATCACATTGCGGAAAAACAATCCCTGCTGTTGTAACGCTGCCATGCCCTGCATTTTTGCTTCCGCTTCCCAGGTAAACTGTTCCAGAATAGAGCTCTTTTCAGGAAGCCGATCAGCTACCTGCGCCAGACGGTATTCGGCATAGGGAACGAGACGTCCATCGGCGTGCTGCGGATGGACAGGGCGGATAAGGCGGCGGGAAAGACTCCGTGGATGTGAAAGGACTACATTGCCAGCTGGTCTCGGCGCAGGACTGCGGAGAGGAGGTTCTGGCAGCCCTTGTTGACCGATACGTTGAACTGGACATATTCCGTTTTGTTCTGGCCCGTCTGGAGCTCCAGGTCTGCTGTGCCCCTGCCTGTGAGTGTGATTGGTGTAACATGGTGGGTTCTCCTTTTTTCATGAAAAAATGTCACTCCAATCCGCATATTCAACTATTACTGTCAGGCTGTTGTCCATCATGGGCTTTCCACTGGCATTCCATAACCTGCATCTTGGAAAATACTGCCTGAAAGGAAGATTCTTCCGGAGAGCAGGCATAAATGCCGAACCTGATCTTTCCCTTCCCGTTATGCATATGGCAGACCCGCATCTGGCTGAAAGCCGCTCCATCCGCCGAGCACTCGATACAATAATCATCCTCCCTGCGGCTGAACCGATACCACATTGTCTTTACGGATGCGCCTATGGCTGTAGTCGCCCAGTCCGAATATCCGTTGTTTGTCACCACGCTCCCCAGGTGCTGGTATTCTTCGTTTTCATATTCCACGGAAGCTTTCAGCCAGTTCTCGCTGTCCAGATACATCACGATGCCGCACTGGTCAAACCTGTGATGGCTGTCTGCAAAATCCGTCTTTACCACAAAACTGAAGTATTTCTCTTCTGTCTCTATCTGCAGGACAGGGGCATTGTCATTCCGAAAATGGTAATACGTCCTCTGCCACAAGTCTGTGCCAGGCTCTGTACGGATCATGATCTCACTGCCGCTGATCCTATAGTCAGATGGTTGGTTGACCCAAGCCAGCTTTTCCGTCTCAAATTTCATAAAATTCATTTTCTCCATATTTATTATCTCTCAAAATGGGTTCCGGTTACGCATGGTTTCCGGTTTCCCAGCACCACTTCGCAATCTTCTCAATCAATGCGGCATCAATCCCGCCATAAGGGATACGAATCGTCCCCTTATCTGTTTTGTAGCTTTGGAGCTCCTCCGCAAACTGCATAACGGCCGCAGGCCCCGGATACAGCCCGATGTGCCCCTTTGAAGCGGCAAAGTGAAGAATATTGTGCTTTTTCCAGTAGGTCGGCATGCTCCAGGAGATGCGTTCTTCCGCTTCCGGCAATGCGTTGCGGAGAATCTGTCGAATATGCTGCAGCGCTTCCTGCTTGTCCGCATCCTGGCTCAGGATATACTCGTCAATGGTCTTCGGCTTTTCGCCGCAGTAATGGCCCTGCTCTTTTTTCTTGAATTCCCTTCCGCATTTTGGGCATTTCCACATGGTTGTTTTCCCGCTTTCTCTTTCCCGCATGGACTCTTCAGCCGTATCGCCAAAGCCCTTTCCGATTTGTCCGTATATCTGCCCGGTAATCCCGATCATGTAACAGGCTTTCCCATTGCCGGCTCGTCCAACTGCTTATCCAGGTATAGTCTCCGGTTCTTCCATTGTCCTTACGACCACCTACCCGTTCCTGACCTGACGGCCTGCTTTTCTCAGCTGCTCCATGTTGGTGTCTGAGTAGAAAGGGTTCAGCGGGGCTGCCGCCTCGAAAGGGATCCGGCGGTCCCGCAGCGCTTTTTTACCGTAGTCATGCTGTCACTTCTTTTCTGTCTCCATCATAATACAGATGAATGCAGAATGCAACAATAATCATTCAGATCACCGCTCACAGCAACGTGATGCACACAAACAATATGTATGGCGCCTGCTGTCTCGTGATTTTCGTGCAAAATGCGCACGAAAACACTTCGCGGAAATTGTCCGTGAACAGTAACGGCTATCTCAAGGTACTGATACTGCTTGGGCAGGGAATCTTGAAGTTGAGACAGAAAAATGATATGATAGAGCCGGAAGAAGGCAATTTTGCACCGATATTTGAAGATATGGTGCGTTTGACGGAGGAAAAAGTCGATTGCAATAAAGTAAATTATATTGCGACGGGCGGCAATGACAGGGTAACAGAGTTGATTTTGAAAGAATTATTTTAGAAAGTGGCAGAAATGGCTATATTTGACGTGACTGTTTTATCAGAGGAAAATAAGGAAATATATCATGAAAAGGTGTTTGCCATGGATGAAGACACAGCGATGGATCAGGTGCTGGATGAGCTTGATAAAAAGGGGGTGCCTTATGGAATATGTATGGCAGAGGAAATGGGGCAATGAAGCAATGAAGGCGTAGAGGATGTTGTGGATGAGATGCTTGCAATCCTCAGCGACAGGGATATGCTTGTAAGGAAACAAGAGATGGAACAGGCGCAGGTGAAGCTTAACAGGATTTATAGGTACGGCCTTAAGGGAACAGAAGAGCAGTAAGGGGTATAGGATGGATATTAAATTGCAGGGAGTAAAGAATATCAGAGATTTTACAGAATATGGTTTTCAGGGATATATCCGCTCGGCACATCTGCATGACATGACGGAAAGCGATGCGGAAAGCCTTTTAAAGGACTATAAACTGAGAATGGTTATCGATCTGAGGACTGGGGTAGAGAAGAATGAGCAGCCGGACCATGTCATGGAAGGAGTAGAATATCTGCATATTCCGTTGTTCAATGAATCAAGGGTAGGGATATCCCACGAAAAAAGCACACAGCAGGACATGGACATGATGCTGCCGGATATGCCGGACTTATATAGGAAGATTGTAACAGATGAATTTTCCGTTGCCCAGATTAAAAAAGTGATGGAAGCAATTAATGCTAGAAGGGACGGAGCTGTCTTATGGCACTGTACAGAGGGAAAGGATCGGTGTGGGATTATCTCAGCGCTGTTCCTGCTATCAAGAGGGATAGATAAGGATACGGTTATGCAGGATTATCTAAAGACAAATGAAGCATCCGGGAAAAAGGCGGAATATTATTATGCTGCAGTACTTGAGAAAAGCGGGAGCAGGGAAATCGCGGAAAAGGTGAAAGATGCTTTCCTGGCAAAAAGGGAGTATATGGAGCCTGTTATTGAAATATTGATTTCACAGAGCAGGCAGTATTTTGGCAGGGATTGACGGGGAACTGTTTGCAATGGCCGTAATGGCAAGGGGATAGCTGTGAATAAAGGGGTATCACCGACAAAATACCGCATGGGCATCTGGGGACTGGGAGCGGAGATGACGCGGCAGACATTGTGCCATGAATTATCCATGCTCCCGATACTGTGTAGGCGTCATTCCCTCTATTCTTTTAAAAGCGCTGCAGAATACGCTTTCGCAGGAAAAGCCGGTGGAAAAGCAGATATCTTTCACCGGTTTTTCCGAGTTCTTGAGCAGATAACGCGCCAGGTTCATCCGGGTATTCAAAAGGTATTCATGGGGAGTAAAGCCGGTATGCCTCTTGAAAATCCGGATGAAATGGTAATCGCTTAAGCCGGCCAGGGATGCAAGCTGGCTGACAGAGAGATTTTCCGTACTATGCTCGCTGATATAGGCGGTAATTTTCTCCACGATGCCGATATGGGCGCCCGTTTTCTCATCAGAGGGAGCATAGAGCAGGATGGCGGTCAGAATATCTGTCAGGTATTTTGACAGTAGCGGTTCCCGGACAAGGCTCCCGGAGTCAAAAATGTCGTAGATGGAGGTCAGCTTGCTGATAATCGGCTGAGGGTCAGGGACGGTAAAGACATTGCCTACACGGCTGACAATATTACTGTACCAATGCCTGGCAGTAATACCGTCAAAATGGCACCACAGGCAGTCCCATCCTGTGGCGGAATAGTAAGCATGGCGCCTGTAACAGTCCAGAAGAACCAGCTGCCCTTTTCCGGCATTCAGAATCTGTCCGTCTGTTTCCAGGCACAGTGTCCCTTTCCCGACATACATCAGCAGGAAACTGTCAAAGGACTCCCGGGAAAGACGGTATCCCGGCAGATAGGTGAAATGCCCGCACTGTAGCGGGTACAGGAACATCTCCAGGGCGTTCTTGCTGGGAGAATAGATATAATATTTGGAATCCGATGTAATAAATTTCTCTTGTGAGTGCATGGCTGCTTTCTGTCTCCTGCTGGTTTCGTGCCAACATTGTAGCATCAAACATAGGAATAAACAAGAGCAAAAAAACTAAATAAGACAACAATTTATCCTATTGAGAGGCTTAATTGTCTGCAGTAAAATGGATGCAATCTGAAAAAACCAAGGACGGAGGAAAGCAAAAATGAGTAATGCAGCAATTTGGGCCGAGAAAGTCATGATTCCCACCTACGAGATCGGAGAGGCGGAGAAGAACCCTATCTTCCTGGACAAGCGGGTCTACCAGGGGAGCACGGGAAAAGTATATCCCTATCCCACCATCGAGAAAATCAGCGATACCAAAGCAGACAAGGAGTATGAGGCGTTCTTCCTGGAAAACGAATACCTGAAAGTGATGGTTCTTCCCGCTTTGGGTGGGCGCATCCAGAGGGCTTATGACAAGACAAACGGTTACGATTTTGTATACTATAATCATGTAATAAAGCCTGCCCTGGTAGGGCTTACCGGCCCCTGGATCTCCGGCGGCATCGAGTTCAACTGGCCTCAGCACCACAGGCCTACCACCTATCTGCCTGTGGACTATGTGCTGGACGAAAAGGAGGACGGCAGCGTATCGGTGCTCCTGCATGACGTGGATCAGATGTACGGCACGAAAGGAATTACGAAGATCAGTCTGTATCCGGGCAGGGCATACATTGAGATTACCGGGCAGCAATGCCCCAGACTTTTCTGTGGTGGGCGAACCCGGAGGCGGGAGCGGAACTGTCGGAGACGGAATCATGCCCTGGGGTAAGGGAAGAGGAACTGCGCCTTGCGGTCTACAGCGCGGAGGGAGAGTCTCTGGTGGAATACCGCCCGGAAGCGCCTGAGATTCCCAAACTGCCGGAGCCCGCCAGGGCGGCAAAGGAGCCTGCGGAGATTCAGACCTGCGAGGAACTGTACCTGACAGGACAGCATATTGAGCAGTACCGCCATGCCACTTATCTGCCGGATCCTTATTACCTGGAAGGGCTGAAGCGGGATCCCGGCGATATCCGCATCAACAATGCTTACAGCCTGTTGCTGATGCGCAGGGGATGCTTTGAAAGGGCGCAGAAGTTCCTGGAGAAAGCCCTGGAGCGGCTTACAGAGCGGAATCCGAATCCCTACCACAGCGAGACTTATTACTTGCTGGGGCTGTGCCTGCTCTATCAGGGAAAGGATGATGAAGGATATGACGCCTTTTATAAAGCCGCATGGAGCAGCGAGCAGCAGGATAAGGGTTTCTACTACCTTGCGGCCATCGATGCCAGGCATGGGCGGATAAAGCGCGCCCTGGAGCATGTGGAACGTTCCCTTGTGAAGAATGCCCATAATGTGAAAGCCAGGGGGCTGAAAGCGTATCTGCTGCGCAGGATGGGAGAGACGCAGGAGGCCCTGGCTCAGGTGCAGGATAACCTAAAGCTGGATTCCTTTGACTTCGTCTCCGGCAACGAGCGTATTCTTCTGGAGGGTGACGAAAGAGGAGAAAAGCGGCAGGCACTGAACAGGCTGATGCGGGATTTCGCTGAAAATTACCTGATGGCGGCAAGGGATTATGCGGAATGGGGGGCCTACGGGGAGGCAATCGGATTACTGGACAGCTGTACGAAAGAGTGGCCGATGCTCTTCTATTATAAGGCATACTATAGGAAGCAAGTACAGTCAGAGGGGACGGAAGCTGCGATTGCCAGTCTGCTGGCCCAGGCGGAGGGCTGCAGGCCGGACTACTGTTTCCCCAACAAACCGGAAGACATCGCGGTCTTGTGCTTTGCCCTCCGGAGAGGGTGCCATGCAAAAGCGCCCTACTACCTGGGCTGCCTGTACTATGACAAGCTTCAGTGGTGGGAGTCGGTAAAGCTGTGGGAGATGTCGGCCCAGGCAGATGACGCTTTTCCTACGGTACACCGTAACCTGGCCCTGGCCTATTATAACAAACGGAAAGAACCGGAGAGAGCAAAGCAGGAACTGGAGAAAGCCTTTGCCCTGAACCCTGCAGACGTGCGCATCTTCCTGGAACTGGATCAGCTCCATAAAAAGCTGGGGTGGAGCTTTGAGGAACGTCTGGCGGATTATGAAGCCCATACAGAACTCCTGGAAGAAAGAGATGACCTGTATATTGAATATATTACTCTCGTGAACCTGACAGGGAACCATAAAAAAGCCTATGACTGCATCATGGGCCATAAGTTCCATCCCTGGGAGGGCGGAGATGGGAAGATTACAACCCAGTATACACTGGCGCTCTTAGGCCTGGCGCAGGCGGCGCTTAGGGAAAAGGACTGCAAAAAGGCCGAGGAACTGCTGCGGAGGGCGTTCGTCTATCCTGAGAACCTGGGAGAAGGGAAACTGGAGGGGACGAAAGACAATCATCTATACTACCATCTGGGGCTCGCGCTGGAGGGGCAGGGCAGGGAAGAGGAGGCGAAAGAATGCTTTGAAAATGCCGTTTTGGGCACCGATGAGCCTGCAGGGGCAATGTACTACAATGACCAGCCTGCCGATATGATTCTTTACCAGGGACTGGCTTACCTGAAACTGGGCAGGGTGCGGGAGGCAAAAGCCAGGTTCTACCGCTTGATCGATTATGGTGAGAGGCATTTGGAAGACCAGGTGAAGATTCAATATTTTGCAGTCTCCCTGCCGGAGTTTCTGATTTTTGACGAGGATTACACTCTGCGGAACCGCGCACACTGCTATTATCTGATGGCTCTGGGGAACATGGGGCTGGGGGATGAGGAGAAAGCGGCCGGGTATCTGGGGGAGGCCGTAAAAACAGAGCCCTCCCACATGATGTGCAGGGTGTACCGGAGCCTGATGACAGACAACGGATAAACGGCTCCGCAGATTTTACAGCTGTCATAGGAAAGGACATGTGAAAGTACTGGACAAAACCATAATAATAGGGAGGCAATATAAATTGGAATATTCTTTGGAAGGAAAGTGGCAGGCAAATATAGGAGACGGGCGGCTATATCCCGTAACGCTTCCGGGGACTCTGGACGAAAACGGAATCGGCGCAACGGATAATGGGGGCAACCAATGGCATCCGGACTCTGCCCTGGGCAATCAGCAGGACTTTATGGGGGAAAGGGTTATCCTGACCCGCCTTACCAGAAAGCATACTTACGAGGGAGTGGCCGAACTGTCCAGAAAAATTTCTTTTGAAGCGCCCCGGGGGAAAAGAGTCTTTTTGGAGGCGGAGCGGGCCAGATGCCTGCGGCTGCGGGTGGACGGACAGGAGGTTCCTGATTTCAGGGAACCGTCTGTCAGTACGCCCCATGTATTTGAAGTGACGGATTTCCTATCCCCAAAAGAGGGCACAGAGCATACGATTGTCCTGATGTCGGACAACAGTTATCAGGGGCTGCCCCATGATGACATTCTCTATTCTTCCGCAGCTACGGACGAAACCCAGACCAACTGGAATGGTGTGTTGGGTTATCTGCGCATGAGGGTGGAAGAACCGGTGTTTATTGAGAGGGTAAGCGTATATCCGATGGGAAGCGGGTTGAAAGTGATAATCCGCATATCTTCCCACAGGCATTGGAAAGGTAATATTACGGTTCGCTCCGAAGCACTGACATCGGCTGCGGCAATGGAAGTATTTGGGGAAGCCGGGGACACGGAAGTCATGCTGGGAGGACAGCTGGCGGCAGATCACCTGAAACGCTGGGACGAGTTTGAAGGGAATTTGTATGGACTGACGGTGAGCCTGGAGGGAGAGTCTTTTTCAGGGAAAAACGAAAGTGAGCCTTTCCGCTCAGAGAAGAGCGTAACTTTCGGTGTCAGGGATTTTGGCGCAGACAGCCAGGGAAGGCTGATATTGAACGGCAGACGGATTTTCCTGCGCAGTGAGACAAACTGTGCCGTTTATCCGGAAACCGGGTATTGCCCCATGGCTGTGGACGAATGGATGGAAATCCTGACCACCTACCAATCCTATGGTGTCAACTGTGTGCGTTTCCATTCCCACTGTCCTCCGGAGGCTGCCTTTCTGGCGGCAGACAGGTTGGGGATGCTGATGCAGCCGGAATTGTCCCACTGGAATCCGAGGGACGCTTTTGAGACGGAGGAAAGCGTTGCGTATTACCGGGCAGAGCTCACAGGGATTCTGTGGATGCTGGCCAACCATCCCTCCTTTGTCATGCTGACCCTGGGGAATGAACTCCATGCATCGCAAAAGGGGCATGATTGTATGAAAGAACTGCTGGAGACGGCTCGCAGGATGGATGCCACCAGGCTGTATGCCGACGGCTCCAATGTCCATTATGGGGCTGCAGGCTGTGACGGGAACAGTGATTTTTATACGGCATCCAACTATTATGAGAAAGAATTAAGGGCAACTTTCGCTAATATGAAAGGATATCTGAACGGCAACTATCCTGATGCTATGGCAAACTATGACGGCGTGATGCGAAGCTTAAGGGAAAGCTATCAGGGGCCTGTGTTCGGGTTTGAAGTAGGACAGTATGAGGTGCTTCCCGATTTTGACGAATTGGAGGATTTCCATGGGGTAACTGACCCTGCCAATCTGCGCCATGTACAGGAGCGTGTGGAAGAACAGGGGCTTGCCCCTGTCTGGAAAAGGTATGTGGAGGCTACGGGGGAACTGGCGAGGCTGTGCTACCGGGAAGAGATTGAGGCGGTTTTGCGCACGGAGGATATATCCGGGCTTTCCCTTTTGGGACTGCAGGACTTTCCCGGGCAGGGTACGGCTTTGGTGGGGATGCTGAACTCACATCTGAAACCGAAACCCTACCCCTTTGCAAGGCCGGAAAGGTTCAGGGAGTTTTTCACGGATAAGCTGCCTCTGGCGCTGCTGCCCAAATATACCTTTGAAAATACGGAGATTCTGGGAGTGGAAGTAAAGGTGGCGAATTATGGGAAAGGCTCTATGGAGGGGAGAGTGAGCTGCAGGCTGCAGGGGCCGGTTATGTCCATTGAGAGAACAGAAATGCAGCCGGGGGAAGAGGTTCTGACGGGAATAGAAGCGGGAATAATGAGCAAGGGTGAGGCAGCGGAAGCTGACAGCAGGAAAGTGACCTCCCCCTGCGGAAAGCTGACCAGTGTGGGCAGGTTCTCTTTTTCCCTGAAAAAAATCCAGTCTCCCACGCAGCTGGAGCTGGTTGTGGCCATGGAAGAGGCGGTCAGCCGTTATCCGGTCTGGGTTTATCCCCCAGTAAGCCCTGTGTGCCCTGAAAGTGTATATGAAACGGCTCGTATGGACCAAAAAGCGGAAGCCGTATTGGAGGCGGGCGGCGCAGTGTATCTGGCGCCTCCCTCCACAAAGGAAGCCCTGCCCGGATCCATACAGGCACAGTCTTCCACAGACTTCTGGTCTGTAGGCACGTTCCAGGGGCAGGAAGGCGCCATGGGGCAGCTGATTGATGAGGGACACCCGATTTTCAGGGAGTTCCCTACACAGTTTCATACCAACTGGCAGTGGTGGCCCATGGCTTCCCAAAGGGCTGTGATTCTGCCGAAACGCTATAAGGCGATTGTAGCGGAACTGGACAGCTATGCATACCTGCGCCCCATGGCACAGCTGCTGGAATGCCGCTGTGGCAAGGGGAGGCTGTTGTTTTCCTCCATGGGTCTGCAGGATCTGCAGATGTATCCGGAGGCGCGGACGCTGCTGGCTGCCGTTTACCGTTACATGGAGTCGGCGGAGTTTGCGCCGGAACAGGAAATCAGCCCCGATATGTGGAGGGAGCTTGTGCGGTAATAATTGCATGAAACAAAAAGTGTATGGGGAAACTGCCTGCCCATACACTTTTTTTCGCTCTGCCGCTGTATTTTCAAAAAACTTAGGATTACATCTGCCTGGAAGCCTGGCTCACTGCCAAAAGCTTCTGGCGCATTTCATTCTCGATCCTGCCAAGTTCCGCCTCGGCGCTTCTTCTCTTGGCCCGGCCGTCCTCCTGAATCTTCATGACCTCGTCCAGAGTGCTGATCAAGGTCTGGTTGGTGGCGGTTAAGGTCTCGATGTCCACGATGCCCCGCTGGGTCTCCTTGGCGGTCTCTATGGTGGCGATCTTTAAAGTCTCCGCGTTTTTCTTCAACAGCGCGTTGGTCATGTCCGTCACTTCCCGCTGGGCCTTGGCCGCCTCGGTGGAGTGGCTTAAGCCGATGGCGATGACCATCTGGCTCTTCCACAGGGGGATGGTGTTCACCAAAGTGGACTGTATCTTCTCCGACATGGCGGTATCATTGCTCTGAATCAGGCGGATCTGGGGAGCCATCTGCATGGAGATGGTTCTGGTCAGCTCCAGGTCATAGATCTTCTTCTCAAAGCGCTCGCACATGGAGGCGAAATCATTGGCGGCCTGGGTGTCCTCAGGCAGTCCGCTCTGCTCCGCCTTGGCCAGGAGCTCCGGCAGCTCCACGGTTCTGGCCTGTTCCAGCTTCTGCTTGCCGGCCAGGATGTACATGGACAGCTCCTTGAAATAGTTCAGGTTCAGCTCGTACATCTTATCCAGCATGGCGGCGTCCTTTAACAGTGTTACCTGGTGGTCTTCCATGACATGGCAGATCTTGTTGATATTGCTCTCCGCCTTGTCGTACTTGATCTTCAGGTTCTCCAGCTTATTGCTGCCTTTCTTGAAAAGGCCCAAGAATCCCTTTTCCTCCTCCTCATTGTTGAACTCTTTCAGTTCTGACACCACGCCTGCCAGCATCTGGCCGATTTCCCCCATGTCCTTGGTGCGTACATTGTTCAGGGCATTCTCGGAAAAATCCGCGATCTTCTTCTGGCTCCCGGCGCCGTACTGCAGCACCATCTGAGTATTCCTGATGTCGATCTGGGCGGCAAAATCGTCCACCATCTTCTGCTCCGCGGGGGTAAGCACCGCTTCGGGTATCTTTTGTGTGGCTTCGGCCACGGTTGGCACCTCGGGGGCTTCGGGCTGGGTAAAGGGCTCAAAGGTAAGCGTGGGTCCCTGACTCAGCATTTCATCTAAATCACTGCTCATTCTCGTCTCCTCCAGTCTTGACTTCAATATACTATCTATTTGTCTTTATCTTACTCTGTCTCATTGGCGGCAAAGGCCATTTCTTTCATCAGGCCCTCCCTGGCCAGCATGGACTTTAAGACCTGGGCGTCCGTGGTGGCATCAAATACTGCGTCTTGGAACAGGGTGTTCAAGAGCTCCCTGAATGCGGCGTTGATGGTGTCCAGGGTATTTTCTATCTCGGCCTTGGCCTTTACGATATCCGGCCCGGGGGAACTTATGCGGTCGAATTCCTCGTAGGACTCCACCAGCTTTAAGGTGGTTGGCAGATAATAGTTCATCAGCTTGTGCATCCGGGGCATCTGCTCCGGATGGATCCGCACGCTTTCAAAGATATCCTTTAACAGATTCTCCAGGCAGAACAGCTTTGAAGAGATGACTTCGCCGGGAATCCTGTCGTTTAAGTTCCGGAGCTTGCGTATGTATTCCTGCCCCTCGCCCGCCATGGTCTGCAGCTCGGACTCCTGCTCCCTGGACACTTCCGGCGCGGGCTCGGGAGCCGACTGAGGAGTCCTGTCCTCCAAAGCCCTCCGGTTCTCCGTCTCCCTAAGCCTGCGGCTTTGCTCTGCCTCCAGATACTGCCTGTATACCACGTCGTTTAGCATGAAGCAGGTCTTCTGCTGATCCAGATGCCCCTCGGGGAAAATGCCCAGAGCCAGCATCTTCTGGAGATCCCTGACTACATACTCCTCGCTCTTGCCTGTTCCTGCTGCCAGCTTTGCCACCTCGCCGTATACCCTGTAGTCGCACAGCTGGAGATAGCGCTGAGCCCGCTTCAGCCGTCTTTTCTGGCCGATTCCAAAGCGGATCATGCCGTAGAAGCCGGCCAAAAACAGGAAATTCACAATCCAGCCCCCCAGGGTGGTATCGCCCACGGCAAGGGCAACCAGCCGAAAGATCGTTATCAGCCCGGTGATCCCGAAGCCGATGCCGCCGAATACCTGGTACAGCACGTTTGAGACGCTGCCCACCTTTTTTACCTTGATGACGGGAAGCTCTTTGCGGGGCGGCCGGGTCTGCTGAACGGGCGCAGACTGATTTCCCATGCGCTGCTGCCTTTTCTGCCATTCCTGCCTCAGCCGCTCCTGCCTGGCGCGCTCCCGCTCCATGGCCCTCTGCTGCCAAATGGGAATCACAGGCGTTCCCTGGTCCCGCTTCTGCTCCGGCGCATCCTCAAGGCCATTGCGCTCGCTCCATTGTTTTCCCCCACTGCTTGGAGGGACGTGCTTTCCCGCCGCGTTGATGGCATCCGTCACGGTCTGGGATACCAAATCATTCAAATTCTTGAAATCCCCGCTCTGCAGAGCCTCGGAAAGAGCATTCTTCAACTGCTCCCCCGTCCCATTCCAATTTCGACTATCACTCATATCGTGAACCTTCTTTATCATCCATTCTCAAAACCATCTGTCAACCCCGCTTCCCTCTATGCTGCCGCGCTTGGAAGCCTGGAACTTCTTCTCACACTATTATGGCACATCATGTCCTGTTCCGCAACAATTTTATCCTTAATTCTCTATGAAGAGATCGTCTCTTGTGATGTTATTGAGCCATTTGCCGCTCCTGTAATGCCGGATGACCCAGGGCCATTTCACGAATTCGTCGGTGCACAGCAGAAAATACACCCAAAGCACCGGGAGCTTTAGCGCAAAGGCTGCCAGGAAGCCAAGGGGAACCGCGTAGCACCACATGTCAATGGTATCGCAGATAAAGCCGAAGCGGCTGTCGCCCCCTGCCCGGAAGACCCCGGCAATCAAAGTGGTGTTCACCGCGGCCCCCATCACATAGTAGGTATTGATCAACAGCATGTATTTCAGATAGTGCATGGAAGTCTCGGTCAGGGTGGCATACTTTAACACCAATGGCGTAGCCGCCAGAACGATGAGCCCGCCGATGGCTCCGGTGATCACCGTAAGCTTCATGAGCTTGCCGGCGCCCGCCCTGGCCTCCTCCAGCTTGTTCTCCCCGATTACGTTCCCCAGAAGGATCCCCCCGGCGCTGGCCATGCCGAAGCACAGGATCGTGCCGAAGTTGCGCACCACGACGACGAAAGAGTTGGCGGCCACCGCATCCGTGCCCAGATGTCCCATGATCACCGAGTACATGGAGAAAGCTACGCTCCAAATGATGTCATTGCCCAGGGCCGGCAGGGAGAGCCGGACAAAGTCTGAGAACAGCAGCTTGTTTTTGACGAACAGATACCGGAAGTCCAGCTTGATGTCTTTGCTTACGGCGGACACCACAAAGCATGCAGCCAGCTCTGCCAGGCGGGAGGCGGAGGTGGCGATGGCCACGCCCATGGCCCCCATCTTCGGCGCGCCAAGGAGGCCGAAGATGAACACTGCGTTCAGTATGATGTTCAGGGAAAAGGCCAGTACGTTCATGAGGGTGCTGACAGTGACCCTGCCGATGCTTCGAAGCACTGCCAGATAGACCTCGATGATGCCCCAGCAAAGATAGCTGACACTCATGAAGCGCAGGTAGGAGGCACCGATGGCGATCAGTTCCGCATCGTTTGTAAACACACGCATCATGCCCTCCGGGAAAACACACGCCGCCCCGGCGAAGAGTATGGCGAAGCCCAGGGAGAAGCGCAGGGCAATGCCCTCCACCACCTGGATGGCTTTCATGTCTCCTTTGCCGTAGTACTGGGCGCAGAGCATGGTGGCCCCGGTGCCCAGGCCGTAGAACACCATGAACAGCACATTGGCGTACTGGGAGGCCAGGGACACGGCGGAGATGGAGGACTGCCCCACATAGTTGAGCATCACCACGTCCGCGGAGCTGACGGCTGCGCTAAGGAGGTTCTGGATGACAATGGGCAGCACCAGCTTAAAAATCTGTCTGTAGAATACATCGTTTTTGATTTGGGGCATCTTTTGCATGGCCATTCTCCGATCATAGACTTAAGTATGACCTATCTTATCACAATCGGTTCCGGAATTCAATGTGAAAACGAATATGGGAAGCCGGGGAATGAAACGCGTTTGTACATAGTACGGTGCAGATTCGGGCATACTGTGGTATGATGAAAAAGAAATTAGTCCACGAATTTGATTATTATGTATTGCTATTTTTTGCCATGGCATTCATAGGCTGGATCTGGGAGGTGCTTTTGTACCTCTTCACCGAGCACGCATTTATCAACAGAGGGGTGTACCGGGGGCCGTACCTGCCCATTTACGGGGCAGGGGGGCTCCTTTTGTGCTTTCTGCTTAGAGGCTTTCGGAAGAAGCCCGTGAGGGTATTTTTTCTGTCCATGCTCATCTGCTCCGCGCTGGAGTACTTTACCAGCTGGTTCCTGGAGCGGCTCTGGGGCATCAGGTGGTGGGATTATGGCGGGCACGCTTTTAACCTGAACGGGAGAATCTGCCTGGCGGGGGCGGTGGTCTTCGGGCTGGGCGGAACGGGGCTTGTGTGCGTGCTTTTGCCGCTCTATGAAAAGCTGTATGGAAAAATTTCAAAAAAATGGCGTTTTGCGCTGTGCCTGCTTTTGCTGGCGGTCTTCATCGCGGACGCCACCTACTGTGCCGTCCGGCCCAATACGGGACGGGGGATTTCCCAGGGAGGCTGAGGGCGGTGCGGGGGGCTGCGCCGGGACGTTGCCTTGATATGTCCTCCGATTCTCTGGCGGGGGATTGTACAGGGCGGGCGCAACAGGGCGAGTGCAGTGCAGGGCGGACAGAGGGGCGCCGTCAGAGGCGGTCAGCCGCAGATACTTTGAGAAAGGACAAAAGGAGACATGCGCTTTTGTCCTTTTTAAATACCCTTTTGTCTCTTGTATTTCCTTTTATGTCATCCTATGCTGGAATCGCAGACAAAAACTCGGAAAGGAAAACAGGAAAGAGAGGAAAGAAAATGAAGAAGCTTTACCAATGGAAAAAAGTGACAGCGTGCATCCTGGCGGCGGCCATGACCTTAAGCATGTGCGCCTGCGGGAACCAAAAAGGCGGAAATGGGGACAATGCCGGGAAGTCCGCGAGTCAGGGTAGCGCAGAATCCTCAAAGGAAACGTCCTCCGAAACGGAGAAGTCTCAGGAACAGGCATCCCGGGCGGAGCCGGAGGCAGGAGGGGCGGCGGAAGTGACTTATCCTTTAAAGGAAAAAGTGCAGCTGACCCTGGCTATGGTAGGGGAGTCTGCGGTAACCGCCAATGCCACGGATCTGGCGGCCACGCCTTTCGGCCAGGCATGGCAGGAGGCTACCGGAGTGGAACTGAAGATCAACCAGCTGGCAGACGGCGATGCCCTGAATCTTTTGTATGCCGGCGGAGAACTGCCGGATATCATTGTGTATACCGGCTATACGGGAGGCGCGGAGAAAGCGGTGAAAGATAAGATCATCCAGCCTCTCAATGACTACATGCAGTATGCGCCGGATTTACAGGCAGTGATGGACAGCAATGAACTGTACAAAAAATCCAATACTACCAAAGACGGGGACATCATTGGATTTCCCTTTATCCGGGGGGATGACTATCTGCTCACTTCCGTAGGGATGATCATTCGTCAGGACTGGCTGGACGACTTGAATCTGGAACTGCCTCAGACGCCGGATGAACTATACGAAGTGCTGAAAGCTTTCAAAGAGGAGAAAGGCGCATCCGTGCCCATGTCAGCCGGAGGCTGGTGGCTGACGGCGTTCGGTCTGGGACATGGGCTTCTTACTTCTCCGTTTGGCCTGGCGAAAGGACAGTTCTACCAGATGGACGGCAAGGTGCATTACGGATATGCGGAGGAGGCTTACAAGGATGTTCTGGCTTATGTGAACAAGCTTTATACAGAGGGGCTTCTGGATCCCAATTTTCAGACAGTTGACGACAACACGGTACGGGCCAATATCATGAACGGCGAGGCCGGAGTATGCATCGGCAATGTGGGCGGCTATATGGGGCATACCGGGTACAGTACGAAGGAGAATGTGAATAATATCAAGATTGTGCACCTGCACTGGGGGCTGCAGCTTATTTTTGACGAGTCGCAGAAGGAAGGGAATAACGAGATATGGATTGATGTGTACCCGCTGACAAGGTTTCTGGCCAAGCATACGCAGGCGGCGGTGAAAGTGGAGGGGACGAAAGAGTGGGTGAGGACGGGGGATATTGTGGATCCAGAGGTGGAGGAGTATGAGGCGCAGGCTTCTGGGGAAGTGCGGAAACCGATAAAAGAGAATTCATCGGAAAGGGATGAATTATTAGAATAACAACCAGAAATTTCAGAGGGTTCGGAATCATGAATATCGTTTCTGCATATGATAAAAATGTAATTGCATTTTGCGCAGTTTTAAGGTAGAATGTAGTTAAAGAAGCTGTGAATCAGCGGTGGGTTGACACCTAAAATCTGATATGTTTTCCGAACGAAGGTGTCGGAGGTTGGCAGGCAACGGAAAAATCAACCATGGAAAGGGAATGTTTGGTGCTACGGCATTGACATTCCCTTTTCAGAATACAAAATTGGTAAAGGGACATGGGGATGGACAAGAGAAAGGCAATTCAAATTATGGCGAAATCTGCTGGATTATATCATTTAAATCTAGAGGATCAAAAAGTCCTTTTACTTTATGGGGTACCATCAGAAGTGAAAGGGCAACTGCAAACAGGAAAACCTTGCTGTCTGCCATAAAAAGTTATGAGGTAGTCTTTCATCGATACAATTTTCTGCATTTGACAGGAGTTAGGGTAAATTATTCAGGAGTAGGTTCTGCTATCCATTTCTATGAGAAATGTCTGGCTAGCCGTTTGACAGAAGATGATCGAGATATAGTTGCGAATCCGGTACAAAAGATCTATGCCGTATTCTCTAAAATGTATATGGATGAAAAATATTCTTTGATAGAGAAAATGGATAAAAGCTTTGGGGGAAAGAAAATACATTTTTCGGGAGAAATAGAGAAGCTGTTGGAAAGATAAAATCAGAAGTTAGAGTCCGGCTACAGATAAATGGGGTGTAGAACAGGATAAGAAGCAAGGGGGATTCATGAAATACGCAATTGACAGATACGGTGTAGGTTTAGAAAAGGAAGTAAGTGCAGATATATTTTATAATAAATATATTGCCCAGAAAAACGACAGGTTCTTTTGTCCGGAATGCGGGGAACCAGTATTTTGGAGTTCCAGGGGTGGGCCGCTGCCAGACAGATTTTCACACTATAAGAGGACAGAACGGACGCCGGAATGTGAGAAGCGTGTGGATGGGTATTCAGGATTGAACTTATACGAGCGAGTGGGATTACCAGTTTTCCTGACTGTCAAATTTGACAGCCAATTTTGCCTGAATATTGGTTTTCCAGCAATAAATGGGCAGTTGCTGTCCGAAGCTGCCAGGCAGGGGATGAAGGTCTGCATTTCAGGTGCAGAGTACCGAAGGGCAGTTTTGCTGGATGCCATTCATTTTGTGGAAAATAGGATTACCCTGGTGCCAGTAGATTTCATTCCTGATTCAGGAAGAAATTATGCAATAAAAATTGAACCTGATGTAAAAGCGATAAGGTTAAGAAAAGAATGGTCTGATTATGCGGAGGGCTTTTGGAACGAGGGTGCGATTTTTACATATGAAGAGACTGGGGGCAAAAAGATCAGGAGAGGTGACAGTATTTCGCCCGCTCGACAATACTATGTGATTACCAGACAATTTTCTCCTCCTTGGGAGATTCAATCCCAAAAGCTGGGAGTGATACGGCTAAACAAGAATAGCTATAGTGTTTATTTGATTAATATTGATGTTTCTGTAGAAAATGTTGATAGATATAAATATGTTAAAAATTATTTGCTGAGACAGTTTGGCGTATGGCTCCTGCCCACACCGCCTGAACTAATTCCGTTATGGCCGCCTGTGGCAGAGCAGGGAGTGCTGATACCTGTTAAGGGTCCTGCAAAAGTGTATTGTTCCGTATCCAGTGGGAATGACGAACCCAATGTTTTTAAATATGATGGGAATAATGTTTCTTCACTGACAGTGGACAGTTATGAAAGAGGGATTCATACAGTTGATTTTTCTGTTACTTCGAAGGAAGCAGTCTTTTCCGTGGATAGAAAATATGCAGGGAGAGAGATATGCTTTCAAGCGAAACAAATTACATATCCGAAATTTGAATATATCTTTTCTGTTGAGAAAGAAAACGGAAGTTTGCAGGAATGGGAAGATGTTACAAGAGATTTCTTTTCAGAAGCCTTTTTTGTAAATTCTAATGCCAGGATGGAAATGTACATAGGCAGCCGGGATAAAGTATTTCGTCACATATCAGTTCGGGAATCGCAGGCGTCTGTCGCTGCCTGGTATAATGCGGCAGAGGTTCTGTTTGTAGTGGGAAATGGTGTTCTGAAGCATTTTCAGATAAGTGACACTAATAAGGCGGAACGTATAAAAAAACAACTGACAATGGATAAGATAAGGGAAAGTATTGGGGGAGAACAGGTACCAGTTCCTTATTGGGTAGCAAATATGCTTCTCATGTGGAGAAAGGAGGGATTTGGCAACATATTTGAGGAAGTGAAGAGAATGACTGGTAACGGTAAAATACCAATCAGGCTCCTGGAAATATTATATACTGACTATTGCGCAAGGGGGAATCACATATGACACAGCTGAGGGAAAATGATTCTGTTCTTTCCATCTCGGATCTTTCAGAAGAGGAAATAAATTATATTTGCAGGCAGATTACACCATATCGAATACGGGCATATTTTAAGCGTTATCCGAAGGAATTTAACAAGATTTTTCCGGGATTCAGGGTAACTCATCTTTCCGACGAGAGCACAACAATGCTTGTCAGGAAATATATTAAGAATGATTTTATTGCTTCATTTATCAGAAAGCAGCTTGATGAATGGGGACAGAAAATAGAGGAAGAGCGGAAGACGTTTGAGGAAAAGGGCGAATCTCATCAAAGGGCGATGCTGAATGCCATAGTGAAAAGTGGGTTTGCAGGAAATGTGAGTCTTTTTTTCAAGATTACAGGGGAGTATGAGCAGTTTTCGGGGGAATATATTGCACTGGCAGAAAGTGCAGTATATCTATTACAAGATAAAGAAAGCGGGGAAGAGAACAGGGATGAGGCTTTGGAAGGCGGCACGGAGGAAAGAGCAGAGGAATCCGAAATCGAAGCCTTGAAAGGAAAACAAAAGGAAATATCAGACCAGATAACCGAGTTAGAGCAGGCATTGGAAGCGGAAAAGACTGCTCATTTTGAGGCGGAAAAAGAGATTGTTGGTTTATCTGAAAAGAATTATGTATTGGAAAGTAAATTGAAGTCTACGGAGGAACTATTCGAAGCATCAGAGGGTAAGGTGTCTGAACTTCAGACAGAACTGGAGAAATTCCGCAGACTTTCAAGGTATGCTGATGAGGAAGACGGAGCAGAACGAAGTGAGGAATACCAGTATACTTCCATCTGCCAGATTTTTACTGATTATAATGGAAACAAGAGATGCAGGCGGTTGGCAGATATAGAAAATCGGAAGGTTCGTCAGTTTATCAGGAATGAAGAGGAAACGCCATATTTTAGCAATCGTGATAAGCTGCCCTTATTTGATGGTCCTGATACGGAAGGGCTTATTGGCGTATGGGATTGGAGTGCTGTTCCGAATAATAAGGATGTATATAGAGATTATATACATATGCAGTATAATAGCAGCATGAAATACATAGAAGTTGTGGAACTTAGTGAATGCCATAGCTGTGAGGAAATCTCAGAATGTCTTGTTGGCAGCACTTTTTCAGGAATAATAGGCGGCAAGGTTATATTTGTGTATCGAGTTGCTGAAAATCAAATGAGCGGTTTGCTGTGCGGAATGAGAGAACTTGAATCTGGCAATGGAAATGTCCGGGTGAAAAAGGATGTGTATATATTGCCCCAATATACGATTGATACGGGGGATATATTGGAGATTGCAGGGAAAAAGATTTATCGGTACCTTAACTTAGGCATACCCCAGACTGTTTTTCAAGTAAAGAGTCCGCTTAAAGTTGTAAAGGATATTATTATAAGGCGAGCCACAAGTGCCGTCTTTCGGCAGCTTGATCTTAACAGAAAAGAAGCACAGCGCTGCCAGACTTTTTTGAAGGGCCTGCCTGAAAAGACAGTTTATCAGGAGATTGTTGACGCATATGGTTGTACGGAAAAGGAAGCGGAAGACTATATCTTCGCTTTTATTGAGCAGGCAGATTCTTACCTGACGGAAAGAGATATTGATGTGAAAACACTGGGGGCTGCGTTGGCACGGAACCAGGAGCTTATAGCAAAGTGTAAAGAACTGCTTTCTGATGAATGGAAAACGGAAAACGCAGAGCAGCTTTTCGCGGCACAGAATGAGTTGGAAGAAGTTAGGAAAAATGTTGCAGAAGGACAAGCCCTTTGTCGTACATATCAGGAACAATATGGGGAAGCGCAGGGGGAATTGGAACGGATCCGATTGGAGATTTCCAGACAGGAAAGACTGGCCCGGGACGTAGAGGAAAAGATCGGGGGTCGCATTGCCGCTGCGAGAAAGGATGCCGCCGATTTTATATCCGAAATGGCGTTTGTCATGCCAAATGTTGTGCAGGAGGGTAATTTGGTATCAGAAAAGGACTCTTATGCGATTTCGGTTACTTATAGAAAAAGGAAGTATATACTGGGTGATCAGATAACGGATATTGATTCCTTTGAAGAAGAGCTGGCAGACAACTTAAGCAAGGCAGGATACGATGATAATGTTGCGTTTGAGATGGCACAGATGATAGTGTTTGCTGTTTGCAATAGATTGCCTGTTGTATGTGGGAGTAATGCAGAAAGAATAGCGGATTGTATTGCGGCTATGTTTGGCGAAGAGGGAATCTGTATGCTTGCATTGCCGATAGGAGAGGCACGGTGTAAAGAATTATGCGACATTATCAGGCAGGAGACGAAAGCCTCGACGAAAGTGTTTCTGGTGAATGGCATTTTTGATGGATTTTCGCTGAATGCCTTTCATGAGATACAGCAGTGTTCGGAAGAATGGGGGCATAGTGCCATCCTTGTTTTTCCTTTGAACGGCATCAACGTGGAGATGATTTCAGGCCATGTGTGGAGCAGGACGATTTTTATTGATGGAGATATTGGAATAGCAGGTTTCGAATCGGATACATTAAATGCGTTTTATCCAGATGTTGATTTCTCTTCGGAATACGATGCAAAATGCAATAGGGAGGATTATAAAAAGAAGCATAGGCTTTTAAAGCAGTTTTGTGGAGTCATTGACAATACGGCATTGTTGAATTACGCAAAATACCTGGCTGCCACAGATAGAACCATAGAGCCGGATGAAATGTTATTGCTCCAGATTTTGCTGAGTGCAAAAGCTTCCGGAAAACAGAAAGAATTATTGGACATTCTTACATCCATTGGCTTTGACATAAAGTCGGATAAATATCTTAAAAAATATTTATGAGGTATGGCAGATGGAGGATAGAATTTTACATACTATGGCGGCTGATTTGGGAATTTTCAAATATGAAAACGAGTCTGAAAGGCAATACTGTAATAGGGTGCTATATTCTGCCATGGCCAGTTGGATAAAGGCAGTCGCTTTGGATCAGCCTGTCACCAGTGAACAAATGGATAATCCTGGAGTGAGCAGAAGGCATATCTCTGATAAATGTACGGCTATATTAAACGAAGTGCTGAAAAGATTTCCTGAATCAAAACTATGGTTTGAATCGGAAAAAACGCAGGAAAGTCCTATTGCATTTTTGTTGAGCAGGCTTCTGCGGCATGGGGACATACTACAGGTTGGATTTGAGACGAATCTGATTCTTGCAGGAAGGAATGAGACAATATTATCGGATAGAATAAAATGCAGAAAAGGGGAGGTACTTTCAGAGGGGACATTTTATTCCGGTATTGCCATGCTTCAGAAAGTTCAAAAAAGTGAAGTATTTGAACCTGAAGCAGTAAAAGAGGCTGCAGTATGGTTTGAGGACTATATCAAATCCGCCTGGTGGAAAGAGACAGAAATTGATGATAATGTACAATATTTCAATGCCTGTAAAAGAACAAAAAATAATCACTTGTGTTGGCAAACGGAGCAGCCGGAGCCGGTTAAAGGAGTATGGCTTATTCGCCGCACTATTTATAAGAATGGTTATGAGTATTTTCTGATACGAAAAGACGAGGGACTATATAAGCACCAAATAGATTCCTTTCTTCAGGAAATGGGCGAACACAGGCGGTTTATGATAGCTATGAGGTATATGGCGGATAATGCGGTGCCGGTGCAGGCAGAGCGTTATTCCGATCATATTTCACTGAACCTGAGGATTCATTTGCCGCAAAAGGAGAGTACATTATTAGAAACCTATGCATGGCCGCATAATGCAGCTACAGACAGACTGGAATGGGATATGGATGAAGCAGTATGGAGATTTATAAAACCGCATTTGTATAATTTGGGTTTAAAATTGACTTAAAGAGGGGAATTATCATGGATAAATATGGGGTAAAGAGCACATATGATGCGATCAGAAATCGTCTGTTGGATTATATTAATACAGAGTATCTGGGGAAAAATGATGCATTGCGCATTGCCTGTGAAAAGGAGTTGCAGAAAGAGGGATTGGTTTTTCAGGAGCCTTATATAGAAGCAAATCCTGCCTATTTTGAGGTGGAGGATGGCATCAGGCATGCAAGGATTGACGGGGATGTCAAAAGGATTTTGCTGCGAATGGCAGAGTTGGATTTGGGTGTGTTCAAAAATCCTTACAGGCATCAGATGGAATCTTTGGAGGCGTTTTATCAGGGGCGGGATCTATTTGTGGCTACAGGTACAGGTTCCGGAAAAACAGAATGTTTTATGTGGCCTATGGTAAGCAAACTGGTTTTGGAGCAGATGCATTCTCCAGGGACGTGGGAAATCCGGGGAGTGCGGGCAATTATGCTGTATCCTATGAATGCGTTGGTTTCGGATCAGTTGGGACGGCTGCGCCGCATGATTGGCAATGGAGAAAAGGGATTTCACAGTCTGCTTAGAGAAATGGTTCCGGGAAGACGTGTCCCGCAGTTTGGGATGTATACCGGCCGTACTCCTTATTTTGGGATGGTGGACATAAATAAAAACCGTAGCTTGGCTGATACGATGGAGAGGGATATTTTTTTACAGCCGGAGGAGGTAAAAAAGAAGCTTCGGGATTTGGGAAAATATCCCTCTAAAAAGGATTTGGGAGCATTTATTGAACGCTTGAGAAATCAGGAGGATTGTGTGACAGATCCGGAAGACGCGGAACTGATTACCCGCTATGAAATGCATCAGTATTGTCCGGATATCCTGATTACGAATTATTCCATGTTGGAATATATGTTGATGCGTCCTATTGAGCAAGGTATCTGGAGCAGGACGAGACAATGGATTGAAAGTAATCCGGATAACAAGCTTTTGTTTATTATCGACGAAGCCCACATGTACCGCGGTTCAGCCGGTGGGGAGGTTTCCCTTTTGGTGCGGAGAGTATTACATAAGCTGGGCATCAGGCGCAGTCAGGTGCAATTCATTCTTACCAGTGCCAGTGTTCCGCCGGGAGAGGAACAGGAGGCGGCAATCTATAAATTTGCCTGTGACTTAAGTGGGCAGCGGGAAAAAGGAAATAGGTTTGTACTGATTAAGGGAACAGAAGAAGAGATTCAGATGACAGGCAGGGAATTTGAGCCGACAGTTCTGGAAAGTTATGATATTGACGCCCTGCAGCAGGACTGGAACGAAAGATACAAAGCTATTTTGGACTTTGCCGGACGAATCGGTTTTCGCGTAAGCCGTGATCTAAAGGATGAGAAATCGATTGAAACATGGTTGTGCGACTGTTTACGCCAGTGCAATCCCATGCTGCGCATTATGAAAGAGACCCGGGGACATGCAGTGCGATTTCAGGAGTTGGCGAAAATGGCATTTCCGGGAAGTGAAATATTTGTGGCTGAAAAGGCGGCCAGTGCCTTGCTGGCCATCGCTCCGCTGGCAAAGAATATCGAAGGCAAAGTTTTGTATCCTGCCAGACTTCACATGATGTTTCGGGGACTGCAGGGGATTTTTGTCTGTGCGAATCCGTCCTGTACGGAAAAAAGTCATGAAGATGCGGGACTTGGTCTGGGGCGTGTTTATCTGCGCAGACCCGGAACGCGGTGTAAATGCGGAGGTATGATCTATGAGCTAATGAATGAGCGCTCCTGTGGGGCGTTATTCCTGCGGGGTTATCTGGACATATCGGAGTATGAAACCCCTTTTGTCTGGAATGAGCCGGGTATTCAGTTTGCAGACAGCCTGAAGGAAGTTCTTTTTTATCCGATTTCGAGGGATGGAAGCTTCAGACGAACAGGAACTATGCAAATAGCGTGGCTTAATCCCATAACAGGGCATTTGGATAAATTTCATGGAGAATCTGATGGGGAAAACAACTGCCTTCAGGTAGCCTATTGTGATAAAGAGATCAAAGGAAGGCCGGATTTATGGACATTCAGCACTTGTCCTAAATGCGATAAAATGCGGTTTGAAGCAACGGATTTTGTTACAAAGGGAAATGAGCCGTTTTTTAACTTGGTATCGGAACAATTTTATGTACAACCGCCTGTCGATAAATATAAGGAGCTGATAAATCAGGGGCGGAAAGTGCTGCTGTTTTCAGACAGCAGGCAACGGGCTGCTGTTTTGGCAAGGGATTTGACTCGTGCGGCAGATGAATGGGCTATGAAAAAGGCTTTGACGGTTGCGGCCAGTGAACTTCAGGAATGGGCAGAGCGGAATGATAAAGTGCCGACACTGGATATTTTATATGCTGTTTTTTTGAAGGTAGCTTACCAGAATGGGCTTAGATTCTTTTATGGAAATAATGAAAAGGAACTGTTGGAAGATCTAAAAAAGATGGAGGAGTTGTATAAGAAAAAGGGAGAAAAAATAAAGTATGATATTGTCATCAAAAAATATTTTAAACATAAACCCGAACAGTATTATGAGCATCTTTTGAGACAGTTGTGCAGTAGTTTCCGCTCTTTGACGGATGCAGGACTATGTTGGGTGGAACCATGCGATATTGATGATGAGACATTTGACGAGGTTGAGGAGGAACTGGAAGCAGCAGCAATCGGGATGTCCCTGGACGATTTTAAGATATTGTTTGCTGCATGGGCGATGGAAATCATGACTTCACAGTATGCCATCGGTTCTGAAATTGACAATGATGTACGGAGAGATATCACCGCATATCCACGGTTTGGAGTGGAAGATGAAAATAAATTGCCTGCAAGAATTAGAAAGATATTGGAAAAGCAGGGATTTTCAAAGGAGCAGATTGACGTTGTGACCAGACAGTTGGGAAGATATCTTGCAAAAGGCGATCACGTCTCGACATGGTTTCTGAATCTGGATATGATAGCGCTGCGCTTTGGGGAACAGCATGAATGGTATAAATGTCCCAGGTGCGGCGGAGTATTTCCGTTTACCTTATGGGGAAAATGTGCACATTGTGGAAATGGTGTTCCCAGACTGATGGATCAGGAAGACTTTAAAGGCATCAAGTTCTGGAGGGCGCCCGTGTTGGGAGCGATACATGGTGATCCGCAGGTACATATGACGCGTATCAATACGGAGGAGCACACGGCACAGCTTTCACATAAGGATCAGCGGCAGAAGACATGGTCAACTACGGAAGACTTTGAGATGAGGTTTCAAAATGTCCATGTGGATAACGATCGTCCGGTGGATATATTGAGCTGTACCACAACTATGGAGGTAGGAATTGATATTGGATCACTGACCGCAGTTGGTTTGAGAAACATTCCTCCCATGCGGGAAAATTATCAGCAGCGTGCGGGACGTGCAGGCAGAAGAAGTGCGGCCATATCCACAATAGTTACTTATACGGATAACAGACCCCATGACAGTTACTATTTTCATAATCCTGAAAAAATCATATCCGGTGTTCCAAGGACGCCGTGGATTGATGTTGACAATAAAAAACTGGCATATCGGCACCTGAATGTAATCTGTGCCACAGAGTTTTTTGACAGGATGGGATCCGGGGCAGATGAAGCATGTACCTGTAGTTTTTTCCAGTCGGAGTATGAAAATTTCAGGCAATTTATCAGTATGAAAGAAGAAAAGGATTTCGATAGGGAAACGCTTATTCCAGAAGGTGTCCATTTCAGCATTCAGGAATATAAAAAAGAATTTTTACACCAGTTGGAGGAATTGAGAAAGAGGGTGGAGGAGTTCCCGGAAGAATATCGGGATGATGAAAATCAGGAAAAGAGTATACTGGACACTTTTCTGGAAAGCGGTATTTTTCCCACATATTCTTTTCCCAGGGATGTTGTAGGATTTTATGTGGAAGATAAAAAAGGAAAATCCATTGTCCAAAAACCGGAACGCGCTTTGGAAATAGCAATAAGCGAATATGCTCCCGGACGGTTAGTGGTGATTAATAAGGAAACCTATAAGTCGGGGGGCATTTACAGTTTTCATTCCAAGTTTGGCTCCGAAGGGCAGGAGCATCCGGCCAGACTCTTTTTTGAGAGCAAAAGCAGGGAGTATTTTAAAGATTTGTACTATTGTGATGACCCTGCATGCAATTGGATGGGATTGCAATATCAAGGGAAATGCCCATTTTGCGGAAAAGGGACTATTCAACGGCAGAAAATGCTGAAGCCATGGGGATTTGCGCCTGTCAATGGGACAAGCGCAAGAGAAGCAGGGACAGAAGCAGAAATGTCTTATGCGGAAGAGCCCTGCTATTCGATTACGCCCAAAGAAAATGAGATGAAGAGAACAAGAAGCTTTGATAATTTGCGGTTTTCCAAAAGGGTAAACGATCCGCTGATTATTTTGAATAAGGGGCCTAAAGCTGCTGGCTTTATGGTTTGTAAAGATTGCGGAGCGGCTGTTCCCGGGAATGATGAAACAATGCTTCGAAAGATTCATAAGCCATATCGGCATCCATATACAAACTATAATTGCCCTCACCCGGTGGGAAATGTGGTAAATACCTATCTTGGAAATCAGTTTAGGACAGATATGGTGGTGTATGAGATTACCCTTGATGCTGAACAGGTAAATGTAAATCCTGGCGGACTCTGGGTGCGGAGAGCGGGGCAGACGTTGGCGGAAGCGATGACTTTAGCCGGGGGACGTCTGTTAGATATTGAGTTTAATGAGATGAAAAGCGGTTATCGACTGAGATATTCGGAAGACGGGTTGAAAGCCTATGTAGATATCTTTTTATTTGACAGCCTTTCCAGCGGAGCAGGATATTGTTCTGCTTTGGCAGAAAATACAGAGGAATTGATGCGTGAAACGAAAAAAGTGTTAAAAAGCTGTCCTGCTGGGTGTGACAGCGCCTGCCATGAGTGTCTTATGCATTACTGGAATCAGCGTGTTCACGGTTTCCTGGATCGTTTCGCAGCATTGGAATTGTTGGAATGGTGTGAGAAATCCGCACTTCCGTCAAAGTTGTCTTACGATCAGCAGGAAAGACTGCTGGAACCGCTAAATGCTTTGGGGGCGGAATATAAGATAATTGGCAACGGAACACAGCACTTTGTGAAGTTTCAGGATAAAAGATGCAGGATAATTGCATATCCGGCAATGTGGAGTGAAAACAGCAGTTTGCTGCCAACGGAAATAATTGCCATTGCGGATAAACTTTTGAAGTATGCGCTGCCAAAAGCGGATGAGATGATTCGTGCAAAATTGTGTTAGGGAAATCGTTGGTAGAAAGGATTGTTATACGCCGAGTAAGAAGCAGGAAGAATTATCGAAGTTGGAGTATTTTTATAAAATGTGCCACGGTTATACGCAAGGCAGTGTTAATACGCAATACATTTGTAACGCTTTGCCATAAACATAATGAATAAAACGCAATAAATGGTGTGGATGTAGTTGCAATTACAGACAGGGATATAGTTGAATTTTTGTACCAGTATGAAAAGCGCTCTACAGAAAAATTTGAACTTCAGCAAAGTCGGCTTCAAAAGTAGGAGGAGAATTTCATGGATGCAGGCACAATCTTAGAACTTCTGAAATATGGCGAGACCATCAATCTGGAATGTAAAAAGGCTGAATCAACCCTGCCGAATGCTATATGGGAAACTTATTCTTCCTTTGCAAATACTAGCGGTGGGATGATTCTGTTGGGAGTAGAGGAGTGTGTGAAAGAAAAGAATCCGGAAAAGCGATTCTCCTTTACATCTGTCAAAAATCCCACTCAGAGGATAAAAGAATTTTGGAATACCATCAATAGCAATAAAGTCAGCAGAAACATTCTGGTGGATAGAAATGTGGGAACCTGCGATATAAACGGCAATACAATCATATGGATTGAGGTTCCTCAGGCAGATTATCGATACAAACCAGTGTATATTAATGAGAACCCTCTCAAGGGAAGCTATAAGCGGAATTATGAGGGAGATTACCACTGCACGGAAGAGGAAGTGAAGGCCATGCTCCGTGATGCCAGCGATTCCGGTAATGACGGAGGGCTGTTAGAGGGTTACACAATGGATGACATTGATATGAGCGCACTGCGTTCGTATCGGATTGAATTTGAACACCGAAATCCGGATCATGTCTGGAATGCGGATGAAGATTTAACATTTTTAAAAAATATGGGAGGCTATGCAGTAGATCGAAACACAGGGAAAGGCTGGTTGACGGCGGCAGGATTATTGATGTTTGGCAAAGGGCTGTCAGTGCGGGAAAGGTTCGACAATATTCGAATGGATTATATAGATGAAAGCAACCTTTTGCCTGGAAGCCGATGGAGCGACAGGCTTACTTATGATGGAATGTGGGAAAACAATCTCTACAATTTCATACGGCAGGTCACACCCAGACTGGTTGCGGGATTGAAGCGCCCGTTCCGATTAGAGGGAATGGTGCGGGTGGACGATACGCCTGTCCATAAATCAATCCGTGAGGCGGTCACGAACATGGCTATCCACGCCGATTATCTGATAACAGGAATACTGAAAATTGTGAAGACGGAAAAAGGTTTTGTATTTTCTAATCCGGGAACATTGAAGCTGCCGCTTTCGGCGATTTATGAAGGAGGATACTCTGTTGCCAGAAACCCCAGGATTCAAACCATGTTCCGCATGATTGGGTATGGAGACAATATCGGTTCCGGATTTCCGGCTATTTTGAGTGCATGGGGAGAGGAGAGCTGGCGTAAGCCGGATTTGAGCCAGAATGAAGAACTGCATCAGGTCGAGTTAAAGCTTTGGATGATTTCTTTAATGCCGCCAGAGTGTACGGAGTATCTACAGAAATTATTTGGCCTTGCATATTCACATCTGGATAATGAGACTCAGATTATTCTTGGAACCGCTTATTTGGAGAATGGCGTTACGAATGCCAGAATGCAGTCGATTATTAATCGTGACAGCACGAAAATAGGACATATGTTGGCTGATCTGGTGGAGCAGCAGATGCTGATCGCTGATAAAAAAGGGCGTTGGACATCATATAGACTAAATGAGAGTTACGAGATTCAACCGGAGCAGTTTGAATTTAAAGATATCCATCATGAGGAAGTCATGCTTCAAAATGAAACGGATCTGCGTATATATGAATATATAAAAGTAAATGGCTTTATAACAACACAGCAAGTTGTAGAATTAACTAGAATTACTACCGCACAGGGTGCGAATGCTGCGCTTGGCCGGATGATGAAACAAAATTTGATTAGAAAGGTGCGCAGAGGGAAGCATTTTATCTATGAGCTGAAATAAAACGTTGTTAGCAGAATTGGTGTATCAAGAGTTAGTTGGTGTATTAGTTGGTGTATCAAGAGTTAGTTGGTGTATTAGTTGGTGTATCAAAGGCGGATTGGCAATGGAGCAGGCAATAGCGAGACTCTCGAAAATCCACAATGTCTGCATCGCAGAGATTTTCAGTCGGATGGGGATTATTGAACAGTGAGGGACAGGGCTTCAGAGAATGATTCAGGGCTGCAGGGAATATGGCGTTCAGGAGCCGGAGTTTATTGATATGGGAGATGCTTTTGAAGTCCCTGCTATTACACAGAAAGAAATAGCGCAAAAAGTGGGGATGTTCCAAAACGGCATTAGATATACAATAGACAAGTTAAAAGATAGGGGAATTCTTGAATGGGAGGGAGCTACAAAGAGGGGAAATGGGTTATCAATATATTGCATTAAAAACAGCCGCCATAGTACTTTTTGCATATGCCAAAACACATTGAAAAATAAATGATTTAACAATTATAGGTGTATGCGGAGGACAGAGTAGAAATAAGGTGGAAAATAAGAGATTTTGCAGAAGAATAGACGGTGATTGTAAAGATGTTACGAAATTGTTAAAAAAGTTTAGTCTGTGCTTGACACCACCCTACATGGGAAATATGTTCCAGACCATGGAAGATGACCCTGACTTTGACCTGAACGGCTTCGGACCGTTGGTGGCAAAGGATGGGGACATGCCTATGAGCACACATTACGACTCTCCGGTGAAAAGAACCTTTTACATCATTACGCCCGACTGCTCCAACAAGGAGGCGGCCGTACAGTTCCTGAACTACGGCTACACCAAAGAGGGAAGTTTGCTCTTTAACTTTGGCATCGAGGGCGAAAGCTATACCATGGAAAACGATATGCCTACCTATACGAAACTGATCATGCATAATCCGGAGGGACTGACCAAGCAGCTGGCAATGGCCCAGTATATGAGAAGCTGGTCGGAGGCGGATGCCAGCGAATACTCCAAGCTGATAGGAGACATTGATACCTATGTAGGTGAAATGACCATCAAATATATTACAGGGCTGGAGTCTCTGGACACCTTTGAGACTGAATATCTGGAGACGCTGAAATCCATGGGCGTGGATCGCGCCATAGAGCTGCAGCAGGAAGCGCTGGATGATTTTAACGCAAGGTAACCTGTAAAAGCAAAAGGGATGTCAGGCAGATCCGTCTGTCTGGCATTCTTTTCTATCTGTGAACACGGGTACCCAAAGCGCCATAGACCAAAGTGCCATGGCGCCTGGAAATATGTCAGAAGAGGCTGACGGGGACCCGGCGCGCGAGTAGGAGAAAGGCATTTCCCCTACATCGATTCCAATAAAAGGTGGTAACCCATATGGAAAAAAAGAAAAAATCAGCCCTGCGGCGCCTGGGCAGGGACTTGAGGAAATACTCGGACGCCTACATAATGATAATACCAGTTGTGCTGTTCTATCTGGTATTCTGCTATAAACCCATGTACGGAATTCTCATCGCTTTTAAAGATTACTCGCCGGCGGCGGGCATCTGGGGCAGCGATTGGGCCTCCAGCCATGGCTTTCAGCATTTTATCGATTTTTTTCAGTCCTATTATTTTACCAGGATTCTGAAGAATACGCTGGTGATCAGCCTTACCTCCATTGTATTCGGGTTTCCGGCGCCCATTCTTTTGGCGCTTTTGCTGAATGAATTAAAGAACGAAAAGTTCAAGCGGCTGACCCAGACCGTCTCCTACATGCCCCATTTCATATCCATGGTAGTGGTGTGCAGCATGATTCAGATGTTCACCTCCAGCAAAGGCTTTATCACCTATCTGCTCTCCCTTGTGGGAGGGCCGGACTATTCCCTGCTGACCAGACCGGAGCATTTTGTGCCCATTTATGTACTGTCCGGCATCTGGCAGGGCGTGGGCTGGGACGCCATCATCTACCTGGCAGCGCTGTCCGGCATTGACTAGGAACTGTACGAGGCGGCGAAAATCGACGGAGCCGGCAGGTGGAAGCAGACCTTGCACGTGACCCTGCCGGGCATCTCGGGCACGGTCATCATCATGTTATTGCTTCGGCTGGGGAATGTGATGAATGTGGGCTTTGAGAAAATCATCCTATTGTATAACCAGGGGATATATGAGACCGCGGATGTGATCTCCACTTTTGTCTACCGCAAAGGCCTCCAGGACTTTCAGTGGGGGTACAGCGCCGCGGTGGGGATATTCAATTCTGTCATCAATTTCGCCGTGGTGATGGTGTTCAACAGAATCAGCAAAAAAGCCACCGAAGTGAGCCTGTGGTAGAGCGGGAGGAGGACTGTATGCAAAATAAGAAGAAAATAACGCCGTACCGGATTTTTTCCTTTTTTAATGTGATTTTCATGCTGCTGGTGATTCTGGTGACGGCTTATCCTATTTATTATATCGTGATAGCGTCTTTCAGCGATCCCGGGGCACTGTCAAGGCATGTGGGGCTTTTGTGGCTGCCCATAAAGCCCTATACGCTGACTGCCTATGAGACAGTGTTCCGCAATCCCCAGATCGTTACCGGCTTCTTAAATACCCTGTTCGTGCTGGGGGTAGGGCTTTTGGTGAACCTGGTAATGACTATGCTGGGAGCCTTTTTCCTGACCATAAAGGGACCCATGTTAAAAAATGCCGTTGCGCTGATGATTATTTTTACTATGTATTTTTCAGGAGGCCTGATTCCCTCTTATCTCAATATCAGGGATCTGAAGCTGATGGACAGCCTGTGGGCGTTGATTCTGCCGGGGGCCATCAATACCGCCAACCTGATCATAATGAAGAGCGCGTTCCAGTCTGTCCCAGACAGCCTGGTGGAGTCCGCCCGCCTGGACGGGGGCAGTTACCTGCAGATTCTGCTGCGGGTGATGATCCCCTTAAGCAAGGCCACCATCGCGGTGATGGTGCTATACTACGGGGTGGGGCACTGGAATGCATGGTTCAATGCCTCCATCTATCTTCGCGACAGCACGAAATTCCCCCTGCAGCTGGTGGTGCGCAATATCCTGAATCTGGCCGGTTCCAGCGCTATGAGCGGCGGCGCGGGGATGGATGAGATCGCCCAGTTGGCGGAATTGATCAAGTACGCGCTGATTGTGGTGACCACCGCACCGATTCTGGCGTTGTATCCTTTCCTGCAGAAGTATTTTGTGAAAGGGGTCATGGTGGGGGCCATCAAAGGTTGATGAGAGGATGCCGTTTCGGGGAATCCATATGGGCAGAACGGTTCCTGGATGTGGGCAGAAAGCAAAGCTACCAACGAATCAAGGGAGGGTGGGGCATCCGCTTCCGAATCTTGCGGATTGGAGGCAGAGTATACCCTTTCCCTTTACCGGGAATTTGCCGCCGGAATCGTCGCCGTCCAGGACGATTGCGGCATGTGGCATCAGGTGCTGGACAGGCCGGATACATACCTGGAGACTTCCTGCACTGCCATGTTCGTGCTGAGTCTGAAAAGAGGGGCGAACCGGGGATGGCTGGGAGAGGAATTTGCGCTGGCGGCAGACAAAGGCTGGAATGCCCTGCTTCGCTATGCTTTGGACAAAGAGGGGAATGTGCATGGAGTATGCCTGGGCTCAGGCTGTTCCATGGAGGTTGCTTACTATGACAGCATCCCCACCCATAGGAACGATGACCACGGAACCAGCATCATACTGATGGCCGCGGCTGAGATGATGAGAGACGGAAACAAGGAATGAAGAAAAGAAGTGTTTTGGCAGGGTGGCTCTGCTCTTATATCCTTATTATGATGATTCCCATCGTGACGGTATTCGTCAACTATGCCTGGAGCATGAAAGTGATTCGGAAAGAAATTCTGGAGGCGAACAATCTGGTGCTGGACAATCTGGATTATGTAATTAACAGCAGCGGGGCCAACGAAAGCTATTACATGTATGGCGGGATGCGGGTAGGGATTCCGGATATGATCGGATACGAGGAATGGGTGGAGGCGCTTTCCGGAGCCTACAGAGGGAATTTCCTTTTTAGCAGATATTTCCATTATGGTACAGGGGAGAACCGTCTGGTATATGCCCAGAGCATTGATAATTATTCCCAGTACGAAGACTTCACTCTGTTTTTGGGAATTCCGGTGTCTAAGCTGGAGGAATTGACGAAATCTTTGTCCGAGGACGCAAAACTCTTGATGGGCATTGACGGGGAGACGGCTCTGGTGCTGTCGAACCAGGGAGTGGAGGAGGCTTTGGAGGAAAGCTTTTCCGATTGGGGACATGACAGTTCCGGGGAGCCCCGGCGCCATATGGTGATTCATAAGGCCTCCGGGGAAGAGGGCATAGAATACTGCCTTTTAATCCCCAAGGAGGAATTTTGGAGGGAACTGCGCCAGGTGCGCAATGTCCTCTATGTCAGTGTTGCAGTAACGCTTCTGGTGGGCATTGCCTGCATGTTCCTGGCGCTGCGGCGCAACTTCAAGCCCGTGGACAGCCTAATCCGGAAGATTTCCGGGGGCGACAGGGAGAGGGGGAATGAATACAAGCTGATAGAGGAAGCCTATTTCAAGCTGATGCGGGAGAAAAATGTGATGCGGCAGCACATCGCGGAGCAGAGGGAGGACATGCAGGGCAGCTATCTGCTGGCAATGCTGAAAGGCCGCAGCATGGGGATATCCGAAAAAGCGATAGCGATTCCGGCGGGACAGCGGATGGTGCTGGCAGGCTTTCGGGTGCCGATGATGGATGAGGAAGAGATTCTGCAGGATGAGGTGATGCTGTTCGCGGTGGACAATATCTTCTCGGAACTGATGGAAAAATGGGAGTTCTACCGGACAGAGGACGGGCAGCATCTGTTCTATCTCTTCCTGGTCTGCGGGGAGGAGGATGTCTTTCGGGAGCGCTGTAGGAAATCTGCGGAATATCTGTGCGGTTTTATGTGGGAGCGGCTGGAGGTATCCGTGCGCGGCGCGGTCAGCGGCATCCTGGAGGATACGGGGGAGCTGCGGTTCGCCTATCAGAAAGTGACGGAGGGCCTTGAGCGGGCGGAGATGCTTGGCGGATACGGCGTGGTGGACATGGAGGATGGAGAAGAGTCCGGCGGAAAAGCCATTGTGCAGCGAGTCATCCAGTATGTGGAGGAGCATTACACGGACAGCAATCTGAACATCAGCACCATCGCGGAGGGCATGGAACGGAACCCCAAATACATCTCCAGAGTGTTCAAGGAGGAGACCCAGGAGGGGATCCTGGACTATATGAACCGGCTGCGCATCAAAAAAGCAAAAAAACTGATCAAATCCGGAAAGTTCACGCTGGAGCAGATTAGCGGGATGGTGGGCTATGCCAGCCTGAAGACTTTCCGGAGGGCTTTTCAGAAAGAAACCGGGATGACGCCGGCAGGTTACCGGGACAACCTGCTATGATTCTGAGAGTAAGGGCGATACCTCTATACTGCGGCAGCTGATGTGCCCGCCGTCCCTGACGGAGAGGCCGATGCCGCCGTTTGCATAGGGGGAATGGTCGTCCGTGATTTCAAACATTTTCCGGCCGTCCAGCATTACGGTAAAACGGTTGCCCTCTGCCGCTATGGAAATGGTGTAGTCAGTGCCGACTTCCCAGGGGAAGTCGGTCTCCGCCAGAGGAACATAGCCGGCCTGGTTTTTATAGAAGCCGAATTTTCCGGGGGCAAGGAAGCCTGCCGCATAGGAGCGGATGGCACCCCCTACGCGGACATTCGCCATGTGGGAGCCGGGGCACTCCGGGCGGATTTGGAAAGTGACATTGTAGTCATCCCAGTCGCAGCCGCCGGTATAGACCTCGCCGAAATCCGCGCAGCTGACATGCAGTCTGTCGTCCGCAAGCCAGGTGAGGCCTTTCAGCTTGGTGAACTGGCGGACTTCCTTTTGGTGGAACGTCCAGACCTCCAGGCCGGATTTGGCCAGGTCAATGGTATAGTCCGGGGCGCCGTCCTGGGAAAAGTCGTCCAGGAGCACATCCAGAGAGGCGCTCCCATTCTCCGGAAAGATCTCCAAAATGAAGCCGGCCTCGTCTAACAGGCCGTTTTCCAGAAAAGGAATGGTCAGGGAGACTTCTTTCCAGGCATTTTTATCCAGCACTACCTTTTCGCCGGCTGTGACAAGTCCGCCGGTGGAGGCGTTGCGCACATAGGCCTGGGCAGTGCAGCCGCCGCTTTCCGGGGCGAGCTTCAGGCAGCCATAGATCCGCTGGCCCGGGTAGAGAGTGGGAGAGAAGCTGGGCTGGTAGCGGTTATCGTCAAAATCGGCCGGAACGTAGTAGGTCTTTTTGTAGAGCATGGTTCTCACGCCCGCGGTTTGGGGGATGACGGCGCGCAGGGATCTGGTTCCCGTGCGGGCGTCCTGGTCGGTGTTGACCAGGCAGGGGGCGGTGCGGGCCTGCATCTGGCCAGCGCTATCCGAATATTCCTGTCTGAGCCGCATTCCGAAAGTGGAACCGGGATACTCGAAGTGGCAGCTTGCATGCTTCCGCTCCAGGATTTCCCGCCAGGGCTCGGGCAATTCCCACCCTGCCACCGCAGCCGCCAGCTTAGCGATATAGTCGGCGCCCTGGGGGATGTCTGAGATGTTCAGGGAGCCTATGACGCTGGAGCAGATGAGGATGTCACCAATGGGACTGCGCAGGGCTTCGGGAATTCCTTTCAGGCCGCAGACCACCCCCATGATGGTGCCCACATTGCCCACATTACAGTCCGTGTCCCAGCCGCACATGTTGCAGATGTTCAGAGTCCTGGCGAAATCCCCCTCCCCGTAGAGCAGGGAGACGATCATCACCCCGGCGTTGGGGATGATGTGGCAGTTGCCGGGATATTTGTCATAGCCGAAATGGTCTCTGACATAGGCAAAGGCATCCCTCCAATTGGCCGGATGCGCGTCATGGAATGCCACGACGCTTCTGACGACTCTTGTGTATTCGCTGTCCGCGGGAATGTAGGACAAGCCTTTTTCTATGATTTTTCGGATATCAGTCTCTGTAAAAGCATAGCTGATGCAGCTTGCCACAAAGACGCCGCCGTAGACACCGTTGCCGTCATGGGTGACGCTGGCTGCTTTCTCGGCATATTTTGCGGCCAGGTCAGGATTGCCTGGCGTAACCAGCCCCCAGGTGTCGATGAAAATCTGTCCGCCGATCTGCTCGGCCACGGTGCTGCCGTTTTTTTGGATACTGCCGGACAGGGGCGCTTTTACCCCTGCCCGGAGGTTGAGGTAGGCGGTGTGCTCGGTGGAGATGCCGTAGCCGCCCCACCAGAAGAAACCGGATTCGTAGCTTGCGTAGTTCAAAAGGGCGTTGCCCACGTCCTGTGGGGTGATGTCATATCCGTTTTCACTGTCCTCCAAAGCCCGCAGGAAGAACAGGGGGCCGTTGGTGTCGTCGTCCGCCGCGAACTGCCTGTAGTCTCTGGGGTATCCGTTCAGTTCCCCCAGTTCCGTCTGGATCTTTTCATAGGTCCAACCCTCTATGGGCGCGCCCAGCCTTACGCCGATGACCTTTGCCAGCCATCCCGCATAGATTTTTTCGATAAATTCCGGATGCATTATCGCCATGTTTATACCCTCCTGCCCGCTTCCCCGCGCCTATCCGTCCATAGTCTGATAAGCCTGTTCTCATCCGGGCTTATAATAGCCCCGGAGTCAGTTGCCGATGTTAGAAGTATTTTAGTGGGAATCATGAAGAATGTCAACAAATTTTACGAATTTTTTCTTCCGGATTTCCGGTCAATGCCCAGCCAGTGCGACGTGTTTTTTGCATGTTCGGCATCCCATTTTTTGGTTTCCCTCTGGCAATTTGAGGGAGGATTTGCTATACTGATATTGTGTTCCCCAAAGAGGCGGCAGGAATACTGGGGACACAGGACAGGAGGCAGATTCTATGGAACAATACATAAAACCCCCGGTGGAGATCCGGTACCGGGAGGAGCTGGAGGCATTGAAAGCAAATGATACGGGCAGTAAGCCGGAGAACTGGCAGATGTCGCCCAGGGCGGTGCGGACCTTTATCCTGGGAAGCCAGAAGCCCATACTGTATAACGGAAAAGAATATACCATAGAAAAGAAATACTTCGGCAATGATGCCCTGGTGGAGCGCTGCATCGTGACTCTGGCGGGCAACAGGGGCCTGATGCTGGTAGGGGAGCCGGGCACGGCTAAGACCATGCTCTCGGAATTCCTCTCCGCAGCCATCAGCGGGGTCAGCACCAACACCATCCAGGGTACCGCGGGCACCACCGAGGACATGATAAAATATTCCTGGAACTACGCGCTGTTGCTGGCAAAGGGGCCAAGCAGAGAGGCCCTTGTACCGTCGCCTCTGTATGTGGGGATGGAGAAAGGGATCCTGACCCGGTTCGAGGAGATTACCAGGACGCCGGCGGAGATTCAGGACAGCCTCATCAGCGTGCTTTCCGACAAGGTGTTAAACGTTCCGGAGCTGGGGGATGAGGGGTTCCTCTTCGCAAAGCCGGGCTTTAACGTCATCGGCACCGCCAATACCAGAGACAAGGGCGTCAATGAGATGAGCAGCGCCTTAAAACGGCGGTTCAATTTCGAGACGGTGATGCCTGTGCGGGAGGCCGCTATGGAGAAACGAATCATTGTAAACGAGGTGGAGAAGCTGGCGGCGGAGAGCCGCATAGCCATGGAAGTGGACGAGGACGTGGCGGAGATATTGGCCTCCACCTATCACGAGCTGCGGGAGGGGACTTCTTCCTATGGGCACAGAATCGATAAGCCCTCGGCTGTGATGAGTACGGCGGAGGCAGTTTCGGTGTATTACCAGGCTATGATTACAGGTTACTATTACGGAGACGGGACCCTGAGCATGGACAGCCTGGTGCAGAACCTGGTAGGAGCTATCTCCAAGGAAAATAAAGACGATCTGGAAAAGGTGAAAGGGTATTTCAATACGGTCATTCGGGACAAGAGCAGCAAAGAGGGCGGACTATGGAAAGAATATTACGAAGCAAGGAAATGGCTGAGATAGTGCTGCTTCCCGTCCGCCACCACAGCCCGGCCTGCGCGTTCCATGTGGAGCGTATGATCGAGGCCGTAAGGCCGGAGGTGATTCTGGTGGAGGGGCCGGACAATGCGGATGCGCTGATTCCGGTGATGGTACATGAGGAGACGAAAGCGCCTTTTGCCATTTATTACTCCTACCATGACCAGTCGGGGCGGATTTCCGAGGAAAAGGCCCATTATAAATGCTATTATCCCTTTCTGGACTATTCGCCGGAGCTGGCGGCGTTTCGGGCGGGGAAGCGGCTGGGCATCCGGACCGCTTTTATCGATCTGTCCTATGGGGACATATTGGCGGCTTCCAGCCAGGGCAGGGGGCTGCTGAAAGCGGAAGAGGAGAAGAGCAATTACAATGACGATTATCTGCTGTCCCGAAACCGATACCTGCAGCAGCTATGCGAGCGGACGGGGATGCGGAATTTTGACGAATTCTGGGAAAAATATTTTGAATTAAACGGGATGCGGGAGGAAAGCGAACGGTGGTTTGATAATCTCCTGGTCTATTGCGGGCTGGCCAGGGGGAATACGCCCCGGGAATCCATGGAGGAGGACGGGTGTCTGGCCAGAGAACGCTATATGGCGGAGCGGATAGCGGAGCATGCCGGGCGGCTGGCGGAGACCGGCGGCACAGTGCTGGCGGTGACGGGGGGATTTCATACGCCGGGGCTAAAGGCGCTGCTGACAGGAGAAGACGAAAAAGTAGTATCAAAGGCGATGCCGGAGCAGTGTGCAAAGCAGGCCGCGGCGAAAATGGAAGCGGCAGAGGTGCCGGCGGCTGCATATTCCGGAGGCAGGACCAGGGAACTTGATTCGGAGACAGTGCCAAAAGGCAGCAGGGCCGCTGGGCCTGAAGCGAATGGAAAACCGGGAGAGGCGTTACCCCAAAAGGCAGCGCCGGAAAAGAACGGAAAGGTTCCCGAAAAAGATCAGGGCGTGTACCTGATGCCATATTCCATGGAGGCCGCGGACGCTCTCAACGGCTACGCCAGCGGCATGCCCTTTACCGGATTTTACCAGAAAATATGGGAGCGTCTTCCTGAGTCGGATATTCCCTATGAAGACGCTGTCCTGGATCTGATCGTGGCAGCGGGAAAAGAGACCAGGCGCAAGGAGGGATATCTGTCCACCTACGATGAAATCTGCGCCTGTTCCATGGCAAAAGGTCTTGCCGGACTGCGCGGGAAACAGGAGCCGGGAGCCTATGAGCTGCTGGACGCGGTGCTGTCCTCCTTTGTAAAAGGAGAGTACAACTTAGCTTCCAATACGCCTATACGTATCCTGCGCAGGCTTATGACAGGCAACGCCGTGGGCGCCCTGTGTCCCCAGGCGGATGTGCCTCCCATTATCTTTGATTTTCAGGAGGAATGCAGGCAGTTTGGACTGAAAATAAACTCCACCCTGGAGGCGGAGGCCGTCCTGTCGATTTTTTCCAATAAAAAGCACAGACGCCAGAGTATATTCTTCCACCGTATGCAGTATCTGAATACCGCCTTTGCCAAAAGAGTCAAAGGCCCCAATCTTCAATTGAAAAAAGACAGGAACCTGATGCGGGAGATCTGGAAGTACAAGTGGAATACCCAGGTGAACGCGGCATTGATCGAGGTGTCCGTCTACGGTGCCACCATAGAGGAGGCTGTGGTAAGCCTGGTAAAAGAAGAGCTGAAAAAGGAGCTGGGGGCCAAAGAAAGCGCCCTGCTGCTGACAAGGGTCTTTGAGATGGGACTGAAAGACCAGATGCAGCCGGTATTTGACAGGGTACATGAACTGATGCTGGCGGACACGGATTTCTATTCCGTTGCGGAGGCGTTAAACAGCCTGATGATGATGGAAGAGCTGGGAAAGCTCTATGGTTCTTCGCTGGAATTCGGGGAGCTGACCGCCATAGGCTGCAGGAAGCTGACAGGGCTTCTGCCATCTATGACAAAGATCAAGGACGAGGATCTGGATCCCTGTATGAATGCGCTAAAGCTCTTGTACCGACTCACAAGCCGGGAGGGGATGCGGGGGCAGGAGAGAGAAGACTACATGGATGTCTTGCGGAAGATGGCCCGGGATGGGGAGATCAATGCGGGGCTGAACGGCTGTGTCCACGGCATTTTGTACGGAAGCGGCCGGGAGACGGCAGAAGACATTGAGATGGTTTGCAGGGGATATTTAAACGGCACAAGGGAGCAGCTGTTCTCCACGGCGCAGTTTTTCCGGGGACTGTTTTTCTCGGCCAGGGATCTGGTGTTCATCGGGGAGCAGTTTGTCCGGATGCTGGACGGGTTTTACGGGACGGTTTCCCAGGAGGAATTTATGGAACTTTTGCCCAAGCTGCGCATGGCCTTTGCCTATTTCACGCCCCGGGAGATCGACCGGATTGCCGCCATGGCCGCGGGGATTCACGGAAAGGCCGGCCGGGACATCATGGAGAGGCAGGAGGTCTTCCCGGAGTGGTATGCTTACGGAAAAGAGCTGGATGAGTATGTAAAAGGGCAGATGGAAGCATGATGTGCAGCGAAGGGACTTTGCCTTTAGTGCCATCGCGCAGCGATTTTAATAAGCAAAGTCGCGAAGGTGCACGAGAGGAAATTTCATGAGAGCACTATCGAATGAAAATTCCTCTCAGACAGGTGCGCCGAAGGGACTTTGCCTTTAGTACCATCGCGCAGCGATTTTAATAAGCAAAGTCGCGAAGGTGCACGAGAGGAAATTTCATGAGAGCACTATCGAATGAAAATTCCTCTCAGACAGGTGCGCCGAAGGGACTTTGCCTTTAGTGCCATCGCGCAGCGATTTGATAAGCAAAGTCGCGAAGGTGCACGAGAGGAAATTTCATGAGAGCACTATCGAATGAAAATTCCTCTCAGACAGGTGCGCCGAAGGGACTTTGCCTTTAGTGCCATCGCGCAGCGATTTGATAAGCAAAGTCGCGAAGGTGCACGAGAGGAAATTTCATGAGAGCACTATCGAATGAAAATTCCTCTCAGACAGGTGCGCCGAAGGGACTTTGCCTTTAGTGCCATCGCGCAGCGATTTTAATAAGGAGAAAGATATGGCAGACGAGCAGGAAATTTTGAACCGCTGGAGGCTGGTGCTGGGGAAATATGCGTCAGGGCAGATTTCCTTTTCCTCCGGGGCAGTAAACTTAAACTATATGGACATGGAAAACGTGCTGGACTATCTGTATTCCAGGGAGTATGGGGAAGAACAGGAAATCCGAAAAGACCGCATGGGCGGCAGCGAGGGCTCCCAGCTTACGGTGCCCGACTGGCTGCATGAGATCAAGCGGCTTTTCCCCAAGCGCACGGTGGAGGTTTTGGAGCGCCATGCCCTGGAGAAATACAACATGACGGAGTTGCTCACGGACCCGGATGTGCTGCGCAAGCTGGAGCCCAACAAGGAGTTGCTGAAGACAATTCTGGAACTGAAGCACATGATGAAAGGCGAGGTGCTGTCCCTGGCAAGGGAGATCGTGCGAAAGGTGGCGGAGGAGATCGCAAGGAAGCTGGAGCAGGAGGTGCGGGTGTCCTTTTTCGGCCAGATCAACCGAAATGCCAGCAGCCCGGTGAAATCCGCCCGGAACCTGGACATGAAAAAGACCATCCGCATGAACCTGAAGAATTACGACAGCCAGCGGCAGCAGATCGTGCTGAAAAACGTGTATTTTAATTCCCGGATGAAGAAATACAATCAGTGGCGGGTGGTGATCTGCGTGGACGAAAGCGGCTCTATGCTGGATTCCGTCATCCACAGCGCCATCATGGCGGGGATCTTCGCAAAGCTTCCCATGCTGGACACCAAGCTGGTGATCTTTGACACCAATGTGGTGGATTTAAGCGGCTATGTGGAGGATCCGGTGGAGACGCTGATGAGCGTGCAGTTAGGCGGCGGCACCAATATCGCCGGGGCCTTAAGCTACTGCGAGGGGCTCATCGACTTCCCGTTCCGGACCATGGTGGTGCTTGTGACGGACCTGTACGAGGGCGGCGGATACCAAAGACTCTACAGTACGTCCAAGGGCATCATCGAGAGCGGCGCCAAGCTGGTGGTGCTCACGGCCCTGGACATGGACGCCAATCCCAACTACGACCGGAACGCCGCCCAGACCCTCTCGGACATGGGGGCGTTCGTGGGCGCCATGACGCCGGAAGAACTGGCGGGGTGGATTGGGAAGATGATTGCGTGAGGGCGTGGACAGAACCTGGCCCAGATGGCGCTGGCATGGATTCTCAGAGACGGCCACATCACCAGCGTCCTCATCGGCGCGTCAAAGTCCTCCCGGATATTGGACAATACAGGCATGCTTTCCAACCTGAAATTCGACCAGACCCAGAGGGAGCGGATTGACCGGATTTTGGGAGAGTGAGGCGCAGTGCCCAAACTGCCGGAAAAAGGTTTTATGTGAACATAGTGATAAAAGCTGAAATATGCTCTAAATGACTTCTTAATCACGAGATTTTCTTATGGTTAGTGAAGAACTCATTTAGAGCATGTTTCATCTAAGGAGACAGACGCTAAAATATTTCAAAAACCTTGTAAGATTTTTTGAAATGCGAAGTCTTATAAGGGAGGAGGTGAGAAAGTGGCTGGTTCCAAAGAAGAATTTGAGAAAATTTATAGAAGATACTTTAATGATGTATTTCTCTTTCTTAAAAAGCTGACAAAAGACGAAGGTCTGGCGGAGGAGATCACAAGCGAAACATTCTTCAAAGCAATGCGCTCAATAGATGCTTTTCGCGGTGATACGGACATTCGCGTTTGGCTTTGTCAAATCGCAAAAAACTGTTACTTTTCTCACTTGAAAAAGCAGCAGGGGCTTGTAGATATTGATAATATTGAATTTACAGATAACATAGACACCATTGAGGAACAGATAATAAACCGAAGCGATGCCATGCGAATACATCTGCTGCTGCACAATTTAGCCGAACCATATAAGGAAGTTTTTATGATGCGGGTTTTTGGAGAATTGAGTTTCAAACAAATTGCAAAAATTTTCCAAAAGACAGATAACTGGGCTTGTGTCACTTATCACCGGGCAAGAAACAAAATATTGGAACAAATGGAGGCCGATAATGATTGATAGATGCAATTTAATCAAAGACATACTTCCGCTTTATGTAGAAGATATGGTAAGTACGGATACAAGAGAATTTGTCAGTGAACATCTTGAGCATTGCGCGGAGTGCAGTGCGGAGTTTGAGCGTATGCGGAAAACCGAGAATTTCATCCCTGATGCTGGCCATGATACTGATATTGTGCCGTTAAAAAGAGTAAAGCGGGACTTATTTATCAAACGCTTGCAGACTATTTGTTTCACGGGGAGCCTGGCCTGTGCCATTGTGACGATTATTTTTGGGATTTTAACATTACCTAAATTTTTCCCCTATTCCGATAACCTGCTCCATGTGATTGATGGCCCTGATGGGAACATTGTCATCACCTTTGACAGCGAGGTGACAGGGTATAGCTGTGACGAAGTGTTTGACAATGAAACAGAAACGGTAATTTATCGCATAAATGCCTGGACTACCACTTGGGATTTACATCTGTCTAATCGCGGAAAACAAAATATGGTAATACCTTTTGACCGTGAAACTGAAATTCAGATTTTCTATGCTCAAAATGATGGATCCGAGGATGTACTGATTTATGGGTCAAATCAAAGCGCGGAAGAAAACGGCGTAACCCTGCCAAGACTGATCCTGATGCCGTATTTCCTATTGGCTTTTCTTGCCCTTGTTGTCCTTGCAATTTTACGAGTGCTATTAAGAAATAAGCAGGCAATTATTGTGTGGATTGACAGAGCTATACCATTCCCAATTTCCTATATGGCAGCGCAGCTTTGCACAAGAGGGTTTAGCTTCACGACATATTCATCGCATCGGGATTTTTGTATTATCATCCTGGTTGCTATGCTGCTTTATTTCGCAATACTGACGGGAAAATCTCTTAAAGCAAGGCTGAACACTTTGCGGGGATAGAGGGATAGGCATGAAAAAATCTCTGTTTAGACTAACGGATATGTTAGAGCTGAGTATTGTATATATTTTTTGCTTTTCTCTTAATTTGCTTATGGAGTATGCAAAGACTTTGGATTTGGATGCCTATATTCTAAAGGCTTTTTTGAAAAATTTTATTGATTACCAGCCCTTGATTGTTTCGTTGTTTACGTTCATTGTGATAGTGTTCCATTATCAAATGCTGGAGAGAAAGAAAGCAGAAATATTTTGCAGAATACTTGTGGGCGGTACTGCGTTTGGCATTACCATTCGCTATGTGCTGGACTGCCTCACGGTACTGATTTCCGTTTATCTTCTATCGGCTTTGGTAAATTTCCGTTTTGGGTTCAACTTAGCCGACAATTTTTATTTAATCCTTATTTTTGTCACATATATACTAATCAGCGCAGGGCGGGTACGGAAATATGAAAATATTTAAGTTCATGGTTTCAAAAATATTTTTGAGAAAAGCAATACTTGGTATCGGTATCATGCTGTTGCTTCTCATGGCGAATTACATAACCTTTACTGCTGCTCGTTCCGTTTTGTCAACATTTCAAGGGTATCAGGAGACAAAATATGTAAACCAAGAGGGGGTTTATATCGCTAACTTAGACCCGGATAGTCATATTGATATGAGTATAGTTGACGAAAACGGAACACAAGCAGTATATGACTATTTGAACAGCAACTTTAAGTATGCTTTTTATACAGACGGGTTTATGGTATCTGTTCCCAACAGTGATGACATGGAAATCTCATTGGGCTATCTGAACGAGCAGTATTATAAATTAAATGAATTTGAACTGTCGCAAGGGACGGATTTGGACTTTGATTACCAATTAGACGGGGAAATCCCTGTTTTAATAGGAAAAGGGTTAAGCAAAACATATCCCGTTGGAGCAACAATAGAAATGGAGGAATCTGTTCTTGGGCGGCCTTTGACGCTAAAGGTTCAGGGCGTGTTGAAGCAAAATGCTTACCATTCCAACTATTATGCCCTCAATTCCAAGACATACTACAATTTTTCAATCATTTTTCCGGTGAATGAGAAATTTATAGATCGCGCCAGCATGGACATTCAATTTAATGGCCTTATGGATATTATACTTCTGGACACCTCGGAAGAAGAAATAGCGAGTTTGCGTGAAGTTATCAAAGACAATTTGGGTTTAAGCTTTAATTTCTTCAGCCAAAAGGAAAATTACGACTATTTCAACGAATACTATCTTCATTCACTAAAAATTATATTCATAACAACCTTTATCCTGCTGATAGTCATAACCTGTCTTTCTGTTTGGAACGCATCGGTTAGTGTTCGCTTAATGCTGAAAGATTTTACGATCAATCTGTTGGTTGGATTAAGCTGCTCAAAGCTGAAAAAGATATTTTATGGTTATTTTGGGATGCTTTCCTTTGTTAATGTAGCACTGATTTCTATATTCACCGCTTTTAACCGATACGGGTGCTGGCTAAGGAAAGACGCTGCCTTTGCCACTTACGGATTGTTTGGTTTGATAGGAATGGACTGGCTGGCTTTGCTGCTGGTTGCCGTTTCTGATATGATTATCGGAATAATTATTGTCGAAAATATGTTGCGGAAAATCAAAAAGGTTCCAATCTCCTTGGGGGTATTGCAATGAAGAAGATTATTGATCTAAGCGTTAAGGAAAAAATCTACAGGAGCAAAAAGACGCAGATTTCAATATTAAATGATTTCAGGCTTGAAGCCGCCGCCGGTGAAAAAATTGCCGTTGTGGGCGAATCGGGAGCAGGAAAAAGTTCCTTGCTCAATATTATTGGGCTGCTTGATAGAAATTATAACGGTGAATATACGCTTTTCGGTTCGCCGACAGAACAGTTGCATACAAGCCGGTTAGCGCAATGGCGAAATCAACGGATTGGTTTTGTTCTCCAAGAGTCGGCACTCATTAACTCTTTGACGATTGAAGATAATATCAAACTGCCGTTTCTTTATGCCGGTCCTGACAAAAAGGGTGTCGGGGAGATTGCGGATTTCGATACGGTCATCAGCGCAATCGAGATCAAGCACATATTAAAAAAGAAACCACTTGAATGTTCCGGCGGAGAAAAGGCCAGAGCCGTATTTGCCAGAGGAATTATCATGAAACCTCAAATCATTTTGGCTGATGAACCTACGGCATCTCTGGATGTGGAGAACAGAGAAAGAATTGTAACCTTGCTTTTTAACATGAGCAAAGAGTTTAACACCACTATTATTACCGTAACTCATGATTTGGAAATAGCCAATCGTCATGATAGAGTAATCCGTCTTGAAAGAAGCGCATAGGCAAGGTTAGAGAGCGGGGAATCTTAAAAAAGGTTCCCGGCTCTGTTTTTTTGCCCTGAAATGTAAATTTTTTGTGAATAGGATTCAATATGTTCTTGATAAGCAGCAACAGGCTTAAACTGTATATCAATTCTTTACATTTGTCGCTTCTTTACCCGTTTTTTGACGCAGTGCGGCTTGACATGGGGAAAGACAGGAATTACTATATTTATATAGAGGAGATTCATATGGATAAGTGGAGACAACGGCTGGCCAGGATAGATGACGACTATCTTATCGGCATCAGCAATAAAGGAATCGTAAAGCGTGCATATAAGGATAAGGAAGAGACGGCTGCGGAGATTGTCAGTGCGGAAGAAGAGGCCCGGGTAAAGGTAGGCGAGGAGACGGTGACAGTGCGCTTCCCTCTGGGAGAGAGCAAGTGCACCTGCCCGTCCAGAAGCATCTGCCGCCATGTGGTACAGGCCATACTGACCCTGCGGGAAAGCAGCGTCCGGGAAGCAGGGGCCGGGCAGGGGGCTGCTTCCGCTGCGGAGCAGGCAACTGCCGGACGGACTGCGGCCGGACGAGAGACTGCCGGAACTGCTGCCGAGGAACAGGCCGGTGCCGATCAGCCCCCTGCGGGGCAGGAGACTGCCGGCGCAGCTGGGGCGGGCGAAGCGGCGCCTAAGCAGCAGGCCGAAGCCGCCTCAGGCCGGAATACCACAGGAAAGGCGGCAGCAGAACAAAATCCTGTCCCCGGGCAGACAGCCCCGTCCGGACAAAGCGGTACCCGGAATGGGGAAAGGGAGGGGGCTGCCGCAAACGGGGTGTTCGAAGAAATCAATGCATATCCCCTTGCCAAACTGAAAAAAGCGCTGGGAAACAAGTATTTTCAGACATTTGTCAGTCAGGCGGCAGCAGGCATCCGTCCCGAGATCCGGTATACCTCCGTGATCACCATGCAGCTGCCGGAGCCGGGGGTCACGGTAAAACTGCTCTCCCCCCTGGAATATTCCACCTGTACCTGTCATAAAAAGGAATTGTGCAGACATAAGGCCGCGGCCATTCTATGGTGCCGGCTGGAAGCGGGCGCGGTGACAAAAGAAGAGTTGATAAAAGAAGCATCGGAGGAACCCGCATACGATCTGGATGAGGTCAGGGAGGCGGCCGGACAGATGGAGGCCTTTTTGGAGGAGCTGTTTGGCACCGGGCTTTCCCGGGTATCGCCGGAGGCGCCTGACGATCTGGAGCGGCTGGCCATCATTAGCCACAATGCGGGGCTTGCCAGGTTCGAGGGATATTTCCGGGCCCTGGCAGACTCCTATGACAGATATCTGAAGCGGAAAGCCGCCTTTCAGACAAAGCACCTCATGGAGCAGATGGCCGGGCTCTGGCATCGGGTGGAGAGGCTGCGGCAGGCAGAGAATGGGACAGAAGTGGCAGCCCTGGCCGGGGAATTCCGGGCTGACTATCTCCCCGTAGGAAAGCTGGAGTTGATCGGAATAGCGGCGGAACAGTACAAAAGCCAGACTGGATACGAGGGGGAAACCATTTACTTTCTGGAGGAGACTACAAAAAAGTGGTATACCTATACCAATGCGAAGCCCGTGTTTTACGATGGGGCAAAGCGCGGCCGGGAAAGCGGTGCCGCCCTCCAGGGGCCTGCGCCCTGGGGGCTCCAGATTTCTCTGGAAAAGCTGTTAAAAGTCAGGATCCGCCTTACCGGGGTAAAGTGCGACAGCAGGAACAGGATTTCCTCCAGCCAGGAGACCAGGGGGGAGATTCTGGGAGACCAGGGCCTTTGCGCATCCGATATCAGAAATTGGTACTACCGGGATTTCGGGAAGCTTTTCCGGGAGAGAATCAGGAAGCCGGGGAGGGAAGCCTCCGGACAGCCGGGGGATTTGATCTCCCGGGGCCGGGAAGCCCTGAAAGGCGCAGAGCTGGTCTTTGTCCGGCCGGATTCCTGCGCTAAGGCGGAATTCTCCCAGACAGGCCAGCAGCTGACACTACCCCTCTATGACAGGGCAGGACGCGAATTGCTGGTGGAGGTCACCTATTCCAAGGAAGAGGCAGGCGCCATCCGGTACCTGGAGCGGATCTCGGAGAAGAAGCTGCCTTGTTTCCTGGGCAAGGTATCCCTGCGGGACGGGAGGCTTCGGATGTACCCGGTAGATTTACAGGAGATCGAAGAGCCGGATGACCGGGAGGACCTGCAGGGGCAAGAGAGCTCAGCCGACAGAGGAAGAGCGGAAGGAAGCGATTCGCCGGATGGGAAGAGCCCGGTGGATAGTCCCAAATTGTCAGATGGGGAGAATCGGGCAGAACTGCAAAACGGAAAGAACGGCCCGGAGAAAGAGGGTACGCCGGACCAAAAGGAGATGCTGTCACCTGCTTTGAACTGTCAGACTAAGTATCAGGTCATGGAAGACATTGCGGGAGAGATTTCCCTGTTGATGGAGGATTTGAGTCAGAGCGGCTTTGATATGGTTCATGACAGCACCTTGAAGGACCTGCGCAATGCGGTGCAACTGACAGAGCAGTACGGCATGAAGCACCTGTCGGGGATGCTGGAGAGCCTTGCGGAATTAACCGAGGCCGGCCGACATCAAATGGAAAAGCACATCGGGCCTGTAGCCGGACTTTACGCCGATATCATTAAATACATAAATCTTCTGACGCACAAGATTGCCTATGACCGCGGCGCGGATTACTACGCGTGACGGATTGAAGTAAAACATAGAAGACAAGGAGGAACCCACAATGATCAACCCACAAAATCAAAGAACGGCCAAAATAATGGAGCTGCTCCAGCGCACCGGCCTCTTTTCGGAGGATGAGCTGAATTGGATGGAGGACTACCTGGACGGAGCGAGAGACGAAGCAGAGCTTGAGAAGCTGCGGTTCCATGATTTGAGCGCTGTGCCGGGGGATCTGGCAGCGAAGATCCGCGAGATGATGCAGAAAGCTCCGGATCAGGAGGCCGGGAAGCTCAGCAAGCTTCTCTTTGCCATCGGCCATTCTACCTGCCGGAACGTGATGGTCTGGGCCTATGAGTATACCAAGCACAGGAAAGAGGTCATTCTGCCGGAGCCTGAGAAAAAGGCGGCGCTCTATGCCGCGGAAATCGGCGCATCAGAACATATGATCAGCGCACACACACTCCGGCTTCTGATCACGCTGGCAGACGGCGACCCGGAGGTGATGAAGAAAGCGTATGCCTATCAGAAAGAAAAGCAGGCCAACGGAAAGGTTATGGCATTGATGGCCTATTTCCAGATGAAATATCCCAATGTCCTGCTGGTGGAGGAGGGGCAGGCCAATAAGCCCGGCGGCCTCCTGGCTGTGGCAGGCAGATTGTTAGGCCGGGGGGAAAAGGACGGAGGAGTCCTGCGGGAGATTCCGGGAGAGGACATGGCGCTTTTAAAGGAATATGGAGAGATCCTGGCGGGCAGCATAGGGAAATTGTACAATGGGCAGATGCCTCGCCTGGAGCTGGACGAGATTGAAGACGCCGTATACAGGGATAACGTGAATGACCGTGTTCTGAAGATGGCGGGCAGAATTCTGTCGGTGGACCGTTATATGCTGCGGTTCCTGGGAGGTACGGCATTCGTCAATTATGCCCAGTCCCCCCTTTTGAAGAACACCCTGCGGATCTGTCTGGCGGCCGCCCCGGAGGCCGCGCTGGATCTTATGCACAATATGGATCTCAGGGACGATATGAAGAAGCGGGGCGGCGACTACGACGAGATCTTCGGCGTGGACGCCGGAAAGCTCATGACCTGGGCGGCATCCAAGGGGGAAAAGGGAATTCTGAACGTGCAGTTTGCCCGGAATAAGGAAACCTACCTGGAGTGTATGAAAGGCGCGGACTTCGACGCCTTTAACCGGATGAACGAGGTTGTCAAAGAGCTGGATCCGGGGCTGTATCAGCAGCGCAAGGATAAGGACATGGACAGACAGCAGTCCCGGCTCATTGACGCGCTGGTGAAGAGTGCGGATCCCCAGGCCGCAGGTCCGGTGCGGGATTATTTGGAGAACGGAAGCGGGATAGCGGCGCTGTATTCTTATGAAGACAAGCTCCAGGGCAATACCAATTACCGCTGGGGCGGCGGCCACTGGAATGTTCTTCAGGCCTATCAGAGCACTTACGGCTACGACGCCTTAAGCAACCGCTGCGAGGCTTTCCTGATGCTGAGCAGGGGATATGCCAACACCATCAGTTTGCGGGGCAAGGTAGGGCAGACGTACAATGAGATCAGCGGTGAGAAAGTAAAGCGCCTTTTTGCCGCAGTGGATACGGAGGGGTTAAGCATAGGGAGGCAGCTCAACGGCTATGGAGATGCCTATGACTCTCTGTACTTGGACAGATGGAAAGAGGAGCTGAAGAATACGGCCAGAGAAATCTTCAAAAGATATCTGGAGAACAGACGGGAAGAGACCATAACCGGCTTCCGGGAAGCCGCCAGCACGGGACGCTGCCTGGGGCTTGCGGTTCTGGGGGAGGCGCCCGAGCAGAACAGGGCAGAAATTCTGGGCTTTTCCCAGGACAGCTCCAAGGCGGTGAAAGAGGAGCTGCTCCGGATCCTTTATGGCCAGAAAGGCTGGGAGGAGGACATCAGTAAGCTCCTTTCCTCCAAAAAGGCCGCGGAGCGGGAAATCGCCATCCGGGTGCTGGCCAAGTGGGACAGTGATAAATACGAGCCCGTTCTGAAAGAAAGCCTGGAAAAGGAAAAGAACGGCAAGGTCAGGGCGCTGCTTGAGACTGTGCTGCATATAAGCGCCCGGGACGGCGGCGAGGAAGAGGGAGGAAAAGCCCTGACCAGAGAGGACCTGGTAAAAGACCTCCACAAAGGCGGCAAGAAGCGTTCCCTTGCCTGGGCCTATGAGTCACCTTTTTCTAAAGTACATAAAAAGGACGGGGAGGAAGCCGGCGAGGAATACCTGCAGGCAGTGTTCTTAAGCTATGCAGCCATGTCTCCCTGCGGCGTCAGCCCTACTGCAGCCATGCTGGCACAGGAGCTGGACCAGCGGGAGTTCGCGGTCTATGCAAATGAGCTCTTTGACAAATGGATGGAAGCCGGGGCAGAATCCAAGAAGCGCTGGGTGCTCTATGCGGCGTCCATCCACGGAGGCGCGGATATCGTAAAGAAACTGTACCATCAGATTCAGGAATGGCCCAATGCCGCCAGGGGCGCTATCGCCTCTGAGGCGGTACAGGCTCTGGCCTTAAGCCCGGAGCCTCAGGCGCTGCTGATGGTGGACGGGATCTCCCGGAAATTTAAATTCAAGCAGGTGAAAGCCGCGGCGGGCAAGGCGCTGGATTTCGCTGCAGCGCAGTTGGGCATCACCACGGAGGAGCTGGCGGACAGGATCGTACCGGATCTGGGCTTTAACGAGAATATGGAGCGGGTATTCGACTACGGGGAGAGGAAGTTTACCGTGGCCATCACCACTGCCCTGGAGATAGAGGTCTTCGATGAGAGCGGAAAGAAGCTGAAAAACCTCCCTGCGCCGGGCAAACGGGACGACGAGACGAAAGCGGCCGCGGCCTACGAGGAATTCAAGCAGATGAAGAAGCAGATGAAGACCACGGTCAGCAGCCAGAAGATGCGTCTGGAGATGGCCTTGTCCACAGGCAGGCAGTGGAGCGTGGAGGCCTGGAAGAATCTGTTTGTGAAGAATCCCGTGATGCATCAGTTTGCCACCGGGCTGATCTGGGGGATTTATGAGGACAGGAAGCTGGTGAGCACATTCCGCTACATGGAGGACGGCTCCTTTAATACGGAGGACGAGGACGAGTTTGAATTGCCCGGTGAGCAGGAAATGGCCGGACAGGACACGGACGGAAGCCGGGAGAGAACTGACGGCATGGAAAACGGTGCGAAAGAGCCGCTCATAGGAATCGTACACCCCATCGAACTGTCTGAGGATTCCCGTAAGGCATGGAAAGAGCAGCTGGAGGACTATGAGATCACCCAGCCCATCGAACAGCTGGACAGACCGGTGTATCGCAGGACAAAGGAAGAGGAGGAGCAGAAAAGTCTGGAGCGTTTCGGCGGCTGTATCGTCAACGACCTGTCCCTGGGCGGAAAGCTCATGACCATGGGGTGGTACCGGGGCTCTGTGCAGGACGCAGGCGGTTTCTACAGTTATTACAGAGAGGACAAGGAGCTGGGACTTGGGGTGGAGCTTCATTTCTCCGGCAGCTTTGTGGGAGGGGAGAACGAAGACGTGACTGTATACGAGGCCAGGTTCTACAATGCGGGGGGCGTGGTTCTTGCCGGGAACGGCGGCGTCATGACAGGAGCCGCTCAGGGAAGCAATGTACCTGCAGGCATCAGGCGGGGCAGCTATGTGTACGATGAGGCAAACGACAGCAATTCCTACTGCCTGAAAGAGATTCCGGAGCGGTATTTCAGCGAGATCGTGCTGCAGCTGGCCAAGGCCACCGCGGCCAGCAAGGAAAAAGATCCCAACTGGAAATCACAGAAATAGAAATCTACATTACATAGAGATATCGTGCAAATCTGTGTCTTGTCTATACGGGCCCGGGGACGTATAATAAATTCGGTAAAAAACAGAGACAGGAGAAACAGATGCATACAAGAAAACAAATGAAATCCGATGCCAAAAGAGTACTGAAACAGCATTATTTCCTGTTTTTGCTGCTGTGCATGGTAGCTTCTATGATCGGTGGGGAACTGGTCATGTCCGGCACAACCAGGGAGAGTATGGTGGAAGAGATGACACCGCAGATGCGGGTCACCTTTACGGACAGCATTGTCACCTCTTTCGTGGATGTGGTCACGGATGTGGCGACGGGAAAAGGAGAAGACCGGCAGCGGCAGATTCGGGAGACGCAGGCGCAGTACGCTGAAAGGCCCGGGCAGAACGGGCAGGAGATATTCGGCAGGAGCAGGGGAGTATTTGCCGCAGTGGTAAATAAGCTTACCTCCGGGGCCTATTTGATGATGCTGCTAGTGGGCATAAAGTCGCTGGTGGGAACGGATGAAGTGGCAGTGGCTCTTTTGCTGCTGGGAATGCTTCTGGTGCTGTTATTGCTCCAAATATTTGTAGTAGGCGTATGCCGGACAGTGGTCATAAGGCTGTTCCTGGAAGGCCGCTGCTATGAGAAAGTGCCGGGACAGAGAATCTGGTTTTTGCTGCGGGTAAAGAAGTGGTGCCATGTGGCTGCAGCGAATTTTGTCACGGGCATGTTCCTGTTCTTATGGGGGCTGACACTGATCGGCGGCATTATCAAATCCTATTCTTATCATCTGGTGCCTTATCTTTTGGCGGAAAACCCGTCCATGAAGACCCTGGATGCCATAACCCTTTCCAGGAGGCTGATGAAAGGTCATAAATGGGAATGCTTTGTGCTGGAGATGTCTTTTTTGGGGTGGGATTTGCTGGGAATTTTCACACTGGGCGCTTCCGATATCCTGTTTGGCACTCCTTATAAGATGGCTGTAATGGTTGAGTATTACGCACAGCTGCGCGGCCTGGGAATACAAAGGCATGTGGAGGGGACCGACCTTTTGAACGACCGGTATCTATTCGAACAGGCAAACAAGGATGTGCTGAAAAACGAATACGCGGATGTGAACAGGGAATACGGCGTCCTGGCCCAGGCTTTGCCAAAGCTGAAAGGAATAGATGGATTCCTGGCCCGGGTATTTGGCGTGACATTAAGGCAGAAAAAAGAGATTCAGGCCCTGGAGGAAGAGCAAAGCCGCAGATTTCTTCTGGAATACGACAAGAAAGCGCTGGATGGCAGGATCTATCCCACCAGACTGCACCCTGTCCCTGAGAAGCGCAAACGCAAATGGGTGGTGAGCCTGAACTACCTGAGGTGCTATTCTCTCTGGTCCGTGGTATTGATGTTTTTCTCGCTGTCTTTCATAGGATGGCTCTGGGAGGTGGGACTCCATCTGATCGCGGACGGAGAGTTTGTAAACCGGGGGGTGCTGCACGGTCCCTGGCTGCCCATCTACGGAACCGGCAGTGTCATGATGCTGTTGCTGCTCAATCGTTTTCGGAGAAAGCCTGTACTGGAGTTTATCCTGGCCATTCTGCTGTGCGGCTGTGTGGAGTATTTTACCTCCGTGTACCTGGAGTATGTCCATGACGGCACCAGATGGTGGGATTATACGGGATACTTCCTGAATCTACACGGTCGGATCTGCGCGGAGGGGCTGTTAGTATTCGGCATCGGCGGTATGGCCATCGTGTATGTGCTGGCGCCTTTCCTGGACGGGCTGTTTCGCAGGATTTCGCCCAGGCTGCTGATTGCCGCCGGGGTGGTTCTGCTGACGATATTTACAGCGGACCAGTTGTACTCGTCCGGGCATCCCAATGAGGGAAAGGGCATTACGGATTACCAGACCAGGGCGAAAGTATGGGAGGTGGGGAAAGGATGATCGCAGTCTGTTTATCGCCCCTGTACCTTTTGCTGTGCGCCTATGTCTTTTACCGTCTGCAGACATGGCTGGAGAGATGCCTGCCCTGGCTGGGCAGAAAGCGGGTCAGGATCCCGGTGGCTGTGGCATACGCTTTCGTGGCTTTCAGCATCCTGACTGCTTTTCTGCTGGAGCCCTCGCCTGTGAAGCGGTTTTTCAAGCAGTTTAGCAATACCTGGCTGGGCTTGTTGCTCTATGCCCTTTTGGTCATCGGCATGGCGGATCTGCTGCGGCTGGCGCTGAAGCCCCTTTCCTTTCGGGGGAAGAAACGGCTGTTCTCCCGGGGCGGACATATGGCCATCGGTGCGGTCTGCATCTTCTGTGTCTGCGGCCTCAGCATTGCGGGAATCATAAGCGCGGACTATATCAGGGTGACGGATTACGAAGTGCATGTGGACAAAGAGGCACCGGGATTCCAAAAGCTGAAAATCGTGCTGGTGGCGGACCTCCATCTGGGATACAGTATAGGCATCCGGCACATGGAACAGATGGTACGCCTGATCAATGAAGCGGATGCGGATCTCGTAGTCATTGCGGGAGATATTTTTGACAATGAATATGAGGCTCTGGAAGAGCCGGAAATCCTTGCGCAAATTCTGGGAGGGATACAGAGCCGTTACGGTGTCTATGCCTGTTACGGCAATCACGACATCAGGGAAAAGGTGCTGGCAGGGTTCACATTCTCAAGTGAGGAGGAAAAGGCCAGCGATCCCAGAATGGATGCATTTCTGGAGGATGCGGGGATAGTGCTGCTGCGGGATGAGGGCGTGCTCATTGAGGACGCTTTCTACCTGTACGGCAGGCCGGACTACGGCAGGCCCGGCAGGGGCATCCGGGTGCGCAGGACTCCGGAACAGATCACCGCCGGGATGGATGCCTCCAAGCCTATTATCGTCATTGACCACCAGCCCAGGGAGCTGCAGGAGCTGGCGGACGCAGGGGTGGATATGGACCTGTGCGGACATACCCATGACGGCCAGACCTTTCCGGGGAATCTGACGGCCCGGCTGTTTTGGGAGAATATCTGCGGTTATATGCAAAAGGGTGAAATGCACAATATTGTCACCTCCGGCGTGGGTGTGTTCGGACCGGATATGCGCCTGGGCACCAAAAGCGAAATCTGCGTGATCACCGTAGACTTTCGGTAGGTGTCTGGGTTCTGCGGTATTGAGACGGGGTCATGTGATAGCAGGAGAGAAAGTTGCGGTTGAAAGTTTTCTGGCTTTCAAACCCGGCTTCCTGCCAGATATGGGTAATGTGCAGGTCAGTATCCCGAAGCCGGCCGGCGGCATAGTCCAGCCGCAGACGGTTTACATACTCGTAGAAGCTGCAGCGGAGCTTTTGGGTAAAGACTCTGGAGATGTAGTACTTATTAAAATGGAGATGGTCTGCCAGGCTTTCCAGTGTGAGAGGCTCCTGGAAGTGCTGGGAGATGTAGGAGATGAGCTGGTAGCTGATATCGGAGTTATCCCTGCTGTCCCTGGGAAGCAGAAGGGTTCCGGGGACCAGGAAAGCCAGTATCAGGTTCAGCCATGCTTCGCTGACAGGGCGGGAGGTTTCCGCATAGTGAAGCATTTTGCGAAAAGCCAGCAAGAGATCGGGATTCTGTACCCCCGCGGATAAAAAGGGGCATTCAGGCTGCTGCCTGCGGAACATGTGATAATACTCCTTAGCGCAGGCAGGGGAAAATATGCATAGAATGCTGCGGCAGAAGTCCGTGCACAGATAGCTGTGTACCATATCCGGAAAGATGAGGGCTGCCTCGTTTTTCCGGATCTTTTTTGTCTGGCTCTGGACCATGACTTCCAGAGAGCCCTCCAGGATATAAATTAACTCCACGGCGCTGTGCAGATGGGCGGGAAAGGTGATGTCCCGGGTAAGGGAGCACTGGAATTCGTCTTGTTTATTTTGGTAAAAAGGCCGCATGCATGGCTCCTTTCTCCATTTCCTTACAGCCGGCCGTGAGCAGCAGCAACTGCGGAGCCAGGGCGGCATGCCTGTAAATGCGAAATGTGCAATCTATGACTTATTTCTTTGGCTTTCTGACAATCATTTTACAGGAATTCCTGCTATACTGCAAGTACCGATTCAGAAAAAAGTGCCCCTTTAAGGGGGGCGGGACATTGACAGCGCCAGGGGACAAAGCGGCCGGAGGCGCGGAAAGGAAAGGTGATTTTATGGAGAGTACAAAAAAGGCATTGATCTTCCAGGGCGGATGGGACGGACATGAGCCGGCGCTGGTAGCCGGGCGGTTCAAAAAAATGCTGGAAAAGCACGGTTATGCCTGCGAAGTCTATGACAGCCAGGATGTGCTGGCGGACGCAGAAAGGCTGATGGGTACGGACTTGATCGTACCCTGCTGGACCATGGGGGAGATCAAGCCGGAATACACCAAAAACATCAGCCGGGCCGTGGCGGCGGGCACCGGGCTGGCAGGATGCCACGGGGGTATGTGCGATGCGTTCCGCCAGGACGTGGAATGGCAATTTATGACTGGCGGACAGTGGGTCAGCCATCCGGGCGGAGACGGAGTTGACTACACGGTGAATATCCGTAAGGGTTCCAGCCCCATCGTGGCCGGGATAGAGGATTTCCATGTATGCAGCGAACATTATTATCTCCATGTGGATCCGGCTGTGGAGGTGCTGGCCAGCACCCGGTTCCCGGTGGTTGACTACTATCACAGCGCCAACAAGGCGGTGGACATGCCGGTGGCCTGGACGAAATTCTGGGGGAACGGCAGAGTGTTCTACTGTTCCCTGGGGCATCATGATGATGTGTTCGAGAAGTTCCCGGAGGCCGGGCTTTTGATGGAAAGAGGACTTATCTGGGCAGCGGAGGGAAAGGCCTATGCACTGGAGCATGGGCTGACCGCGGAGCGGTTCGAGAGCAAAGCAAAAATGTTTTAAGGAGGCGGGAAGCATGGAGAGAGTCAAGATAGGTGTACTGGGAACGGGGGCTATCAGCGGAATCTATTTTCAGAACCTTACGGAGCTGTTCCGGGAGGTGGAGGTGAGGGCGGTCTGCGACCTGTTTCAGGAGAAGGCCAGAGAGGCCGGCGAGAAATACGGGATTCCCAAGGTGTACGGTACCATGGAAGAGATGCTTCGGGATCCGGAGATCGAGATCATCCTGAATCTCACCCGCCCCAATGAGCATTATGCCACCACAAAGGCAGCGCTCCTTGCTGGCAAGCATGTGTACAGCGAAAAGCCGCTGGCGGCTACTTATGAGGAAGGCGTGGAGCTTGCGGCGCTGGCAAAGGAGAGAGGGCTTTTGCTGGGCGGCGCGCCGGATACGTTTCTGGGGGCGGGGATACAGACCTGCAGGCGGCTCATTGACGACGGCATGATCGGGAACGTCATCGGCGCGGAGGCCAAGATGGTGTGTCATGGGCATGAGAGCTGGCATCCGGCGCCGGAGTTCTATTATCAATCCGGCGGCGGGCCTATGATGGATATGGGACCCTATTACATGACGGCTCTGGTGAACCTGGTGGGGAGGGTGCGGAGCATCAGCGGGATGACGGGCATGGCTTTTCCCACGCGAACCATCACCAGCAATCCTAAGCGGGGCACTGTGGTGGATGTGGAGGTGCCCACCCATACCACGGGACTTGTGCGGTTTGAGAACGGAGCCATCGCTACCGTGGTGACTACATTTGATGTGTACTATGACAGACAGGCTTTCCTGGAGATCTATGGTACAAAGGGAACCCTGCGGGTACCGGATCCCAACGGTTTCGGCGGCAGTGTGTCTTTGCTCCGGCCTGAGGACGGAAGCTTTAAGGAGATGCCGCTTCTCTACGATTATAAGGAGAACAGCAGAGGATTGGGAGTGGCAGACATGGCAAAAGCCCTGCGCCAGGGCCGCTGCCCCCGGGCGGATGTACAGCAGACCCTCCATGTGCTGGAGATACTGACTGCCTTTGAGAAGAGTAGCAAGGAGGGGCGCTGTGTGGAGCTGGCCTCGCCATACCAGAGGAGAGAGGCTATGAAGAATATGCCGGTGTCCGGGATATTGGACTGAGATTTGAAACGGACGGCAGACGGAGAGATATGGAGACGGCGTTGGGGCGGCTAAACTGAAAGATGCCCCTGGCGGCACACCCGGGCGGGGGCCCCAGGGGCATTTTCAATGGCATGGGCCAATTCCGGGGGCGCTTTTCTCTATGCCCAGGCAATCGGAATTTGCCATGAAAAACTTTGCCCGAAAGAAATCATAATTGCGAGAACACTTCTCCGATAGGGGCCTGTATCAGCAAGTCCGCATGGGAATCCCTGGGCGTGGGCGCCTTGTTGATGACTACGAGCTTATCGCCCTTGAAATAATCAATCAGTCCTGCCGCCGGATATACGGCGAGAGAAGTACCTCCGATGATCAGCACCCGGGCGTCATGGATAAAGCGTATGGCGTCCGTCATAGTCCGGGAGTCCAGTCCTTCTTCATACAGCACCACATCCGGCTTCACAAAGCCGCCGCATTTCTCGCATTTCGGCACATCCGCACTGTTTCGGATGTACTGTACGTCATGGAACTGTCCGCACTTCTCGCAGTAGTTGCGCAGCACGCAACCGTGGAGCTCCAGCACTGTCTTACTTCCGGCCGCCTGGTGGAGTCCGTCGATATTCTGGGTAATGACGGCTTTCAGCTTTCCCCGGGCCTCCAGTTCGGCCAGCTTTCTATGGGCGGCATTGGGACTGGCCTCCAGGAAAAGCATCTTGTTGCGGTAGAAGCGGAAAAATTCCTTTGGGTTGCGGCGATAGAACGTGTGGCTTAGGATCGTCTCCGGAGGATAGTCATACTGCTGATGATAAAGGCCGTCTACGCTGCGGAAATCAGGAATCCCGCTCTCCGTGGACACGCCTGCGCCGCCGAAGAATACAATGTTGCTGTATTTGTCTACGATTGCTTTCAGTTCATTGACTGCTTCCTGATAATGTTCCATAGATGTCTTCCTTTCTTATATAATCTGTCTTTATTATCCGTCTTTTCTCCTTTATTGTAGCATGCGGGGGACTGGCTTGCAATGGGTTTTAGCCTCTGCAGGCTTGTCTTGCTTCCATTTGACGGGAAGCGGCCTCTTTTTAGCTTTCTTGGGGAAAACAGCCTTGAACCGGAGTACAATTTCTAAAGTAAATTTTAAGAAATCATAAAAGTATCTTTATTGAATGGAAGATTGATGGTGTGGTATAATGTTGACACTGAAGTGCATTGTTTCAACGGATAGAAGAGTATTGCGCGGCGAAGAAAGCAAAATTACCTAAAAGAGATTAACGATATGAAAAAAAACAGAAAAGAAACTCTAATTCCCCTGGAAAAAAGTAAAAGAACCATCCGGATAGACAAAAGAGGCTATACACCCGGCGGACATCCTGTCCTTTCGGGTATTTTTGGCATCACAGGGATCCTGTGCATCATATACTGCATAGGTATCGCCATAACGGGCTTCGGGACTTATTTCTTCCTGATCTGGAGCGCTATGGGTGTGTGCAGCCTGGGGCTGGCTTTTATCCTGCGAAGCGGCAGGATCATGAATGCCGTTCCGGTATGGCTCAAAGCCGGCTTCTGGATTCTTTTTTTCACAGGACTTTTTGTGTTCGGCGCGGTAGAGGCGAAGATTCTCTCCCGATATGGCGCGCAGGCGCTTCCGGGCGCGGACTATTGTGTCATACTGGGCGCCCAGTGGAAAGACTCAGGCCCCAGCGAGGTGCTGCGCCGCAGGCTGGACAAAGCATTGGAATATCTGGAGAGCAGTCCCGATACAAAGGTTATCGTCACCGGAGGTCAGGGCGGGAACGAGAGCAAACCGGAGGCTGTGGGAATGCGGGAATACCTCATGCAGGCCGGTATCGGGGAGGAGCGTATCCTGGTGGAGGACAGCTCTGCCAGCACATACGAGAATCTGGTATTTAGCAGCGAGTTCCTGGACCCCGCCCGGGACAGAGTCGTAATTGTGACCAACAATTTTCATGTATTCCGGGCTATGAGCATAGCGAAAAAACAGGGTTACGCAAACGTGGAGGGGCTGGCCGCCAGCACGCCCTTAGGTTCCGGCCCCAATAATCTGCTGCGGGAATTCATGGGTGTGGTGAAAGACTTTTTTGTGGGAAATCTGTAAAAGCGAAATATGCTTCATGTGTGGGCAATGCTTACAATAGAATCCAAAAGGATTGGTATGTGCGCAGCAGCGCGCAGGGAGGTATGAGAATGGATATCAATGTAGGAGATGTAGTCAGACTGAAAAAACAGCATCCATGCGGGAGCAAAGAATGGGAGGTGCTGCGCTCCGGGGCGGATTTCAGGCTGAAATGCAAGGGCTGCGGCCACCAGATCATGATCGCCCGCAGGCTTTTGGAGAAGAATGTGAAAGAGATTCTCTGAAAACACTTGAAATATCAGGAAATCTATGTTATCATCTACATTTGTGATGAATCAAATTCCTTGCTCGCATTCGGTGCGGGCCAGAGACCAGAAGGAGGTAAGTAACAGGCATGAACAAGTATGAATTAGCTGTAGTTGTGTCCGCTAAGATGGAAGATGAAGAGAGAGCGGCTGTCATCGACAGGTGCAAGGCTCTGATCGAGAGATTCGGCGGCGTCATCACAGAGGTGGACGACTGGGGCAAGAAGAGACTTGCTTACGAGATCCAGAAAATGAAAGAAGGGTTCTACTACTTCATCCGCTTTGACGCTGAGAGCACTGCTCCCATTGAAATCGAGAGCCGTGTCCGCATCATGGACAATGTCATCAGATACTTAATCGTGAGACAGGACTGAGCGCAATTAGAAAGCGAGAGATGATATGAACAAAGTAATTCTTATGGGACGTCTCACCAGAGACCCGGAAGTAAGATATTCCCAGGGGGCCAGCCAGACATCAGTGGCGCGTTTCTCCGTTGCGGTGGACAGAAGATTCAAGCGGGAGGGCGAGCCTGACGCGGATTTCTTTAACTGCACGGCGTTTGGCAAGCAGGCAGAGTTCATAGAGAGATATCTGCACAAGGGGACGAAGATTGTCCTCAGCGGCAGGATCCAGAACGACAACTATACCAACAAGGACGGCCAGATGGTCTACAGCGTCCGCATTATAGTGGACGATGTGGAGTTCGCCGAGAGCAAGAACGCGTCCGGCGCAAATGCCGGCGGCGGATACAATAACGCCGGCGGTTACAACAATGGCGGCTACGCAGGGGGAGGAAGCAGCGCTCCTGCACCCTCCGGCGCGGGGGACGGCTTCATGAACATCCCGGACGGTATCGACGAGGAGCTGCCGTTCAACTAAGTTTGAGAGATTAAGATAGGAGGCATTGAAATGGCTTTTAATAAGACTGAGAAACCCGACGGCCCGGTAAGGAAAAAGGGCGGTATCCGCAGAAAGAGAAAAGTATGCGTATTCTGCGGCAAGGACAATGTAATTGACTACAAGGATACCAACAAGCTGAAGAGATACGTTTCCGAGAGAGGCAAGATTCTTCCCCGCCGTATCACCGGAAACTGCGCAAAGCATCAGAGAGCACTGACCGTCGCCATCAAAAGGGCACGCCACGTAGCACTCATGCCCTATGTACAGGACTAACAAAGAACCGATTCAATAAGTAAAAAACTATAAAAGAGGGCTGCTCGTCCCCCAGGACGGCCAGCCCTCATATAATCCCAAACAAAATTCCCAAACAAAATTCCCAAACAAAATTCCCAAACATCCCCAAAACCCCAAAACCTCACACCTCCCCATCCCCATTCCCCCATATACCGCCCAAAAACAATAACAAACACAAAACTGCAAGCCCCCAACCATGCGCTCCCGCTTCCCCATGAGAAAGCCCGCAAAACAAACCGTCAAACATGCCAAAAAAGCACACAAAACATAATACAAAGAACAAATAAATGCAAAGAATAAATAGATGCAAGAATAAATAGGTGCAAGAATAAATAGCTGCAAGAATAAATAGCTGCAAGAATAAATAGGTGCAAGTCCGTAAGAATGCCCGCACTCCGGGCATTCTTACGCGTGAGAGCGGCTCGTCAAGCGAACCCGTTCGCTAACGAGCCTAGAAGTTCTTGGCGGGCGTCCTAAAGAGGTGGGCTATGCCCCCTCTTGGCCGCCTAGAACTTCTTCTCACGCTTCTCACACTTCTACAAAACATTTCCATTTAAGACAAATTAAATTGTGGCATACTGTTGAAGAGTATGGTATAATATTCCTATTCAAGTCAATTTCAAGATATAGAACGAATATAAATAGAAACAGCAGGAACCGGTTAGGCCCTGAGAGGTACTCCTATGAAAAAAAGAATCAAATTAAAAGGCCGCATAAAGTCGTATATCCAGTTTGGGATCTACCTGGGTATCCTGCTGTGTATTATGGATGTGGCCATATTCACCATCGACATCCGGGCGGGCATCATACTGACGGGATATCTGGTATGCTATTTCGCCGTTACACTATCTTTGTATTTCCGAAATAAGCCTCTGATCATGAACGAACTGATCAGCTTTGCCACGGAATACGGACAGATCCAGAGGAAGCTTCTGCGGGATCTGGATCTCCCCTATGCCCTGCTGGACGACAGCGGAAAAGTGATCTGGACAAACATTGCGTTCGAAACAATTGTCCATCAGCCAAAGGGTTATAAAAAGTCCGTCACTTCCCTGTTTCCCACCATCACGAAAGACAGGCTGCCGGATGCGGAGGAGGTTGATGAAGCCCAGTATGAGCTGGAATACGAGGGCAACGAGTATGTGGTAAAGCTGAAGAAGATCTCCCTCCGGGAGATGGCTGAACACAGCGATATGATAGAGGCCGAGGGATACGACGGATTTCTCATAGCCGTGTATCTCTACGACGAGACCGCGCTGCACATTGCGCTCCAGGAGGTGGATGACCAGAGTCTTGCGGTGGGCATGATCTACCTGGACAATTACGACGAGGCGCTGGACAGTGTGGAGGAGGTGCGCCGTTCTCTTCTGATCGCGCTGATCGACAGAAAGGTAAACAAATATATCTCATCCTTTGACGGCATTTGCAAGAAGCTGGATAAGGACAAATATCTGGTCATTATGCGCAAGCAGTCGGTGGCCCAGCTTCAGGAATCCCGATTTGATCTGCTGGAGGATGTGAAGACTGTCAATATCGGCAATGAGATGGCAGTGACCATCAGCATCGGTATGGGACTGGACGGCTTAAGCTATGCGCAGAATTATGAGTTTTCCCGCAACGCCATTGACCTGGCGCTGGGCCGGGGCGGCGATCAGGCTGTGATCAAGACGCCGGAGAGCATTACATATTACGGAGGAAAGAGCCAGCAGGTGGAGAAGAACACCCGGGTGAAAGCCCGTGTAAAGGCCCATGCCCTCAGGGAGATTATCACGGGCAAGGACCAGGTGCTGGTGATGGGCCACAGGATGCCGGATGCGGACAGCTTCGGCGCTGCCGTGGGAATCTACCGGATCGCCCAGACTCTGGAGCGCAAGGCGCATATCGTGCTGAACGATGACGTGCCGGCCATTCAGCCCATGGTGGATCTGTTTAAGGGGAACCAGGGATATGAGAGCGACATGATCATCACCAACCAGCAGGCCATTGAGGCTGCGGGAAGCAATACCGTGCTGGTGGTGGTGGATGTGAACAAGCCGTCAATCACGGAATGCCCGGATTTACTGCGGTACTGTAAGTCCGTGGTGGTGCTGGATCACCACAGGCAGGGCGCGGAGACCATTGAGAACGCCACTCTTTCCTATGTGGAACCTTATGCGTCCTCCTCCTGCGAGATGGTGTCGGAGATTCTGCAGTACACCTATGACAATATCAGGGTCCGCCCGGAGGAGGCGGACTGCATGTATTCCGGCATTATGATCGATACAAATAATTTTATGATAAAGGCTGGTGTGCGCACATTCGAGGCCGCGGCGTTTCTGCGCCGCAACGGAGCGGATGTGACCAGGGTGCGCAAGCTCTTCAGGGAGGATGCGCTGGGGTATAAGGCCAAGGCGGATGCGGTGAGCCAGGCCGAGATCTATAAGCAGTGTTTTACCATCTCCATCTGCACGGCAGAGGATCTGCCCAATCCTACCATCATCGGCGCCCAGGCTGCCAATGAACTGCTGAATATCAAGGGAATCAAAGCCAGCTTTGTGCTGACAGACTTCCAGGGGAAGATCCATATCAGCGCCCGTTCCATTGACGAGGTGAATGTACAGATCATCATGGAGCGCATGGGAGGCGGCGGACATCTGAACGCGGCGGCCTGCCAGATGGAGGGCGTGGGTATCATCGAAGCCATGGGCGTGCTGAAAAGGACCATTGACAGCATGCTGGAGAGCGGAGAAATATAAGAAAGTAGACACAGAAAGGATTTGAGAGAATGAAGATTATACTGTTACAGGACGAAAAAAAGCTGGGCAAGAAAGGCGATGTCATCGAGGCCAGCGACGGATTTGCCAGGAATTACATTCTGCCCAAGAAGATAGGCATTGAGGCTACGGCAAAGAACATGAACGATTTAAAGCTCCAGAAAGCCAATGAGGACAAGCATGCAAAGGAACAGTTGGACGCGGCGAAAGCTCTGGCGGCGCAGCTGGAGGGCAAGCAGATCATTGTAAGCATAAAAGGGGGAGAGGGCGGCAGGACTTTCGGCTCCGTGTCCTCTAAGGAGATTGCGGCGGCTTGTCAGGAGCAGCATGGCATTGAGGTTGACAAGAAGAAGATTCAGATGACAGAGAGCCTTAAGAATTTCGGTTCCTATGAAGTGCCGATTAAGCTCCATCCCCAGGTGACGGGAAAGCTTATGGTAAAGGTAATCGAAAAGAATTGACTGGAAGCGAGACGGCATGGAAGAGAATGTGCTTAAGAGAATATTGCCCCACAGCATAGAGGCGGAGCAGTCCGTAATCGGTTCCATGCTTTTGGACAGGGAGGCAATAACCACTGCCTCGGAGCTGATAAGCGGAGAGGATTTCTACAATAAACAGTATGGCGTTCTGTTCGACACCATGTGTGAGCTGAACGATGCGGGGAGCCCGGTGGATTTGGTGACTTTGCAGGACCGCCTGCGGACAAAAGACGTACCGCCGGAGGTCAGCAGCTTGGAATTTGTCCGGGAACTGCTCACGGCGCCTATGATATCGGCAAATATCAAGTCCTATGCGGGAATCGTGGCGGAGAAAGCCACACTGCGCAGACTGATCCGGCTCAATGAGGACATTGCCAATACCTGCTATGCGGGAAAGGAGAGTCTGGAATATATTCTGGAAGATACGGAGAAGCGAGTCTTCCAATTGGTGCAGAAGCGGTCCGTCGACTCCTATGTGCCCATCCGCCAGGTGGTTATGAACGCAATGGACAAGATCGAGATGGCGGCAAAAAACCGGGGAAGCGTTACGGGCATTCCCACAGGCTTCTTGGATCTGGATTACCGCACGGCAGGGATGCAGCCCTCCGACCTGGTGCTGATAGCGGCCCGTCCCTCCATGGGCAAGACGGCTTTTGAACTGAATCTGGCCAGACACGCGGCTTTTAAAAAGGGCCTGACAGTGGCCATTTTCAGTCTGGAGATGAGCAAGGAGCAGCTGGTGAACCGTATGTTCTCCATGGAGTCCAGCGTGGATTCCCAGAAGCTGCGCACAGGCCAGATGAACGATCAGGAATGGGAGAAGCTCATTGAGAGTGCCGGCGTCATCGGCAGATCTAATCTGATCATTGATGACACGCCCGGTATCGGAATCGCGGAGCTGCGCTCCAAGTGCCGTAAATATAAACTGGAGCATAATCTGTCCATGATTATGATAGACTATCTGCAGCTGATGACGGGAAGCGGAAAGCAGGAATCCAGACAGCAGGAGATATCCGACATATCCCGTTCCCTGAAAGCAGTGGCCAGAGAGCTTTCCGTGCCGGTGATCGCGTTTTCACAGCTATCCCGGGCAGTAGAACAGAGACCGGACCACCGGCCTATCCTCTCCGATTTGAGAGAATCAGGGGCCATTGAGCAGGATGCGGACGTGGTTATGTTCATATACCGAGACGATTATTATAATCATGATTCGGAGAAAAAAGGAATTGCCGAAATTATCATTGCCAAGCAGAGAAACGGCCCCATAGGCACAGTGGAGCTGGCATGGCTGCCGGAATACCAGAGATTTATGAATCTGGAGCATCGGCCGTTGGAAAATTAAGAGCTGAATAATTTACAAAAGAGAATGAGCGGGTTTGCTTGTTCTCTTTTTTGTATGATTGAGTTTGAGAGAGGAGCGAAAATGGGCAATTATTTACTGATTTCGGATGCCGCAAAGGAGGTTAAGGTAGAGAGCCATGTGCTGCGTTACTGGGAGGAGGAACTGCACCTGCCTATCCGGCGCAATGAGCTGGGCCACCGCTACTATACGCAGGAGGATGTGGAACGCTTTAAACAGATAAAAGGAATGAAAGAGAGGGGACTGCAATTGAAAGCAATCAAAATGATATTAAAAGACGGGAAGCTGGACGTGCTGCCGCCTGATTCCATGGAGGATGAGGCTGCCGGCGGGATGGAAGAGGGGACCGGACAACCCGCGGATATGGTACAGGGAACAGGAGGACTTGCCATAGACATTGTGCCGAACAAAAGCAGGGAGCAGGAGGTCACACAGGAGTCCAGAGAGGACAAGTCCAGAAGGCTGCAGTGGCTTCTGCAGCAACTGATCCGCCAGACCCTGCAGGAGAATAACAGAGACCTAAGCCGCGAAATCCGGGAGAGTGTGGTAAAAGAGCTGGATTATCAGTTCCGTATGCAGGAGGAGCGGGAGGAGGCCAGAGACAGGATGCTGGCAGAGCGGGACGAGGAACATTATAAAAGGATGGACGAGCTTCTGCGCAAAAAGAGCCGTCTCAGGAAACCGAAGCCAGAGAAAAATCCGGAAAAGAATCTGGAGAAAAGTCCGGAGGGGAAAGACAGAGAAAGGGTAACGGAGGGACAGGCGGAGGGGAAAAAGAAAAGGCGCTTCCTATAGGGAGCGCCGGCTTCCATGACCCACAGACAGCCATCAAAAAACTCACCCAAACAGCCAATATACTGCCTGGGTGAGTCTGCCTCCTGGCAACAGTTCAGACAGGGCATTGCAAAGGAAATGCGTTTTGGCGCCCGAAAGTCTCGCAAAATTGCATAGGAACGCAATTTTGACTTCTCGGTAGGGGGTGTCTGAACTGTTACATCTCATGACATTTTTAGCCCTGAGAGATAGCGCCGGTAGGGCATGTGCCTGCGCAAGCGCCGCACTCAATGCACTTGTCGGGATCGATCTCAAACTTGCCGTCTCCCATGCTGATAGCGCCTACAGGGCACTGTCCCTCGCAAGCGCCGCAAGCTACGCAAGCATCGCTGATTACATATGCCATAATAATTGTCCTCCTTTATGATCGTCTTTTTTTGATACCGTCAATAATTGCTTTCTTTTTGTCCAGCAGCTTATCCTTATCCATGGCCGGGACGCCTTTGAGCTTGTATTCCATTCCCAGGCTCTCGTATTTCTTCTCGCCCATGGTATGGTAAGGCAGTACATCCAAAGCTTTCAGATTCTCAAACTGTCCGATGAAATAACCTAAGTCAAAAAGATACTTTTCATCATCCGTAATGCCGGGAACCACCACATGCCGTATCCACATGTCCACATGCTTCTCATTCAGATAAGCCGCAAACTTCAAAATATTTTCATTGGGCTGCAGAGTAAGCTCCCTGTGCTTCTCCGGATCAATATGTTTGATGTCCAGCATCACCAGATCCGTTAGCGTCATCAGTTTGTCTAATTTCTGGATCAGAGCGGCACTGTCCGGATTGAAAGCAATGCCGGAACTGTCAATACAAGTGTGTATGCCCTTTTCCTTGGCCAGGGTGAACAGATCGATAAGGAAATCCACCTGCATAAGCGGCTCCCCGCCAGTCACTGTAAGGCCGCCGCCATTACCATAGAAAGCCTCGTTCTTCTCATACTGCTCAATGATATATGATGGCTCCATAAGGGTGCCGCCCTTGAAATCCCATGTATCAGGATTGTGGCAATAAGCACAGCGCATAGGACAGCCCTGCACAAACACCACAAACCGCGTCCCCGGCCCATCAACAGTCCCAAAACTCTCCAATGAATGTATTCTGCCCTGCATAAATATACCGCTCTTTCTACTGTTCATGAAACCCCGGAGAGATTTCTCTCCCCGGGGTTCAAACCCATATTACCACCGCCGCAACCTGGAAGAATGCCCGCCCTATGGGCATTCTTCCGCGTGGGACCGGCGCACAGAGCGAATTTCATTCGCTCGTAAGCCTAGAAGTTCTTAGCCTGTGTATTTTACAGGCTTAGAACTTCTTCCCACGCTTAGATAGCCTCGTGGAAAGTACGGGAAATAACGTCAGCCTGCTGCTCGGGAGTGAGCTTGATGAAGTTAACCGCATATCCGGACACGCGGATGGTCAGCTGGGGATAATTCTCGGGATGCTTCTGAGCGTCCAGCAGCATATCTCTGTTCAGTACGTTTACGTTCAGGTGATGGCCGCCCTTTGTTGCGTAGCCGTCAAGTAAGTTTACAAGGTTGTCAACCTGTGCGGTATTTGTTGCCATAATGTTTTTCCTCCTTAAATATTTACATGATATACATTATATGAACTGTGTCAGTATAGATGCATGATTGTGGGGAGACCGGCTCAATGATAATCGTCCAGCCCCTGTTCCAGGGTGGGTACGCTGCAGGCTAACGGTGTCCGTGAACAGTCCGTGCAGCCCATTGTCTGAACGTTTTTTGACTCGACCTCCTGGTCGTAATCCACGTTTACGTGGCCTACGCCCTCTGTCATGCCGGAATCCAGCATTTTTACCAGGTCATCAATCATCTTATCCTCGTCCATGATGCCTCCTTTTTCTCTGCGGCAGCCCATGAAATCCGTGCTGCCGCAGACCAATGACAAATCTTATTTCAAGTCTAATTCGATGTCTCCGGAGAATACTTTATCTTCCTTGCCCAGAGCGCCAGGAATGATGGTAAAGGTATTGGAGATACCGTCCTGCGCATCATTGAAAGGCAGCTTGGATACGGAAGCCAGGGAAGCCACCGCACCGTGGGTATCGCGGCCGTGCATGGGGTTGGCGCCGGGTGCGAAAGGCTGGCCTTTCTTACGTCCATCGGGTGTATTACCGGTAGCCTTACCATAGGTAACGTTAGAGGTAATGGTCAGGATGGAGGTGGTGGGGATACCCTGACGATAGGTGTGGTGTCTCCTGATGGCGGTCATGAAAGTATGGACTACCATCTGAGCAATCTCGTCTACACGGTCATCGTCATTTCCGTATTTCGGGAAGTCGCCGGTGGTCTTGAAGTCGACGATTACGCCGTCCTCGTCGCGGACAACCTCTACCTTAGCGTACTTGATAGCGGACAGGGAGTCGGCCACGATGGACAGACCGGCCACACCGGTAGCGAAGTAACGCTTTACGTCTCTGTCATGGAGGGCCATCTCCGCTCTCTCATAGCAGTATTTGTCATGCATATAGTGGATGATGTTCAGGGTGTTCACATAGACATCGGCCTGCCACTCAAGCATGTCTACGAACTTGCTCCACACATCGTTGTACTCCAATACGTCGCCCTCCACAGGACGGTACTTGGGACCTACCTGCTTCTTGGTGACTTCGTCCACGCCGCCGTTCAGAGCATACAGCAGGCACTTCGCCACGTTGGCGCGGGCGCCGAAGAACTGCATTTCCTTACCGATTACCATGGAGGATACGCAGCAGGCGATGCCGTAGTCGTCGCCGTGGTCGATTCTCATCAGGTCATCATTCTCATACTGGATGGAAGAGGTCTGGATGGACATCTTCGCGCAGTATTTCTTCCAGGCTGCCGGAAGCCTTGTGGACCACAGAACGGTCAGGTTGGGCTCCGGAGAGGGTCCTAAGTTGGTCAGGGTATTCAGATAGCGGAAGCTCATCTTGGTAACCATGGGTCTGCCGTCTACGCCTACGCCGCCTAAGGACTCGGTAACCCATACGGGGTCGCCGGCGAAGATCTGGTTGTACTCAGGTGTACGGGCGAACTTGATGCAGCGCAGCTTCATGATGAAGTGGTCAACGAACTCCTGAATCTGCTCCTCGGTGAATGTACCGTTCTTCAAGTCTCTCTCTGCGTAGCAGTCAAGGAAAGTGGAGGTACGTCCAAGGGACATGGCGGCACCGTTCTGCTCCTTAACGGCGCACAGATAGCCGAAGTATACGGCCTGGATGGCTTCCTGTACGTTGGCAGCGGGTCTGGAGATATCGCAGCCATAGGAGGCGGCCATCTCTTTCATCATCTTCAGGGCTACCATCTGCTCGGAGATCTCCTCACGCAGGCGGATGATATCGTCGGTCATTACCTTGCCCGTAGAATCTTTCTGGGCCTGCTTGTCCTCGATGAGTCTGTCAATGCCGTACAGAGCCACACGTCTGTAGTCGCCGATGATACGTCCGCGGCCATATGCATCCGGAAGACCAGTGATGATATGGGAGGAACGGCAGGCTCTCATCTCCTGATTGTAAGCGTCAAAGCAGCCTGCGTTATGTGTCTTTCTGTGAGTGGAGAAGAACTCGGAGATCTCGGGATCCACTTCGTAGCCATTGTCGGAGCAGGCTTTCTCTGCCATACGGATACCGCCGTAGGGCTGCAGGGAGCGCTTGAAAGGCTTGTCGGTCTGGAAGCCCACGATGGTCTCCTTGCTCTTGTCAAGGTATCCGGGGCCATGGGAAGTGATGGTGGAGACTACCTTGGTGTCCATATCCAGGACGCCGCCGGCTTCTCTTTCTTTCTTCTGCAGATCCAGCACCTGTGCCCACAGATCCTTAGTGTTCTGTGTAGGGCCGGCAAGGAATGCCTCATCGCCGTCATAGGGATGATAGTTCCGCTGGATGAAGTCGCGGACATTGACTTCTTTGTCCCATTTGCCTGCCACAAAATCTGTCCATTCTGGTCTCATTTTGAAATAACCTCCTATTAAAATTTGAATTAGTGAAAAGGGTCATTGTTACTTCTAATCCTTAAGCTTATTATATGAAAAACACCAATGAGAGTCAAGGTGGGAATGTGTACTTTTTTCTGTACATACGCGGGTTTCCACGGAATTTTTTAAAAATTTTATAAACAGGGAAAAATTATGAATTTTCTGTTTTCCGGGGCAAGAATAGCTTGTCAGATTTTGCGGAATCATATAAAATGGAATTTGCATAAAAATACTTTTACAGAGAGGAGAAGACCATGAGCAATATAACGAAAGAGATGACCATAGGAGAGATCCTGAGGACGAACCCGGATGTGGCGCCTGTGCTGATGGAGGCAGGCATGCACTGTTTAGGCTGCCCCTCCGCCCAGGGAGAATCCCTGGAGGAAGCCGCCATGGTGCATGGAATCGACATTGATGCATTAATGAAAGCCATTGAAGAGCTGTGACCTTGCCATTGAAAGGCTATGAGCCTTGCCGTTAAAGAAGCAAAGAATTCTAGGGGTGATTCTCCGAAAGGAGAGCCCGCGCTGGCTTTCAGAACAAAAAAGGGGCGCCGCACAATCGTATGCGGATGCCCCTTTTTTGTAAGCCGCTCTCTCAATTCGGCAAACCGGTCGCTAAACGCTGTTTCTCCGGCTGCTTCCGGCTTCCCCGGAATATGCGCGGCAAGCTGCAGACTCAGGAGGCGCAGCCCAGTGCATGGACCGCGCGATCCTGGATCAGCGCCTCGCAGTGCTCAGCCAGAAACGCGCCGCTGGCAGGTACATAACGCTGGGGAACTCCGTACTCCGAAACCGTATTGCAGGCTCTGTCAAAGCCCTCGGCGCTCTCGTCGCCCTGGGAGAGCAGCAACAGATACCCCTCCCGCTTTTGGACGGAATCATCTTCCTTGTACAGGGTGCTTAAGCCCTTGTAACTGTTTGCGATGATGGCGGACACCTCAATGACCTGTTGGAGGGAGGACATACGGAAAATCCGCACATGCTCCATACCGGCTGTGTCCGCGTGCTCCCCGGGCTGACCGTCCGTACCTCCGTCCTGATCTGTCTGCATCCTGCGGAAGAGATCAAGGATCTCGCCCGCAGCATCCTCCGCGTACTGGGAGTAGATCTCCTCCTCCTCTTCCGCCTCGGTGACCGAGGGAGCGAACCTGGAAAAACGAGTATCCAGCTCCTCGGGATCCTCTACCTTGGTGATGATCAGGACAATACATTCCGCGTTCAGGGGGATGGCCTCTATCATAAGGGGGATATCTTCGGCTTCGAAACCGAACTCGCAGTTGGCCTGCCTCATCATATCCCGAAACAAGGTCTTGGCTTTTTCCGTACCATAGGCCAGCTCACTGATCTTAAGCTCGCGGCTCGCCAAATCTTCTCTGGTCAGAGTGCAGCGAATCTGGTTCTCATTTACTTTTTCTATCTTCATGCGACAACCCTTTCCGTTCTGCCTTGCTGAACTGTAAAACTGTAGATGATGATGCTGTGTGATGCAATCATATACTTTCAGCTTCTCTAAGTCAATAGGCAGTTTCTGAGTTTTAATATTTTTTAATAATTCGTGCTTTTTTGCTTGCCAAAGCAATACGACTGTGGTATAGTAGAACTGCGGATGCTTTCGGTACTCTGTACGAGGAAGGAGGCGGCAGTCTTGACTTCAAGTTGATTGAGCTGACTTTGGAACAAATCGTTCCGCATCATCCTTTATATTCTAAGTGTGTATATCACATTATATGACAGTAGAAAGAAACTGGCATAAATCTAAGGATGTCTCGCAGGCATAAAACGGATAATTACTTGCCTGATCATAAGTATGTCAACTAATTTTCACAATTATAATTCAATTTAAACAAAAGCAGCAATGGAAATTTTTTCCGTTGCCGTACTGCTGAAAGTATTCGCTTTACATTTATTCTGAAAGGCTTCCTGATATGTGGGACAGCCACATTCTGATTCATCACAAAATCGAAAGCTCCTTTTGGGCGGGAAGCCTGGGAACAAGGAGGAATTCAGTTGTATGAAGAAAAATTAGAAGTAGAAGATATGGAGGCGGTAAGAGAACATATGCTTGCACGGCTTGAACAGATGAGGCGCAGCGGCGTGGAGCTTTTCGTGGACGGACAGGAAGCCCTGCCGGACGAGGTAATCTCGAAAGCGGTTCAGGAGAACAGCCAGTATATGGCTGACTATGTGCTGGATGATGCGGGAATCATCGAACAGGTGCGTTTTGACAGAGTGACACGCAAATGACATAAGCAATAAAGATAAGGAATACCGCCGCCCGTAGCAGGCTGGGATTGCCTCTCATGCTGACGGCGGCGGTGTCCTTTGCGACGGTCGAATGGAAATCAGGAAAACGGTCTGACGATTACGACGATTTGCGACAAATTTGTTAATGACTTACGGGCGCAAATGTGATATGATGAAAAAGTCTGCTGGATTGGATATGTTCGAAAAGAAAGGTCAGGACTGAGAATGAAGAAGAAAATAATACCGGTAATCGTGGCTTTGGTGCTGATTCTGATCATTGCACTGGTAGGATTCGGCGGGAAGATTCTGGACAAGTATTCCTACAGCAAAGAGCTTGCGGATCTGAACGCTTATTTCGGCGTGGGGGAGGGGGAACTGGCCATTGTCCTCCAGGACGAGATGGTGGAGCAAAAGGCGCTGCTTCGGGACAATGCGGTATATTTTGACATAGATACCATAGAACTATATTTGAATGAAGGCTTTTATGCGGATGTGGCGGAGCAGAAGCTTTTGTATACCACGGCCAACGACACGGTAACCACCGGTTTCGGAGGCAAGGAATATTCAGACAAAACCGGCAGCCACCCCATGGAGCATGCCACCTGTCTTATGGAGGGAGAGCGGCTCTATGTGGCGGCGGATTATGTGAAGCTGTTCGCGAACTTTTCCTATACCTTGTTCGACAGGCATATACAGATGGATACCCGGTGGGGAGAGAACCGAATGACGGAGGTCGTGAAGAGTACACAGCTGCGTACCCTGGGCGGCATCAAGAGCCCTATCCTGCGGGAGCTGGAGAAGGGGGAGACCGTGGAGGTGCTGAACCAGATGGAGACCTGGAGCGAAGTAAAGACCTGGGACTCACTCATCGGCTATGTGGAGAATAAGCGCCTGGGCAATGAGTTTACGGAGACGCAGATCCCTGTGACGGACTATGTGCCTGCGGAGTATACGTCTTTGTCCCTGCCCGGCAAAGTAAATCTGGGTTTCCATGCCATCGGGGGGGAGGCGGGAAACGATACCCTGGACGCCATGGTAGCGGAGGGCAAAGGGATCAATGTGATCGCACCTACGTGGTTCAGCCTGAATGACAATGAGGGAAATTTCCGCTCCTATGCGGACAGAGGATATGTGGACAAGGCCCATGGATACGGACTTTCGGTCTGGGGCGTTTGGGACAATTTCAATTACAGGAACGAGACCGGCGCGGATATCAGCACTTATCAGATACTTTCCTCCACCGCAAAGCGCCAGCAGCTGGTGCGGAACATGGTGGACACATCTCTGGGCCTGGGACTGGACGGTATCAATATCGACTATGAGGGCCTGCCTCAGGAATGCGGAGAGCATTATGTACAGTTTCTGAAAGAGCTTTCGGTGGCCTGCAGGGAGAAAGGGCTGATTTTGTCCATAGACAGCTATGTACCTTTCAATTTCAACAATTATTACAGACTGGATATCCAGGGACAGGTGGCCGACTATGTGATCATAATGGGGTACGATGAACACTGGCACGGCAGCGGCGACCCGGGAAGCGTGGCCAGCATAAGCTATGTGTCAAACGGGCTGGACAGAACCCTGAATGAGGAAAATGTGCCGCCGGAAAAGATAGTGAACGCACTTCCTTTCTATACGATTCTGTGGCAGACCGAGGGCGCTAACGTGACGGACCAGTATATTACACTGAACAATGTGACGGATTATCTCCAGCGCATGAACGTGCAGCCTGCATGGGATGAGGCTACCTGCCAGAATTACGCGGAGTGGAAGAGCGGGAACGTGACCTACCAGATCTGGGTGGAGGATGCGGAGTCCATTGCGGTGAAGCTGAACGTAATGAAGACCAAGAACATAGGCGGCGTGGCAGTGTGGCGTCTGGGCTATGGGACAGAGCAGGTGTGGGATTTGGTGAGCGCGTACGCGAACTCCTGATTCCCGGGGAGCTTTTGGACGAACGATAAAAATGCTGCGGAGCGTTGGCCCCACAGCATTTTTTAAACATTGTTTATTTGAAATAATTGCCCCGCTGTTCCGGGATACCGCAGGTGGCATAGTGATTGTAAAGGGCTATGGCGTCATACCCGAAAGCGGCTTTCAGATCAGCATAGTCATTGGCGTAACGGAGATAATCGAAAGTATCATAAATGGAGTAATTGCCCCGCTGTTCCGAGATGCCCAGTGTGACATAATGGTGGTAAAGGGCTTTGGCATCATATCCGAAAGCGGCTTTCAGGTCGGCGTTCTTATCGGCATAAAGGATATAGTTAAACTCCACGGCGCCTGTGGCGGTGGTTGTCTTTGTAACGGCATAGGCAGGTCTGCCCTCTTTGATGCCGTATGTGATATAGTGCCTGTATAGCGCGGTGGCGTTCAGGCCAAAAGCGGCTTTCACATCAGGATTGTCATTGGCGTAACGGACATAGTCGAAATTCTCTTTTGTTATGGCTTTGCCCGTTGCTCCCGGGGCTGTGGAATACTTGGATTTGTCAGTGGCCAGGACGCCGTCCTTTATACTGAGGGAACCTGCCTGGAAATCATACAGGGAGGAAAGGGTTTTGCCTGTACTGCGGTCAATGGTGCTCAGATGATCCACTGTGCCTACGCATCCGATATTGGCTGTGGCATTATTCAGGGGATACAGATTCAGCTCACTGACATTTTTGTTGAAATTACTGGTTACATTATCGTATACATGGGCATTGGCCACATCGGCGTTCACGGAACAGTAAGCGCCGTCTAACAGATAGCAGTCGTCAATATCACCGGTGAAAATAATGGTATGGGAGCTTGTCTTGGTGACGGTCAGATTACTAAGGTGCGTGGTGCCCAGATCCAGAGAGGGAACAGACGGGCTGTCATTGTATACTACAACAGAGTCTCCGTCTTTCAGCTCCAGGCGCAGGGTGTACATTTCCCTGTGATAACCTTTGTCGTCAAATGTGGACGTATTGGATTGGTAGCGCCACTCTTTGCTGCCGGGTACATACTTGACCGCGTACGTGACCGGGCCGTCAGCCTGTACCTCCAGGGAACAGAAGCCGGGCACAACCATGAGAATGGCCGCTGCGGTTAAGAGAGTGACGAGCTTTCTCGCTTTGTGAATCAATTTCATTGCTGTTACCTCCTTTTCATGATAGCGATTTATGGCATGGCATCGCTTTACATTCATATTAACTGACACGGATAAAGAGTGCAACCGTTTTTTGTTTTTTAAAGAAAATTTAAGAAGTGGAATGGAAAAATGGCGGCAGGAATATAAATAGTACAAAGATTCATGCGGGAACCGAAAATATGACAGACAGAACCAGATGGCAGGATAGGCTGGTGTCAGCGGCCGTTACCCTGCTGCTGCTCGTTTCCGTGCTCTATGTTGGGCGGGAGGCTGCAGCCTATGTGGCGGGGAAAGACGTGGAGGTGGAAAAGGACCGGCGCAGAGTGGTTGTGGACGCGGGACACGGGGGCGATGATCCCGGCAAGGTGGGAATTAACGGAGCAAATGAAAAGGACATAAATCTGCAGATTGCGCTGTTGGTAAAGCAGTATTTGGAGATGAATGATGTGGAGGTGGTGATGACAAGGGAATCGGACGCCGGATTGAACGACGCGGATGCCTCCAACAAGAAAGTACAGGACATGAAGCGGCGGATCGCCCTGATTGAAGAGGAAGCGCCGGCGCTGACGGTGAGCATTCACCAGAACAGCTATCCGGAGGAATATGTGCACGGAGCCCAGGTATTTTACTATACGGGAAGCGTCCAGGGGCAGCGGCTGGCGGAGGGGATCCAGAAGAAGCTGGTGGAAAGCGTGGATCCGGAGAACAAGCGCCAGGTCAAGGCAAACGACAGCTATTATCTGCTGAAGAAAACGGGGGTGCCCATTGTCATCGTGGAATGCGGCTTTTTGTCCAACAGCGCCGAGGCGGAGAAGCTCTGCACGCCGGAGTACCAGCAGCGGGTGGCCTGGGCCATACATATGGGGATTTTGCAGTACCTGAACAGTGAGGGATGAACGGAATCAGGGATGGCAGGAGAGGGCTGGATTCTGCATAAAATAAGGCGCAGGGTAGCATATCTGCGCCTTTTTGTGCGGTTCGGTTCAATGAGCCGTTCTGTATCGGACAGAAAACAGGTCAGAGCAGTGAGGCCCGAAGTTCTTCGCCGCTCTTTGCGCTCAAGTAGGCTGGGGCGATATCAAAGACAGTCTTGCAGCCCCAGGCGCCCTCACCGGAAAGTCGTACGGCCGCCCTTGCGTAAGCAACGATTACGCTGGCTGTAAACTCCGGATTGGAATCCAGTTTCAGACTGTATTCGATGAGATGCCGGTTCTCCTGCTCCCAGCCGGTGGAACCGCTGCGCAGCACAAAGCCGCCGTGGGGGATACGGCTGTGATCCCGCTTCAGCTCTTCTTCGCTGATGAAATGCACTGTGGTATCGTAGTCGGCGAAGTAATTGGGCATGGTCTTGATCTCTTCCTCGATTCCGGACAAGTCCGCGCCGTCTTCCGCCACCACAAAGCATTCTCTGGTGTGCTTCTGCCGGGTTGTCAGTTCCGGGTTACTGCCGGCGCGCACGTCCTCCAGGGCGCTGGCCACCGGAATGGTGTACTGCTTTGCATCCTTTACCCCGTCAATCCTGCGAATGGCGTCGGAATGCCCCTGGCTGACGCCGCGGCCCCAGAAAGTGTAATCTTTTCCTTCCGGAAGAATCGCATTGGCATACATTCTGTTTAAAGAAAACATACCGGGATCCCAGCCTGCGGAGATGACGGCGGTCTTGCCGCTTTCCTTTGCGGCCGCATCCACATTTGCGAAGTGCTCCGGAATCCTTGCGTGGGTGTCAAAACTGTCCACTATGTTAAAAAGCTTTGCGTACTGCGGCGTCTGAACCGGAAGATCCGTGGCGCTGCCGCCGCAGAGGATCATTACGTCCAGCCTGTCTGTCCACCGGGGGGCTTCATCCACATGACAGACCTGTGCGGTCCGGGTGAGGATTTTCACATCCCCGGGATTCCTTCTTGTAAATACTGCTTTCAGTTCCATATCCGGATTCTGGCGTATTGCACATTCCACGCCCCGGCCTAAGTTGCCGTACCCTAATATACCGATTCTGATGCTCATGATAGCTCCTTTCCCATATGCGTTTTTAATAATTGTGTTAATCTATGATACACGTTCTCTCTATTTTGCGCAAGATATTTTCCGGCAAAAAAACACACCGCTGTTGTTTCCCGGCAATGGAACCGGACGGGAAACCCGCTCTGCGGTCTTTTTGTGGCAGGGCGGAGACAGCGGTGTGGAAAGGGGCTATGGTTTTTCGGCCCATTCAATGGCAATGCCCGTGGTATTGGGACCCACATGGGAGGCCACGATCAGGTTCAGGGATGCATGGCAGCTGCTCTGGACCAGAGAGCGGCATTTCTCAAAAAGCGCTTCATTGCCTACATAGATGGCGCCCAGTCTGGCGATTTTACCGGACTGCGATATGTGCTGGATATTGCGCAGCGCCGCGTTGATGCCCCGGTTCTTCCGGTAGGGCTCGATGCGGCCTTCCTTTATGGTGAGGATAACCTTGATATCCAGGACATCTCCGATCTTGCCTACGCTGGGGGAGACCCGGCCTCCCTGAACCAGGTATTTGAAATCGTCTACCACGAAGAAAACATCGATCAGGCGCACCCGCTTTCTGATCTCATCGGCCGCCTCCCGGAGAGGAATTCCGTTTGCTTTCATTTCCAGGGCATCCATACACAGAAAACCGCTGCCCAGGGTGGCGCTCAGGGAGTCGATGACCTCTATGCGGGATTCGGGATACTGGGAGCGCAGCTCATCGGCCACCACGGAGATGGTACTGCAGGAACCGCTGATGGCGGAGGAAACGGCAATGCACAGAATATCCTTTCCCTCCTGCAGCACCGCCTCAAAGCTCTTGCGGGCAAAGTCAGGATTCACGCCAGCGGTATAGGCTCTGCGCGTGCTCAGCCGTTCAAAAAATTCTTCCCTGGACAGAACCTGTTCGTCTCCGTAGATCATATTGTCGTCAAAATAGTAATACTGGGGCAGATAGGAAATCTCTTTATCATAGGGAGAAGGCAAATCCACATCTCCGTCAGTAAAAATCACATAATCTTTCATAGGAACCATCCTTTTTGTTTTTGTTTACGAATCAAATCTTTTTCCGCTGCTTCTATCCTACTATGTCTGAGCTGCTTTGGCAAGTGATTTATGCATTTTTCTGTGTTTAGGGTGCTTTGGAGGGCAGCGAATGCGCATGAATTGGCAGCGGAAAACGTTTCATGCCGCACAAGATAATTTTCTGATAGGGATTGACAAGAGATACTATATGGAGTAGTATGAATATATACTACATATTGTAGAAAAGGAGGCGTTCTATATGGCTGAATTCAGAGCAGGAACCGCGGAGGCCCGGTTTGCGGATCTGATATGGGAAAACGAACCGGTGGCTTCCGGGCAGCTGGCGAAGTTTGGTGAGGCGCAGTTCCAATGGAAAAAAACCACCTCTTTCACGGTGCTGGGGAGGCTCTGCGACAAGGGGATTTTCAAAAACGACAAGGGCATTGTGACCTCTCTGATTTCCAGAGAGGAATTCTACGCCCGGCACAGCGAGCAGTATGTGGAGGAGGCTTTCGGGGGCTCCCTGCCCGCCTTTCTGGCGGCTTTCGGCACCCGGAAGAAGCTTTCGGAGCAGGAGGCCGAGGAGCTGAAGCGCCTCATTGAGGGCATGAGGAGGTAAGGGGAATGCTGGATGAGATTTTTATGGGGATCCTGGCGGGCGCGCCCCTTGCCTTTGGGGAGGGGGATACGAAAGCGCGCATCCGGAACCTGGCCAGGTGGAAGAAACCGGCATGGTGGGCCGTGGCGGCGGGGATCCTTGCCGTGGCTGTGCTGGCGGTATGCCTGCTGACGAATCCGCAGCGGAGCAGATTTGACATACGCATTACCATTCCGGCGGGGAGTAAAGGCGGCGTCTATTATTCGGACGAGGAGATTTCTCCCAAGAGAGGCCGGGTCACATTTGCGGTGGGGCAGGACGTGGGGGACACGCGGATTTCCCTGGAACCGGTGGAGGTACGCCAGGAGAATGCCTATGACGAGGAGCCTTACGTCACGCCCGGCATGCCGGTAGAAATGGAGGCGGAGAGAGGCGCATGGTTTAAGGTGGGGATATACATGGATAATCCGGGGGATGAGGACAGAGATGTATATGTGACGGTGTGGCCTGTGGAGGTGCGGATCGCATCGAAAGCGGAAACTACCGGTGCGGGGAACTTCCCTGCTCTTGATGGACCTGGGTCTTACGACCAGCCCGAGTGAAATCGCTGATTTCATTTCTGATAGACTAGAGGGAGAAAGACCGGAGAGCTCCAGGTGGTTGTGGTGGCGGTGGGCCAGAACGATGCCCATCCGGAGAGAAGTCCGATTGACGGAGGAGAATGGAGGATGGAAAAGACCACTTGTCAGGTGTGCATGCACCATTGCAGCCTGGCCCCCGGCCAGATAGGGCTGTGCGGGGCCAGGAAAAATGAGGGCGGAGAGATTGTCTGTGAGAATTATGGACAGATTACGTCTATCGCATTAGACCCCATCGAAAAGAAGTCGTTGAAGAACTTCCGCCCGGGAGGGAAGATTTTGTCCGTGGGAAGCTACGGCTGCAACCTGCGGTGCCCTTTCTGCCAGAACCATGAGATTTCCATGGGCGGCAAGGTAGATGCCGGCGCGGTGTATGTGCCGCCAAGGGAACTGGCGGACACGGCCCTGGAGTGGAAAGAGCGCAGGGGATCCGGGAACATAGGCATCGCCTATACCTACAACGAGCCTTTGGTTGGCTGGGAGTATGTCCGCGACACCGCCAGGCTGGTTAGGGAATACGACATGGAGAACGTGCTGGTGACCAATGGAACGGCCTCTGTATGGGTGCTGGAGGAGCTTCTGTCCTACATGGATGCCATGAACATCGACCTGAAAGGCTTCCGGGAGGAGTACTACCGGAAGCTTGGCGGGGATTTGGAGACTGTCAAACGGTTTATCGAAAAAGCGTCATCCAACTGCCATGTGGAACTTACTACGCTGGTGGTGCCGGGCGAAAATGACGGGGAGGACGAGATGGAGGAGGAAGCCCGGTGGATAGCGGGCCTAAGCCGGGAGATTCCGCTCCATATCACCCGCTTCTTCCCCCAGTACCGCATGACGGACAGGAGGCCTACGGATATAGGGAAGCTGCGCAGCCTTGCGGGTATCGCGGGGCGGTATCTGGAGTATGTGTATCTGGGGAATGTGTGACGGAGAATGGCTATATAACAGACGTATTTTCACTTAGCATCAGGCTTTCAAGCCTTGAAATATCTGGGAAAACGATTTTTTTACCGCGTGTGTGAAGCTGTAGTATACGCTTCATTTTTGTGCTTACCTCAGCCTGGATAGCGTGTTTGACAGGGACAGGGTTATTGCCTGGAACTTTTTGACTCGACTGCTGAGAGGGACGAGCCAGAGCAGGGATCTTTTACTTTAGCAAAATATTCGTCTTTAATATGATAAACATATCCTTCTTGATAGTCCATGGAATTCTCCTTATAAAGATAGCTTTATCACAAAATCGATAAGGCCAGGATTTTCAAACCGGACATTTATTAGACGCTTCCGGTAAGCGAGCAATATTTTCGAACCGTGTATTTTTTAGTCGCAGACGGTGTGCGAACAATATTTTCGATGGTGGATTGCTCCGCCTCTACTAGTATTATATGAAATTGCGTTGGTTATGTTAAATAAATTTTATGATGAATAAAATTTGCCGCCGATTCATGATGCCCTCTGCTCGTGAGTCGGGCAACAATGGAAGAAGAGCATTCGGCAAAGAACTAATAGTGCCGCACCACCTCGAACCGCTCCAGCGCCACGTCCTCATGCTCCCGAATCCCCGCCTTTTGCTTAGCGATGGCAATCTGCTGCGCCACCGTGTCCACGCCCTCCAGATTAGGCAGCAGCAGCCCGCGTTTCGAGCCTTTCGTCACGATGACCCCATACCGGCCCACGTCCAGTTCCTCCGGCGAGGAGATGCCCTCCGTCTCTCCCAGCACGTCCACGCTGACGGTGAGGCGGTCAACTTCCCAGGTCTCCACCGGGGAGAATCTGGGATCCTGGGAACAGGCGCTGACGGCATTGGCAATGATCTCCTCCGCAAGGCAGCCCTGCACGGCCTGGATGGTGCCGATGCAGCCCCGCAGTTTCCCGTCCTCTTTCAGGGACACGAAAGCCCCGGCCCGGTTCCGGTACAGTTCTTCCGGCAGTCCCTGTGGCACCTGGATTCTGCGCCCTGTGCTCACATACTCCTCTATAGTCTGCCTGGCCAGCCGCACATAAGGGTCTTCCTTTTCCCGCTGCGCCAGGAGGCGCGCTTTCTCCTTTTCCTCGTACTGCTCCAGGAAATGCCGGGATTCGTCCGGCCCCAAAGCCCTGTAGCGGCAGATACCGTATCCCACGCCGAAAGGCCCCTCATAGGACAGGCGCTTTGTCTCCAGGGCAGTCCCGTCAAAAGCCCCGGCCATGATGGTAAAGGAGCGGTGCCCGCATTCCGCGGCCCTTTCGCAGAAATCCTCGGAAAAATCAAACAGCTCCCCAAAGGCGGCCCTGCCCATCACATCCATGATCCGGGCATCGTACTGCGGCCCCTCTTCCTGGTACCCATAGGGGCCGTCCTCTTTCAGCCGATGGGACAGGTCGCCGCTGGCGATGATCACGGTGCGTCTGCCCAGCGCCTCCGCTACTTCCCGGATGCACTGCCCCAGGCGGTAATGGGCGATGAGAGGGAAAGCCGACAGACCGACTCTCACCAGACGGTATCCCGTCCAATATTTGTTCACGAAATACAGCGGAACCATGGTTCCATGATCCAGCCGCCGCTCCCGCTCCCCCAGGGTGCCCGCATGCAGCCCCCGGACACCTGCCGATGCCCCCAGGCGCTCTGTGAAAGCCGTGTCATAGGAGACCTCCATGCGCGCCTGGGGTGCCCCAAACTGCCCGAAGTCTCCCTTAGCGCCCCGCCCCGGGGAGATATGGAAATAGTCTGCGTACATGGTCTGATGGGGAGAGAGCAGCACGATAGTCTCAGGCTGCAGGCCTCCGATTTCCTCCGCCATTTTTTCGTATGCCTCGATTGTCTCTTGTATGCCCCTTTCCTGCCCACGGCCCACATCGGGAATGATGAGGGGCGGATGGGGTGCCATAAAACCTGCCAGGATTCCCATAGAATGCTCCTTTCCTGCGCTTTCCGGCACTTTGCCGGGATGATTATGATAATATTTCCCATGGCTCCCTGCGTTTCCGCGCACATGGTATCAAAAGCCGCACATGTCTTTATGCCAGTATTTTACCGGAAAACGCCATAAAAAGCAATAATTCAAAATGATTCAAAGGGATAGGCTGTTAAAAGGGGGCAAAGGTTGTGGCAAAAGTGTTGCAAAGCCCTCGTTCTTGTAATATGATAGAAGCAAAAGGGCTCTTTTGAGCCTGAAAACAGGAGAGCCAACGCCCTGTATCCGGATGCGGCAGAATGCGCGTCAAGTGACTGAAAAAGGCAGAACTATCTTCCGGAATAATGGAGGACTGAGAAAAGATAGAATGAATATACATATGCGAAATAACGGAAAAACAAATATGCAAAAGAACACAACAAAACACACAAAAGACATGACCCAGGGGAATCCCTACTCCATGATGCTGGGCTTTGCGCTGCCCATCTTTCTCAGCCAGGTATTCCAGCAGCTCTACAACACGGCGGACGCGTTTATCGTGGGCAGGTATCTGGGCACCAATGCGCTGGCGGCAGTGACTTCATCGGGAACCCTGATTTTTCTCATGATCAGCTTTTTCGCGGGTATCGCCATGGGAGCCGGTGTGGTGATTTCCCGGTACTTTGGGGCAGGGGATACGGCTGAAGTCTCCCGGGCGATTCACACGGTGCTGGCGTTCGGCCTGGCGGCCGGGATAGTTCTGACAGTTGTGGGGGTGGCGTTTACCCCTACATTTTTGGTGTGGATGCAGACGGATCCGGAAGTGCTGCCGGAGGCCATATCCTATTTCCGTTACTATTTTCTCGGTTCCCTGGCGCTGGTGCTCTACAATGTCTGCCGCAGCATCATGAACGCTCTGGGGGACAGCCGCAGGCCTCTGTATTATCTGATATTTTCCTCTGTGCTGAACGTGGTGCTGGACGTGGTATTCCTGGCAGTGTTCCGCTGGGGCGTATGGTCTGCGGCGGCGGCTACGGTGATCTCCCAGGCGGGCAGCGTGGTGCTGTGCATGATTCACCTGATGAAAAAGGGAAATGTGTTCACCGTGGAATGGCGCAGGATCCGGTTCCACGGGGACATTCTGAAAGAGATCATCCGCAACGGCCTGCCCTCCGGGGTGCAGAATTCCGTCATTGCCTTTGCCAATGTGATCGTTCAGTCCCAGATAAACTCTTTCGGCAAGCTCGCCATGGCCGCTTACGGTACCCACGCAAAGATCGAGGGCTTTGCGTTCCTGCCCATTACCAGCTTCAACATGGCCAGCACTACCTTTATCAGCCAGAACCTGGGCGCCAGGCAGTACGACAGGGCCAAAAAGGGGGCGCGTTTCAGCATTCTGGCGGCCATGCTGCTGGCGGAGGCCATCGGCGTCTGCTGCTATGTCTTCGCGCCGAAGCTAATCGGGCTCTTTGACCAGACGCCGGGGGTCATCGAGCTGGGCGTCCGCCAGGCCCGGACGGTATCCCTGTTCTTCTGCCTGTTGGCCTTTTCCCATGCCGTGGCGGCGGTCTGCAGGGGCGCGGGGAAAGCCTTTGTGCCCATGTGCGTCATGCTGGCGGTGTGGTGCGTCATACGCATTACATACATCTTCATCGTAATGCGGCTGACCAATGAAATCGGCTATATTTACTGGGCCTATCCGCTGACCTGGGCCATCAGTTCCGTGATCTATCTGTTCTATTATCTCTGCTGTGACTGGGTGCATGGGTTCGATAAGGCGCCTGCGGAGAAAGAGCAGCGAGAAGCCGCTTGATAATATTGTGGTTTGCAGAAAACCGTAGTTTCTGAATGAGGAGCCAGGCTTGACAGTAAATTCCCTGCACTGCGGCAGGCTTAGAGGCTGCCGCGGTGCAGGGAATTTGGCATTTCATACATTCTGCTTTAACTTGACAGGCGCATGCGTCCGGGCCGTCACTTCCCTGATTTTGATGTAATCGCTCATTCTTCTGTCCTCCATGTATTCGTCTCTATAAAGCAGAATTTAAGATGATTATAGTATAAACGCTTCCCTAACGGCAGAGTCAATCTTTTTTGCTCATAATTGTGAAAATCTTCTCTTGTTAACGAAATTTGCGTAGCCGTATACCCGTCAATGGAAATGCAGAGCGCCCCGAACAGTCTCCTCCACCTCCTTAAGGATGTCCGCGGCCTCCCTCGCCTCAATTCCGGCCTGGGCTGCCACCGCCAGCAGGTCTTTCCGGCCGGGATTTTGGCCGTTCCCATTTACGCAGGTGGCATGCTCTCCGCCGATGGAACTGCTGTAAGTCAGGTCATAGGCCGGAGACAGCAGCCAGCGGCTTTCTTCCTGGTCATAAAGATAAGCGAAATTTCGGGAATGGTCGTCCCGGTTATGGGCAAATACATTGAAGCACATCAGGCGGAACATCTGTATCATCTGGGAATAGTCATGGGTCAAAATGGATGTGAGTTTCATCAGGATATGATAATCCAGGTTCGGTATGCGGTGGCTGGTCTCCAATATGGCGCTCACCGTGAGCATATGGACGCGCTGCTCCAAGCCATCACGATCCAGGTACCGGTCGAAGCGCTTCGTGCCGAAATATCCTTTGCACAATGCAGAGGGGAACAGCCTGGTCTCGCTCATCCGGATGCCGCAGTCCACAGCGCATTTGGCATAGGCGTATTCCTGCGCGCCGATATCCGGCTTGTCCATGGAAGACGGAAATTTAATCAGCCACGCCTCCCCGTTGACCTGGGTCAATATCTTCGGCCTGGCTCCGCCCGAGGAGCCGCCCAGCCGGAACAACTGGTCGAAATCCTCCGCCGTGTCAGTGAGGAGCATCTGCCGGCACTGGTCGGCTATCCTGTCGTAATCCTGCGCCTGTATCGGGGAAGCCCATTCCCGGCAGGGGCGGTAGGTCAGAGCACCCATCCCGGATTCCCCAACGATGGCCAGCCGGTCAAGACTGCCTACCTGGTGGGGGTCGATATGCTCCCGCAGAAGCATCCTGTCCACCAAAAGCCGCCCCCAGCCATCGGGCAGGCTGTCGGCAAACACTCCAAAAAGGCCGTCAAAAGGCTCGGCCTTTGACAGAAAGACTTTTTTCTCCAGGGGCAGGCTGAAAGGACTGATGGAAAAGCCCGACCCCAGCCATGTCCCGTCATATTCAAAAGCGATACGACGGTCTTTTGTCTCCGCCAGCGTCCCGACCTTTCGGTTCCGGTAGAAAACATCCATTTTTTTAAGACTGCTCATCAATGATCTCCTGTATGGACTGATACTGCTTTTTCGCGAACAGCTGCAAAAAATCCTCCTGGCAACCCAGGGCCACGGAAATGCGGATGAGGGAAGCCAGAGAAATTTCTCCTGACCGCTCGAACCGCTTGACCGACCCCAGGCTCACTCCGGACCGTATGCTCAGCTGCTCCTGGGTCAGATGGGCTTCTTTCCGCCTAGCCCTGACATTCTCCACGATGGTACCGCTGATTTCTTTTGGTGTGATTTTGAATTGGTTTAAGTCTATCATGGATAATATTTTAACTGAAAAGGCGGAAAAATGCAATAATGATTTAAATATTAATCTTCTGTTGGTTAAGGAACTTTTGTGCCTTGATTTCTGCACCAGATTTTGATATGATAGAATCACGGAAAAGACTACAAAGCATGAAACATAATTTCCAAACAAAAGACAGGGGATCCGGAAAGGGACGAAATGCAGAGAAAAGAGAAGATATACTTCCACAATTTCCTCACAGGCATGCGCACGGGCCAGAACGTGACCCTGGAGCAGCTGGGATGGGGCCTGTACTCCGCGGACATGCTCAGCCGCATCGAGGCGGGCGAACGGCTGCCGGACAAAATGACCCGGGACCGGCTGATGGAGCGACTGGGTTTTGAGGACGATGGCTTCGAGGACTATCTGCAGCCGGACGAATATGACCTGTGGGAGCTTAGGGACAGGCTGGTGCGGGCCGTGGATGCCGGGGACGTACCTGAGGCGGAGCGGCTGCTGCAGCTTCTGGAACAGGAGGATACGGAAGAAAATGTTGTCCTCAGGCAGCTTTGCCTGACCATGAGAGCGCAGCTGATGCAGTACCGGGGCGCTTCCGAAGAAGAACTGCGGGAAATCTTCGGAGAGGCCCTTTCCTGCACTGTGCCTGACATTGCTTTGGGGAAATGGTGCGGGAGCCTGCTTGCCATGCAGGAGTGGAACCTGCTGGCGGAATACATCCGTTGCGGCGGGGACGCGGGACCTGTGGCCGGGGGAGAAGCCTCTGACCCTTATGCCGTCCGGGCCATGGAGAAGCTGCTGGAGGCAGTGCGCGCCTCTTCCAAGGATGTCTACAGCCGCGCCAAAATATGCCCCAAGGCAGCGTACTACCTGTGCCTGGAACAGCTGAAAGCGCAGCCGGAACCGTCTGCCGCCGTCTGCCGCCGGCTCCTGCAGATATGCGCGGAAGCCGTGGAGGATCTGCGCTCCTGCATGCGGATGTACTGGCTGTGCGAACTGCTGGAGCTTATGGAGAGGATCCTGGTCATGCTTGCAGGCCTTTCTCTGGCTGAATCAGGGGAGCGTGCCACGGCATCTTTCGAACTGGCATGGGACAGGCTCAGGCAGAAGACGGCGCAGCAGCAAAGTATGGCGGAAGCGGCAGCATACAGCGTGGAGGACATGGCGGCTATGGGAATGCCGGACGATGCGGAGAGCCTGGCACTGCTGACCGGTCAGATCAGGCAATGGCGGGAGGTTCTGACGGGGCTGTATCGGGAGTGTGGCGTATCGGAGCATATGGAGAACTGCTGTTACCTGTACAGCCAGACCCAGAACTACCGCATCGGCGACGTGGTGCGCAGGCGCCGCAGGATGCTAGGCATGTCAGTGCAGGAACTCTGCCAGGGTATCTGCAGCGAGAAGACCCTCAGGCGCCTGGAGAACAATAAGATGAAGACCCAGCGGGCTATCTGGAGGGAGCTGTTCTGCAGGCTGGGGCTGTCGCCGGAGTGCAAAAGGGAAAGCGTTGTCACGGAACGGCACGAAGTAATAAACATGTACCGCAGCGCGAAAGACGCATTGAATAACCGGGAGACGGAAAAAGTCCATCGGCTGCTGCAGCAGATGAAAGAAGCACTTGACGAAGAAATTCCGGCTAACAGACAGGAACTGAAGCATATGGAGTGCCTGTGCAGGCTTCATAAGCAAGAGATCAGTGCAGAAGAATGCATAGTTGAACTCAAGAAGGCGCTGCAGTATACCGTTCCGCTGGAAAGCATAAAGAGAGTGAAAGACGGAGCTGACATTTATCTGACCTGCGGGGAATTGGGATGCCTGTATAATATCGCAATGAAATCCAAAGATGAAGCGGAAGAACTAAATATGGAACTGCTGGAGAGCATCGCCAGACGGTGCATGCCTGAAGACAGCATTCATACATATATTAACGTATATGAATTGATTATGGACGGTGTGGCAAGCCGCCTGGGAGATGCGGGGGACTATGAGAAGTCCACAGAAATCAGCGAGAGGGTTATGAGAGAATGTCTGTCTGCGCAGAGGATGGGCATGCTTTCCCACTGTCTGTACAACAGACTTTGGAACAAGATGGAGGCAGTAAAAAAAGGCACTTCTGCAGAACCTGGCATTTCTGCCGTCCAGGAACTACAGAAGTGCATACAGCTTGCAAGACTTTGCAAAAAGACATTTCACGAAAAATTTTATTATGGCAAGTTACACACTGACTGGCGGTAATCATGCGGTAACTATCACTACGCTCGGGTCATCGTTCTGTGGCTTGCACCCCGGCTCCCCTCCGGGAATCTCCCCATCTTTTGCCGCGGGAGGTTCCGGCGGGTAAGGAGCCGGCACCGTTGGCCCTGGCAGCGGAAGCAGGCCAATGGAAAGAGCGAAAACAGCGGTAATGATTGCTTCTCTGAATTTCTTTTTCATGTTAATAATCCCCTTTACTTAGTTTATTGTATATTTGAAGAAACATACGTCTTAATTATAACAGAAGTATAAAAGCCGGACAAGGGACAGAGTTGTCAAAAATCGACAAATCTTTTTTGACAACTCTGTCCCTTGAAAAATGGCCTTATGCCGTGATAAGCTATTTTTGCATGAGTAATATTCAAAAAGTGCTGCCTCAGAAACTCTGAAAGAAAGTAGAAAAGTATACCATACAGGAAGTGGAATTATCTTACAGGAGAAGAAGTAAATGGCTAATATGATTAAACTGCCGCTAAAGGAGTCTTTTACAGTTACCTTTCCGAAAGATGCCAATGCAGTGTCCATATTATTGAATTATCCGAGGGCATATTTCTGGCTGATGAATTGTTTTATCCAGTTAACCTGTTGGGGAAATCAGTATTTGGATTATTACGATTTTTACTATAGAAACTGCATGCTGCTGTCTTACCAGCGGATTAAGGCGGAATTGGCAGAACAGATGGAAAGGGGAGTGACCGGCTTCATCAAAAATGCTTTAGCCAAAGGCTACTATGTTGTCCTGCCGGTAGAAACACAATACATCGGTCAATATGATTTTAAGGCAGTACATGACATGATGATATACGGATACAACGATGCAGGCTTTTTTGATATTGCAGATAATTTCTCCGGGGGAAAATATAGGAAAGCCGTTTGCAGTACAGAAGAATTAAGGGAGGCTATAAGCAGGATAAATGATCCGGACACCTGGACGGGAGGGTTCGAGGGGACGATTGAATTGTTGTCTTACAGAGATGACGACAGGGCAAATTTTGAGTTATACCGTGTGATAGAATCTCTTCAGGATTACCTGGCATCCCGGGCAACGAGCAGATGGGATGTGAATCTTGGTATAAAATGGGATTTGGATGAAATAAAAAACAGATGTTTTGGGATGCAGTGCTATGACGGGATATTCCAAAATATAAGAATTGCCAAGGAACAGGGAGGCTTTGCAGGGAGCGGCCACAGGGCGCTGTTTTTGGAACAGGAACATAAGAGGATAATGGAACTGCGGTTGGCATGGATGAAAGAGAGGTATCCGATTTCGGACGACATTATAGCAAAATATCATACAATAGCTGATTGGAGTTGTGTAGCAATGCGTTTAAAATTGAAGCATGACGTAACAGGAGATGAAAAGCTGCTTAACAGGATAGAAGAGTACTACAAACTAATTCGAGATAAAGAAATGGGGGTTTTGCCAGAGGTGATAAGTGAATTAGAAAATTATTGACTCGGAAGATGGAATACAGCCAAAGCTATGCGAAGAGTGTGTGGTATCAAATAGGGGCTCATAAGGAAAATGAGAAAAGTGCCAACGATTACTTGATACAAGCATACTAATATTGATATTATCAAAAAAGCGTATAATAAAAGTATTGGATTATACTTTAGGAAGGATTGTTCTCAAAATGGAAAAGCAAATATACAATTTTTTGGAAGAAAAGTTGCACAGTCTTGTTGGGTTGAACAGTGAGGATATAAAAATGGATATGAAATTGGATGCTCCACCAATAAGCATATCTTCATATGATATAGTACAGTTGTATGCAGAAATGGAAGAATACTTTTCTGTACGTATTCCGGACGAATATCTGTTTATAAATAAAATTGAGGATATAGTAAAGATGGTTAATGATTTGATAAAAAAGAATATAGTATACCAGCGTAAAATAGATGAGTTAAAAAATAAACTGTTTGAGGAATGAAGGACAAAGACAAAAATAACTCTACTTGATTTGTACACCATAATCAGGGGATGGGAGCATAAAATGAGATGGTCAATATACGTTGTGTGCTTTGAGTTTGATGATTCGGTGATGCTTTATAAGAGCATTACGGATGGCTTGTTTGAATTGCCTATAAATGAATATAAGGCCATAAAAGTTTTTTTGGAGAACGGGGATGGTAGATATTTATCAGACATCACAAAGAAACATATTTCGGAGTTGTATTTAAATAAAATAATAGTCGATGATAATATAGATGAGGCGAAATTATTTAAAAATGAGTATTTAAAGAGGGCTGCTGAAGCTGAAACAGGAACAGTTTATTTTGCTCCGTCCTTTCTCTGTAATTTGAAATGTACCTATTGCATTATTGGAGAAAGGATAAATCATGCTTGTCATGAGAAATACATGCAGAGTTCTGTTGTCGAAAACAGCGCGGAATATGTATATAAAACAACAGTAAGAAAAGGGATTAAGAAACTGAATATTATTTTGTATGGAGGAGAACCTATTCTTGCGCATACAAGTAATGTTTTGTTTATTAATAAAATGACAGAACTAAATTATGACCAGAAGATTCGTATTAGGTATACATTGGTTACAAATGGTTATGAGATGCCAGAGGATGTTATAAATGAACTGCTTGACTTGGGAGTAGATAATCTTCAAGTTACTTTAGATGGCCCTGCATACATTCATGATGCAAGAAGAATTGGAGCGCAAGGGGAGAAAACATTTGATGTTATTTTGCAGCATTTATGTGAATTCAGCTTAAAATTTAAAAGTGTCGTTATAAGAATAAATGTTGATAACACGAATGTAGGAAGTATATGCGAACTGATAGATATATTAAAAGATAGGGAATTAAACAAGCACTGTATTCTGCACCTTAATCTGGTCGATCCCTCAGGCTATAGTGATGCAAGCGGATATAACGATGAGACAACAAATTATTTTGATGAAATCTATAGATATGCTTATTTTAAGGGATTTCGTGTTGCACCGTGGAGAAGATATTGTTCTATGTTTGATAAGATGTATTTGGCTATAGATTCGAAGGGGAATATTTATAATTGTCCAAATTATATGGATGTTATGGAAAAGATTGTCGGTAATGTGTGTGACTTAAAATATGATGACGCTATAAATTTTGGACTTGATGATAGATGTGTAGGATGCTGCTTTGTTGGCATTTGTAACGGAGGATGCGAGGTGATGAGACAGAACTCAAATGTTGGTACGGATTATTGCTTTAAAAACGTCAACTACCAAATGACAAAAAGCTATTTTGGAGCAAGATATCATAGGTTTAGCGACAAATTTGTTAATTAAATGAAAGGAGGCTATATTATGTTCTTAAGTGAAAATGGAGGTTTTATCAAACTTCAGGGCGTGCTGGATGAGGATGAACTCGATCCGCAGAAAGTAGGCTGTTATGCATGTCACAGCTGTCAGTGTAATGTCAACGATGGCTGCCAGACATGTCAAAGCTGTCAGTCGTGTAACATCAGTTGCTGAAGCGCAGAAAAAAGGGGCGGCAAAATTTTGCCGCTTCTATATGTTATTGACGAGTATGTGGTGAAAAATGAATAATTTTAAAAATGCAAATTTTTATTTGTTTTCTTTTAATGATAAAAAGTATATTCTGGATTATATCAACATTTTTTATTCTGAAATTTCTCAGAATCTTTACAATGAATTTGCTGATATTGAGAAAAAAGGATTGGCCAGATATATTGCTGATATGCGTAATGAGTCAAAGGGAAGAAATCAAAAAACGATACAATTTCTATATGAGCAAGATATTTTCTTTTCAAAACGCATAATCCAGACGGCAAGAACATATGATGAGGCATTTTTGACGATGGCCCCGATTCATGAATGTAATCTACAGTGTAAATATTGTTTTGCGAAACAGGGGGAAAATTACATAAATGAAGAAAGGTTTATGTCAGAGGAAAAGCTCGCAGAAGCATTAGAATATTTATATTTCGATTATTTTAGAGAAATTAATGAGTTTCGATTTGATTTTGTGAGCGGAGGAGAACCGTTACTTGGATTTGAAAATATTCAGGCTGTCGTTAAAAAATGTGAAGAGTTCAGAAAAAGAGGAAAAAAGACAAAGTTCTGGCTCTGCACAAACGGTACTATAAATAAGAAGCAAATTTTTGAATTTCTAGATAATCATGGGTTTAATTTAGGGATTAGTTTAGATGGTCTTAAAAAAGATAATGATATATATCGAACTTTTAAAGATGGCGTAAGTTCTTATGCGATGGTAGTAGATACTTTGAAAGACATTTTGACTGGGGATAATTATACGAGGAGATTTAAAAATATATGGGGATTGGTAGTAATAACATCCGAAACACATAGTTTGGTTGAAATTCTGAAGCATCATAAAGGAATAGGCTTAAAAAGGGTACAAATGCGAATCGTGAGGACTACAGAAGTATATGGATTAAATGATATAACATTTTGTGTGTATAAAAACCTATATGACGAATTATTTGCTTTCTTTGTCAATCAATTTCGAAAAGGCAATATTGAGTATGTAGAAATGATTTCTAATGATAATGATTATTTGGGTAAGATTATGCGAAGAATAATTCTAAGACGAATTGTGACTAATCGGTGTCAGGCTGGGAAAAATAAGGTGAGTCTGACTGCAAATGGACAGCTGTTTCCGTGCGACAGCTTTGTGGGGGAGGAAAGATATTGTATCGGTAATGCACTAAAACGAGAACGTTACAATGGAGTATTAGAAGAAATATATGTGGATAGTGTCTCAATGTGTTCCCAATGTTGGGCGAGATATATTTGTGGGGGAGATTGTTATCATAATTCTTTTCTGATGAAGCAAAATGTTCAAGACATAGATGGAATGTTCTGCAAATTACAGAAATATTTAATAGAACAAACCATTGTAATGTATTGCCAAATGAATGAAATAGATTCTGCCTTATTTGCTAGACTGACGAGAAAAATTGAAATTAGTACGCGAGAGGGAGTTAATTAAATGGCGAAAATAAGAAAAATTATTGATAATAATATTTTTATGTTGGGATTGCTGTGGAAGTTTTCGCCTAGATTTGTCCTTATTTCTTTTTTCATTAAGCTTCTGAAAATATATGATACGGGTATATCTATATTTTTGATTAGATATCTGATTAATACGATTATTTATAAAGAGAAGACAATTTCTCAGGCCTTTTGTAGGTTGTTTATATTATGTTTGGGAGAAATATGTATTGCAACATTCAACTCTTATTATAATAATATGTTTTTGCCAAAAGAACAGATTCGCTTCAGGCAAAAATTTCATGAACAATTATTCCAAAAGGTGCAGAAGAGAGAGTATGCACAGTATGATAAGCCGGAATATTACGATAAATACAGTTATGTAATAAGTGAAGCAGAAAACAGAATCTTTTCTGTATATGATTCAATTAGGGATTGTGGTGTTGAAATAGTTCAAGTTATATTCATATTATTCAGTGTGCTTTATATTTTCAAAGATCCGGTTTTAATTGTCTTTCCACTAATTATCATAATAATGAATACGTTTTTTTATAATAGAGTAAGTGATTTGATTTTTGAAAGAAATCAGGCAAATATATCCTTGAACAGAAAAATCGGATATATCAAGAGGGTATTCTATTTAAAAGAATATGCGAAGACGTTGCGCCTTACAAATGTGTCTAAAATTTTGAATCATAAATTTAAAAACGCTTCGGAGGAAAGCACAGAAATATTCCATAAATATGTCGGTGGAATAATGAGGTTAAATTTTCTGCTGACGGCATTATACGGTTTGTTTGATGAATTCGGACTTCTTTTTTATCTTTTTGTAAAGGCTTTTATGGGAATCATAACGATAGCTGATTTTTCAGGTTTATACAATTCGGCCAGAAGCATGCTGGGATCTTTCGAACGGATTATGAACGTTGCCAAGAGGTTTTATGAAAATGACCTGTACATTCAAAAATTCAGAGATTTTTACTTTGAGGAAAGAGAAACAAGTCAGTCAGTTGTACAAGAGATTGATTTACTTAAACAGAAAGATTATGAAATATGCTTTAATCATGTTTCTTTTGCTTACAGCGGTATGCAAAGAAATGCGCTGGACAATATTTGCCTAAAGATTAAAAAGGGTGAAAAAATTGCTATTGTCGGAGGAAATGGAGCGGGAAAAACAACATTAGTAGATCTCCTTTTGAGGTTATATGAACCTACAGAGGGAAGTATAACAATTGACGGGGTAAATATAAGCGAATACAGTAAAGAATCCTATGTGAAAAATTTCAGCGTTGTTCCACAGTTGTTCAATATTTTTGCAGCATCAGTCTCTGAAAACGTTTTGCTGGATTTTGTTAATCCGGATTCGGAAGCCGATATAAAGGACGCTATAGTCAAAGTGGAACTGTCAGAGAAGATATTGAGTCTTTCGGGAGGGCTGGAGCATCAGATGACGAGAGAATTTGATGAAGATGGCGTCATATTGTCAGGCGGTGAAATGCAGAAAGTAGCGATAGCCAGGGTTTTTGTAAATCATAGATCTGTTATTGTTATGGACGAGCCGTCAAGTGCGCTGGACGTTATAAGTGAATATAATATCTTTAAAGAAGTATTTGATTGCTTTCAAGATGATACCATTATTTTTATTTCACACAGATTATATGTAAGCGCCTTGGCTGATCGGGTTGTCGTTATGGAGGAAGGTAGGATTGTGGAAGAGGGGACACATAAGGAATTGCTGATGATGCATGGAAAGTATGAAGCCCTATATAAAGCAACTACTGACAATTATAAGATGGAGCAATGAAGAAATGGAATGCTGTGAGAGATGCCTATATAGAGAAGAGGGGGAAGAAGCAATCAAAATATCATGAAAAAAGAATTATATCTAAACAAGACTCCGTTGCTGGATACATATGATTTTTAGCGGATTTGCTTGCGGTGATTGACGCTGTGGACAAAGAAGGGATATGGCTTGCGGCGAATTATAATAACATTATTGGATACAAGCCGGGTGCTCCGTTTTGTCTTTATGAACTGAGCATAGTACAGAATCGGGAATGCGGGCTGAACATGTTCTACCAATGTCCTTTCCTGGATTTTTATAAATACCGGCGTGCAGAAGTCATAGCGGACACCGTGACTTCGTTCATCCGACAATATATTGAAGAGGGATATTATGCTCTGCTGAATATTGACCGGGGATATCTGGGCTTCTATGGGATAGGACACCGCTCGAACCATGAGGTGATGGTGTATGGGTATGATGATGCGAAAGAGGAATTCCTGTTGTGCGACAATGCCCTAAACGGGAAATACAGGACGGATATCTGCTGTACTTATGAGGAGATGAGGGCGGGATATGGTCATTATGTTCCGGACAATGTGAAGCTGGATCTCCATGACGGCATATTATTGATTGCTCCCACAGAAGACCGTTTTGAATATGAATTCCCAGTGAGAGTCTTTGAGGCTCAGATCCGGGAATATCTGAATATTGCCCCGACGTTCGGCGGGAGGGAGCGTGGGGAGGAATGGATATACGGATTTGAGAACTACCGCTATTTGACCGCGTATGTGGATGGAATCATCCGGGCAAAAGGAAAAGATTTCAAGAAAGACATCAGATGCTTTTGTGCTTTGCTTGACCATAAAAAGGGTCTGTGCCATACTTTTGCATATTTTGAAAAATATCGGGAGGTGGAGGAATTTTGGGAAAGGTATACCCGGATTGTAGAAAAGGCTTTCATTATCAGGAATAAGGTGCTGAAGCTCTATGTCGAATATAAGGAAGAGGCGGCCATTTCGCCGAGTGGTTCAATCGCATGATTCTATTAGGCAGTATTCAGCGTTATGCAGTATAAAGATAAGATTTTGCCATACGCGACACTATTTCCAGACAAAAGAAAGGGGATCCGGAAAGGGACGAAATGCAGAGAAAAGAGAAGATATGCTTCCGCAATTTCCTCACAGGCATGCGCACGGGCCAGAACGTGACCCTGGAGCAGCTGGGATGGGGCCTGTATTCCGCGGACATGCTCAGCCGCATCGAGGCGGGCGAACGGCTGCCGGACAAAATGATGCGTGACCGGCTGATGGAGCGACTGGGCTTTGAGGACGACGGCTTCGAGGACTATCTGCAGCCGGACGAATATGACCTGTGGGAGCTTAGGGACAGGCCGGTGCGGGCCGTGGATGCCGGGGACGTACCTGAGGCGGAGCGGCTGCTGCAGCTTCTGGAACAGGAGGATACGGAAGAAAAGACAGAGTTGTCAAAAATCGACAACTCTTTTTTAACAACTCTGTCCCTTGAAAAATGGTCTTATGCCGTGATAAGTTATTATTGCTCGCGAGTAAAAGAAAGAATACCAAAAACGATTAAAAATGTAAAAAAGAAAATGGTACTGGCAGCATTGGTAGTATTGGCATTAGGGAATACGATGTCTGTGTCGGCGGCAACCAGAGCAAATAGTGCAGCATATTCTGGCTATGTGACAAAAACGGCAGATTATGTTACGGACTCGCTGTATAAAACTACTGTTAACAGCGGAACTATAGCAAACGACTTAAATAAATTAATTTTGAAATTGTGAGTTATATATGTTATACTTTCATTAGGAGGCATAGCATATGAACACTCGCAAGTACAATACAGACCCCGAAGTTTTATTGGAACAGGGGAAAGCCATTATGTCGTCAACAGACGAGGCCAGATTCCATTTCAAGGTCTTTGCAGTAAACATGGTTCTGTCCGGATGCCCCGTCTCTCAGATAAGCGCCATGGCCGGTGTCAGCAAAGTTGCCATCACGGGCTGGGTAAAAACAGCCGATGAGCAGGGGTTCGATGCCTTAAGGCCAAGGCGGCGTTCTGGCAGACCGTCAAAGCTCTCCGCAGAGCAGTGCGCGGCCATTGATTCCGCTATACTGTCCGACCCGAAAGATTTTGGCTTCAAAGTGTGGGACGGCCCCAGCCTGTCTTCCTATATAAGCAGCACTTTTGGCATCCGGCTCTCTGTCAGGCAGTGCCAGCGCCTGTTCCATGACCTCGGCTATTCCCATATCCGCCCACAGCCATACCCAAGCAAGGGCTACGAGGATTCCGAAGAACGGGAGGCGTTTAAAAAAAACGGGCAGAAATAGAGAACGACGACTCCTTAATCCTTGTATACCAGGACGAAGTCCATTTCCAGATCCAGACAACTG